>CEOS01025660.1_pt1 | contig 17881 bp, 21 predicted proteins | sample 530601 | NCBI WGS metagenome assembly CEOS01 (sample SAMEA2620666, study PRJEB7988) | marine metagenome | biome: marine biome (ENVO:00000447); feature: mesopelagic zone (ENVO:00000213); material: "saline water (ENVO:00002010), including plankton (ENVO:xxxxxxxx)" | depth 1000 m
TGGGTTTCGAGGGTGCCGGACGAGACGACGAGCAGCGTCAGCGTGTCGCTGATCAGACTGATCAGCGCGTGGTTCTTCATCAGGTTGGGATATGCGCTGAAGATGGTTGAGTTTTCGGGCTCGTTGACATGGCTTTCCAGCGCGACGGGGCCATCTGTCTTAAGCACCTTCATCAGCTGGGTGGTCAGCGCGATCGCGTCGATATGGTCCTGCTTGTCATGCTGCGGGCCCTTGAAGATCTTCATGAACGCGCCGCCGATCGCCTTCAGGTGGGCGAGCGAGTTGCCGGCGATGGTCGCGCCGACCGCCGCGCCGCCGATGATCATCATTTCATAGGGCAGCGCGTGCAGCACCGGGCCCATCGCCCCGCCGCTGATGACGAAGCCGCCGAAGACCAGGACCAGCAGAATGACGATGCCGATAATCGCGTACATGAATCAGTATCCCCCTAAGCAGCGCGATCAGCGCAGCATCGAAAACAGGTTGAGATTGGCGAGACGCACGAAGCTGGCCTGGCTGGCTTCGAGCACGGTCATCATTTCCTGAAGCCGGGTCATGGTGACCGCCGGATCGGCGCCGCCCATGACCGAGCGTTCTTCCGTAATCCGTTCGACATTATCGACCCGCCGCTCACTCATGATCTCGAGCCATGCCATGCGCGAGCCGAGCACGGTCTGCGCGGTGGTGACCTTGTCGAACCCGGTGTCGAGCGTGGTCAGCGCGTCGCGCGCGGCATCCGCCGCGCCAGCGCCGCCCGTCCGCAGCGCGGTGCTGAGCGAGGCAAGCTGTGCGAACAGATCGGTCGGTGCGCCGCCCGCATCGGAGAACGCGAACACCTCCTGCCCGGTCATCCCCGGCTGGATCGTCTGGCCCTCGCCGATCTCGACCAGGTCGAGCGTGGGCGTGCCGGCATAGGTCGCCGCCCCGGTCACCGGATCGATATCATAGGCATTGCCGACCGCCTGTCCGCCGAACAGCGAATGGCCCGAGGCATTGCGACCATTGGCAAGGCCCAGCAGGCTTTCGCGCAGGCCATCCAGCTCGGTCGCGATAGAGGCGCGCTGATCGTCGCTGGTGGTGGCGTTGGCCGCGTGCAGCGCGAGTTCGCGCGCGCGGCTGATCATGGTCGCGATCTGGCCCAGCGCTTCGTCGGTGAAGCGCATGTTGTTTTCGGCCTGGTCTGCATTGCGCGTATCGACCGCGGTGACCCGCTCCTCGCGGTCGAGCATGCGCAGGCGCGCCGCGGCGACCGGATCGTCGGACGATCGCTCTAGCCGCTCTCCGGTGCCGATCTGTTTTTGCAGGCTCTCCGCGCGCGAGCGCAGCGATCCGATCTGGGTGGCGGAGCGTTCGTAGAAGGCGCCCGTGCTAAGACTAATCATCGGCCAATCCCCAACAGGGTGTCGAAAATATCGCTCGCCACCTGCATCGCCTTGCCCGAGGCCTGGAAGGCCTGCTGGTAGCGGATGAGGTTGGCGGCTTCGTTGTCCAGATCGACGCCCGACTGTTCTTCCAGCGCGATCCGCGCGGAGGACGCGATGGTTTCCAGCGCGCTCTGGGTCACGGTGCGCCCGGCGACCTTGCTGGAGACGTCGAACAGGATCGAATTGAGCCCCTCGGCCGGATTGGCCGCGCTCAGCGCCTGACGCATTTCGGCGAGGTTCTGCTGGTCGCGCGAGCCTGCGGGTGATCCCGCGGGGGCAGTGGCGAGACCCGCGCCACTCGCCATCGCAACGCGCAGCGTGGCAGCGGTGGTGCCGGAAAAGATCGGCTGGCCTGCGCTTCCGTCCAGCGCGACCCCGTTGGCCTGCGCGGTGTTGATCGCGGTGGCGATGGAGCTGGCGATGCCGTCCAGCCGGGTGGCGACGGCGGCCAGATCGCTCAGCGCGAGCGATGCACCCGTCAGGCTGCCCGAGCCGGGATTGAACGGCGCACCGTCGATCGCGAAGGCCAGCGTGCCGTCGGCATTTGCGGTCGAGGTCAGCGTGGCGGCGTTCCCGCCGGATACGAACGCGGTCCCCGGCGATGCGCCGAGGGCCACGGTTACGGTCCCGTCGGGCGCGAAGGAGCTGTTCACATTGGCAAACCCGCTCATCCGTTCGAGCAGGCTGTCGCGCTGGTCGAGCAGGGCGGCCTGATCATTGCTGCCCGCGCCCGCGCGCGCCAGTCGCAGGTTCACCCGCGAGAGTTCGGCGGCATAGGTGTTGAGGTTGTCGACATCGGCGTTTGCGTCGAAGCGCAGGCCTTCGCCCGCCGAGGCAAGGCTGGAGGCGGTGATGTTGAACTTGCTGGCCAGCGTTTCCGCCTGCCCGAGCACCGCCGCGCGCCGGGCGCTGTCACTCGGATCGCCCGCCAGCTGTTGCAGCGCGGCCTCGAACTCGACGATCGAATCGAACAGGCCCGACTGTTCGACCGCCGCCTCGATATTCTGCAGGCCGCCCAGCTCCACATTGGCGCGTTGCAGGTCGGCATTGGTCCGGCGCAGTTCCGCCTGGCGGAAGGCATCGGCGTTGCGGCGGACCTGCGCGATGCGCGAGCCGGAAACCGACACGTCGCCGCCACGCCCCGCGATGCTGCCGCCCGAGACCTCTTCGATCCGGACCGACCGGCGCACGTAACCATCGCTCGACGCGTTGGCGATGTTGTTCGCCGTCACTTCGAGCGCGGCGCGTGCTGCGCGTGCGCCACTGGCGCCGATGGAGAGGAGATCGGAGGCCATTATCCCTTGTCTTCCGGTTCGGGTTGAGCGGGGAGGAAGCGTTCAAGCTGCCGTTCGATCGCGTCGGCGAAACCGAGCTGGCCCGATTTCGCGGTCAGATCGGCAAAGCGCTCGTCGCGCATCTCGGTGAAGGTATCGTCGCTGCCTTCGAACAGGTCGTTGCCGCCGAAATCGGTCTTGCGCGCGCTGGCCAGCATCTGGCGCAGCAGCACCGCCTCGAACGCCTGCGCCGCCTCGCGCAGCTCGGCGCGCTGACCGGCTGCACCCTCGCGCGGGCCGCCCAGCGGGGTCGGTGCGCGGGTGAGCGAGAAATCCATCGGGGCGAGCGCGCTCATATGATCACCACCTCGGCGGTCAGCGAGCCTGCCTGCTTAAGCGCTTCGAGGATCGCGACCAGATCCGCCGGGCTCGCGCCCAGCATGTTGAGCGCATCGACCACATCGGCGAGGTTGGCCCCGCCCGGCAGCGCGGTGACGTAGCCGCCGCTCTGGCGTGCCTCGATGTTGCTGTTCGGCTCCAGCGCAGTCCGCCCGCGAGAGAAGGGTGCGGGCTGGACGATCGTGGGGTCCTCGTCGATCCGCACCACCAGGCTGCCGTGGCTGACCGCAGCGGGCGCGAGGCGCACCGCGCTGGAGATCACGATCGTGCCGGTGCGGGAGTTGACGATCACCTTGGCCGCGCGCTCTGCGGGTGTGATGTCGAGCATCTCGATCTCGGCCATCAGCGTTGCGCGGGTATCGGCACCGGGCGGCAGCATCAGCGCGAGCGTCACCGCATCCTCGATCCGCGCCATGCCCGGAAAGCGATCATTGATCGCATCGCGCACGCGGCTGATGGTGAGGAAGTCGGCGTTGAACATGTTCCAGCGCAGCACTTCGCTGAAGTCGAAATTGGTGCTGACCGCGCGTTCCACGCTGGCCCCGTCGGAGATGCGGCCCACGGTCGGCACGTTGACGGTCAGCTTCGAACCGTCATTGGCGGAGATGCCAAGGCCACCGACAGTCAGGTTGCCCTGCGCCATCGCGTAGATCTCTCCATCCGCACCATACAGCGGGGTCAGGATCAGCGCGCCACCGCGCAAGGACTTGGCCTTGCCGATGGTCGAGACGGTGATGTCGATCTTCTGGCCGGGCTTGGCGAAGGCGGGCAGTTCGGCGGTGATGATGACGGCGGCGGCGTTCTTGAGCGCCGGATTGACCCCGGGCGGCAGTTGCAGGCCGAGCCGGCCCGAAACGCCGCGCATCGCCTGGGTGGCGTAGGCGAAATTGTCGTCGCCCGTGCCATCGAGCCCGACCACGATGCCGTAACCGGTCAGCTGGTTGGAGCGGACCGACTGGAACTGGCCGATATCGCGCACGCGTTCTGCCGACGCATTCGCGGGCAGGGCGAAGGCGCACAGGGCGGCGATCAGCAGAAGGAATCGGTTCATGGCTCTCGGGCTCCGGATCAGAACGGCGAAACGATGGAGAAGAAGCGCGACAGCCAGCCGGGCTTGCCCGCCCGCTGCACCGCGCCCTTGCCGCTGTAGGCGATCTGCGCGTCGGCCACGCGGATCGAGGCGATGCGGTTGTCCGCGTCGATATCGGACAGGCGGATGATGCCCGACAGCTGGACCCATTCTTCGCCCTGGCTGAAGTTCATGACCTTCTCCCCGCGGACCAGCGCGGTGCCGTTCGGGCGCACTTCCGCGATGGTCACGGTCAGGTCGCCGCGCAGGCTGGAAGTCTGCGCCGCATTGCCCGCACCGTTGAAGGAAGCTGCGGCGGAGGCGTTGAGATCGCCCGGATCGACCGGGATGAAGTCCGGCAGGTCGAGCCCGGCATTGCCGTCACGCTGGGTCTTGCCGCTGGTCGCCTTGGTGGTGCTGGTCCGCTCGATCAGGACGATGGTGACGAGGTCGCCCACCCGCGCGGCGCGGTTGCCGTTGTAGAGCGGGGCGTAGCCCTGGCTCGCCTGATAGATCGCACCGTCGTTGCCGTAGGTGACCGCGGCCACCTGCTGCATCGGCGCGGCGGGTGGGGGGGGCAGCGTGGCGCTGAACCCGGCCGGGCGCGTATCGCCCGCGCACGCGGCGAGCGACATGGCGAGCGGGATGGCGAGGAGGATGCGGATATTCATGAAAGCGGGCCTCGAGCGGTCTGATTAAAGGGTCTGGTTCGCGTTGCGCAGCATCTCGTCCACTGCCGAGACCATCTTCGAACTGATTTCGTAGGCGCGCTGCGCCTCGATCATCGCGACCAGTTCTTCCACGATGTTGACGTTGGAGCCTTCCAGCATGCCCTGGCGGATCTGGCCGCGCCCGCCTTCACCCGCGATGCCCAGTTCGGCAGCGCCGCTGGCGGCGGTTTCGGCGAGGAAGTTGTCGCCGATCGCCTGCAGGCCGGACGGGTTGGTGAAGCGCGCGATCTGGATCTGGCCCAGCTCGGTCGGTTCGGATTCGCCGTTGATGGTGGCCGACACGGTGCCGTCCGGCGCGATCGCGATCGCGCTCGCGCCTTCGGGCACGGTGATTTCGGGCTGCACGGCAAAGCCCTGCTGGGTGACCAGCATGCCTTCGGCGGAGCGGGTGAAATTGCCCGCGCGGGTATAGCCGGTGCGGCCCCCCGGCATGGCGATCTGAAAGAAGCCGTCCCCGTCCAGCGCAAGGTCGAAGGCATTGTTCGTGGTGTCGAGCGTGCCTGCCGTCATGATCTGGCTGGTCGACTGGACCGCGACGCCGGTGCCCAGGTTCAGGCCGGTGGCATAGGCGGTCTCGCCCGAAGACTTCTGCCCGGCGACGCGCGCATCCTGATAGGCGAGCGTCGCGAAATTGGCGCGGTCGCGCTTGAAGCCGGTGGTGCCGACGTTGGCCAGGTTGTTGGCGATGACACGCATGCGCGCGTCCTGGGCCTCGAGCCCGGTGCGGGCGACCTGGAGTGCGGATGTGGGCATGTCCTAAATCCTTTAGTTAGGTAAGACGCATGAGTTGTGCGCCGCTCTCGTCGAGCTGGCGCGCGGTCGACACGAGTTTGGAGCGCATCGCGAAGAGGCGCTGCTCTTCGATCATCGCGACCAGCACTTCGGTCGGCTTCACATTGGATTGTTCGAGCGCGCCGGAGTGGACCCGCGCTTCTTCATCGAGGGGCAGGATGCCGCCGCCTTCGACCCGGAACAGCCCGTCCAGCCCCTTGGCGATGGGCGAACCTTCCCAGCTCGCCAGCTTGATCCGGCCGACTTCGGCGGGCGGCGCTTCGGGCGCGTCGGGGTCGCTGCGGGTCACCGTGCCGTCTTCGGAAATGGAAATGCGGCCACCCGGCGGGACCGTGATCGGTCCCGTGTCCCCCAACACCGGGTGGCCGTCCCCCGTCACCAGCAGCCCGGTCGCGGAGATCGAGAGGTCTCCGCGGCGCGTATAGGCTTCGGTGCCGTCGTCTGCCTGCACCGCCATCAGCGACTTGGTCGCGATGGCGAGATCGAGATCGCGGCCGGTCTCGATCACTTCGCCGCCCGTCATATCCGCACCGGTCACCCGCGCGACCTGCATCGATCGCGCCTCGTTCGGGTGCCCTTCGATGGTCATCGCGCGCTGTTCGATCAGCTCGGCCCGGAACCCCAGCGTATCGGTGTTCGCCATATTGCTGGCGATCGCCCGCTGGCGGTCCATCGAGGCCTGCATGCCCGAAAGCGCAGTGTAGATCAGGCGGTCCATCGGATCAGGTCCGCAGGTTCATGACGGTCTGCGAAATCTGGGTCGCGGTGTCGATCGCCTTCGCATTGGCCTGGAAATTGCGCTGCGCGGTGATCAGGCCGACCAGTTCCTCGGCGATATCGACGTTCGAACGCTCCAGCGAGCCCGACAGCAGCGCGCCATACTGGCCGTTGCCCGGTTCGCCGTAGCTGGCGGCGCCAGAAAAGCCGGTCGATTCCCAGTTGGACGAGCCGACCGGCTTGAGGCCGTTGGGCGCCATGAAGGTCGCCAGCGCGACCATCCCGACGGGCTGGTTCGAACCATCGGCGTAGGATGCGCGGATCACCCCGTCGCTTCCCACCGTCACCCCGGCATATTCGGCGCCGGCGGCGTTGGTCACCGGAATCTGGACATCCTGCAACGCGTTCGAGGTCGGATCGCCATTGGCATCAACCGCGTAGGCCTGAAGACGGTTACCGTCATTGTCGACGATCCCGCCGCTCTCATTGATCGTGAACGAGCCTGCGCGGGTATACAGCGTGCCGCCGTTCTCGCCGCGCATGGTGAAGAAGCCGTCGCCGGTGATCGCCATGTCGAGCGCGGAGCCGGTCTGTTCGATCGGGCCGAGCGAGAAGTTCTGCGTGATCGCCTCGACCGAGGAGCCGATGCCCTGGATCGTACGCGGATTGCTGAGCGCGGACCCGGCGACGATTTCCGCAAATTCGGTGCGCCCGCGCTTGAAGCCGTAGGTTTCCGAGTTGGCGATGTTGTGCGCGATCGTGCCGAGCGAGGACTGCGCGTTCTTGAGGCCGTTGAGCGAGGTATAGAAGGACATGTGAAGGCTCCTTTATTAGGCGTCGTTCGCGGCCGGGCTTGCGCCGTCGACCTCGGTGGCTGCGATCAGCGCGTCGAGCTTCTCGACGATCTTCTCCAGCGTGGTGTTGGTTTCCGCCGTCCCGGCAAGCGAGGAGAACTGGGCCATCTGCGCCAGCATCTCCTTGTTATCGACCGGCTCGAACGGGTCCTGCTGCTGCATCTGCACGGTCAGCAGGCGCAGGAAGTCGGCCTGCCCCAGCTGGTCCATGGTGCGCCCCTGGGTGTTCGTGCTCGGTTTGCTCGAGGCGGATGTCGCGCTCGCAAATGGGTTCACGCTGGTCATTTCATCCTCATCGTTTCGAGCATCAGCTGCTTGGCGGTGGACATGGCTTCGACCATGTTGCTGTACTGGCGCGAGGCTTCGAGCATCTCGACCATCTCGGCGTTCTCATCGACCGGCGCTTCCCAAACATCGCCGTTCTCGTCGGCGAGCGGGTGGCCCGGATCGTGGCGACGCACCGGCGCGGTGTCGGAGCGTACGACGCGATCGACACGGACCGAGCTGAGGCCGCTCTGCTTGTCGAGTTCCTCGGCAAAGACCGTGCGGATCGGGCGGTAGGCTTCGTCCGCGGAGCCCGCGACGCTGCCCGCATTTGCGAGATTGGACGCGGCGGCGTTCATCCGGACCATCTGCGCGGACATCGCGCGGTAGCCCATCTGGAACATGCTCATCGGTCCGCTGGCGTTTCCCGGCATGGTCATTCGCCCCTGATCGCGCGGGTCAGGGTTTCGACGCGGCCCTTCAGGAAGCCGAGCGTGGCGGTGTAGGCGACCGCGTTCTCCGCGAACGCGGCCTGTTCGGTCCCCATCTCGACTGTGTTGCCGTCGAGGCTGGCCATGGTTGGAATGCGATAGACCGTGGCGCGCTGGGCGGCGCCTTCGCTTTCGCTGCCCGCCAGGCGTGCCTGCAGCGCGGCACCGAAATCGATGTCGCGCGCCTTGTACCCGGGAGTGCCGGCATTGGCGATGTTGGAGCCGAGCACGGCCATGCGTTGCGCACGGATTTCGAGCGCGGCTCCATGAATGCCGAAAAGGCCTTCATTCATTGCAATAGTCTCCACACTTTCGTGTCCCGCCGAATACTAAGCAAAGGCCGTGCCAACTCTGCTCAAAGGCGCGGAAACGCGAGGCTGGCGGGGTTTGGCGGCAAGCAATTGCCGCTCGGCGGCAAAAATCGGGCGCTCAGGCCTGAAATCGCGCGAAACCCTGCCGTTCTTCTTGCCGTGAACACGATTGCGACATTTCTCGACCACTGGTTCGACCCCGCCTCGCTGGGAATCGTGCTGGGCGGCACTTTGCTGGCGACAGTGCTGCGCTGCGGGCTTGCCGAGACGCGGCTGGCGCTGGCGAAGATCGGCGCGCTTGCCGCCCGGCCATTCGATCCCGCCCGCGCTCGCGCGCAGATGGCGCGGCAGATCCGCGATATTTCCAGCGAGGGCCTGATGCGCGCGGAACCGGTCCGGTTCGGCGATGGCGAGTTCGACCATCTGGCCGACGTGTTGATCAGCCGCCGATCAATCGACGCGCTGCATGGCGAGCACGAGGATCAGAAGCGAACCCGCGTCGAGGCTGCGCAAACCGCTGTGCATGTGCTGGGCCAGGCAGCGGAGCTGGCGCCCGTGCTGGGCCTCGCGGGCACGCTGGTCGCGCTGGGCACGATGACGCCGGACGGGACCGCTGGAGGAATGACCGGCGCGATCGCGATGGCCGTGGTCACCACTTTGTACGGCATTGCCGCAGCGAACTTCCTGTTCAGCCCGCTCGCCGCCGCGATCGAGCGCCGCTCTGCGCGGGAGGAACGCGACCGTCAGGCGGTGCTCGACTGGCTCGAGAATGGGGTTCGCGCGGCGGGCCCCCGACCGGTCTCCGATCCATCCGCCGGGCCGTGCATCTTGCGGGAAGTGGTGTGAGCATTCGCGGTCTCACCGGCTGGCAGACCTCGCTGGCGGATCTCTCGCTGATCCTGTTCGCGGTGGTCGCCGCGTCCTATCGCGGGGACCCGGCAGAGGAGGCTGTGCCGAGGCCCGAGGAGGTCGAGCAGGCGCTTGATGTCGCGCTCGGTCAGCCGATGGCGGTGTTCCGCCCAGGCGGCGATGCCGATCTGGCCCGCTGGCTCTCCGCGCAAGAGCTGGACGAGGGCGCGCTCGCGACGGTGATCGTGCGCCACCGGCCCGGCAGTGCGGCGCGTGCGGCGAGCGAGGCCGCGCACCTTGCGGACCAGATCGATCGGTCGGGCCATCACGCGCGGCTGGTGGTCGAAACCTCCGCTTCTCCGGAAATACTGGTGACGATCGCCCACGATCGCACCGATTATGGCACGGAAATTGCAGATACGCGGTGAGTATAAGGTGGGCGCCTCGCCCGCCGCGACATGCCAGACCCGGAGCACTGCGATCATGCCCAAGTTTTCCCCCCTGTTTGCTGGCGGCCTGCTGGCCGCAATCGCTGCCGCATCCCCGGCCAGTGCCAGCGGGCCGATGGACCCGGCGGCGATCGACCGCGCGGTGATGCAATTCACCGGCGCCGGGATCGGCCAGCCGGGCGGGGCGCGCCTTCCGGTCGACCGGCGGATGCGCCTGAATGCCTGCGGCACGCCGCTGCAGCTCGAATGGTTCGGCAAGAACCGCGACAGCGTGCAGGTGCTGTGCCCCGATGCGGGCTGGCGGATCTATGTGGCGGTGTCGCAAGGCGGGCAGGAGTTCGCACAGGCCGGTCAGCCGGGCAGCGGAGAGATCGTCGTCAGCCGGGGCGAGACGGTGGCGATCGTGGTCGAGGGCGGCGGCTTTTCGCTCTCGCGCCAGGCAGTCGCGCTGGAAGAAGGCGCGATCGGATCGTGGATCAAGGTCCGCCCGGCGCAGGACAGGAAAGCCGAACCGCTGCGGGCGCAGGTCGTCCGCCCCGGCCAGGTCGCGGTCCGCCTGCGCTGAAACGCGTGAGTTTTCAGTAACGCGAGAAAAAAGTTTCGCGCCCCTTAAAGGTACTACGCAGGTGCCGTTCTAGAGTGTGAAGCGACCGTTCCATCGAACGGCCATGAGGAAGGACACAAGCAATGCGAGATTTCGGATTGCCGAACATCGGAGGACCAGCTGGCTTGCGCCGCGGCGTCGCGCCGGTCGAGCGCGTGTCCGCTCCGCAAAAGACGGCCGATCAGGCGGCCAGCACGCAGGGTATGAGCGCGGTTTCGATGCCGGACGCGGGCGACAGCGCCCCGATCGACAGCGATCGCGTGGCACGGATTCGCGGCGCGATCGAAAGCGGTACCTATCCGCTGGTCCCGACCGAGATTGCCGAGGGCATCATCGCCTCCGGCCTGTTCCAGAATAGCGGCGAGTAAGAGACCCGGGATGACGACGCGTACTGCCTTGCGGCAAATGCTTGCCCTCCTCGAAGGCGAGCGGCAGGCCCTTGCCGCCCTCGATATCGACCGGATCAACAATTGCTCGAACGACAAGATGAATCTGTGCGCGCGGCTCGATGAAGTGCGCCCGGAAGACCTGGACGAGGAATGTCTCGGCCTGCTCGACGCGGTGCGCCGGTTGAACACGATCAACCGCCGTCTGCGCAACCTTATCGCCACCAATGTCCAGGCGCGGATCGACGCGATGGCGGGCGTTGCGGGCACCTATAATGGCGGGATCGAGCGCCCCGCCGGGCTGTCTTACTGACACGAGAGCAGCCGCCCGGGCGTTAACTGGCACGAAGATTGCTTAGTGCCTTCGGAAGTTCAGTTCCGGAGGTCCAGTGCCCACCGCAAGTCCAGTACCTGCCGCAAGCCCCGCGCAAGCGCCTGCCGCTCCGGCACGCTCGGCGGATGTGCGCACCGCGATTGCGCGTGCATCCGAGAAGACCGGAGTCGATTTCGATTACCTGCTGGCGCAGGCGCGGCTCGAATCCGGATTGGACCCTGACGCCAAGGCGCGCACCTCCAGCGCCACGGGCCTGTACCAGTTCATCGATTCCACCTGGCTGCGCACGATGGACCGGCACGGCTCCAAATATGGTTATGCCTGGGCCAGCGACCGGATCGATCCGCGCGGCGGCGTGTCCGATGCGGGCACCCGCGCGCAGCTGCTCTCGCTGCGTTACGATGCCGATACCTCCGCGCTGATGGCGGCCGAGCTGGCGCGCGAGAATACCGATGGTCTGCGTGGCGTGCTGGGCCGCGAGCCGGAACCTGCCGAGCTCTATCTCGCCCACTTTCTCGGCCTCGGCGGGGCGCAGACATTCCTCAACGCCTATCGCACCGATGCGGGCCAGTCGGCCCCGGCACTGATGCCCAAGGCCGCCGCCGCCAACCGCCCGATCTTCTACGACCGGGGTCGTCCGCGCTCGGTCGCCGAGGTGATGAGCCTGTTGCAGACCAAGGTCGCCAACGCGATGGAGCAGGGCGGGGCAATGCCCCTCGTGCCCGGCACCGTCCCCGCGACCGGCGGCCTGTCGCAGGAATTCGCGCAGGCGCGCTACGCCAGCACCGCGATGATGCCGGGGCGCAGCGCGCGCGCGGTGGCGATCGCTGCGACCGATGGCCCGCAGGCGCGCCCCTCCATGGCGGAGACGCTCCGGTCCACCTTCGGGGGCAGCGATTCAAGCGGTGTGGGCGGACGCGCGCGCGCGCGGATCGATGAAGCTTACTCCAAATTCGCGGCGCTCGGCCTGTGAAGCTGCCTGCCTTCATCTCGCCCGCGCTTGCGCTTCCCGCCGGGATTCTCGCGATCATCCTGCTTATGGTCGTGCCGATCCCGTCGCTGATGCTCGACCTGTTCTTCGTGCTCAATATCGCGCTGTCGGTCTCGATCCTGATGGCGGCGATGAATGCGCAAAAGCCGCTCGACTTCTCGTCCTTCCCCTCGGTCCTGCTGTTCGCCACGCTGATGCGCCTCGCATTGAACGTCGCATCGACCCGCATCGTGCTGCTCAACGGGCACGAGGGCGGCGCGGCGGCGGGCAAGGTGATCGAGGCCTTCGGCGAATTCCTGATCGGCGGCAATTTCGCGGTCGGGCTGATCGTGTTCATCATCCTGACGATCATCAACATGGTAGTGGTGACCAAAGGTGCGGGCCGCGTGTCCGAAGTGACCGCGCGCTTCACTCTGGACGCCTTGCCGGGCAAGCAGATGGCGATCGATTCCGACCTCGCTGCCGGGCTGATGACCGCCGAGGAAGCCAAGGCCCGCCGCCGCGAGATCGCGACCGAAGCCGATTTCTACGGGTCGATGGATGGTGCCAGCAAGTTCGTGAAGGGCGATGCGATCGCCGCGCTGCTGATCCTGTTCGTCAACGTCATCGCCGGTCTGGTGCTGGGCATGGCGAGCCACGGGCTGAGCGCGGGCGAGGCCGGATCGCTCTACGTCACGCTGGCGGTGGGCGATGCGCTGGTCGCTTCGATCCCCGCGCTGCTGCTGTCGATCGCCGCTGCGGTGATCGTCACCCGCGTTTCCGACACGCGCGACCTGACCGGCCAGATCGGCGGACAGCTCGCCGATTCCAAGATCTGGCTTCCGGTCGGCTGCATCCTCGGCGCGATCGGATGCATCCCGGCAATGCCGCAGATGATCTTCCTGCCGCTGGCGGCGGGTGCGCTGCTGCTGTGGCGCGGGCTCAAGAAGCGCGAGGATGCCGCGGCTGTCTTCGTGCCCGAGCCCGAGGAAAAGCCCGACCCTTCGCGGATCACCATCGGCGAAGTATCGGACCAGACGCTGGTCACGATCCAGCTCGGCTACGGCCTCGTCCAGCTGGCCGACGACCGGAAAGGAGCGCCGCTGGTCGCCCGCCTGACCGGCCTGCGCAAGCAGATGTGCCAGGCCTTCGGCTTCGTCGTCCCGCAGTTCCGCATCGCCGACAGCTTCGACATCGCGCCCGACCAGTACCGCATCATGCTCGGCGGAGCGCCGGTCGGTTCGGGCACGCTGCGCAGCGGCAAACTGCTCGCGATCGACACCGGCGAGGTGCTCGATTCGCATGTCCTCGCAGGCGAACCCACCAAGGACCCGAGCTTCGGTTGCGATGCCAAGTGGATCGACGAAGGCTCGCGCGATCTCGCGGTGGCCGAAGGCTATCTGGTGGTCGACCCGGAAAGCGTCATCGCCACGCAGGTGCACCAGCTTCTGGCAGGCCGCGCGGCCGAACTGCTGGGGCCGGATCAGGTGCGCGAACTGCTCGACCTGCTGCGTGAACGGCACGCCCAGCTGATCGACACGATCACTCCGCAGCCTCTGTCGCTCGCGGCGATCACCGCCGTGCTCAAGGCGCTGTTGGCGGACGGCATTTCGCTCACCCACTCGGTGCGGGTCTTCTCCAGCCTGTCACAGGCCGCGCAGCGGACGAACGATCCGGCGCAGATCGTGGAGCTGATGCGCGCGGACCTCGGCTCGATGCTGGTCGGCACGATCTGCGGCCCGGACGAGCGTCTGCCCGTGCTGACCCTCGCCGCGCGGCTGGAAGAGATGGTCGTCGGCGGAATGCAGGACCCGACCACGGGCGAGATCGTGATCGAGCCCGACCTCGCCCGTTCGATCGGCGAACGGATTTCCGCGCTGCTCAATTCCCGTCCGCAAGGCGCGCTGACCCCGGCACTGGTGGTCCAGCCGCGCGCCCGCCGCGCGCTCGCCAGCCTGCTCAAGCTGCGCGCGCCGGGGCTGCTGGTCCTGTCGATCAACGAACTGCCTGCTGCGCAGCCGATCGAGGTGATCGCGGTCATCGGTGACGATGCCGAGGCGGCACCGCAGCAGCCGCAATTGCCGCCACCCGACCAGTCCCAGCACATGCAGCCGCAAGAGGCACTTGCCGCATGAAGCACGATCAAGCCCTTTTCGCCGTCCGCCATGCCTATGGCTCCACCGTGCAGGAGAAGGTGACGCAGTTCCTCCCGCTCGTGCGCAAGCTCGCGTGGTATTACGAGGGGCATGGCAGCGCGACGGTCGACGTCGACGACCTGATGCAGGTCGGGATGATGGCTCTTACCGAGGCGGCGCAGCGTCACGACCGGCCCAGCGACGATGGCTTTGCCGCCTATGCCAAGATGCGCGTGCGCGGCGCGATGGTCGACCTGCTGCGCGGCCAGTCGCATCGCCCGCGCAGCGCCGCGGCGTGGACCCGCAAGCGCGATGTCGCCGAACAGACATTGCGGACCGAGCTGGGCCGTGCGCCCAATGCGGCGGAAATGGCGCAGGCCATGGAGATGCCGCTCGACCGCTACGAATCGATGCGCCTCGCCGCCTCGACCAGCGCGACCTCGATCGACGACTGCTATTCGGACAGCGATACCGCGTTCAGCGACAACCGGCCCGATCCCGAAGCCAACCTGCTCGCCAGCGAAGACAGCGGCGTGCTCGCGCAGGCGATCGGCGCGCTGCCCGAACGCCTGCAGCTGGTCCTCAAGCTCTATTTCATCGAGGAGCTGAACCTCAACGAGATCGCCGCTGTGCTGGGTGTGAGCGTGCCGCGCGTCCATCAACTGAAGGCCGATGCGCTGAAGAAGGCGCGGGTCGCGATGGTTTCGCAGGTCGAATAGCCCGGCGCGCGGGTGCGTTTGGGACGAACAGTTTGCACTGCAGCATTGGTTGCCCTTATGGCTGTGGGCATGGCCGCAGCCGATCTCGCCCCGCCTCCAAATCTCGATGCGATTCCCAGCGCGGCGCTGTTCCTCGATTTCGACGGCACGCTGGTGGAACTGGCCGACAGCCCCGATGCCATCGACGTACCCGGGCATCTGGCCTCCGCGCTGGAGCGGAAGGCCGGGGAGCTGGACGGTCGGCTGGCGCTGGTCTCGGGCCGCCATATCGCCGATCTGCGCAAATACCTGCCGCGCTGCGCCATCGTGATGAGCGGTTCGCACGGTGCCGAGGTGACCAGCCCCGACGGCTCGCCGGTCAGCGAACACGCGCCGCCCTCGCTCCATGACGAGGCATGGGATGCGGCCCGCGCATTCGAGCGCTCCACCCACGGCCTGCTGCTGGAACGCAAGACGCTGGGGCTGGGGCTTCACTATCGCGAATGTCCCGATCGCAGGGACGATATCCGCGCCTTCGCGCAAGGCCTTGCGCGCCAGCACGGCCTGCATGTGCGCGAGGGGAAGATGGTGGTCGAACTGGCGACGACCGATAGCGACAAGGGCGTCGGTCTGCGGGCGATCATGGCCGACCCGCCATTCGCCGGCGGCACCCCTGTTTTCCTCGGCGACGACACCACCGATGAAGATGGGTTTCGCGCGGCGCAGGAACTAGGCGGCTTCGGTGTGCTTGTGGGAGAACCACGCGAAACCGCCGCCCGATTTCGCCTGCCGGGCGTTGAGGCGGTGCACCAATGGCTGGAGCTTGCATGACTCAAACACCTACCCACAGCTCGCTCGAACTCTGGCCGGTCGGCAATTGCCAGGTCACCGGATTGATCGACGAGGGTGGCGGACTGGTGTGGGGATGCGTGCCGCGGGTCGATGGCGACCCGGTGTTCTGCGCGCTGCTCAATGGAGAGCGGCAGCACGAGGGCGTGTGGCGGATCGAGCTGGAAGGGTTTGCCAGATCGACCCAGCAGTATCAGCGCAACACGGCGGTTCTGAAGACCCGGCTTGAGGCGGAAGACGGCAGCGCGATCGAGATCATCGATTTCGCCCCGCGGTTCCGCCGATCGGGCCGGATGTATCGGCCGGTCGCCTTCGTGCGCATCGTGCGCCCCGTGGCGGGCACGCCGCGCATCACGGTCAACTGCACGCCGATGAAGAATTATGGCGAGGCGACGGCCGAGACGACCAACGGCACCAATCACATCCGCTATCTTGTCGGCCAGCAGGCGCTGCGCATGACCACCGATGCGCCGGTCGGCTACGTACTCGAAAAGCGCACCTTCCGGCTGGAGAGCGACCTGCACTTCTTCCTCGGCCCGGACGAGCCGTTCGGCGGCAATGTCGGGCGCGAGGTGGAGACGATGCTTGAGCTGACCGACCATTATTGGCGCCACTGGGTCCGCGGGCTGGCGACGCCGATGGAATGGCAGGAGGCGGTGATCCGCGCGGCGATCACGCTGAAGATCTGTCAGCACGAGGAAACCGGCGCGATCGTCGCCGCGCTGACCACCTCGATTCCCGAAGCGCCGGGCAGCGAACGCAACTGGGACTACCGCTTCTGCTGGATTCGCGACGCCTATTACACCGTGCAGGCATTGAACCGGCTCGGCGCGCTGGATGTGCTTGAGAAGTACCTCGCCTACCTGCGCAACATCGTCGACAATGCGCGAGGAGGCGCGGTCCAGCCGCTCTATTCGGTGATGGGCGAGCCCGAGCTGACTGAGAGCTTCGCGCAGCATCTGGCGGGCTATCGAGGCATGGGCCCGGTCCGCAAGGGTAACGCCGCCTTCAGCCAGGTGCAGCACGACGCCTATGGCCAGATCGTGCTGCCCACGGTGCAGGCCTTCTTCGACCAGCGGCTCTATCGCCTGGCGGGAGAGGCGGATTTCGACAGCCTCGAGCAGGTCGGCGAGATGGCGTGGAAGATGCACGATCAGCCCGATGCAGGCCTGTGGGAATTCCGCACCCGGCAAGAGGTTCATACCTATTCCGTGCTGATGAGCTGGGCCGCATGCGGGCGCATCGCGACCGTCGCAGAACGGCTTGGATTGATCGACAAGTGCGAATTCTGGCGCGACCGGGCAGCGAAAATCCGCGCGCGCATCGAGGAAGATGCCTGGCACGAGGAAGGGCAGCACTACGCCTCCGCGCTGGGCGGCAGCCACCTCGATGCGAGCCTGCTGCAGATGATCGACTTGGGCTTCCTCAAGCCCGAGGACGAACGTTTCCAGAAGACTTTCGCCGCGATCGAGAAGGGGCTGCGGCGCGGCGAGCACATGCTGCGCTACGATGCGGAGGACGATTTCGGCCTGCCCGAGACCGCGTTCAACATCTGCACCTTCTGGCTGATGGAAGCGCTGCACCTTGCCGGGCGCGAGGAAGAGGCGCGGGCGCTGTTCGAAACCATGCTGTCGCACCGGACTAAGTCTGGCCTGCTGTCCGAAGACCTCGATTTTAACAATGGAGAGCTTTGGGGCAACTTCCCCCAGACATACTCTCTGGTGGGTATCATCAACTGTGCCACCCTTCTTTCCAGACCATGGAGCGTCATAAGATGAGCCGCCTGATCGTCGTCTCGAATCGAGTATCCGTACCCAAGGCGCGAGGCGCCGCCGGATCTCAGGGCGGGCTGGCGGTCGCGCTGGGATCGGCGCTCCGCGAACGACGCGGAATCTGGTTCGGCTGGTCGGGCAAGGAGACCGACACGTTCTCCGGCCATCTCGACATGCAGAAGAACCACGGGGTGACCACCGCGACGATCGACCTCGAACCGCAGGATGTCGACGAATATTACAACGGCTACGCCAACCGCACGCTGTGGCCGCTGTTCCACTACCGGATCGATCTGGCCGAATACGAATCCGGCTTCGGCAAGGGGTACGAGCGGGTCAACCAGCGCTTTGCCGACAGTCTCGGCCCGCTGATCGACCCCGAAGACACGGTGTGGGTGCACGATTATCACCTGATCCCGCTGGGCGAGCGGCTGCGTACGAGGGGCAACAAGAACCGGATCGGGTTCTTCCTCCACATCCCCTGGCCGCCGCGCAACCTGCTGGTCGCG
>CEOS01028321.1_pt1 | contig 17852 bp, 13 predicted proteins | sample 530601 | NCBI WGS metagenome assembly CEOS01 (sample SAMEA2620666, study PRJEB7988) | marine metagenome | biome: marine biome (ENVO:00000447); feature: mesopelagic zone (ENVO:00000213); material: "saline water (ENVO:00002010), including plankton (ENVO:xxxxxxxx)" | depth 1000 m
AGGACGAACGCGCCCGCCCGCCAGGGGGATCTCTTCGCATCCTGATGCGTGGCGACCAAAGTCTCGCCGCGCAGGCAAGGTCCGCGGGCCATGACGGCCCGAGGCGCAACTGGACGACCGAAGCCTATATCCCCCCAGTCATGGACTTATCGCATATATTCCGCTTGGTCGGCGTCTTGCGCCTCGTGCACAGGCGCCACGCTGTGCCGGATGTCGTTGGCCAGTCTTTCAACGGTATCGATGTCCGAGTCCCACGCGAACATGAAGCGCGCTGCCCCACCGATGAAGGTGTAGAAGCGCCATCCCAAAGCGCGTAATCGCTCCAGGATAACAGGGTCGGCCCGCATGAACACGGCATTGACCTGAACGGGGTAAAGCAGGTCGATGCCGGGCAAATCGGCAGTTGATTGCGCAAGTGTTTGCGCGCAACGATTGGCATGGCCAGCGTGCCGAAGCCACGCCCCGCCCGACAATACACCGAGCCAGGGCGCTGCCAGAAACCGCATTTTTGACGCGAGCTGTCCAGCCTGCTTGCAACGATAGTCGAAGTCCTGAGCCAGGTCCGTGTCAAAGAAGACGACCGCCTCCCCCACAGCCATTCCGCCCTTTGTTCCGCCCATACAGAGGACGTCCACCCCGGCCCGCCAGCTTATATCTGCCGGGTCGCAACCCAAAGCGGCGCAGGCGTGCGCAAAACGCGCGCCATCCATGTGCAATTTGAGCCCAAGGTCCCGGCAGGCGGCGGAGATTGCCCGTATTTCGTCGATGGAATAGACTTGCCCAGTTTCGGTGGGCTGGGTGATGGTTACCACGCGCGGCTTGGGAAAATGAATATCCTTCCGGCTCTGGGCAATCCTATAAATCGCCTCAGGCGTCAGCTTTCCGTCCTCACTGTTCGCGACCAGCAACTTCGATCCATTCGAAAAAAATTCCGGAGCTCCGCATTCGTCTGTTTCCACATGCGCGGACGCTGCGCAGATTACGCTGTGATAGGATTGGCAGAGGGATGCGAGCGCGAGCGAGTTGGCGGCTGTGCCATTGAAGACGAAAAACACTTCACAGCAGCTATTGAAAAGCGCGCGGAAGGCGTCCGCCGCTTTCTGCGTCCAGTCATCATCGCCATAGGCCGGCGCAGATCCCTGGTTGGCCTGTGCCATCGCCGCCCAGGCCTCGGGGCAGATACCTGCATAATTGTCGCTGGCAAATTGCTGTGCCGGCATAGTCATAACCTATCGCTCCCTGCGTCTTTAAGGGCGAAGCAAACGTCTCATGCGGCAAGGATCCCATGGTTGCCGGTCCGGCCACATCCCCCGCTTTTACGGGGCACCACCTTGCCCGGGAGCAGGTTGGTGTCAGGCGTTCACCCGACTCTTGATGCAAGCGGCGGGCTAGCCGCCCCTCCTCCAGGCGTCAAGCTCTTCAGCAAGGCCCTACTTGCCGGAGAGCGCGTCTCCCATGTTCAGTAATTCAACGTGAAGCTCAGCAGTCCGCCCACATAGGCGATCCACAGGACACCCGCCAAGGCAGCCGCCATCACCAGTGTTCCAAGCCGGATCAGCCAGTGCCGACGGGCTCGGAACGCCTCCACACAATTCCAGATGCCAGCCAGTAGGGCGAGCATGGGGATGACTCCGGCAATTTGCATAGAGCGGATGATGGTGTCGCGGGCCGAGGTATAATAGGCCACGTCATTGCTGAGGATTGGAGAGAGCAGTATAAACCATCCGACCAGATAAGCCAGGTCCGCCATGACCGCGATCCGCCCAAACCGGCGCGCCAGCACGACCTGCCGGGGCAAGGCAACCGCGTGACCATGGACCCGCCTGCTGATGGCCGAAGCGACCCATGCGACCGCCCCGGCAATCAAAAGCAAAAAGGAAATGCCGAAGATCGCCAGGTTGAAGCTGGCGTTGCGCCGAAGCGGCACTTCCTGAAAATATTGGATGGGATCGTGGCTGTCGATGATGGTCTTCGTGCCATCGATCCGCCGAAGAGTCAGGGTTTGCGTGCTGCCCACCTCTTGCCAGACATAGGGCGCGACTTCTCGATAGGATTTTTCGGGTGCGGTGGCGAGCTTGATCGTGCCGTCCGGTTGAAGGCTGACGACCTGCTGCCCCTGAAGGACGTAGAACAGGCTCATGAAACCCGATTGCACGCGGCGCGACGTTTCGTAGCGTCCGGCGATTTCCGCGCCATGGGCCTTGGCGGTGGACAGGGCGGGGGGCGTCACGGTCTTGGGCCCCGGGAAATAGCGGTCCATGAACCCGTCGATCAGACTGGTTCTGATGCCATAGGCCGCATCGCCCTTGCCCCGGCTGTTGAAGCTGATGAACAGGCCGACACCATCATCAGGCAGAATTTGCAGGTTGCTGTGAAAGAGGATCGTGTCGCCGCCATGTTCCAGGATGAGGTGGCCGTTGCGATACCCCCGGAAGAAGCCATGGGCCATCACGTCCGATCCCTTGGCATGGGGAATGGACGCGCTGTACATTGTCTGCGCGGTTTCGGGCCGCAATATCGACTGGCCGCCGAACCGGCCGTTCTGAAGATGCGCGATCATGAAGTTCGCCATGTCGGTGGCCGATGAGGTCAGCGCCCCGGCAGGCGAAAAGGATATGAGCTCAAACGGGCGGGGTGCGTCCGATCCCGCAATATAGCCTTTCGACATGCGCGCCGAAAAGCGCGGCGGCAGAGGCTGATTGAACGTCGAGCTGCTCATGTCGAGCGGCTGGAAAATATGCTGCGCCACATAATCGTCGAACGACTGGCCGGAAACGCGCTGCACGATGTAACCGGCAAGCGCCGTTCCGTAATTGGAATAGGCAGGCGTTTCGCCCGGCGCGAAAAGCACCGGCCGGACATGCCGTTTGAGAAAGACTTCGAGGCTTTGAAGCGATTTGGGATCGGTGATGATCGCGTCCTTCAGCCCTTCTTCAAAACCGGCCCGGTGCGTCATCAGCTGATTGAGCGTGATGGGTTTGCCGAAGGGTTCGGGAATCCTGAAATCAAGGTAGCGATTGACGTCGGCGTTGAGGTCCAGCTTGCCCTGTTCCACCAGCTGCATCACCGCCGTCCATGTGACGAGCTTGGACACCGAACCCGGGCGCACCAGCGTGCGTCGCGCGTCCATCGGCACTTTGCGCGCGACATCGGCATAGCCATAGCCCTTGGCAAACAGGATCTGGCCGTCCTTCACCACCGATACGACCGCGCCCGCGACATCGCCCTGTTCAAGCGCAACGGGAAGCATGCCGTCGAACCATGCTTCAAGGTCGCGGGCGTGGAGGTCATGGGATGGCTGCGGGACATCGACCGTGCGCCTGGCGTCGGGCTGCGATACCGGGGGCGCGGGCAGGACTTTCGCGGGCTTGGTGACGGGCGCTGCCCCGACCATCATGTGAGCGGCGACGCACAATAGCGCCGTTCTTGCCAGCCTGCCTATCACCGCCCTCATTCTCTCGCCTCCGTCAAACTGCGTTGTGCGCTCGTTGTCCCTCGTCCGTCCTGGTTGGCGGTACCCTGTCGCATCGCCAGGAAAAAGCACAGCGCCGACAGGAGCGCTGCCGGCGCGCACAGACCGGCAATCGCAAAGCCGAGCATCGTTTCTCCGCCCATGGCCTTGCTGACCATCGCGATCGCGGCGGGAGCGGTGGCGGTCCCGAGCAGCGTCGAACACAGGACGTTGCTGCCGAGTGCCAATCCGCGGATTTCATTCGGGAAGTTGAGCGTTATCGCGATGACGCCCAATGTCGCGATCACAGCGCCTGCGAAAATATTCCCCGCAAGGAAAAGCGCAACGAGCGGGATAGTCGGAAGCACGCCGAACAAGGAAAGCGGAATAAGGGCAAGGGACGCAGTCATGGCGGGCATCAGCACGCGGCGATTTCCGCCCTGACGCTGCCCGGCTTTCCCAAGGCGGCCGCCCGCCAGTGCACCCAGCATTCCGCCTGCAAGCATGATCGCGCTCAGCCAGCCGGCGAACTGCCCGGGGGTCAACCCGAACTGTCGCGTCAGAACGGGGGGCGCCCACACCGAAGTCGCTTGCATGGTGATTTGCGTGAACAACATTGCGGCGAGAAGCGGGATCAGTAACCGCCGATATGTCCAAAGCTCCCGCGCAGCGCCGATCGCTGTTGCATGATGCTCTTTTTGTTCCTGTCGTGCCGGTTCCTTGACGCGTGCCAGCAACAGATAGGGGACGAGGCCCAGCAGCGCTGCGCCGATGAACAGGATGCGCCAGGCGGGCAGGCCCCACGCCGCGCCGAGATGCGCATTTTGAAAGGCGGTGAGCGCGTCGAATGCGAGACCGCCGACCAAGATGCCGAACGCCTGCCCCGCCGCTTGCCCGACGACGAAAAGGCTGGTCGCGACCGAGCGTCCTTTGGGCGGAAAAAGGTCCGCAATCAGGGAAAATGCCGCTGGAATGAGCAGCGCCGCGACGCAGCCAAGGACAAGGCGGGCACAGATGAGGGTCAGAAAGCTCGATGCCGCGCCGGTCGTGACCATCGCGGCAATCCAGAACAGAAGGCCGACCCCAAGGAACCGCACGCGATCGCCTTTGTCGATGAGGCGGCCTAGCGGCACTGAACTCAGCCCGAAGGCTATGCCGAAAGCCGTTCCCTGAACGAGGCCGATCTGGATGTCGCTCAACCCCATTTCGCGCTTTATCGGCTCGATCAGCAGCGTGGTGAGCGTGATGTCCATCGACAGGAAGAAGCCGGCCGTGGCAATGCACGCGACGCCGCGTCGTGCTTGGGCAGGCGTGGGGAAGGAGGGTGCCAACGTCGTCATCAGGCCGACATTTTGCGGTAAAAGGGAAGCCGCGTCGTCCTGCCGGTCGTCAGCCTAAAGCCGCCGTCGCCAAATTCGAGCGTAACGACGAGCGGCAGCCCGGTCCCACCTATCGCTTCCCACAGTCCGTCGGCCAATGGTGTGAGCTGGTAGGTTGTGGAACCCATCGGGCTACCCAGAACAAGCTGTGCCGACCCGGCCCCCGCTTCGATCGATATGCTGGCAGTCAGGGATGCCGCTTCATTCTCATAATCGCCAATGATCGACCCCATGTCGGCGTCGGTCGAAAGCGCAAGCCGTTCGAGTTGGTCGACCTTGCCGAATTCGCGAACTGTCAGAAGATCGCCCTCATCGCCGAGAGTGATCCTCATGTCGGTCGGCAGGATCGGAAGGCTGAGCGAGCCATCCTGCCCGGTGCGTGCAGGCAGCGTGACGGCACCGATCGCGACCATCTGCGCGCCGTCCTTTTCGGTCAGGCGCAACACGCGCCCGGTCGCTCGGGAATGATATGTGCCTGTCGTCGCGGGGCTTGCCCTGTCCTCAGGGATGGGGGGACGGTCCGTTATGCACAGGTCTATGATCGAGTCGGCAAGGGCATAGCCTTCCAGACTGCTGCGTCCGTTGGACAGAATGATGATGTCGAGGCCAGCCGCCGGGATCTTCACCATTTGCGATGATCCGCCCATGACCGCGCCGGCATGATGCCACCGCTCCAGCCCCCGATGCGCGTCCACGAACAGGCCAAGGCCATAACCGTGGCTGATGAGGGCCGTGCGCAGGGCGGTCCAGCTCTGATCGCTACCGACCATAGGATCATCCATATGCCGCAGCCAGAGCAGCATATCATCGACAGTCGATGCGATCCCGCCTTCGCCCCCGATCGGGGCGCCGAAAACGCCCCTATCATACCCGCCATCGGGCCTTGGCACATGCAACGTGGCGCTGTTGGGCACGAGATCGGTGTCCAGAGGCCGCACCATACTGTCGCGCATGCCGATCGGTAGGAAGATATGCTCGCGCATGAAGGCCGGGAAGCTCATGCCGCTCACCCGGCTGATGATCTCGGCGGCGAGGACATAGCCTCCATTATTATAGGACCAGCTGCTGCCCGGCGCGAAATTGACATCGTCGATGCGGGCAAGCGCGCGAACCTGATAATCGGCGGGCAGCGCCGTCCCCGGTCCCGCAGCATGCAGCAGGATGTCGAGGCTGTCGCGCATGCCGCTTGTGTGCGCCAGCAATTGCCGCAGCGTCATGGCGTCGGCCCAGGACGGCAGTTCGGGCAGATGGGCGCGGGGGGAATCGTCCAGCGAAAGTGCCCCGGCTTCCTCCAGCAGGAGCAGCGCCAGCGCGGTGAAATGCTTCGTCGTCGACCCTATGCGCATACGTATGGTCGGGGACAAGGCGACAGGCAGTTCGATACTGGCCATACCGAAGCCACGGCGATAGGCGGGCTGGCCACGCACCGCCACGCCCACCGCATAACCCGGCGCATCGGTCCGGTCGAACGGCGCGAAGAGCCGGTCGAGCGCCGCATGGTCGATATGGGCGGTCGCAGCCGTCACGGGCGCGCAGCCGCCTCATTATCGCGAAGCACGCGCAATATGTTCTGGCCCCATAATTTGGCAAGATCGGCTTCGCCCAATCCCGCCTCGATCAGCCTTTCGGTGATGACGGGAAGGTCGGTTACGTCGGCCAGGCCATCGATGCCGCCGCCGCCGTCAAAGTCCCCGCTGAATGCGACATGATCGATGCCCACTACATCGATGACGTGAAGTAGACCGCCCATGAACGCGTCGAACCCAGCGGTCCACATCGGCTCCGCCGCGTCGAGCGCGTTCCAGTCGTGGGCCAGTTCTGCCTGCTCGTCGGGGGTCAGCCTATGGATCAGTCCCAGCTTGCGCATCAGCGCGCCGCGTTCGGGGGTCATGTGGAGGTCGGACAGGTAGATGGTGGTGAAGCACAGGACGCCGCCCGCCTGCGCCAATGCGCGCAACCGCCCATCGTCGAGATTGCGTTCCGTGTCGAAGACCGATCGCGATCCCGAATGCGACAGCAGCAAGGGCGCACGCGACAGCGACAGCATGTCGTCAAAGGCGGCGTCGGACGCGTGGCTCGGGTCGATCATCATGCCGAGCCGGTTCATCGCGCTGACCCACTCTTTGCCCAGCGGACTAAGCCCGCCCCAGCGCGGGGCATCGGTGGCCGAATCCGCCAGCTGGTTTGTGCGGCTATGTACCGGGCCTGCCAGACGCACACCGAGTTTGTGGAACGCCTCAACCCGCGTCACATCGTCGCCGACGGGGTAGCTGTTTTCGATGCTCTTGAAACAGATCAGCCGGTTCTGCCCGTGCAGTCTTTCGGCGTCCTGCGCCGTCAGCGCCAGGCCAATGCGGTCGGGGAATGCCGCCAATGTCGCGTCGATTTCTTCCGACCTGCGGCACGCGTCCGCGAACACCCTGTCATAGTCCGTCTGGGTCAAAGGGCCTTGTGGCGTATAGATGACGAAAAAACCGCCGTTCAGATTGCCGTCTTCCATCCGCGGAAAATCGAGCTGCGCCACGTCGGTGCTGCGGTCATGACGATCGCCGATGCTCCATCCCTGGCGCATGAAGTGGATGGGCGCGTCGAGGTGGCCATCGAGCTTGAGCAGGCGGGCGTGCACCTGCCGGGCGTGTTCAGAGGGCCTGACCGGGACCCCTGTCATTGGCATGCGTCCAGCAGCCGGTCGAACCGGGGGTTTACCCGCATGGGATCGGCGACCGGCAGCGCAACGCGGCGCTCAAGCGCCACGCAAAGGGCATCGGCTTCGTCCTCCGGCATCCCGGATGTGTTAAGGCTGACGCCGACGCATCGAATGTCCGGATTGGTGGTTCGGCCCAGCGAAATGGTCTGCTCGATCACCGCTTCGATTGTCGGGAGGCGAAAGCCGGGACTGCCCAATATAGTCGCGCGATGAGGAGCGTCGCATACAATGAACATGTCAGGCTGGCTGCCATGAAGCAGCCCCAGCGTCACGCCGGCGTAGGCAGGATGGAAGAGCGACCCTTGCCCTTCGATGACATCAAGATGGTCTGGGTGCGCGTCAGGGCTCAGCAGTTCGGCCGCGCCGGCGATGAAATCGGCAACTACCGCGTCAAGGGGGATTCCTGTACCTGCGATCATGATGCCGGTCTGGCCTGTAGCGCGGAATTGCGCATCGACGCCCCGGGTCCGAAGCCCGCGTGCGATCGCCAGAGCAGTATATTTTTTCCCCAGTGCACAATCCGTCCCTACCGTCAGCAGCCTGCGCCCGCTGCGGCGGCGACCGCTTGCGACTGGAATGGCGGGCGGCGGGGTCCGCACATCGATCAGCTTTCTGCCCGAACGCCGCGCGGCTTCCGCCAGTCGCGGATCAGCGTTCAGTTTCATGTGCATTCCTGCAATGATGTCGAGCCCGGCATCCAGCGCTTTCACCAGCGCGTTTACCCATTCATCCGGGATGACGCCACCAGCATTGGCAACGCCGATGACGAGCCCACGCGCTCCTTTATCGACGGCTTGGGCAAAATCGAGCTGCGGCAGACCGGTCGATACGCTACCGCCGGGCATCACATATTCGCCTACGCACCGGTCCGGCGCCCAATCCCGCAGACCGAACGCCGTTTTCGCATAGCCAGCTTCTGTCGTATCCCCCAGAAAAAGCAGATAGGGCGAAGGCAGGTTCGTGACAGTTTCTTCCTGACGATCCAGAGCAAAATGAGGAGCGCTGGACATCCTCAGAAGCCCGCCGTGACGCTGAGCCCAATAGTCCGCGGACGGATGATGCCGACCGCTCCGGCGTCATTGGGATAGTTGGCAAGGCCGCTCGATGTCGGGTTCAATACAGCAGTCACACCCCGTGCATTCGTCAGATTTTTGACATAAGCCTGAAGATTATATCGCCCAAAGTCGATCGATGCCCGCAGATCGACCTGCTCATAGGCCGGAATGCGGGCGAACCGCCCGACCGTCGCGAGATAGGCAGGATCATAGGGCCCGGTTTGCTCGCCAACGGACCGTATCGTGCCGCCGACAGACGCAACCACGTCATTGCCAATGTCCCAGTCATAGTCAGCGCTCATGCTCACCGTATATTTCGGGGAGAAGGGCAGACGATCGCCATCGACCGCGCCAAGCGATTGCGGGTCGGTGTCGCCCGTCAGCACGGCGTCGGTATAGGCCGCATTGATCGCGGTGACGAAGCCCCGGACAGGACGCAGAGTCGCTGTCACTTCCGCGCCGTTGACCCGTGCTGTCGAGCCGTTGATGTTGACGCCGTAATTATTGACGACGCCATAGAGCTGAATGTCGGTCCAGTCGATGCGATAGACCGCGGCATCAATGCCGAAGGTGCGGTCCACGGTTTCGCCCTTGAAGCCGACTTCGTAGCTTGTCACGCGGTCCGGCCCGAAGGTCAGGGGCACGTTAGACGGCGCGCCGGGCGGAATGGTGTTGGGTCCACCGGGACGGTAGCCGCGCGCGACACGAGCGTAGAGCGAAGCGCGATCGCTGAGTTTATATTTGGGCGCCACCGAATAGGTGAAGACATTGTCGGACGAACTGCCTGACAGAGGGTCAGGTGCGCCCAATACGCCACCGCCGGTTTGCGAGGTGCTCTGGCTGTTGTGGCTGTAACGGCCCCCGAAGTCGAGGTCGATATGCTCGCCAAAATGCAGCGTCGCGTTGGCGAAGCCTGCATATTCCTCGTATTTCGACGGTTGGTTGGCGTTGCCTATGCCGCCAAATTCAGCAAGATAGGGTTGCAGGGTGAGCGTGCCTGGATCGACCGCCAGGATCTGCTGGTCGATCAGTGCCTTTTCATGGGTGTAATAGCCGCCGACGAGCCAGTCCAGCATACCGCCGCCGTTGGACGCCAGACGAACTTCCTGCGTCCACTTCTTGTTATCGGTAATCTGCGCCTGATAGACGTCGCCGTCGAGCGGGGGCAAGCCGAAGACCGGGCCAAGGACCGACACGACATTGTTGATCCAGACGGTCTGATCGTCGCGACGCCGCTGCAACTGTTCGCCATAGCTTGTGGACGACGTAATGGTGGCGGCACCCAAATCCTTTTCGACCAGCAGATTATAAAGGCGATAGCGAACATTGCTGAAGGACGGGACATATTGCGCCTGGGTCAGCCCGCCATAAAGCGGCTGAAGCGTGACGGGATCGACCTCTACCCGGGTCGGCGCATCGACCTTGATGTCCTGCACAAGCGCGCTCGCGCGCACCTTCAATGTCGTATTGGGCGTCCATTGCAAAGAGGCGCGGACGCCATAGCTCTGGAAATCATTGATGTTCTTTTGAACATCCGACCCGGCCGTACCGATGGAATCGATGAAGCCGCCCTGCTTGCGATAGCTCCCCGACGCCCGGAAGGCGAGCGTGTCGCTCAGCGGGACATTGATCATCGCGTTGCCCTGATAGGACATGGCGCCGCCATCGGTAAATTCGACATTCGCACGAGCACGCCCGGCAAATTTGGTCGCATCAGGCGCGTTCGTCACATATTTGACGAGCCCGCCCAGCGAGCTTGCGCCGTAAAGCGTCCCCTGCGGACCACGCAGCACTTCGATCCGCGATAGATCGAACGTGTCGAAATCCCCCGCCAGTTCGGCCCCGTTCGCAAGGCCGCTGCTGGACCCGAACGGCGTTTCGTCAATATAGACCGCGACCGTCGATGCGACGCCGCCGGTGTTGACGCCGCGCAGGATGATACGCCCCTGCCCCGGCGTGGATTGGACGAGTTGCAGGCTAGGCACTGCATTGAGGAAATCAGCGATCGTGTTGACCGATTGATTTTCCAAAGTGTCGGCAGAAAGGACGGACACCGATTGCGCAACGTCGATCAACGTTTGCTGACGCTTTTGGGCGGTCACGATGATCGTGCTGTCCGAATTGGCGTCCAGCCGGTCAGGGGCCTGCTGTGCAAGCGCACCATCGACAGAACCCAGCGTTGCGAGAGCCGTCGATATGACAAGCAGTGTCTGGAGATTATTGCTCATGCCATCCCCCTATCCCTTGGGACATATCCCAAAGGCGATGAAATATTGCAGTTGGATCGATAAGTCTCTGATTGGAGAATATTCATCCTGAAATGAAATTGTCAAACTTTTTGTGCGGAACCGCGCATTTCAACCGGCGTGACGAGAGGATCCATCAATCGCAGCAACAGCGCTGCCGCGCCGGCGATGCCAGCGAGCAGGAAAAAGAAGGGGCCAGGCTCCATGCGACTCCAGAGTGTGCCGACGAGGCCCGCCGTCATGCTGCCTGTAAAGATAGCGAGAAACCACGCTGCAACTGTGGTCGCCCCATAGCCAGGCGGCGCCAGCCGCGCGAAAAGGCTGAGGCCTGTGGGCAGGATATAGAGTTCGCCAACTGTCAGGACGACAAAGAAGAGGGCGAGCCACGCCCATCCGACAAGGTCTGCGCCAGCCTGTAAGCTAAGCGCCCCTATCATCGCATAGGCACCGGCGACGATCAGGGCACCCTTGGACATACGGCGGACCGCCGAGTCGGTAAGGCCCTTTGCCGCTTTCCGCCGCCAATGGAGGAGCAGCAAGGGCGTGAAAGCCATCACGAAAAGCGAATTGAGCGATTGAAACCAGGTCATCGGGATCGTCACATCGCCAAAGCTTCGGTCCACCCCGGTATCGGACCAGAGCGCAATGGTGTTGCCGACCTGCTCATACGCCCCGCGAAAGATGGTCACGGCAATCGCGACCGCCGCGAGGGCCGCTACCATCTGCCCGTCGAAACCACGGGTCTTTTCCCGCGTCGCCGTTTCGCGCGCCGGCTCTGGCGGCAGATAGCGCCGCCCCCAGCTGTAGATGATCAGGCCGGAAACCATGCCCAGCCCGGCCGCCCCGAACCCCCAATGCCAACCCAGCGTCTCGCCAAGCGTGCCGCAAATCAGGGGCGCCAGAAAGCCGCCGACGTTCACGCCGACATAATAGACATTATAGGCCCATCCGCGCCGGGGATCGGCCGCGTCGTACAGGCTGTCGATCTGACTTGGCAGACTGGGTAGGAACAGCCCGTTGCCCAGCGCGATCGTCGCTAGTGCAACATAGAAAAGCGGTTCGGACGCCATCATGAAATGCCCAAGGGCCATGATCGAACCCCCGATCATGATCGCGCGCCTGCGTCCCAGCAATCGGTCCGCTATCACCCCGCCGACGATGGGCGTGAAATAGGCGCAGGCGGTATAGGTGCCGTAGACGAAGGACGACCATTGCTGACCCAGCAGCAATTGCTTGGTCATATAATAGACCAGCAGCGTCCGCATCCCGTAATAGGAGAATTGTTCCCACATGTTCGTGAGGAACAAGATGGTCAGCCCGCGCGGCTGTCCGAACCAGGTCGGCGTCGCTGCGGTCATACCAGGGTGCTCTGCGGCGCGCCCCACACCTGCGGACCGGCCCAGATCGCGCCATCCTCGTAACGCACGCTGGGACTTCGGTCGCTTGCAAGGAAGGTCGGCCCGTCGAGGTCGACAAGATCGCATAGCTGACCCAGCACAAATCCGGGCGCGGTCGCAAGGCTTGTGCCGACCATAGTGCCGACCATGACGCCCAGGCCCAGTCGGCGTGCTTCGGCCGCCATCATCAGGCCTTCGGTCAGGCCGCCGCATTTATCGAGCTTGATGTTCACGACCTGAAACCGTCCCACGGCACCGGCAATGTCATCGAGGCAAAGAAGGCTTTCGTCGCCGGCCACGGGGATGGGGGAATCCAGCCCTTCCAGATCCTGATCGCGGTCACGCGCCAGCGGCTGTTCGATCAAGGACACACCGGTTTCTACCAATGCCGGGATAAGGCGTGGCAACTGGTCCTTCCTGAAGCCCTGATTCCCGTCGATGCCAAGCCAGGCGTCGGGCCGTGCGTCCCGAATGGCCCGCACGCGGTCGATGTCCAGATCGAGATCGCCCGTCAGCTTGATCTTGATCGATCGTGCATGATCATAGGCCCGCGCTTTGTGCGCCATGGCGTCGGGGCTGTCAGCGCCCAGCGTGAAGGTGGTCCGCAATGGCTTTGGCTGGTCCAGCCCTGCGAGCGCCCAGACCGGTTTGTCGGCCTCCTGTGCCTCCAACTCCCATAAAGCGCAATCGACCGCATTGCGCGCGCCGCCGGGCGGCAGGATGGCGCACAAGGCCTCGCGTCCTTCGCCTGCTTCGATGGCGCTGCGTGCGTCTTCCAGCGTTTGCTGCATCTGTGCGACGCCTTCGTTGAGGAAAAAGACGCCCGATGCCTCTCCCCGACCCACGGCGGACCCACGCCGCAACGTGACCACTATGATGTCGGACGTGTCGAAGACATGGCCCGCAATGCGAAAGGGTTCGGCGAGACGGAGCGTTTGCGTCGCGACGGACATTGTTAATTTGGACATCAGAACTCCGCCGTCATGGCGAGAAGGCCGAAGCGGATCGCCACATAAAGGAAAACCAGGGTCGAAAGGATGATGAGCAGGCTCCAGAGCATCGACCGCCAGCCACGCCTGTCTTTCAGCACGATCCAGCCATTCCAGAGCGCCAATCCGGCTGCGCCCACGAATATCGCGGCGCTGGCAAGCTGAAGCACCCAGAGAATGGCGTCAGCACCGCCAGCGGCCAGGTCCGGGGAGCCGAGAATGGCGATAATGGCGGTCGCCCAAGCCGCAATCAGGACGACCGTCAGCCCGGCGATCAGGCGTACGGCGCGATACGCCGCCAGCGATCGTCCTTTCAGTCCGATGACTGCGCCATAGCGGCGGCGGATGAGCCACGCGGATGGCCAATGGAGGAAGGTCAACAACAGCACGCCGAAACTGACCGCCATCGCGGGTAGGATCCAGCTGCTCGACAAGCCGAAGGGCACCCGGTCGAACACCATGAAGGGCGACAGGAAGTCGAAACTCCAACGCACGACCTTGCCATCGACGACCTGCGCCGCCAACCGGTCATGGCCGCCGCGCTCGCGCCAAAGGAAAGGCGCGATCTCCACCCATTCGCGCGGGCGGCCATTCGTTCCAAGAAGGCTGGGGATCGTCAGTTCCCCATTAGGGCCGATCCCGACCTGCGTTTGTCCGAAAAGCGAAAGCAGCGACAGGAAATTGGTTTCAAGGCGGCGGCTAGTCCACCACTGACCCGCCATCATCGCGGCATGTTTCCGCGCAGTTTCCGCGTCGACACGTCCGTCGGGCCTGGCAGTGTCGGGAAAATAGCGATCGGCAAAATCCTGTAGCAGTGCGGTGCGCAGCGTTCCGGCCGCGCCGTCCCGCCCGGTGCCGTTCGTTGACAGATACAGCCCGACGCCTCCGCCCATGAACAGGTGCATCGCAGAGTGAAATGCCTCGGTATCACCAAGATGTCCGATGACATGCCGACCGTTGAGGTTGGTTTCGAAAAAGCCCAGTTCCATGCGATTGAGCGGCGGGAGCAGCGAAATAGGATTGACGGGGCTGGTTGGGCTGTCGTGCATCATCCGCGCCGTCGCAGGCTTCAGCAGGCCTGCCCCGTCTTGAAGATGGGCGATCATGAACCGCGCCATGTCCGTGCCCGAACTGGAGGCATCTCCGGCAGGCCCCGGCCCGACAAGCTCGAACGGGGCGGCCTCTCCCGGGTTGGGGTAGCCGGTCGCCATCTGACTCGCCAGCGCCTTGGGCAACGGTTGCAGCGTCGTCGAATCGCGCATATTCAGCGGCGCCAATATGTGGCGGGCGATATAATCGTCGTAGGACTGCCCCGACACCCGGGCGACGATGTATCCGGCGAGGGCCGTGGCGTAGTTGGAATAGGCCGGGGTCGTCCCGGGCAGGAAAATGCGCTTCGGCATCCGCTTTATCAGATAGGTACGCAAGGGCAGCGCATAAGCCTGATCGTGAAAGACGATGCCCTTCGCCGTTTCCTCAAACCCCGCCGTATGCGTCATGATCTGGCGCAAAGTAATGGGCTTGCCCTTGAAGGGTGGGATTTTAAAATCGAGATAGGCGTTGACGTCGCGATCAAGGTCAAGCTTGCCGCGCTCAACCTGCTGCATGACGGCGGTCCAGGTGAGCAGCTTCGATATGGAGCCGGGGCGGAACAGGGTCTTCTGGGGATCGACAGGCGTGCGGCGCGCCACGTCCGCATAGCCAAAGCCCCGTGCCGTTAGGATCGATCCATCCTTGACGATCACGACCACGGCGCCTGGAATATCACCGCTGCGAAGGGCATAGGGCATATAGCCGTCGAGCCAGGTATCGAGGTCGCCTTTCGTCAGCGCATCGCCGTTGGTCACGTCGGGCTTCATAGCGATTTTGCCTGCCGGCGGTTGCCGCATGACGTTGGACAGATCCGTCGTGCTTGGCGGTGCTAGACTTTGCGCATGTGTCGGCGCTGCGCACGCTAGCACCGCCATAGCGACCAGCCGCATTATCTTCCGCATAAATGGCCCTCCCAATTCAGGGCATTGCCCCCATTCATTCCAGTCGATATTATTGACCAAACTATCCTGGTCGGGATATGTTTATCCTGATTGGAAAGTTCGTCAACCGTGTTGGAGCAAATTCTTGGCGTCGTCAGTTCCTACCCTTGGCCATCTGCTTCGTGCGCTGCGCAGCCGCAACGGATGGACGTTAAAGCAAATGAGCGATCACAGCGGCATCCCGGTGTCGACATTGTCAAAGGTCGAACATGATCGTTTGACGCTGACATATGACAAGCTGCAACAGCTCAGTCAGCGCTTGGGAATGCGTATGTCCGAACTTTTCGTGGAAGACGGAGCCAGAGGTCCGCATACGCCCAAAGTCGTCACCGCCCGGCGTAGTATCGGGGACATGGAACATTCGGTCCGTGTCGAAACGCCAAATTATGATTATCGATATTTATGCACGGAATTGCGCCAGAAGCGGATGGTGCCCGTATTAACGACGATAAGAGCCAAGAGCGTCGAGCAGTTTGGCGAATATGTACGCCACGCCGGTGAAGAATATGTGTATGTCGTCAAGGGCAGCATCGTCGTGCACACCGAATTCTACGACCCGGTCACGCTATGCGAAGGCCAGTCCATCTACATCGACGCCAGCATGGGGCATGCTTATGTGACAGCCGACGATTGTGCCGAAGCAGTCGTCCTGGGCGTAATGTCCAGCCCTGATGACGAATTGATGCAGGAACTGCTGAAAATTCACAACGACCAGGTGAATGCGAATAAAAATTCACCTGTGGGGGGCAGGAAGAAACCGTGATGTATTTCCATCCGGTGGAGCCATTCACGCTGGGACAGGGATTTTTCGCCACCGATGACGTCTTGATTATGCCTCTATTTTTATCACTGCTTGATGCAGTTTGACAGTCTGGTTGGCAGAGTGGCGATTTGAGGCGATGATCGAAGCGCTTGCCCTTTCATTCCATCTCACCCAGCCGCCTCTGTCGATTGTTCGCCATCGGGATGAACGATACAGGTTTCGTCGTCCCTCCCTGCTCGGATGCCGCCTCGCCTGCTTCGAACAAATGCACGAGGAATGCGATCATTGCTTGACGCCCATTCTCGCTCAACTCGACGATGACGCGGCGATGATCGATCGGGTCGTAGCGCCGCCCAACAAGGCGGGCTTCCTCCAGCCCCTCGATACGGCGCATGGTGCTGGTCGCGCTTTCTCCGGATACGGCCATGGTTTCCTTGACGCACATATTGCGTCCTTCCTCGGCGACGATGAACAATTCCAGCATGATGTCCCAGGCTGCATCGCGGAACACATGCTTGGGAAAATGTTGCGAGCAATTGATCCGCGCTTGCTGGGTTTGCCGCGCCAGCGCCACCAAGGACCGGCTCGGCTTGGTGCCGTTCCCCCGCTTGGCCATGCTGTAATCACGCGAGCCCATGCAGAATTCCTTGCATCATGTTCTCGTGGAGCAGGGTCGAGCTTGAAGATGAGTAGTTAAGAATATGTCAATTCCTTGAAAAACTTGGTTTCATGACGCCAGCAATGCCGGCGAACGCGGCATCGCGGTCGTATCAGCCTCCGCCTGGATGGCTCGAACAATCTCATGAACGCCGCTGCCGTGGGATCCCTTGACAAGCACAATGTCTCCATCGCGGATCAGCTCTGGCCAACGGGCGTGCAGCGTCGCGAGATCCGGCGCATGGATGCCACGGTGGCGGGGCGGCAGGTCGGCGCAGAAGCGCGCGTAAAGCGGCCCCACGGCATGGACGACATCAATGGAAAGACCCGCGGCCAACGGAGCCAGATCGGCATGATAGCCCTCCGCCCCCGGGCCCAGTTCCAGCATCTCACCCAATATTGCCACGCGACGGCCGCCGGCCTGCGCGCCCAGCAATTCCAGCGCGGCGGCCATCGATGCCGGGTTGGCATTATACGCCTCGTCAATCAGCAGGATGCGCTTGCCTTGAACGCGCAGCGCCGCCACGTCTCCGCGGCCGGCGAGCGGCCGGAAACCTTCCAGCGCGCTCATTCCGCGATCGGGTTCGAGCGACAGCGCATGCAGCGTGGCCAGTACCGCCAGGCTGTTGACCGCCATGTGCCGGCCGGGTGTGGCCAGATGATAGCCCATGCGTCCCGAAGGCGTCTCGGCTTCCAGAAAGTCGCCCTTACGACTGATCAGGCGGATGTCGGCTCGGGGGGCCTCACCATAGCTCACTATGTTCAATCCGCGCGCCAGTGCCAGGGCGCGCACCCGCGCCAGTTCCGCCATGTCGGCATTGAGGATGGCCGTCGCGCCGGCAGCCATCCCTTCAAAAATCGCGCTCTTGCGGCGTGCCACCGTCGCGAGGTCATGATGAAATTCCAGATGCGCGGCTGCGATGTTGGTAAAGACGGCGACGTCCGGCCGCGCCAGCGCCGCATTCTGTTTCATGCGCCCGATCGCCAACTCCATGACGACATGCGGCGTATCCCAGGCGATCGAGGCCAGGTTCCAGCCGATGCCATGTGGCAGATTGGCGTTCAGCCGGCTTGTGCCGACCTTTCCCCATGGCCGCAGAGCCTGCGCCAGCATCGCGACCATCGTTGTCTTGCCGGCGCTCCCGGTGACGCCGATCAACTTGCCGCGCATCATC
>CEOS01135696.1_pt1 | contig 17759 bp, 15 predicted proteins | sample 530601 | NCBI WGS metagenome assembly CEOS01 (sample SAMEA2620666, study PRJEB7988) | marine metagenome | biome: marine biome (ENVO:00000447); feature: mesopelagic zone (ENVO:00000213); material: "saline water (ENVO:00002010), including plankton (ENVO:xxxxxxxx)" | depth 1000 m
TAATTGGTTCGAGTTTTGTACCATATCGTTCACTTTTAAAGAAGACAATAGATTACAAAACCACGCAAATCTTAGGAATTGCGTGGTTTTTGCGTTTTTAGAGGAACATTTAAAATGATAGGATATCATTCTATTTGGTAGTTAAGTGTCAGCTCTAATTCAATATGTCAGTTGAACTGACTTTTTGAAATTTCGATGTTATGATTTTTAAAGGTGGATTTGACTTCCAATAACTGAATTATTCACTTTAAAAATGCATTAGTATGCGTACATCAAAAACATTTTCAGTCAATTTTTGGCTCGACAAAAAGAAAGTCAAAAATGGGGAAGCTCTTGTTTATGCAAGAATTACAGTAAATAGCAAGCGTTTAAATATTAGCTTAAAGAGATCAGTTCCCATTAGTCAATGGAATTCCAAAACAAAAAGATTAAATGGTACTTCTAAAAAATCTAATGAGCTCAACGAATTTCTAGATCAAACTTACGCAAGATTTTTTCAAATTTATCAGGATCTAAAATTCAAAAGAAAGTTGATTACTTCAGATTTGGTTAAAGCTGAATTCAATGGGGAAGGAATGAATTCCAAAACCTTAAATGAGCTCATAGAATATCATCAGGATAAAATTAGGAATACCCATAGTTCTGGAAGTATTCGGAATTTTAAAGTAAGTGAGAAGTATATCAAGGAATATGTACTTCAAAGGTTGCGGACTTCAGATATTTACCTCTCCCAATTAGACTATAAGTTTCTGAGTGATTTTGAAGCTTTTCTTTTTAAATACTATCCTAAAGGCCACTATAAAGCTATGAGCCATAATACAGTTATGAAACATATCCAGCGCTTGCGCAAAATAGTAACTCTGGCTTTTCATTTGGAATGGCTCGATAAAGATCCTTTTAGAAGGTGGAAAATGACTTTTGAAAAGAGGGAACGTGAATTTCTATCTAAAAATGAGTTGTCAAATCTACAGCATGCGGAAATTCCGATAGACCGACTGGATCGAATTCGGGACCTTTTCATCTTTAGTTGCTATACAGGTTTAAGTTATGGTGATGTGATGGATCTAAGTGAGAAAGAAATAAGCCTTGGCATTGATGGAAAAGTATGGATAATTACCACAAGAAATAAAACGAATAACGCTGTGAAGGTACCCTTACTCGAACCGGCTTTACGTATTCTCAAAAAATATGAAGATCATCCCATAACCCAGACTAGTGGAAAGTTGCTTCCTGAATGTAGTAATCAAAAAGTGAGTTTATATCTAAAGGAACTGGCCATGATGGTAGGGATAAAGAAGAATCTTACTTTTCATATGTCTCGGCATACTTTTGCGACCACAGTAACTTTAAGTAATGGCGTTCCCATTGAAACGGTATCGAAATTACTCGGACATACTAAAATATCGACTACCCAAATTTACGCCAGGGTTTTAGAGGATAAGATTAGTAAGGAAATGACTGATCTAAGTAAGAAACTTTAATATATAGAGGCTCGGCTAAATGTGGACGAGCCTTTTTCATAGCTTTCAGCTGAGCGATTATTTTTGGCTCAAATAGTGCACCGGCAAAATCTAAAAGACATGCGTATGGAAAATATGACGATCGATGAATTCATGGACCTGCTTACCGATCACCAATGGGATACCATAGAAGGGCGGAAGATAGAACTAGCTTTAAAACAGACAGGAATGAAGCAATAAGCCGACCTGGCTGATATAAACTATGCCCAGAATAGAGAAATCAGGAAAAAAATATGTTCACCCGCTTAGGTACTCTGGGTTTTATTATAATAAAGCAAAATAGTATACTTTTAAACAGATCTGGTTTAATGGAGCTTGGATCTCAGAAAGGGGACTGAACATCGTATTTTAGGAAATTAGAATAGGAGCATTGTTTTCCAAATATAAACGGATTCTCTAGAATTCTTATAGCCTATTGCTTAAAGTATAAAATAGTTTTAATTGGTGTAAAGATCGATTTAGAAGATGGTTGATGAACGTGCCGTATAAAAAACCATATGTATGTTGGTGTGTTCTCTCCGTCATGTATGACGGAGATGCCCACTCGACTACGAATAAATTCTATATCTTGGATTTTACGTTTTCGTTTTTTAAAAATTCTGCTATGCTTGTCCATTTTACGTCAGAATATCGCTCATTATCATATTTCTGAAAATTTATACGCCCCTCCATCATATCTCTCATATATTGCATCCCCTGCCATGCCGGGTATATTTCCCCCTTGGATGGTGAAGAAAACTTGGTCAGCTTAATTAAGAAATTTAGAAGAGAAATACCGCCGGGCTTAAATAGTCTAAAATTTTCGCCTGTTAATTTAGTGAGCAGTTTTACAAAATCATTAGAAGACAACCTATCGCCAGCTATCCTCAAATACCTTGGTGTATTATCATCTACGGCAGCTAATGCAGTAAATTTAGCAACGTCATCGGTGATGGTAAACTCCATGATTTGATCAGGATTGCCCCAGCAAAGTATTCTTTTAATTTTAAATAAAATCAATGGCATATCCGTCGTCAACAATTCCATATATGCTCCATTAAAGATGGTCGTCACTTTAATAGGTTTTTCTTCTATATACCGGTGAAATTCTCTTCGCAAATCTAAATTCCTATTTTTACCTTCTATTAAATTCGTAAAATCTATCGAATAATCGCTAGGGATAAATCTCTCCACATTTGCTTGAATTGCAGCGTCCACCAGTATTTTTTGAGTATCAATTATTGTTTTCCTTAATCCAGATAATGCGGAAACCACACAATCTGCCCCTTCACAACATTTAACAACCTCTGAAAGGTTTAAAGTATCTATTTGAAATACTTTTACACCTTGCTCTTTCAATGCCTCAATGTCCTTTTTGTCTGTTTCTAGACGGGTAATAGCCACAACCTCTGCACCCTTATCCAATAACTCATTTACTATTTTCCCTCCCAAATTACCTGTTGCACCGGCTATTACTATTTTTTTTATCATATTTTATATTTTATAACGCATAACGGCAGTCTGTCTAAAAGCTACCTGATTTGATTTTAAAAATAGTTGAAATTAAGATTCCAAAGGTTATTGGGTCGGCTTTAAGTGATAACCTCACTACCGAAGGTACCATAGTAAAAGCGTGGGAGATGGCTACTAAAAACACAGTGCTGGAACAACCGCTGATATTCCATTCAGACCGAGGTGTCCAATATGCCAGCCATACATCTTCTTTTTTCAAACTTTATGGATAGTGCACAATTAATCAACTTGAAGTTTGTTTTTAGAGAGCTCACTAATTTTTGTGCGCTTCTGACCTATAGAGTTCATATATTTAGGTATGGTTACTTCAAATTTAGTACCAGAGTTTTCACTACTTATTAAGTTTATTTTTCCGTGGTGACCCTCAACAACCATTTTGACTAACGTAAGTCCCATTCCCCAGCTTTGAAGCCTATTTTTCTTTATTTCAGATCCATGGCTCAAAAAGTCAAAAATCTTATTTTTCGTATTTTCTTCAATAGGCAGACCAAAATTATGTACAGATAATATCATATTATCATGATTTTCCTCTAGTAGAATAGTAATAGGTTTCCTGGAATCTCCATATTTTAGGGCATTATTTAGCAAGTTTTCTAAAACACGGCGCAAAGCGGTGGCATCAAATATGCCAGTGAGCTTTTCCAAATAGTGATTTTTGAATATTATCTCCTCTTCATAAATTTCCTTAGCTTCAAGGAAAACTGTTTTTAGTTCAGGAACAATATCTACTTCAGTAAAATTTAGATGAATCCCTTCCCCAGCCTTAACGTGTATATGTTCAAGAAATCTTTCAGTCATATTTATAGCTTTATTGATACTATTAGAGATCATACTTTTAATCTTCAGAAAACGTTCCTTACTAAGATCATGATTTTGCATCTCTACAGCTAATCTGGCAGCTGACAATGGATTTCTTAAATCGTGGGCTAATGTTCCTATAAATTTTTCTTGCACCTCTCTAAGCGCATCTGAAAACGCCACGGTAGATTCTAAAATTGCGTTTTCAATAAGGAAGCTTAATAATAAATAAACATTTAGTTCTTTTACACCCTCTCTTCTCAAAACATCGTTTATAACCTGATTAAATACGATATATTCTTTTACAATTTCGTTTATGGTATAAAACTCTGTAGTTGCTCTGTGTCTTCCGTGCTCCCTACTATTATGGATAATTTCTTTATAATAATTATCATTAGAAATAGTTTGCGAACTATCATGTTTTTCTAAGAGTAGAATTATACCTTCCAGTATATTGGGTAAATGATCCTGTAGTGAAATTTTATTAGAGTATTCAGATGCCCTCATTTCAATTCTTACCCGCTCTAGCCAGATATCAAGAATGTCTTGAAACTGCAGCCTCATAACTTGTACAGTCTTCTTTCTCATTTTACAACTATATGTTAAATAAAACCAAAAGTATATATATTATTTTAATAAAACATAATAAATTTTTCAATTGTCTTTTTGCTTGATTATTAGCGTTATATATTCAAGGTGATGGTTGAATAATAACAGTCGCGCAAAAATGAGAATTTTGTTATAGAAAAGTTATGATCTGGAATGTTCTAATTTCTTCGACTAATCTCTTGGACAGCGAGGTTAAAAATATTGCACAGGTCTCACAAATAGGGAAGCTTACACATAGCAGGATACCATTTTTCTTTTTCCGGAAGATAGATCGGCTGATTTTCGAATTGTGATAATCTAAAATTTGAATCCTTGTCATTTACTAGCTTAGAAACTTTTACTTTATAATCATTGGTAATACTTATAAGCCCACGATCAAAAGCGCGATGCAGGGTAGGGGAGAGTGTAATACCGTTGGGAACAGTGTCATCATTGGAAAGGCTAAACGGATGGATATGGCAGGCATCGATCATCTGTATATTCGGCGTAGCCACGATGCGCATACCCGAGATGCAGCAACGATGATTATAAATTTTAGGAATACTTCGCTTAAACATACCACCACGGATAAAAAGTTCTTCCTTATTTATACCCTATTTTGAATAGTTATCAAAAAACAGCCGGCAATGCAAGCTTAATATTCGATGTGTCAACATACTTCCGGATAATTTTTTAGCGACCTACATTTATAAATTCAAAAAGTACTTATCCACCCAAAGCGGTACCTCTTCGGCTTGAAAGGTAACCTTTTTACCCTGATACACATCGAGTATTAATTTTGAGGTATTTTCACTATTATCAAAAATAAATGACCGGTAAGAATTTTCTATTGCTTCCTGTAGCAGTTCCAGGCTTCTGTAATAGCGTTGTTCTGTTTTCCCGGGAGGTACATTATGGCCACCGCTTTTCACACGCTCTTCAACCCTCGCTTTATTTATTTCTACATTCTCTGTACATATAAAATATAAGTAGTTTTTATACCCTAATTTCTTAGCTTTCTTAGTGTTTCTATTTTAGAAGAATGTGACATTACCGTTTCAAATGTAATTTTCTGACCGGCTTGAATTAATTCGGTTCTTAAAAAATCAGTTAGAATAGAAGCTTCATACGAATGTGTGGCATTATTAGGGTTTGATATAATACCATTTTGGCAATTAAGGTCTATGTTGTAGCCTTGTGAAGAAGCTTTTTGGAAAAGGGAATGATTTTGAAGAAATGTATTAAATTTTAGTCCGTGGGATTCGGTAAGGTTAAATTCCTTTAAAGACAACTGGTTCCGGTTGCGCAAAAGATTCTCAATCTCATCGGCATTAAGATAAATACCCAAATTAAATTGCGAACGTATTTTATTAAAAATAGTACTTTTTCCCGAGCCATTAGGGCCTGCAAACATTCGCAATCTTTTGTTGGCCATAATAAATTAAGGTATGGTAATTGTTTTTCCTTTTTGTACGGACTTTCTAGGTGCTAAGGTTTGGATAACTTCAAAACTTCCATCCTTTTGTTTTCGGATTACTTTACCATCTTCCACTTCTATAATACTTTCTGAAATCGCTACAGCTTTATGATAAGCCTCGTTTGTAGCACTAGCAGCAATTGCACCTATAAAGGAAAGGTCCCTATCATCTTCCAATACTTTAAACCTCCTATTTTTTACGCCAGGTTTTAAAACTGCCTTTCTTGATTTGTATTTTTTATTATTTTCCATTTGCAGTAAAAGCTAAGAAGTTATAAACTTACTATTTTCGGGGGAATTTTGCAAGTTCAGGGAAAAAGCCTCTAATTTATATAGTGTAAAAAAGGAAGTGCAAAAAATTCTATATGGCAGGTAGCAAACAATTGCTAAATTTCCCTGAAATCCTATCGCAGCCAAACATTTTGAAATCTATTTTCTATAATTATTACTATTAAGTTATTTACTTATACTTTTGCATAACTTTAATTGATAATATGGTATTTTCAGGTCACGATACTTTCCATTGTAGACTTTTTTGGTTAAAAAAAGGATACGATTATATAATTGAAAATAATAAATTTTCAGATAGTTCTGGGGTAGATCTAGGAGTGGGAAGAAATATGGTTAATTCCATTCGTTTTTGGTTAAAAGCCTTTGGTGTGGTTGATGACAAATATACTCTTCAGCCAAACTTTACTAAAATTTTTTCGGATGATGGATGGGATCCATATTTAGAAAATGAAGCAAGTCTTTGGTTATTACATTATTCATTAAATGCTCATAATTATTCTTCTATATATCAACTTATTTTTAAAGATTTTAGAAAAATAAAGCCGGAATTCTCTAGAGAAAATCTAGTAGACTATATTAAAGATTTGGATGCATCTCAAAATACTAAGATACTAGAAAAAGATTTTTCCGTATTCCTACGAATGTATAAACCTCAAGAAAAACAAAATGCAGAAGATGCTTATAGTGGCTTGCTAACAGAGCTATCTTTGGTTACTGAAATAGGTAAGAATCAAAAAGGACAGTCTCTTTATCGAGTTGAAAATAAAAATCAGCGGGAAATTCCATTAGAGATACTTCTTTATTGTATTTTGTCTAATAAAAATTATGGTAGATCTATAAGTTTTAAATCTTTATATAGTGACCCTGCTGGAATAGGTGATATTTTTTGTTTTGATGAAGACATATTAGAAGAAAAGCTCATTGCTCTCCCAGAGAAATTTTCTTACATAACCTATAATAGCGAAGCGGGAATAAAAGAGCTCCAATTTAAAGGGGATAAACCTAATCCCGAATTAATTTTAAATAGTTTCTATGATGGTGAAGCATAGCCCTTCTGTTAATATAATAAGAGATACAGATTTAAATTATATCGTCACACCAAATGCGACAAGGGTCTGTGAAGAAATATTTCAAAATTTTGAAAAGGGTTATCATTCTTTTAATCTTATAGGATCTTTTGGAACAGGCAAATCTTCTTTTCTATTAGCTTTAGAAAAAACATTAAAGAGAGAGGCATCTTACTTTAATCTTCCAAATAATACTTCACACGATGTCATTAAAATAATTGGGGAATACGAATCCTTGATAGAAAGGCTTGCAGAAGAATTTGACATTCAGCATGATCATAATTCTAATCAAAAACTGTTTGATGCCATATATCAGCGTTATGAAAGTAGAGCAAAAGAGAATGGCGGTTTTTTAGTGATTATTCTGGATGAATTTGGAAAATACTTAGAATATGCAGCCAAAAATAATCCGGAAAATGAAGTCTATTTCTTACAGAAATTAGCAGAATTTGTTAATGAGCCTAAACGAAATATCGTTCTTATAACCTCTGTTCATCAAAGTTTAGAGTCTTATGCTTACGATTTGGAAAAAGCTCAATCTCAGGAGTGGAGAAAAGTAAAGGGAAGGTTTTCAGAGCATACTTTTAATGAACCAGTGGAGCAATTATTATTTCTAGCTTCAAAGCAGTTAAATTCTAGTGCTAATTTTTTTTCTTCAAGATTTGAATTAATTGAAAAGTTTAAGTTATATCAGATAGCGAGTACCCCTATCAAAGAGATAGAAAATAATATCTATCCATTAGATATTATTAGTGCTTATGGTTTAGCTATAGCATTACAACGCTATGGACAAAACGAAAGATCTCTATTTACATTTCTTAACTCGGTTTATTTTTTAAATGTAAAAGAAGAGAATAATACTTTTTTACTTCACCATTTGTACGATTACTTATTTCAAGAGTTTTATCACTATATAATAAGTAAAAGTAATCCTGATTATATCAATTGGGCTAGTTTAAGAAATGCTTTAGAACGTACAGAAAACTTAGAAAATCTTGTCTTTATAGCTCAATCTATAGTGAAGGCTATAGGATTATTAAATGTATTAGCTGGCAAAGGGGCAAGATTAAATAAAGAGTTATTTATAGCGTATTATAAAAATGTATTTGAGACTTCTGATATAAAAGCTGCTATTGTCTTACTGGAACAAAATAAAATAATTCGTTATAGTCGCTTTAATGATTCTTACAAACTTTTTGAAGGAACAGACCTTGATATAGAACTTGCTATAGCTCAGGCTGCTAATCGGGTGGGAGGAGTAGATGTATTAGGAAAATTAAATTCTCATTTTGATTTTCCTGTCATTATTGCTAAAGCTGTTTCTTATAGAAGAGGTACACCTAGACTTTTTAAGTTTTTATTGTCAAATCAACCTATTGCTGAGAAGGCGGAAGGGGAGATTGATGGGTATATTAATCTTATTTTTAATGAAAAGAAAATAGATGAAGAGCAGTTGCTTAAAGTCTCAGAAAATTCAAACACATTGTATGGCTATTTTACTAATACCAGTGGGATTTTCGAAACACTGGAAGAGTTAGAAAAAACCAAAGCAGTATTACGTGATATGCGTGATCAACAAGATTTGGTAGCCGTAAGGGAATTAGAATCTATTATTAGAAGTAATGAAAAACTGCTTAATCATTTTGTGATGAGTAGTTTATATAGCAATAAAGTAAATTGGTATTCTTTAGGGGGAAAAATAAAAATTGATTCTAAAAAGAGGTTTAATAAAACGCTTTCTCTTATAAGCGAATATATTTATGAGCATACTCCAGTTTTAAAAAATGAATTGTTCAATAGGCATAAAACTTCAGGCTCTATTTCTTCCGCTAGAAAAAATTTTTGGAGAGCACTGACTTCTTCTTATCAAGAAAAAAACTTAGGTTTTCCTGATGACAAATGGCCTGCTGAGAAAACTATATACCACACTTTACTAAAAAATACAGGAATTCATAGAGAAATTGGACAATATTATGAATTAGGAGCGCCAACTCAACAAGATTTCTTAGCACTTTGGGAAACAAGTTTAAGGTTTTTGGACGAAGCAAAATCCAGTAGAAAAAGCTTATTGGACTTTGCGGCGGTATTAGGCGATACTCCTTTAAAGCTTAAACAAGGCGTGATTGACTTTTGGTTGCCAACATTTTTATTTATTAAACGAGGTGATTTTGCACTTTACAACGAAAACGGGTTTGTTCCTTATATTGATGAACAGGTCTTATACTTTCTCACCCGTAACCTTAAGGAGTACTCTATTAAAAGTTTCGAACTAAATAACTTACGCTTAAGTCTATTTAATAAATATAGAAGTTTCCTTCAACAAGACAATACAGCATCCTTAGATACCACCTCATTTATAGAGAGTATTCGACCTTTACTTATCTTTTATAAAGATTTACCTGATTACAACAAAAAAACCAAAACGATTTCTAAAGAAGCGATAGCTTTGAGAGAAGCAATTAGCAAAGCTAAAGATCCTGAAAAGACATTTTTTGAAGATTTTCCAGATGCCTTGGGTTATAATTTAAAAGAATTGGCTCAAGAAGATCAACTATTTGAAGACTATATCGTTGATTTTCAAAATCGTTTAGAGGAAATAAAAAACTCTTTTGATCTGCTTTTAGAAAGAATCGAATTATTTATTTGTAATGAACTCATTGGAGAAAAAGTACCGTTTGAAATTTACAAAAAACGACTACAAGACCGATTTTCTGCCGTAAAAGAACACCAAGCCCTTACACGACATAAGATGTTTTTATTAAGGATTAATTCTAATCTCCCTGATAGAAATAGCTATCTAATGTCATTGGGTCAAGCTATTATAGGTAAAAGATTAGATCAAATTAAGGACAATGATGAACAGGTCTTTCTTCATAAATTTCAAAAAATTGCCGAGGAATTAGACAATCTTTCTGATTTACATCAAATTGAAAAAGAAGAAGGCGAAAAAGTGATCAAACTTCAATTAACAAATTTGGAGGATGGAAGTAAAGAGAAGATCGTTCGACTAACTCAAAGAGATGCGAAAGAAGTTGAGCATTTATCAAAAGAATTTTTATCAGTTCTAGATAAGCAAAAAAAATTAAAATTACCTATCTTGCTATCTCTGCTTAGTAATGAATTAAATGAAAATGAAGAAACCTAGACATTTATTAGGGATTTCAGGAGGGAAAGATAGTGCGGCATTGGCCATTTACTTAAACGATCGTTATCCTTCGATAGATTTTGAATACTATTTTTGTGATACCGGAAAGGAGTTAGATGAAACCTATAAGCTTATTGATAACTTAGAAATATATCTGGGAAAATCTATTAAAAAACTTGACAACCCCGATATGGAAAGTACTGGGGATGACCCTTTCGATTTTTATTACAAATCGTTTCGTGGATATTTACCTTCTCCTCAAGCTCGTTGGTGTACTGCTTTAATGAAGTTAAAGCCTTTCGAGAAATTTGTGAATGGTGAACCTTCAGTTTCATATGTAGGAATAAGGGGCGATGAAGACCGTGAGGGATATATTTCTCGGGAAAAAAATATACAATCTATTTTTCCTTTCCGAAGAAATATTTGGAGCCAAGATGTTATGCGTTTGTTTTTTGATCCTGAAAAACAAAAAATAGTACAGGATTTTTTACAATCTTATCATAAAGGTAATACCCTAGACCGTTTTGTACAGGTTTTAAATGAACCCATTACTTTTGATAAAAAATTTAAAGCAGAAACTGAAAAAGTCTTAAAACAAAAAGCTAATAAAGGTTTAGATTTAGGAATAGCTGAATTTAATAGAACGGTATTTGACTTTTTACACACTACCGATTATTCCCTTTCTTTAGAAGATAACTATGATTTATTGGAAAATGAAGATGTATTGGTTAGAGATGATATTTTTAAAATTTTGAGAAATTCAGGAGTAGGGGTACCAGAATACTATGAAAAAATAGAGTTTGAAGTAGAAGGGCAAAAGGGAGAATATGCCCGTAGCCGTTCCGGTTGTTATTTTTGCTTTTTCCAACAAAAAATAGAATGGATTTGGTTATATGAGCAACATCCTGAATTGTTTAAAAAAGCTATGGCTTACGAAGATGAAGATGAGTTATTTACTTGGATACCTAATGAGACCCTTAAGGAAATCATAGAACCCAAACGTATTAAAGAGATTAAACTTTCACATATCAATCGAACCAATAAAAAAGAAACGAAATCATCCCCTTATCTGTTAGATATTTTAGAAGGAACGGAACGTGATGGTTGTAATACTTGTTTTTTATAAAAATGAAATATAAAATTGAAGTTTGGAGTATTAATGACATAGTTAATCATTATGAGAACAAAAAACTCAAACTAAACCCTGATTATCAAAGAAGATATATTTGGAAACTTAGTGACCAACAAACATTGATAGAATCTATTCTTTCTGGATTCGCTATCCCAAATATTTTTCTTTACAAAAAAAGGAATATCTATGAAGTTGTAGACGGACAACAAAGGCTAAGGACTATTTTAGGATTCTACAATAAAGTATTTAAGCGAAAAAACGGTGATGAGTACGATGAGGACTCAATGGGTGAAGAGTTTAAGGGCTATAAAATTCCTGTAACTGTTATTACAAAACTTGAAGTAAATGAATCTATTGAAAACTTCTATTCTTTAGTCAATAGCGCAGGAATACATTTGAATCGTCCTGAGCTGAAAAAAGCTGAATATTTCGATACAAACTTTTTAAAGCTAGTTACTGAACTATGTTCCAATAAAGAATTTGCAAAATTAGATTTATTTACCGATGCTACTACCAAAAGAATGAATGACATTGATTTTGTGTCTGAATTGGTTACTCTTCTGATTTTTGGAATTACTGACAAAAAGCAAAGTGTAGATAAACTTTTTGAACGTGATATTGACGATAAAGAGTTTGCTCAATATAAAACGGAGTTCAATAGAATTATTGATATTATTGTAAAATTTAATAGTAGGTTTCCAATAAAGAAAACTAGATATAAACAACGAAATGATTTCTATACTATTTTTGGTTTTATTGCTAAAAACTACGCTTTAAACTTAAAACTATTGTTTGAATTTTATGATATTCTTGTAGGTTTTGGAAAGTTTATTGTGCCTTCTAATGAAAAATGTGAACCATTTCAAGAATACGCCTTTCATTGCATAAGTCAGTCGAATTCTAAAACTGCTAGAGAAGTAAGAGAAAATATCTTAGAAGAAATTTTACTTAACACTAAAGATAAACCCAATAAAACCCAAAAGAAAATTTTGAAATTTTTTAATTCTACATCTCATAGTAGTATGAAGGTTTTTTATAGCCATTTAATTTTTGATATTAATTCGTTGAATTTGGAGATATCATTAGATTGAAGTACAAAAACGGAAATATAAAGCTAAGCAAGGGGAAACAAGTTCTTCGAAATTATCTTAATTATGATAATGAAGACTATGTACTTAGCAATCTAGAAAATTCGATAGATGGTCGTACAAAAGGAGGTAATTCAAATGTTTTCAAAATCACGAATGCGAATACTCAAGCTGACTATGTAATAAAAGTTTGTAAATATGATTTGAACCGAATTACTCCGTTTTCAGAAAAAAGAATATCCCGATTTAGTAGGGAGATTGAAGCGCTTGAGGCATCGCAAAAAAATGGCTTTAATAGAATCATAAGTATTGTATTTAATGGAGACATTTCTATAGGTAATCGTAAGTTTAGTTATTACGTGATGGAGGAAGCCTCTTATGATTTGACTTACTTCCTTAATAATTTTGAAATCTCAATTCAAGAGAAATTTTCATTATGCATAGAAATTCTAGCTGGTTTAAGTGAATTACATAGTATAGGGGTTTATCATCGTGATATTAAACCTGATAACATACTTTATACTCCAAATGGATGGAAGATTGGAGATTTAGGTTTGATTGACTATAGAGATTCAGATTTTATAATCGAAGAAGAAGGAGAAAAAATTGGACCAATAGGTTGGTTAAGCCCAGAAGCAGCTAATAAATTTTTATGTGAGGGAGAGGGTAAAATTAACCCCTATAATCACGATTGTGACTTAAATTACCTCTCTGATGTTTTTCAATTAGGGAAATTGTTCTGGTATATATTTCAAGGGAATATTCCAATCGGCCAAATTGAGGAAAGCGATTTTGTTGCTGTAAAAGATAAAGAGTTATTTGAATTATTAATAAAAATGCTTTCATATAAGAAATCTAAAAGATTTAAAATTAAAACACTTGAAAGAGAGTTCAATAAAAAATCAAAAGAATATGCTCTTTAATCTCCGATCCCCATCATCATTTCTTCCATCCCACCAAAATTAAGAATAAAGGTAGAGTAATAGTTATCAAACAAATCTTTGAGGTAATTACCTAAATCGATATGTTCGAGCTCCTCTTTTCCTTCTTGTTTCTGGGAAATTTGGTAGCCTCTATTTTTTGTAATGGTATATAAAAATAGCGTATGAAAATAAACAGAAGTAAAATATTTACGGTTAACCAATTCTAACTGTTCTTGATTGGGGTGTTTATCTTTGGATTTAAAATTCATCAATACGCGGCTATCCATATTTACAAATATGCGTGTTAATGCATCGCCTTCCGCATCGGGAACCATAACAGTAGAGTAATCGATATCCATACTTGTTGCCTCTTCTACTTCTTCCCAAGAAACAGCATCTTTTTGGCCTTCTGTTTTTTCTTCGTAAGCAAACATGAGTTGAGGTAAACCTAGATTATCCTGATCATCATTTTCTTTCGGCGTTTTTTGTTTCTTATTTTCCTTTTCCTTTATGAGTACCCAAAATATTTCATTGAATGTTTCTCCCGGCGCTGTAAGATTCGTTTGTATTTGAACAGCATCTCCAACCTTTAAATGATCTTTGGGGTTTAAAGAAATTTTGATAGCTCCTTTATTAGGACTGCTTTTTACGACATTAAAAAGATCGGTAGGTGATTTTGGTTCTCCTACTTGGTTGCCTCCATCAGTATTATTGGGTTTATAATTAAGAATGGAAATTTGTAATTCACCCGGTTCTTCTACACGATCAAAATATTCGTTCTCTACATCGGTTGAAAACTTGATGCTTTTTTCGCCATTTAATGGAATTTTAGCAACCACATCATCGCCATTTTTTCCTTGTACTTTAAAAAAAGATGGAAAACGTTGTGGTTGAAAAGGTGTTTCTTGTTTATCTCTTTTACTAGGTCTTTTATATTCTTTTTTTGTCTTCTTCTGGTCTTTTACATCAAGTTTAAAAGTCTTGCCCAATAATTTCATCAGGTCTGAATCTAACGGCATATTTTTAGTAAAATTTCTTAGTAGTTCAGAGGTATCTGAGGAAGCATCAATATTAACAGCCTGTTTTCTTAGTTTCTCTATTTCTGATAGCCTTCCGTCCTTTTTACTTAATTGCTTAGCTAGATATTTTCTTAAAAATTGTGTTTCTTCACCATCTTTTAAGCGATCACGGGAAGCCATAAAGAGTTCTTTCCTAAAATCATACTTCATTGATGTACAATCTACGTGAATCAGTAAGTGATTTTTTAAAAGATTTAGTTTTAAAGAACGGGTAATAAATTCAGAAGTATAATGCCCATGCACTTGACCGTTTAACGAAAAAAGTACGGCCATCGAATTTTTAAAATATCGATCTTGAATAACTTTTTTCGACTTCTTTAAATCATAATCTTTTACCTTAGTTTTAAAGACAAAGCAAGAAACTTTCATTTTGCCAAAACGCTCATCATTAAACTCTTCTGAAAAAGACTCTTGAAGATAATCTGTCTCTTCATTAATCAATCGTCTTTTAAGGCCATATAAATCATTGATTAGAACCTTGTTATTTGGATATCTTTCTGAAGTATCTTTGGTTAAAATAGGTAGAGCGGGTATAAAAAGATATTCGTTAATACTTTGCCTTAAATCTTGAGCAAATCCAGAATACCCTTTTGGGAACTGATAGGAGTACATTTTAATAATGGAACCTGTAATAAATCTCCTGTTTTCTAGTCCTAAATCAAGACTATCAATGGAAAAAGAAGGTATTTGATTATCTATGAGCAGATATTCATACCAAGTTTCTTTTGCGTGATCTGAAGCTCTTTTAGGGTGCTCCCTTATAAGAGTAAAACCAAAATTGCCTTTATTATCAAATTTTTTAGAAACAATAAGTTGAAACCTTTTTTTACCACAAAAAACAATGGAACCGCTACCGCCCATATTATATTTGCCTTGTACGAAATGTACATCATTTTTATTACCTCTTACTAGCGATAAAAAAGTGCTTTCGAAATCTTCAGGATGCTGTCCTTCACCATTATCATAAACAATTACTGAAGTTCCGTATTTAGGATTGTTTTTTTTAGGGCCTTTACCATCTGCAATGATCTGTATTTCCTCGGCCTGTTTTCGTCTTTGTGAATTTAAATCCCAGTTGTTAGAAGGATAGAATTTCTGTATAGCCTCCTTCATCGATTGAGGTGATTCTTTAGATTTTGGACTAATACCTAGTTCATAGCATTTTTTTGTAAGTAAGGCGTCAATTGAGTTGGTTACTTTTTCAATTAAGGCGGCTATTGGATTGGACTGTTGATTTTTAACAATCCCGTAATTACTGGGATTGCCGTCTAAAGGCTTCCAGTTATTGTCTTCAAAAATAGTGGGATGATTTTCAATAATATGTAATACATCCTCTTCGTCCTTTGCTTCATAAAGCAAAAAAAATAATTCTTGATGGGAAATTTCTTGTTCCATTTCCCTATAATGATTAGCCATCCTTAAATGGTTTTAGATTTTTAAAGCTGTTCTTATAACGTAAGCTTAGTAGCTTTTTAAATTTAATAATTATTTTTGGTTTACTTTACGGTTTAATGTAAAATGAAATTTTAGACTAAATACGAAAACTTTGTTTCTTTAGTGAATTATTTCTTTAGACTCTCTTTAAACTCCAGATAAGTAGGGGCTTTACTTTTTGACCAATCACTTTTATTTAAAAGATATCGAATATCTTCTCTTAATAATTCAGCAATCTTTAGAAGATCAAAAACAGATGGTTGTCTTTTATTATTTCTCCATCTAGATACCGTCTCTTCTGATTTGTTGAGATATTTAGCAATAACTCTATTGGTAATTTTTCTATCGGTAAATATCACATCTAATCTATTAGTATCTTTCATTGAATCAAATTCTTATAATAAAAGTTTGATTTTATATGTCAAACAATTATATTTGTATTGTTATTAAAGCGACTTTAGTTTTAAGAGTATTAAAACACTCTACTATGATGTCACTCATACAAGAAAACCGTCATTTTCCCTATGAGTTGACCATGAGCTCGCTATCTATTGGATTTTGTATCTTCGTGATATAAACCAATAGGGCGTGTCTCATGTCAGTCTTTGGGGAACCAGGTTTTTACTTGGTGGTTCTTGACGGTACCACTTGCAAAGCATTGAGACTCGCTTTATTGGTTTTCCATAAAAAGTCTTAGCTTCTTGAGTATACATCGTTTGCATAATAAATTTTAATATGAAAACGAGAACTACATATCCTACTAAACGCCTTTGCGGCAAAGTGCCGCAGAAGTGTATTTTCTCTTTTCATATCAGGAAACCACAGCCCCAATCCCTACAACCTATTTCAAAAAACATAAAATGCGCTCCAGAATAATTTGGGCGTCGCCGGTGTCAAAAAGCCCTGCCTTTTGCCCGGTGTAACCGGCCTGGTGCCTGTGCAAACTACATAGGCCTAGCCATAGGGTTAGCAACTGTATTATCTAGTACTCGCAATGCTAAAAATACACGGTTTTCCTTAGTTGTGCAAATCCAAATTTGCTGTTACAGGCAAGCTGGGCCGGTTTTTAAAAAATGAGTTGGAAAGTTTAAAAGTTAAAAGTAGAAAGTGAGAGGTGATAATCAAGAACTAGTAATCAGTTCAAACCTTGAATCTTGAATATTAAATTTTGAATTGTTCAGAGTTAAAAGAGTAGATTTCTCCATTCCGCTACGCTACACCTGCCTGCCGGCAAGGCAGGGTCGAAATGACCATTGAAACTGGAAAGTATGAAAGCGTAAAGTAGAAAGTGAAGTGTGAGAGGTGATAATCAAAACTAGGAATCAGTTCAAATCTTGAATATTAAATTTTGAATTATTTGGAGCTGTAAACCCTTAACTATAAACTATTAATGTAACCTTTAAAACACATATCTATAAGAGCGAAAACAAAACCACACAATTTGAATTAGTACCGTATGTACGGGCTTTAAGCTAAATAAGCCTTCCGGCTTGAGTAGGATCAGCAATGGAAGGCTTATGGCTTATTATCTATTAAAGTAAAACAAACCAAAGCTAAATTATGAAAAATAATTACAAGCGCTGCAATATTGCAGTGCTAATACCCCTTTTATATTCATTTTTCTTCTTCTTCGGGAAGATGAATGCCAGTCCTTTCTATAATCATTTTACCTATAAACCTCATCTTTTTGTTCAACAACAAATCA
>CEOS01123623.1_pt1 | contig 17755 bp, 20 predicted proteins | sample 530601 | NCBI WGS metagenome assembly CEOS01 (sample SAMEA2620666, study PRJEB7988) | marine metagenome | biome: marine biome (ENVO:00000447); feature: mesopelagic zone (ENVO:00000213); material: "saline water (ENVO:00002010), including plankton (ENVO:xxxxxxxx)" | depth 1000 m
GCGAAGGCCGAGGAATTCCGGGACATCATCAAGATCGGCCGCACCCATACGCAGGACGCGACGCCGCTGACGCTGGGTCAGGAATTCGGCGGCTATGCCCATCAGGTCGCCAAGGGAATCGAGCGGGTGAAGCTGGCTCTGGGCGACATCTACGAACTGGCGCAGGGCGGCACCGCCGTGGGCACCGGCCTGAACACGAAGAAGGGCTGGGACACCGAAATCGCGGCCGAGATCGCCGCCATCACCGACCTGCCCTTCGTCACGGCCCCCAACAAGTTCGAGGCGCTGGCCGCCCATGATGCGATGGTGTTCTTTTCCGGCGCGCTGAAGACCGTCGCTGCCTCGTTGTTCAAGATCGCCAATGACATCCGCCTGCTGGGATCGGGTCCGCGATCGGGCCTGGGGGAACTGATCCTGCCCGAAAACGAGCCCGGATCCTCGATCATGCCCGGCAAGGTCAACCCGACCCAGGCCGAGGCGCTGACCATGGTCTGCGCGCATGTGATGGGCAACGACGCCGCCGTGACCTTTGCCGGCAGCCAGGGTCATTTCGAACTGAACGTCTACAACCCGATGATGTCCTACAACGTCATCCAGTCGATGCAGCTTCTGGGCGATGCGGCCTCGTCCTTCACCGACAACATGGTGGTGGGCACGCAGGCCAATACAGCCCGCATCGACAAGCTGATGAAGGAATCGCTGATGCTGGTCACGGCGCTGGCGCCTTCCATCGGCTATGACAATGCCACCAAGGTCGCCAAGACCGCGCACCGGAACGGCACGACCCTGCGCCAGGAAGCCGTCGCGCTTGGCTTCGTCGATGCCGAGACCTTCGACCGGATCGTTCGTCCCGAGGACATGATCGGCCCCAGGGAATGAACAGCGCTTGACCGGATCGGGCCGGTCCGGGGTAGTATGCCGCTCCGCCCCGGCCCTTTCCATCGGAACGCCATGACCCGAATCATCAACCTGCGACAGGCCCGCAAACACCGCGCCCGCAATGCCAGCCGCGCGGCGGGCGACACGAATGCGGCGAAATTCGGCGAGGCGAAGCCGCTGCGCGATCTGCGCAAGGCGGAAAAGGACCGCGCCCTGCGCGACCATGACAGCCACAGGATCGACCGGACCGACGAGACCGGCCCGGATGGCTGAGCCGATCCTGCCCCCCGTGACCCCGCCGCTCAAGCGGTCGGTGACGATCGACGGGCACCGCACCTCGGTCTCGCTGGAGGATGCATTCTGGCATGACCTGGCGGCGCTCGCGAAGCGGCGCGGCGAGACTCGGGCAAGCCTGATCGGCAGGATCGACCACGCCCGGCCGCCCGAGGTCGGACTGGCCACCGCGTTGCGGCTGTTCGTTCTGGCCGAGACAAAGCGCGGTCTGGCGCAGATCCGCACGGCAGGGACGCAGGCATGATCTGACCTGCCCGGAGGTCATGCAAGCCCGGACGCCGGTGCTTTCCTGTCCGGGGCCGGAACGCTGGGACCGGCCTTTTCACCGGAAAAGACCGGGCTTGACGCGCGGCGCCGGCCGCCACAAGGGGGGGATGCCGTGATCCTGATCACGGACGATCTCACGCCCATCCGGCGCGCGGCGCGGCCCCCGCAGGCGGCGGGACGGCTATTTCGCGCTGGCGGCGGCGCTTTCCGGCAATTCCTCGTCGAACAGGCGCTGGTAGAATTCGGCCACCGTCTGACGCTCGAGTTCGTCGCATTTGTTGAGAAAGGTCAGGCGGAAGGCATAGCCCACATTGTCGAAGATGCGCGCGTTCTGTGCCCATGAAATGACCGTCCGCGGCGACATCACGGTGGACAGATCGCCCTGCATGAAGGCCGTCCGCGTCAGATCCGCCAGCGTCACCATCTGGTTGATCGCCTTGCGACCCTTCTCGTTGTTGTAGTTGGGGTTCTTGGCCAGCACGATGGCGGCCTCGGCGTCGTGGGACAGATAATTCAGCGTCGAGACCAGCGACCATCGGTCCATCTGTCCCTGGTTGATCTGCTGGGTCCCGTGATAGAGGCCGGTCGTATCGCCCAGGCCCACGGTGTTGGCGGTCGCAAACAGCCGGAAGCAGGGATTGGGGGTGATGACCTCGTTCTGGTCAAGCAGGGTCAGCTTGCCGTCGGCTTCCAGCACGCGCTGGATCACGAACATCACGTCGGCGCGGCCGGCATCGTATTCGTCGAAGACGATCGCGGTCGGGTTGCGCAGCGCCCAGGGCAGGATGCCTTCGTGAAACACCGTCACCTGCTTGCCATCGACCAGCTTGATCGCGTCCTTGCCGATCAGGTCGATGCGGCTGACATGGCTGTCCAGGTTGACGCGCACACACGGCCAGTTAAGCCGGGCCGCCACCTGTTCGATATGGGTGGACTTGCCGGTGCCGTGATAGCCCTGGATCATCACCCGGCGGTTATAGGCAAAGCCCGCGAGGATCGCGAGCGTGGTGTCGGGGTCGAACTTGTAGGTGCTGTCGATCTCGGGCACCCGGTCGCTGCGCTCGGCAAAGCCCCTGACCTTCATGTCGCTGTCCAGCCCGAAGGTTTCACGCAGGTCGATTTCCTCGGTGGGTTTGGCGTTCATGTCCAGCATCATCGGGCCCTTTCCTCGCAACGCCGCCTTGATCGCGCATTCGTGCGGCGCGCGCAAGACAGGGTCGCGTTGACGTGTGCGAAGACCCTGCCTAATCTGCCCTGCGAACAAGGATGGGAATGAACGTGGCTTTGAAAGAGGCGCGCAGGGTCGAGCTGGAGGAAATGATCGCGCGGGTGGCCCTGGCCGACCGCGAGGCCTTCGATGCGCTGTATGACGCGACCTCGGCGAAACTGCATGCGGTCTGCCTGTCGCTGCTGAAGGACCGTCCCGAAGCCGAAGAGACCCTGCAAGAGGTCTATGTCAGGATCTGGCAGAATGCGGCGCGCTATGCCTCGAACGGCCTGTCGCCGATGACCTGGCTGATCACCATCGCCCGCAACCGCTCGATCGACCGGCTTCGGGCGCGCAAGTCCCGTCCTGCCACGGCGCCGGCCGAGGCCGCCGACGCGGTCCCCTCGGCCGAGCCCGGCCCCGAGGCCGCGACGATCCGCGCCCAGGAGCGCCGGATGCTGGATGAATGCCTTGCACAACTGGGCGAGCCGCAGGCCGGTGCCGTCCGCGCCGTCTATCTGGAAGGGGAAACCTATGCCGATCTGGCCGCCCGCGAGGGCAAGCCGATCAACACCGTCCGCAGCTGGCTGCGCCGCAGCCTGTTGCGCCTGAAGGATTGCGTGGGTCAATGAACGAGGACACGCCCCTGACCCCGGAACAGGAAGACGACGCGCTGGCGGCGGAACTGGCCCTTGGCCTGCTTGACGGGGACGAGGCACAGGCCGCCGTCGCGCGGCTGGCGCAGGATCCGGCCTTCGCCCAGGCCGTGCGCGACTGGCAAGAGCGACTGGCGGGCCTTGCGCTGAACCTGACGCCGGTGATGGCGCCTGCCCGTGCGCGGCAGCGCATCCGCGAACAGCTGGGCCATGGACGCGCGCCGCTGGCCGACGACCCGTCGGCGCGCGCGGCGCCGTGGTGGCGCGGGCCCATCGGCGCGCTGACCGGCCTGGTGGCGGTCGCGGCCGTCGCCCTGTTCCTGTGGATGCCCGGACAGACGCCGACCACCGCGCCCGTCGCCGCCGATTACCAGGCACAACTCGTGTCCGAAGACGACAGCCTGCGCGTCGCCGCCCGGCTGGATGGCCGCGAGATGGAGATCGCGCTGGAACAGGGGACCGCCGCCGAGGGCCGCGACTATGAGATCTGGTGGATCAAGCCCGACGGTTCGGACCCGATCTCGCTGGGCCTGGTGCCGCGATCGGGCAATGCGCGGATGGAACTGCCCTCGGATCTGAACCCCGACGAGGGCGTCCAGATCGCGCTGTCGGACGAACCTCAGGGCGGCTCGCCCACCGGGCAGGCAACCGGGCCCATCGTCGCGATAGCGCCGCTCACGCCGACGTGATCCGGGCGGCCCCGCCGGCCGCGCAACTTATCCTGAATGCTTCCGTGCCTGTGGGTATCGCAGCCGAAAACCGGCTGTTCCAACCCGGAGGAAGATTCATGAAACGCTTCACCACCGCGCTTGCCGCATCCGCCATCGCCCTCAGCCTTGCCGGAGGCGCCTACGCCGACAACACGATGGTCGGCGGCGTCGAGATGTTGCCGACGAACAACGTCGTCGAGAACGCTTCGAACGCGCCCAACCTGACCACGCTGGTCTCGGCGGTTAAGGCCGCGGGTCTGGTCGAAACGCTGATGGGACCCGGACCGTTCACCGTGTTCGCGCCCACGAACGCCGCTTTCGCGAAACTGCCCGAGAAAGCCGTGGCTGACCTGCTGAAGCCTGAAAACAAGGACATGCTGACCAAGGTCCTGACCTGCCATGTCGCCGCCGCGGACGCGATGTCGCCCGCCATCGGCAAGATGATCAAGGATAATGGCGGCAGCTATGCAATCGACACCGTGGGCGGCTGCAAACTGACTGCCTCGATCAACCCCGACAATCAGGCGCTGCAGCTGACCGACGAAAACGGCACTGTCGCGACCGTGACCACGCCGGATGTCAAGCAGGCGAACGGCGTCGTCCACGTGATCGACACGGTTCTGATGCCGAAGATGATGTAATACGGCACAGACCGGCCCGCCTTCCCCGGCGGGTCGACTGGCCCGCGCGAATCCCCTTCCGCGCGGGCCTTTTTCCTGTCCGAACCCCCGAACCGCCTTGCGCGCCGCGCGTTGCATCGTCACGGTTGGGACGGAAAACGGGGCAAGGACAGATGCGGGCATGAGCGGACTCATTGCGCTTCTGGACGATGTCGCGGCCATCTCGAAGGTCGCGGCCACGTCCATCGACGATGTGGCGGGACAGGCCGCCAAGGCCGGCGCCAAGGCGGCCGGAGCCGTGATCGACGATGCGGCGGTGACGCCGAAATACGTAGACGGCTTCGATGCAAGCCGCGAGATTCCGATCGTCTGGAAGATCGCCAAGGGGTCGATCTTCAACAAGCTGGTGATCCTGCTGCCGGTCGGCCTGCTGCTGTCGGCCTTCGCGCCCTGGCTGATCACGCCGCTTCTGATGATCGGCGGCGGCTATCTGTGTTTCGAAGGCGCCGAGAAGGTCGCCCAGATCTTTGTCCGCACAGACCGCCACGACAGCCAGAAACACATCCGCCCCGAAGGCGCCGGCGCGGCGCTGGAGGAGAAGCGCGTGGCGGGGGCGATCAAGACCGATTTCATCCTCTCGGCCGAGATCATGACCATCGCGTTGTCGACCATTCCGGCCAGCGACACGCTGTGGACGAAGGCGCTGATCCTGTTCGTCGTGGCCATCGGGATCACCGTGGCCGTCTATGGCGCGGTGGCGCTGATCGTGAAGGCCGATGATCTGGGCGTGCATCTGGCGACCGGGCGCAGCGGTGCGCTGGCCTCGCTTGGTCGCGGCATCGTCAAGGTGATGCCGGGCCTGATGAAGACTCTGACCATCGTCGGCACCGCCGCGATGTTGTGGGTCGGCGGCAACATCATCCTGCACGGCCTCTCCGAGATGGGCTGGCAAGTCATCTATGGCTGGATCGAGGAGACCGCGGCGAAGGCTGCCGAGGCGGTTCCACGGGCGCCGGGCGCAGTCGCCTGGATGACCACCGCCTTTTTCGACGGAATCTTCGGCCTGCTGCTGGGGCTGATTCTGATCCCGCTGGTCGAATACCTGATCAATCCCGCGCTGTCGGCCACAATCATTCCGCTGATCGCTTCGGCAAAGCGGGTCCTTGGCGGCAAAGGCCCGCAAAAGGCCGAGGAAAAGAGCAGCGGCGATCCGCGTTGACCGTCTGGTCAAAGACTGTCACATTTGCCTCACGAAAGAGTTGCGCTTCCGTCATGCGAGACCGCTAGGTCCGGTAGCGATCCACAACTCCTGAGGGGAGGAAGAACATGAAACGCCTGATTACCGCTTCCGCGGTGGCGCTGATCGCGTCGCTGTCGGCCGCCAATGCCCAGACCGAAATCCAGTGGTGGCACGCCATGGGCGGCGAGCTGGGCTCCAAGCTGGAAGAAATCGTCCAGGGCTTCAATGACAGCCAGAACGAATACAAGGTCGTCCCGTCCTACAAGGGCACCTATCCCGAGACGATGACCGCCGCCATCGCGGCGTTCCGCGCCAAGCAGCAGCCGACCATCGTGCAGGTCTTCGAGGTCGGCACCGGAACCATGATGGCCGCCCAGGGCGCCATCGTCCCGGTCTATCAACTGATGCAGGACAACGATGTCCAGTTCGACCCGAACGCCTTCCTGCCGGCGGTCGTGGGCTATTATACGGACACTGACGGCAACATGCTGTCGATGCCGTTCAACAGCTCGACGCCGATCCTGTATTACAACAAGGATGTGTTCGAGAAGGCCGGCCTGGACCCGGAACAGCCCCCGAAGACCTGGGGCGAGATGGAAGAATTCTCGAAGAAGATCATCGATTCGGGCGCCGCGTCCTGCGGCTTCACCACCGGCTGGGTCAGCTGGATCCAGACCGAGAATTTCAGCGCCTGGCACAACCAGCCGGTCGGCACCGAACAGAACGGCTTCGGCGGACTGGATGCGCGGCTGTCGCTGAACGGCCCGGTTCAGGTCAAGCATTGGGAAAACCTCAAGAAATGGGCCGATGAAGGCATCTTCAAATATGGCGGCCCGGTCGGCGGCGACAACGCACCGCCCATGTTCTATTCGCAGGAATGCGCGATGATCATGAACAGTTCGGCCAGCCGTGCCGGTGTCCTGGCCAATGCCCAGGATTTCCAGGTCGGCTTCGGGATGCTGCCCTATTACGACGATGTCGAGGGCGCGCCGCAAAACACCATCATCGGCGGCGCGACCCTGTGGGTTCTGTCGGGACGCCCGGAGGAGGAATACAAGGGCGCCGCCAGGTTCTTCGAATATCTCTCTTCGCCCGATGTCCAGGCCGACTGGGCCTCGTTCTCGGGTTATCTGCCGATCACGCAGGCCGCGGCGGACCAGATGTCGGGCTTCTTCGCCGACAATCCCGGCGCCGATACCGGCCTGAAAGAGATCACGCTGAACCCGCCGACCGAGAATTCCAAGGGTCTGCGCTTTGGCAATTACGTCCAGATCCGCGGCATCATCGACGAGGAATTCGAACAGCTTCTGGCCGGTTCGAAAGACGCCCAGGGCGCGCTGGATTCGGTGGTCGAGCGGGGCAACAAGCTGCTCGAGGAATTCCAGGCGCAAAACCAGTAGGAACGGATCGGGGGCCGCGATCGGTCGCGGTCCCCATCCCTTGCCGACCGGCCCGCACCACCCGGAGATGCGATGAAGCGCACAATTTTCAGCAATCAGTTGCTGCCATGGCTGCTGCTGGCCCCACAGCTGGCCATTACCTTCATCTTCTTCCTCTGGCCCGCCGGCCAGGCGATCAGGCAAAGTTTCCTGCGCGAAGACGCCTTTGGCATCAATACAAGCTTCGTGGGGCTGGCGAATTTCCGGGCGCTGCTGGACAGTCCGGAATACCTGGAATCGGTGAAGGTCACGGCGGTTTTCGCCGTCTCCGTGACGGTCGTGTCGATGGGCGTGGCGCTGCTGCTGGCGGTGGCCGTGGACCGGATGCTGAAATCGGCGCGCGTCTACACAACCCTGCTGGTCTGGCCCTATGCGGTCGCGCCGGCCGTGGCCGGCATCCTGTGGTGGTTCATCTTCAACCCGACCATCGGCATCATGCCCTATGTGCTGGATGTCATCGGCTATGACTGGAACCATGTCAGTTCCAAGACCGATGCGATGATCCTTGTCGTCATCGCCAGCGCGTGGAAGCAGATCAGCTACAACTTCCTGTTCTTCGTCGCCGGCCTGCAGGCCATTCCGGCCTCCATGCGCGAGGCCGCCGCCATCGACGGCGCCGGCCCCGTCAGGCGTTTCTTCGACATCACCTTTCCGCTGCTGTCGCCCACGACCTTCTTTCTGCTCGTCATCAATATCGTCTATGCCATGTTCGAGACCTTCGGCGTCATCGACGCCACGACCGAGGGCGGACCCGCGCGGGCCACCAACATCATGGTCTACAAGGTGTATTTCGACGGTTTCGTGGGACAGAATATCGGCAGTTCGGCGGCGCAATCGGTGGTCTTGATGCTGCTGGTGATCACGCTGACGATCATCCAGTTCCGCTGGGTCGAAAAGAAGGTCGAATACTGATGATCGAAAATCGCCCCGGCCTGAACATCCTCGCCCATCTGGTGCTGATCCTCGGCGTCGTGATCGTCGCCCTGCCCGTGTGGGTGGCCTTCGTCGCCTCGACCCGGTCCGCGACCGATTTCATGTCGGGCACCGTGCCGATGTGGCCCGGCCCCCATCTGGTCGAGAATTATGCCCGGATGCTGGACAGCGGCGTCTCGACCAGCGGCACACCGCCGGTCGCGCGGATGATGTTCAACAGCCTTGTCATGGCGCTGTCGATCGCCACCGGCAAGATCGCCATCTCGATCCTGTCGGCCTTCGCCATCGTCTACTTCCGCTTTCCGCTTCGCGGGCTGGCCTTCTGGTGCATCTTCGTGACGCTGATGCTGCCGGTCGAGGTCCGCATCGTGCCGACCTTTCAGGTCGTGGCGGGGCTGGGCCTGCTGAATTCCTATGCCGGGCTCTCGGTTCCGCTGATCGCCAGCGCCACCGCCACCTTCCTGTTCCGACAGGTGTTCCTGACCATGCCCGACGAGTTGGTCGAGGCCGCGCGGATCGACGGCGCCGGGCCGATGAAGTTCTTTCGCGACATCCTGCTGCCGCTGTCACGAACCAACATGGCGGCCCTGTTCGTGATCCTGTTCATCTATGGCTGGAATCAATATCTGTGGCCGCTGCTGATCACCACGGATGCGCAATATTACACCATCGTCGCCGGCATCAAGCGCATGGCAGACGCCGTCGACGGTCTGCCGCAATGGCATCTGGTCATGGCGACCGCGGTGCTGGCCATGTTGCCGCCCGTCGCGGTGGTGATCGGAATGCAGAAGCTGTTCGTCAAAGGTCTCGTCGAGACGGAGAAATAAGTTGGCATCCATCAAACTGGACAATCTCGGCAAGATCTATCCCGGCGGCAGCCGCGCCGTGGGCGGCGTCAAGCTTGATATCGCTGACGGTGAATTCATCGTTCTGGTCGGGCCATCGGGCTGCGGCAAATCCACGCTTCTGCGCATGGTCGCGGGACTGGAAAGCATCACCGAAGGCGAGGTCCGGATCGGTGACCGCGTGGTCAACAAGGTCGAACCCGCCGACCGCGACATCGCGATGGTGTTTCAGAACTACGCCCTCTATCCGCATATGTCGGTGCGTCAGAACCTGGCTTACGGCCTGAAGAACCGCCGCACGCCCAAGGCCGAGATCACCCGGCGCGTGGACGAGGCCGCCGCAATCCTGCAAATCGGCCCGTTTCTGGACCGCAAGCCGCGTGCCCTGTCGGGCGGGCAGCGTCAGCGCGTGGCAATGGGCCGCGCCATCGTGCGCGAACCGGCAGCCTTTCTGTTCGACGAACCGCTGTCCAACCTTGACGCCAAGTTGCGCGTGGCGATGCGCCTGGAAATCAAGGACTTGCAGAAACGACTGCGGACGACCTCGATCTACGTTACCCATGACCAGCTTGAGGCGATGACACTGGCCGATCGGCTGGTCGTTTTGAATGCCGGTCAGGTCGAACAGATCGGCACCCCGCTGGATGTCTATCGCCGTCCCGCCTCGACCTTCGTGGCCGGATTCATCGGCAGCCCGGCAATGAACCTGATTCCGGCCCGCGCCGTGCCGCATCTGCCCGGCAGCGCCCATGCCGCCGTGATCGGCATCCGCCCCGAGGATCTGGTTCCCGATCCCGACGGCCCGATCGAGATGCAGGTCGGCGCGATCGAGGAACTGGGCGCACAGCGCCTGGTCCACGGCAAGGTCAACGGCGCCGACGTGACGATCGCCCTGCCCTCGCATGGCGAATTGTCCGACAGGCTGCGCCTGAATGCCGCCCCCGAGGCCCTGCATCGCTTCGACGATAAAAGCGGCAAGCGGCTGGACTGAACGCCCTTTCGGCCGCGGGTGATCGGTGAGCAGCGACTCATGTTCCGTCTTTGTTCCGGGTACGGGCTGTGTTAACCTCGATTCTCCAGCCAGAGGTGAATACGCATGTGCCATTCGGTCTGTTCGCGCGACCCCATCCGCTCGATCCAGTGCATCGTCCCGCCCCACATGCTGCGCGTGATCGCCTTGCGGGGCGATGAACGCACTGCCGAAATGGCGCGCAGCCTGCTGAAGCAGACGCAGCAACTGCGCCAGGAACGCGAGGATCACGTCCATCCCGGCACGCCCGGCCCCGATATGCCGCCAGCCGCCGCTGTCGCGCGACGAAAGCGTGGCGCAAGGGCCAGCCGGTACCGCCCCGACCGCCGCGTCCATGACGGCCAGCACAAGGCGGCCCTTCCCGGCACGCTGGTCCGGGCGGAAGGCGATCCGCCCGCCGGGATCGCGGATGCCGACCGCATGTATGATGCGATGGGCGAGGTGTTTTCGCTTTACGCCGATCAGTTCGACCGCGATTCGCTGGACGGTCACGGGATGCCGCTGCTGGCGACCGTGAACCACCGGCGCAACTACAACAACGCCTTCTGGGATGGCGATCAGATGGCCTTCGGCAATGGCGACGGAAAGCTGTTTCGCAGTTTCATCGACCCCACGGTGATCGCGCATGAAATGACCCATGGCGTGATCCAGTATTCCGGCGGGCTGATCTATCAGGATCAGTCGGGCGCGCTGAACGAAAGCCTGGCCGACGTCTTCGCCGCGATCTCGGTCCAGCATCAGCTGAAGCAGACACCGGCGGAGGCCGACTGGATCATCGGGGGCGAATTGCTGGGTCCGGACATCAAGGGCGTCGGGCTGCGCAGTCTGAAGGCGCCAGGCACAGCCTATCACGACGATCTTCTGGGTCAGGATCCGCAACCCTTTCACATGGACAATTTCCTGTCCACCAAGGACGACGATGGCGGCGTCCACATCAATTCCGGGATCCCGAACCATGCCTTCTATCTGTATTGCATGTTGCTGGGCGGGCCATCCTGGGAAAAGCCGGGCCAGATCTGGTATCGCGCCCTGCAAGAGATGAACAATCCGCTGGCCACCTTCGCCGAATGGTCTGACCAGACCGTCGCCGCCGCGATCACGCTTTACGGCATGGGCAGCCCCGAGATGGTGTTGCTGCGACGGGCCTGGAAGCTGGTCGGACTGCCGGGCTAGGGCGACCTCGGTCGTTTTCCGGGGTCCGGCGGCGCGTCCGGCCTGCCCCTATCCTTTCGGTGATCTTGCCGGACCGCCTTTCCCGCCTTATCTTCTGCGCATATGGGTTGTGCAGCGATAGGCGCCGGGTGTGTTGCCATGATCATCGAAATATCGTCCAGCGGCGGCTTTGCCGGAGTTCCGGCCGCCGCCATGAACAAGCGGATCGACGTGGATCAGCAGACCCCGCAGATGCGGCAGGAAATCTGCGAGGCGTTCGAGCCGCGCGATCTGAGCCAGCTTGCCTCGAAATCTGGCGCGCGCCGGGGCGCTGACATGATGACCTATCGCATCACCGTCACCGACCGGCAGGCCGGCGCGCATGTCTTCACGATTCGCGAGGATCAGCTTCCACCCCAGATGCTGGACCTGATCGACCAGATGTAGGATCTTGGCCGTCCCTGCCCCAAGTGCGGCAGGCCGATAGCCGCCTCCGGGCTACAGCCAGTTCTTCCAGCGCAGCACCAGCCACGTTCCCCCGGCCGTTGCCGCCATCAGCAGCAGCGCGGCGGGATAGCCCCATGCGGTGTCCAGTTCCGGCATCGAGGTGAAGTTCATCCCGTAGATGCTGGCGATCAGCGTCGGCGGCAGGAAGAGGGCTGCGATCACCGACAGGATGCGCACCGTGTTGTTCTGTTCCAGATTGATCATGCCCAGGGTCGTGTCCACCGCCAGACTGACCCGTGAGCCCAGAAAATCGGCATGGACTTCCAGCGCCTGGATGTCGCGCATATGGCCCCGGATCACCGGGCGCAGCCTTTCGGGTTCGGGCCGTTCGTCGATGGTCGCGGTATAGAAGGCCAGAATCCGTTCGACCGTCAGCAGGCCAAGGCGCACCCGAGCCATCAGGTCCGCCTCGCGCCCCACCTCGCGCAGCGCCGTTTGCAGGCGATCGGCCGTGCCGCGCGCGCGGCGCCCGGTCGCGCCGGGGCGGCTTTCGAACACGCCCGCGGTCGTCTCGTCCAGCAGCCGACCCGAATTTTCGAGGATGTCGGCCAGGCGCGCGATGATCTCTTCCACCAGCCCCGAGAACAGCCTGTCCACCGTGCCGCAGCCAAGGGTCGATCGTTCGGCCCTCGCGGGAAAGGTCAGGAACGGCCGGGGCGCATGGTGACGGACTGTCACCAGACGCTCGGACGACAGGATGAAACTGACCGGCATCGCCGCGCGCTGGCCATCAGCGCGTTCGCCGGGCAGAACGGCCGTCATGTAGTCGAAGCCGTCCTCGCGATACAGACGGTTGGAGATCTCGATTTCTTCCATCTCGGCCAGACTGGGAACCTCGAGGCCAAGCTGGCGTATCTGCGTCACCTCGTCTTCGGTGGGAACGACCGCGTCGATCCAGACGGCGCGGCGCAGATCGGCAAGGTCCGCCAGACGCGACAAGCGGCCATTGCGAATCTCGTAGGCGTAGATCATCGGCAATCGTTCCCTTGCGGTCCGGGTCTAGATTTCGGCGCCGCGCAGGAAAACGGCCAGATCGGCGACATTGGTGCCTGTCGGTCCGGTTTGGACCAAACCGCCTGCGGCGGCAAGCGCGGGGGTGGAATCGTTGTCGGCAAGCACCCGGTCCAGATCGATGCCCGCCGCCTCGATCCGCGTCAGCGTGCCGGGATCGACAATGCCGCCTGCTGCCTCGCCCGGCCCGTCGCGGCCGTCGCTGCCGACCGAGGCAAAGCACCAGTCACCCTTCAATCCCCCTTCCGCCGCAGCCCGCGCGAACCGCAAGGCCAATTCCTGATTGCGTCCGCCCATGCCCTTGCCGGTCAGGCGCACGGTCGTCTCGCCACCGAAGACCAGCGGAACACCGGGACGTGCCTGCCGCGCCGCAGCGACCAAGACACGGGCGCAATCCTCGACATCGCCCTCCAGCGGCACGGCCCCGTCACATCCTCCGGCTGCGACCATGGCCTGAACGCTGTGCCTGTTCGAGCCGACAAGAATATTGCGCGCCTCGGGCAGATCGCCGCGATCATCGGACCGCGACAGGGCGGCGCGGACAGCATCGGGCAGCCGATCCCATATCTCCAGCGCGCGCGCCGTCCGTGCCGCTTCGGCGATGGTTCCGATCGGCGCGACCGTCGGCCCCGAGGCCACCACCCGCAGATCGTCACCCGGAACATCCGAAAGGATCAGCGCCGTGATCGGCGCCGGCCCCTGACGCAGCCAGCCGCCGCCCTTCAGTCGCGACAAGGCCTGCCGGATCAGGTTGGTTTCGCGGATGTCGGCGCCCGATGCCAGCAGCAGCCTGTTGACCTCTTGCTTCTCGGTCAGGGTCACCCCCTCGACCGGGGCGGGCAACATCGCCGAACCGCCGCCCGAGATCAGCGCCAGGATCCGATCTGCCGGGCGGCTTTCAGCCAGTCTCTCCGCAACCCGGCGGGCGGCCTGCGCGCCGTCCTCGTCCGGCACCGGATGCCCGGCGCGCAGCACCTCGGCCCGCATCAGCGGCGCATCGTTGCCGGCATTGGTCACGATCAGCGTCTGCGCGTCGGGCAATTGCTTCATCGCCGTCATCGCCATGGCGCGCGCGGCCTTTCCCACTGCAATAATCCGCCAGGAACCGCCTGAACGCGGCGGATCAGCGATCACCGACGGCATGGCCGCATTGACGGCCAGCGACGGATCGGCGGCCCCGATCCCGATCCAGACAAGCGCAAGCGCCTTCGAAGCCAGAGGATTGTCTGTCTTGGTCATGGCTGCATATTCCGGGATTTGCGGCCGGATGGAAAGAGCCCCGGAGCAAGCCCGACCGCCGCCGGCCGCATCATCGAACAGCCGGGCGCCATGAAAAAGGGCGCCTTCCCGGCGCCCCTCGCTGTCGCGCGTCAAGGATCGGCCCTAGACGCTGTCGCGAAAATAATTGTCGATCTCGCGATCGGCCTCGTCCTTGCTCCAGCCGTATTTCTCCTGAAGCTTTCCAGCCAGACGATCCTTGTTGCCGTCGATCTGATCCAGCTCGTCATTGGTCAGTTCGCCCCACTTTTCCTGGACCGAACCCTTGACCTGTTTCCACTTGCCTTGGACAACATCCCAATTCATAGCGACCTCCTTTGGTCTTGATGATCGCGGGAACAACGGCCGGACAGAGGCCGCGGTTCCAAGAACCAACATAAGTCAGTTCACCAGATCGCGCGCCCGTCCTCCGTTGCGATGGTCCAGCAGATTCTGCAATGCCCGCATCCCCATATCCGTCCGCACCGTTTCCGTGGCCGTGCCCAGATGCGGCAGCAGGGTGACATTGGGCGCCTGAATCAGGGCCTGCGGAATGTGGGGTTCGGCCTCGTAGACATCCAGCCCCGCACCGGCGATCGTTGCGCTGTTCAGTGCCTCGATCAGCGCCGCTTCCTCGACCACGTCGCCCCGCGCGATATTGACCAGATAGCCCGCCGACCCCAGGGCGCGCAGTTCCGGCCCGCCGATCATGTGCCGGGTGCCGCCGCCGCCGGGAACCGCGACCACTGCCACATCAGCGGCCGCCAGGGTCTCGCACAGGCCGGGCATCTGCTGGGCGGGAATATCCAGCGAGGAAACGGTCGAGCGGTTGTGAAAGACGACCCGCATCCCGAATCCCAGATGGCAGCGCCGGGCGATCGCCTTGCCGATCCGGCCCATGCCGATGATGCCGACCGTCGCGCCGCTGACATGGCCGCCCAGAAGCTGCGTCGGGTTCCAGCCGGTCCATTTGCCCGCGCGCAGCAGCGCCTCGCCCTCGCTGGCCCGACGCATCGCCATCAGGATCAGCGTCAGCGCGATATCGGCGGTGGCGTTTGTCACCACGTCCGGCGTGTTCGAAACCGCAACCCCCGCCGCCCGCGCCGCGGCAATGTCGATATGGTTGTAGCCGGCGCCGAAATTCGCCAGCATCCGGCAGCGCAGATCGCCGCCGGCAAAGGCACCCGCCGTGAAGGCGTCGCCCAGCGTCGGCAGGATCGCGTCATAGTCGCGCAAGGCCCGCGCCGCGCCCGCCTCGTCCAGCGGCGTGTTGTCGCGGAAGGTCGCATCGAACTGCGCGGCGATGGATGCGGTCGCCCGATCCGTCATCGGGCGCGTGACCAGAAGCTTCATCAGAACAACCTTCCCCCGTCAGGCACGGACAGATCCGGCGCGATCAGCACCACCTCGCCGGCATCGTCGGGCACGCCCAGAACCAGCACCTCGGACATGACCGGACCGATCTGGCGCGGCGGAAAATTCACCACGCACAGGGCCTGCCTTCCGACCAGGGCTTCGGGTGTATAATGTTTCGTGATCTGGGCCGAGGATTTGCGCTGGCCCAGTTCCCCAAGATCCAGCCACAGTTTGATGGCTGGCTTTCGCGCCTCGGGGAAAGGTTCGGCCCGGACGATCGTGCCGACCCTGATATCGACCTTCATGAAATCGTCGAAACCGATCATCATGCGCGGTTTCTCGCATCGGCAGGGCGCAACGGACCCTCAGGCCCGTCCGAAGGCTTCGCCCAGGGCGATGTCCAGCGCGGCTGCGGGTTCCGCGTTGCCCCAGCCGACCAGCTGGAACGAGGGATAGAACCGTTCGCACCCGATCAGGGCATTGCCGATCATCCGGTCGACCTGCTCGGCCGAGGCGACCTGATCGCCGGCCAGAACCAGCCCATAGCGCCAGACCATCAGCCGTTGCTGCGCCCAGAAGGTGAAGCCCCCGTCCCAGACCTGATCATTGGCCAGGTTCAGCGTCTCGTAGACCAGCGGCAGCTTGTCGGCTGGCGGGTCCATGTCGAAGGTGCAGATCAGGCGCAGCACCTCTTCGCGCGGCGACCATGCCAGCGTCAGCGAATAGCTGCGCCACTGCCCCTCGACCACCATCGCGATCTGGTCGTCGGCGAGACGGTCGAAATCCCATTCGTGATGGGCGGCGACAGCCTCTACGATATCGATGGGATGGATCTCGTCGCTGGGAATGAAATGATCGGTCTGAGCCATAGCCTGGATCCTGCCTCTCTGCGGGAGCGATTCTGTCGCCGCTAACCCTCGGTCTGTGGACAATACCGGGCATAGGTGCCCGAATGTTCCTACCATATATCGTGGGCGCGAATCTCTCGCGAGTAAAGTGAAAATTCGTTAACGAATGGCGTGGACGGAACGGGGAGAACGGCATGGACCGCGATCACGGGGGCGATATCGACCGCGCGGCGCGGCGCTTTGGCACGGGGGACTGGCTGGACCTTTCGACCGGGATCAACCGCAGGCCATGGCCGGTTGGCACCCTTCCCGATCACGTCTGGCGGGCCCTGCCGACCGCCGCGGCCCGCGATCGTCTGATCGGTGTCGCCGCCGGCCGGCTGGGTTGCGATCCTTCCCGCGTGCTGCCGGTCGCCGGCGCCTCGGCGGCGATCCAGCTGTTGCCACGGCTGCTGCCGCGCGGACGCGCCTCGGTCCTGGCGCCCAGCTATAACGAACACGCGGCCAGCCTGCGCGCGGCGGGCTGGACGGTCGACGAGGTGAAAGACCCGCAGGACATGGCGGGGGCGGATCTGGCGGTTCTCGTGAACCCGAACAACCCCGACGGCCGCGAATGGCGGCCGCAAACCCTCGGCCGCCTCGTGGGCCGGGTCGGCCATCTGCTGGTGGACGAAAGTTTCGCCGATCCACGCCCGGACTTGTCGCTGGCCGCCACATGTCCCGACAATACCCTGATTCTGCGCAGCTTCGGCAAGTTCTGGGGCCTCGCGGGCCTGCGCCTCGGCTTCGTCATCGCCGCCCCCGCCATCCTTTCGCGGATCGCCGAAGAATCGGGGCCCTGGCCCGTCAACGGCCCCGCGCTCGAGATCGGCGCCAGGGCCATGGCCGATCGCGACTGGGCCGAGGATGCGATCCTTTATCATTCCGAGGCCAGCCTGCATCTGGACCATGTGGCGCAGCGCGCCGGATGGCAGCCCTTGGGCGGCACTCACCTGTTCCGCCTTTATGACACGCCGGATGCTGGACAGGCGCGCGACGGCCTGGCCCATGCCCGTATCTGGACCCGCCGCTTCCCCTATTCGCGCCACTGGCTTCGCCTTGGCATTCCCGGCAGCGCCGCCGAATGGGACCGGCTGCAGGATGCCCTCGGCCGCCTCGCGCTCTTGCCAAATACCTCGGGGTGAATTGGCCGCAGGCCAAGAGGGGCAGCGCCCCTGCCGGCACGCCGGCAAGGACAAGCCGGCTTTGTGTCTCGCCCTCGGCTGCGCATTGTGTAAGCTGAGCAAAAGCCGAACAGGGACGGATCATGTCGATCAAGGCCAGCATCTACCACCTGACCCACTACAGATACGACCGCCCGGTCAGCCTGGGTCCACAGATCATCCGCCTGCGGCCGGCGCCGCATTCGCGCACCCGGGTGCTGTCGCATTCGCTGAAAGTCTCGCCCGCGGATCATTTCGTCAATCACCAGCAGGATCCCTTTGGAAACTGGCTGGCCCGCTTC
>CEOS01022137.1_pt1 | contig 17722 bp, 21 predicted proteins | sample 530601 | NCBI WGS metagenome assembly CEOS01 (sample SAMEA2620666, study PRJEB7988) | marine metagenome | biome: marine biome (ENVO:00000447); feature: mesopelagic zone (ENVO:00000213); material: "saline water (ENVO:00002010), including plankton (ENVO:xxxxxxxx)" | depth 1000 m
CGTGACGCTGGCGCGGTCGATCGCGATCCTGCGGGCCGAGGCCGAAGACCTGCGCGAGCGTCTGACCCAGCTGCGCGAGATGGCTGCGACACGCGGCGCGCCGCCACAATCGCGTCGGCCGGCCGCGACCGGCGACATCGCTTCGGGCACAAGCGTGGTTGCCGCGCCCGCCGGGCTGCCCGCACCGGTTTCCGCGACCGGCCCGGCGACAAGAGCCGCGGGCGCGGTGACGACCGCGGCGCCGCCGCCTCGGCCCGCTGATACGCGGCAGGCGGCGCTGCGCTTTGACGCCCCCGAATCGGTTTCCGTCCCGCCACGGACGCTGATCCGGGCGCTGGATTTTCCAAACGGACCCGAGGATACCGAGGCCATCGCGGCCCTGCGCACGGCGCTGAAGGACCACGACAATTCACGGCTGCTGCGCGCGGCGCAGGATGTGGTGACGCTGCTGGCCGGACAGGATCTGTATATGGACGACCTGCAGCCGTCGCCCCCGGATCCGGCCGTCTGGCGCCGATTTGCCGAAGGCGCGCGGGGCGGCAACGCCGCGTCCCTGGGTGGCATCCATGACCAGTCCGCCTTGCAGATCGTATCTGGGATCCTGCGCGGAGACGAGATTTTCCGCGACGCCGCGCATCATTTCCTGCGCCAGTTCGACACCGCCATCAGCCGCCTGGTGCCACAGCTCGATGATGCCGAAATCGAGGTTCTGGCCCAGACCCGCTCGGCCCGGGCCTTCATGCTGCTGGGGCGTGTGGCGGGTATCTTCGACTGAAATCGGCCGGCCGCATACGCGTGCGGCAAAGTCGGCCGCGCTTGCGTCCCGCGACCAAAGGGGGCCTCGCCGGCCCCCTCTTGGCCTGCGGCCAATTCACCCCCGCAGGTATTTGCAAAGAGCGCGAGGGGCGCCGGGCGCCGCGGCGGCATTGGGGTAAAAGCCGGTCGAGGACGCTGGTTCAGTCACGTGTCCCGCCTCAGTGATCGCCCTCCGCGTGGTCGCGGTCGATCACGAAACGCCGGTCGCAATAGCCGCAATCGACATAGCCCTGATCGGGCGAGATCGCCAGCCAGACCCGGGGATGGCCAAGCCCGGCGGCATCATCGCCGTCGCAGGCCACCTTCCAGGTCGTCACGACCACCTCTTCCGGAGCCGGCATAAGGACCGCATCGGGTTCCTGTCCCGTGGACAGCGGATTCTCGGGGGTCACATGCTGGGTCATGGCTGGCCTTCTTGTGGCGGCTTGGATGATCTGGTCTAACCTCATTACCGCAGCGCCGCCTGCCTTCGCAAGCACCGCAAGGACCGATCCATGCCCAACGCCATCGATATCGCCGGTCTGCGCAAGACCTATGCCGCCCAAGGCAACGCGCCCGCGAAGGAGGCGCTGAAGGGCATCGACCTTGCCATCCCGTCGGGCAGCATCTTCGGCCTGCTGGGGCCGAACGGGGCCGGCAAGTCCACCCTGATCAACATCCTCGCGGGTCTGGTCAACAAGAGCGCCGGCAAGGTCGGCATCTGGGGTTTCGATCAGGATGTGAACCCGCGCCAGTCCCGCGCCGCGATCGGGGTCATGCCACAGGAACTGAACATGGACCCGTTCTTCAGCCCCCGCGCCAGCCTGGAGGTGCAGGCGGGTCTTTACGGGGTGCCGAAATCCGAACGCTGGACAGACGAATTGCTGGATCTCGTCGGGCTGAGGGACCAGGCCAATGCCTATGCGCGCAATCTTTCGGGCGGGATGCGCCGGCGGCTGCTGCTTGCCAAGGCGCTGGTCCACCGCCCGCAGATCCTGGTCCTGGACGAACCCACGGCAGGCGTGGACATCACCCTGCGCGAAATGCTGTGGCAGAATGTCCGCCGCCTGAACGAGGCCGGCATGACCGTCATCCTGACCACGCATTATCTGGAAGAGGCCGAGCAGATGTGTGACGAGATCGCGATCATCAACCATGGCGAACTGATTGTCCGCCAGGGCACCCGCGAATTGCTGGCGCGCACGGATGGCAAGACGCTGGTGATCGATGCCGGCGGACGGATCGAGATCCCGCCCCTGCCCGAAGGCGCAAGCGCCGAATGGCGGGCAGACGGGCGGCTGGCGATCAGCTATCCGCCCTCGCGGATCCGGGCCGATCAGTTGCTGGACGCGCTGCGCGGAGCGGGCGTGCCGATCATCGACGTGGCCAGCGAACAGCCCGATCTGGAAGATGTCTTCGTCGAGATGACACGCGGCTGAAATTCAGTCCCGCAGGCTGAGCATCGGTCCCATCATCCGGCCGCCCATGATATGGAGGTGGAAATGCGCCACCTCCTGCACGCCATGTGCCCCGGCATTGGTGATGGCGCGAAAGCCCTGGTTGCCGGCTTCCAGGCCCAGCCCCTCGATGGCCACCACCTCGGCGCAAAGGCGCATGAAACCGGTGATCTCGGCTTCCGTGCCATGGGCCGCGAAATCCTCGAAACTGACATACCTGCCCTTGGGGATCACCAGCACATGCGAGGGTGCCTTGGGCGCGATGTCGCGAAACGCCAAGGCGTGATCGTTCTCGGCCACGGTATCGTTCGGAATCTCGCCGCGCAGGATTCTTGCGAAGATGTTGTCGTCGTCATAGGCACGTGGCATGGCAATCCCTTTCTCGGCACGGGGCGCGCAGGCCCCTGGCTGGCGGCATCCTGTCAGGACGTGGCACGCTTCACAATGCCCCGCCGCCCGGCTCAGCGCAGATCCAGATGCGCGATCAGGGCGGCGCCGGCTGCCCGGTCGATGTCCAGGAAACCGGCAATGGCGGCGGCGTTTTCATCCGCGCCCTGGTCGTTCGACAGCACCTGAAACCTCTCGAATCCCATGTCGCGCACCTGCTCGGCCTCGTGGATCAGGTCGTCGCGGACGATGGGCAGCAGACGATCGACAAGGTCGGGCGGGGTCAAGCTGCCGATCAGGCCGATGCGCTGCATGTGACCGCGCATGTAGTCGTCGTCCAGATCGCTTTCGATGAACAGAATCCGCGTCTCGGCGCGGTCGCCCGCGAAATCGCTGATCAGCGACACCGCCGAGGGGTCGATGCACAGCACCAGCCTGCGGCTGCCGAAATCCTCGAACAACAGGCGCAGCAAGGCGCGGCGGTGATGCTGACGCTTGGACAGGGTGGAGGCGATGCCGCCCAGATCGGGCAGGTTCGCCTGCAATTCGTTGAACATGTAGTCGACCGCGGGAATCGTCCCCGCGTCTCGGATCCGGCGAGCCAGTTCCTTGGCGACGTGCCAGCGTTTCGCCACGATCAGGTGAATCACATGGCTGCGCCCCAGCGATCCGTCGGTTTCCCAGAAGCGCGGCGCAAAGCGCCGGCCCACGCGCCCCCTGCCGGTCAGAAAGGCGAACAGCCGCCGCCCCTCGTTCGAAATGGCGAAATCCTGACCCTCGGTCCGCCACAGCGCGCCAAGCCTGTCGCGAAGCTCGATCGCCTCGGCGCTGATCTTGCGAGCAAACAGATAGCCCTGCCGGGTCAGCAGATCGTAGTGGTCGTTGTAGAAGGTCGCGGGCATCCCGTAATCGGTGAACATCAGGAATGTCGGCGACTGGCTGCGCCGCTGGTCGCGGGGCACGACATGGGCCACGAGCGTCTGGAAGAACGTCTCGTCGGGGATCCATGTCGTGCGAAAGAAGCGCACAAGATCGGGGCGGGCTTTTAGCAGCGCCAGAACCCCTTCGACCGTCTGCCGCCTGAGACACCACCATTGCGAGCCGATCATGACCTGGATGCCGCGCGGCACGGGCCGCTCCAACCCCAGGCGCTGCTGCAACGCCATCGCGGCATAGAACAGCCGCTTGTGCCTGCGTTCGTTGAACCAGTGGCGATAGATCAGCCGCTCCTTGCGGATCCCGGTCTTGATCCAGCCACCGTCGAAGAAATCGACCGCCTCGATATAATCGCAATCGACCCGGTCCAGGAAATCATGCGTGTATTGGGCCGATTTGATCGGCATGCAGTCACCCGACAGCATGTAGAAATGCGTGGCCAGCGGAAAGCGGTGTTCGGCCAGGCGCAAGGCCTCCAGCGAGGCCGCGACCAGCGACCATTCGCCCCAGCCGCACCGGTGCCGGCGCCGGGGGAAGGCGATGCCCGGTTCGTCCTTCAGCGCCTCGCGGATGGCGCGGTAATCGGCCTCGGGGCTGCGACGGTCAAAATGAACGACCACGTAATCGCCGGTCTGCGACAGCCGGCGGGCCTGGGCGATAACGCCTGCGGGATCCTTGTGGGCAAGAAGGATGAAAGCGATCCGGGCCATGGGTCAGACAAGAAGATGGGATTGCAAGGTTTCGAAAGAACGGGAAAAAGTTGAAACTTGCCACGGCATTTGCTTTCTGTGTCTAAAGAATTCTGGCGCGCGGGCAAGCACCGCCTGCCCGAGCCGGGCAGGGGCTCGCGCGGTTCGCCCAGAAAACGGAGTGTCGCGCGATGGGATTTCCCGGCGTCTGGATGACCGAGACCGGAAGCATGGTCTATCGCGTGGTGCCGAAATGCGCCTGTTCCAGCATCGGCCAGATCATGTTCTTTTCCGATCACGGGCGATTTTTCGACGGCGATATCCACGATGCAACCGAAGGCATCGCCAAGTGGTCTCAGGAACATAGCCAGGACCGCATTTCAGGGGCAGTCCGCGACCACAGTGCCCTGACATTTACTTGCGTGCGCAATCCCTATGGCCGCATCCTGTCATCGTTCTTCGACAAGATCGCGGGCATCCAGCGCAACGGCAAACGCTATCGCGGCAATCTGGTGCCGCAGCTGATGCAGCGATACGGAGTGACCGTCGGCAGCCCCGAGGACGGGTTCGACTTTGACCAGATCGCCAGCTTTCGGCGTTTTCTTCTGTTTGCGCGCGACACGATCCGCTGGCGGCGCCCGATGGATCCCGACATCCACTGGTCGGCGATGTCTTCGCATATCTCGACCTTCATCGTGAATGGCGGCAGCTATGACCGGATCTTCTTTACCGAACGGTTCGACGAGGGAATGCAGAAGGTTCTGGATGGCTGCGAAACGCCGGTGCAGGTCGATCTGGCCAAGGTGCCGCGCTTCAACGAATCCGAAGGCCACGGCCCGAAAAGGGCGCACAGGATCAGCGATTATTTCGACGACCTGTCACGCCATCTGGTCTGGGAGATCTACAAAGACGATTTCGAGCTGTTCCGCTACGATTTCGACGACCCCGACAACAAGATGCCGCTGGGCGAGGTCAATCTGGCCGAGATCCACGCCAGGCTGGGCCGCTGACGGCAAGACGCGCGCCGACCCCGCGGGCGCGCGCCCTGACGTTCGCCGGCCTTATTCCAGATGGCTTTCCAGGAACCACAGATCCTTGTCGGCCGTGCGCGAGGCGGCAGTAAACAGATCGGCTGTATTGGCATCGCCCGCGTCGTCGGTCGCGCCGATCGCGGCGCGCAGCTTTTCACCATGGTCGCGCATCCGCTCGCAGATCGCCTTGATATGGTCCTGCGCCTTGGTCAGGTCGGTCGGATAGGGTTTCAGCGTCGCGTCCCTGGACACCGTTTCGGCGGTTCCGACAGCAACACCGTCCAGAATCTGCACGCGCTCGGCCATGGTGTCCACATGCTCCTGGTTGTTCGCATAGACCGTGTCCAGCAATTCGTGAACGGCAATGAAATTCGGACCCTTCACATTCCAATGCGCCTGCTTGATCGCCATGCCAAGCGCCAGCGCATCGGCCAGGCGCGCATTCAGTTCCGAGATCGAGGTCTTGCGGGCGTTGTCTTTCAGCCCCTTCAGATTGACGGCCATGATCGGCTCCTTTCGGTCATTCGTCTGAACAACATCGGCAAGGCGCGGAGGTTCCAAAACAGGCATGACGCCCGCTGCGGTGCACCCGGGCCGGCCTGCGAACGCCTCCAGGCCGGACGCGCAACGGAAAACGGCGCCGCCCCCGGGGGACAGACGCCGTTCAAGATCCGCGTGTCGGCGATCGGGCGGTTCAGACCGCACCCTTGATGAAGTTCACCGCATCGCCGACGGTCTGGATGGTCTCGGCGGCGTCGTCGGGGATCTCGATCCCGAATTCTTCCTCGAAAGCCATGACCAGTTCGACGGTATCGAGGCTATCGGCGCCCAGATCGTCGATGAACGAAGCGGATTCGACCACCTTGTCCTCTTCGACGCCCAGATGCTCGACCACGATCTTCTTCACGCGATCAGCGATATCGCTCATGTCACATCCTCATTCTCGCGGGCATCCGCCCAAAGTTTTACACAGGCAAAGGCCCGGTCCAGCACAGGGCGGTTTCCCTGCTGCTAAAGGCGGGCATATAGCACCCATGAGCCCCCATGCAACCGCTTTTCCATGGATTTCCGCGCCGCGTTGCAGCGCGGCACAGGCCGGCCAGAGCGGGCTCAGACCATCGCCATCCCGCCATTGACATGCAGCGTGGCGCCGGTGACGTAGCCGGCCTCGCGACTGGCCAGATACAGCACCGCGGCCGCGATCTCGTCCGGGGTACCCATCCGCCCGGCCGGGATATGGCTCAGCAGCTTGCCTTTCTGGGCTTCGTTCAACCTGCCGGTCATCGCCGTCTCGATGACGCCCGGCGCCACGCAGTTGACGGTGATGCCCCGGCTGGCCACCTCATAGGCAAGGCTTTTCGACATGCCGGCCAGCCCGGCCTTGGCGGCGGCATAGTTGCCCTGCCCCGGATTGCCGGTCTGCCCCACGACCGAGGTGATGCTGACGATCCGCCCCCACCGCGCCTTCATCATCCCGCGCAGCACCGCGCGGCTCAGCCGGAAGACGCTGGTCAGGTTCACCTGCATGACCTGCTGCCATTCCTCGTCCGACATGCGCATCAACAGGTTGTCGCGCGTGATCCCGGCATTGTTGACCAGGATATCGACCGATCCCATCGCCTGGGCCGCGGCCTTGGGCAGGGCCGCGACGGCCTCCGGGTCCGACAGGTTGGCGGGCACCACGAAGGCCCGATCGCCCAGCCCGTCGGCCAACGCGCGCAGCGGTTCCTCGCGCGTGCCCGACAGCGCCACGTTCGCGCCGGCCGCGTGCAGGGCGGCAGCGATGGCTCCGCCCAGCCCGCCCGAGGCGCCCGTCACCAATGCATTCTTCCCGCTCAGATCGAACATTCCTGCCTCTTCTTCGTTGTTCAAATACCCGATCAGACCGGTCAGCCCCGCAGCGCGACGACATCGGCCGGAACGCCGATATTGCGCACGGTCGCGTCCCGCGCGATGCGCCGGATCATCCCCGACAGGGCCTTGCCCGCCCCGATCTCCCAGAATTCCGACACACCCGCCTCGGCCATGTTGGCGATCGATTCTCGCCAGCGGACGGTCCCTGTCACCTGTTCGACCAGCAGTCGCCGAATCGCGCCGGGCTCGATCACGGCTTCGGCGCGGACATTGGCGATCAGCGGTACGGCCGGCGGCTGGATATCGACCCCGGCCAGCGCATCGGCCATCACCGCAGCGGCCGGCTGCATCAGCATCGAGTGAAACGGGGCCGAGACCGGCAGCATCATCGCCCGCTTGGCCCCGGCCGCCTTCATCGCCTCGGCGGCACGCTCGACCGCCTCCTTGTGGCCGGAAATGACCACTTGCGCAGGGTCGTTGTCATTGGCGGCCTCGACCACCTCGTCGCCCGCGGCGTCGCGGGCGATCCGCTCAACCGTCTCGAAATCCAGCCCCAGGATCGCGGCCATCGCGCCCTGTCCCACGGGAACCGCCTCCTGCATCGCCTGTCCGCGCAGGCGCAGCAGGCGCGCGGTATCCTCCAGCGTCAGCGAGCCCGCCGCGCAAAGCGCCGAATATTCGCCCAGCGAGTGACCGGCCACAAAATTCGCGTCCTGGATGTTGATCCCCTCGGCCTCCAGCGCCCGGAAGGCCGCCATCGAGGTCGCCATCAGCGCGGGCTGGGCATTCTGGGTCAGGGTCAGGGTCTCGATATCGCCGTTCCAGATCAGGTCCGACAGCTTCTCGCCCAATGCCTCGTCCACCTGATCGAAGACATCGCGCGCGGCCGGATAGGTTTCGGCCAACTCGCGCCCCATCCCGATGGTCTGCGCCCCCTGGCCCGGAAAAACGAATGCGCGCATCGCGGCCCCCTGATCTGACAATCCCCGAAAGAGACTTAGCCTGCGGCGGCGGCAGCCGCAACTCGCGCCAGCAGCCCCGGGACAGGGGCGGCGCCGGGCCGCGGGTGCCGCGTCGCGGGATGATCGGCCCGGCGGCTGGTTCCCGAAAGGGAAAAAGGGGCCGCGAAGGCCCCTTTCCCGAGAGTGTTGAACGTCCGGCTGTTCAGCCGACCAGTTCCAACCCCGAGAAGAAGAAGGCGATCTCTTCCCTCGCGGTTTCCGGCGCGTCCGAGCCGTGGACCGAATTCTCGCCGACCGACAGGGCGAATTCCTTGCGGATCGTGCCTTCTTCTGCGTTGGCCGGGTTGGTGGCACCCATCACGTCGCGGTTCTTCGCGATGGCGTCTTCGCCTTCCAGGACCTGCACGACCACCGGCTCGGAGGCCATGAACTCGACCAGTTCACCATAGAAGGGGCGATCCTTGTGGACCTCGTAGAACTTGCCGGCCTGTTCGGGCGACAGCTTGATGCGCTTTTGCGCGATGATGCGCAGGCCGGCCTCCTCGAACCTGGCGTTGATCTTGCCGGTCAGGTTGCGCCGGGTCGCGTCGGGCTTGATGATCGAAAGGGTGCGTTCGATGGCCATGTCTGTTCTACCTTGTCTGATGGCAGGCGGCTGGGGCCCGCGGCAATGAATCCGCGTCCGGTTAGCAGGCTTGCCCGCGCCCGGCAAGGACCAGCGGCCATGACGGCGCGGCGGCGGATCCGGCACTGTCGGGTGCGCCAAAACATGCTAGTCCTTGGCCCAGATCGTCACGCCACCGAAGGAACCCGGCATGAGCACAGAGCCGCGCGACAGACAGGATCCCCACCACAAGCCAAGCCTGTCGAGGCGCCACGACGTTCCCTTCGCCACCATCGTCGCGGTCCTGGCCCTCGTGCTGCTGCTGCTGGCGGCCTGGACCTGGTCCAGCGTGCTGCTGATGGGGTTTGCCGCGATTCTGGTCGCGATCGCGCTGCGCGCAGGCGCGGCGGTGCTGCACCGCAGCCTGGGCCTGGGCTTCAAGCCCGGTGTCCTGCTGACGGCCACGGCCTTCGTGGCCCTGTTCGCCGCGTTGTTCAGCGCCGTGGGTCCGGCCGTCTCGAAGCAATTCAGCCAGTTGCTGAGCAGCCTGCCCGATGCCTGGCAGCAGATCAGCGACTGGCTGGACCAGAGCAGCATCGCCCAGTTCGTCGAACGCCGCATCGGCGACGGCATGGACGGCGGCGGCGGGGCCACGGGCAGCATCCCGTCGATCTTCGGCTATGTGAAGGGCACCGTCACCACCATCTTCGGCGGGCTGGCCAATCTTGTCCTGATCCTGATCATGGCGATCTTTCTGGGTCTTGACGCACCCAGCTATCGCAGCGGTTTCTTGCGGCTGGTCCCGCTTGGCTACCGCGAACGGGCGGGCAGCGTGCTTGACGAATGCGGCCGTTCGCTGGGGCGCTGGATGGGCGGACAGGCGCTGGACATGCTGGTGGTGGCGCTGCTGACCGGGACCGGGCTGTGGCTGCTGGGTGTTCCGCTGGCGCTGTTGCTGGGTCTGATCGCCGGTTTGACCAATATCATTCCGGTGGTCGGCCCGTTCCTGTCAGGCGTTCCGGCGGTGATGTTCGCGCTGACGCAGGGCGTCGATCAGGCCCTCTACGTGGCATTGCTGTTCCTGGTGATCCAGCAGATCGAGGGCAATATCCTGATGCCGATGATCCAGAAATACGCCGCCCATCTGCCGCCGGTCCTGACGGTTCTGGCCATCGTGGCCTTCGGCAGCATGTTCGGCCTGTTCGGTGTCGTTCTGGCAACGCCGCTGCTGCTGGTCTCGATCATCCTGATCCAGCGGCTCTATGTCGAGGACGTGCTGGGCGACAGCCCGCACGACAGGCGCGGCGGCGGCGGTTCCCCGGAATAGACCGCGCAGCGCCGGAAAATCACCGCTTCGATATTGCGCTTTCGCCAAACCGACACATGATTGGGCTAGACCCAGTGGCGCGACAGACGGGACAAGCGCAGGATGCAGCCTTTCGCCAAGGGACGCTATCTGGCCAGAATGGCCGAAACGCAGGCCGATCTGCACGCGGCGCAGCGGCTGCGCTGGATATGCTTTCTGTCGCGAAACGGCGCTTCGGCAAGCAGCGAAAGGGATGCCGACGATCTGGACGCCCGCTACCGTCATGTGCTGATCGAGGATATCCGTGATCACCGGCTCGTCTGCTGCTTCCGCTTTCTGCCGCTCTCGGACGGATCCCGGATCGGGCGTTCCTATTCCGCGCAATTCTACAATCTCGGGGCGCTGGAACGCTTTGACGGCCCGATGATCGAACTGGGCCGCTTCTGCGTTGATCCGCAGACGCGAGATCCCGACATCATCCGCACCGCCTGGGCCGCGATCACCCGTCATGTGGACGAGACCGGCACCCAGATGCTGTTCGGCTGTTCCAGCTTCACAGGGACCGAACCCGACGACCACGCCGAAGCCTTCGCGATGCTGAAGGAGCGCCACCTTGCCCCGCGCCGCTGGCTGCCGCGCGTCAAGGCACCCAAGGTGTTCCGTTTCGCCCGCGCCCTGCGCCTGCGCAAGCCCGATCCGCGCCGCGCGATGGCGGCGATGCCACCCTTGCTGCGCAGCTATCTGGCGATGGGAGGCTGGGTCAGCGATCATGCGGTCGTCGATCCGGCGATGCAGACCATGCACGTCTTTACCGGCGTCGAGGTCGCGGCGATCCCCCCGTCCCGCAAGCGCCTGCTGCGCGCGGTGTCTGGCTGACGCAACGCTGCCCAATTCCCGGGCACCTCGCCGCAGACGGATGCAGCGAACGGGATTTTGCCTTTCAGAGGGGCAGAGGCCCGAAGTCGCGCATTGACCTTGTGCACGAGGCGGCGCCCTTTCCGATCATGTTCGATGCAGGCCACCAGGTTTTTCCCATGCAGCGCAGCCGCGGCCGCGCCCGCGTCGCGATGGCGGCGACGGGGCTGCTGGATCTGGCGCAATCGGGCTCGGCCAGGGCGATCCTGCCGCGTGTGACCGCCGGCCTGCCCGAGATCGTCTTTCTGAACACCTCGGGCGGACTTGCCTCGGGGGACGATCTGTCCTTCGCGGTGGATCTGCGGCCCGGCAGCAGGGCCTTGGCGACCACCCAGACGGCCGAGCGCGCCTATCGCGCCGAGGGCCCGCCGGCAGAGGCGCGTGTCGCGCTGAGCGTCGGCGAAGGCGGCTGGCTGGACTGGCTGCCGCAAGAGACGATCCTGTTCGACGGCGCCCGGCTGAACCGCGTGACCCAAGTCGATCTGGCGCCGGGCGCGGGCTGCATGTTGCTGGAAACGGTCATTCTGGGCCGGCTGGCGATGGGCGAGACGCTGCGCCGCCTGCATCTGCGCGACCGTCGGATCGTTCGCCGGCAGGGCCGTCTGCTGCATCACGACACGCTGGCGCTGGATGATGCGGCGCTGACGCGACGTGACCATGCGGCAATGCTGGATGGCGCCCGCGCGATGGCCTCGCTGGCGATCGTGGCGGATCACGCGCCGGATCTGCTGCATTCTGCCCGCGCGGTTCTGGACGAACCCGGCGTCACGGCGGCGGCCAGCGCGCCGCCCGGCCGGCTGGTCCTGCGGCTGCTGGCCGCCGATGGCTGGCCCCTGCGGCGGCAGATCATCCGGCTTCTGGCCGTCCTTCGTCCCGCTCCGCTTCCTCGCACCTGGCAGATCTGAGATGAACCTGACTCCGCGCGAACGCGACAAGCTGCTGATCTCGATGGCCGCCATGGTCGCCCGCAACCGCCTGGCCCGGGGCGTCAGGCTGAACCATCCCGAAGCCATCGCGCTGATCACGGATTTCGTGGTCGAAGGCGCCCGCGACGGCCGCAGTGTCGCCGATCTGATGCAGGCCGGGGCCCATGTCATCACCGCCGGACAATGCATGGCCGGCGTGCCCGAGATGATCGAAACGGTGCAGGTCGAGGCGACGTTTCCCGACGGCACCAAGCTGGTCACCGTCCACCATCCGATCCGGCAGGAGGTCTGACATGACACGATTTCTCATCATTGCCGCGACGCTGCTCGTGCCGCGGACCGCCCTTGCCCATGGCGGCGGCGATCAGGGTCGGTTCCTTGGCGGATTGATCCACCCGGTCAGCGGCGCCGATCACATGCTGGCAATGATCGCCGTCGGCCTGCTGGCCGCCCAGATCGGGGGTCGCGCCCTGCTGGCGCTGCCGCTGAGCTTCGTCGGCGCGATGGTCGCAGGCGGCGTGGCGGGCCATGCCGGCTTCGGCTTTCCGGGGGTCGAGCCGATGATCCTTGCCTCGGTCGTGGTTCTGGTCGCGCTCGTGGCGATGGCTGCAAGGCCGCCGCTGGCGGTTCTGCTGCCGGGCGCTGCGCTGTTCGGCTTCACCCATGGCTGGGCGCATGGCGCCGAGGCGCCGGCCGAGGGCCTGATCGCCTATGCGGCCGGTTTCGCGCTGATGACATCGGCGCTGCACCTGGCGGGTATTCAGGCGGGCAGGCTGATCCGGACAGGCGCGTTGCTGCGCGGTCTGGGCGGCGGAACGGCCGTGGCCGGCCTGATGCTGGCTTTCGGAGTTTAGGATGATGGTGCCGGGCGAAATCCTCGTCGCAGCGGGCGAGATCGTGTTGAACGAGGGCCGCGATCCGGTGGCGATCATGGTCGCCAATACCGGCGATCGCCCGATCCAGGTCGGCAGCCACTACCACTTTGCCGAGACAAACCCGGCGCTGGATTTCGACCGTCGGGCGGCACGCGGGATGCGCCTTGCAATCCCGGCCGGAACCGCCATCCGGTTCGAACCCGGCCAGTCGCGCGAGGTCAGCCTGATCCCCTATGCCGGCAAGCGCGTGGTGCAGGGCTTCCGCCAGGACATCATGGGGGCACTGTAGCATGGCGCAGACCCTGTCCCGCGCCGACTACGCGGCGATGTATGGCCCGACCACCGGCGACCGCATCCGCCTGGCCGATACCCAGCTGCTGATCGAGGTCGAGCGCGACCTGACCATCCCCGGAGAAGAGGTGAAATTCGGCGGCGGCAAGGTCGTCCGCGACGGCATGGGGCAAAGCCAGATCACCCGCGCGGGCGGCGCGGTCGATACCGTCATCACCGGCGTCGTGGTCTTCGACCATCAGGGTATCGTCAAGGCCGATGTCGGGCTGAAGGACGGCCGCATCGCCGCCATCGGCAAGGCTGGCAACCCCGACACCCAGCCCGGCGTGACCATCATCATCGGACCCGGAACCGAGATCATCGCGGGCGAGGGCAAGATCGTGACGCCCGGCGGTTTCGACTGCCACATCCATTATATCTGTCCGCAACAGGTCGATCACGCCCTGCATTCCGGGATCACCACGTTGCTGGGCGGCGGCACCGGACCGGCGCATGGCACGCTGGCCACCACCTGCACGCCCGGACCGTGGCACATCGCCCGGATGCTGGAGGCCGTGTCCGATCTGCCGGTCAATATCGGCATTGCGGGCAAGGGCAATGCCAGCCTGTCCGCACCGCTGGAAGAACAGGTCCGCGCCGGGGCCTGCGCGCTGAAGCTGCACGAGGATTGGGGCACCACCCCGGCCGCCATCGACAATTGCCTGTCGGTCGCCGACCGGATGGATGTGCAGGTGATGATCCACACCGACACGCTGAACGAATCCGGCTTCGTCGAGGACACGATGGCCGCCATCGCCGGGCGCACCATCCATGCCTATCACACCGAAGGCGCGGGCGGCGGCCACGCCCCCGACATCATCCGCATGGTCGGAATGACCAATGTCCTGCCCTCGTCCACCAACCCGACGCGGCCCTATACCGGCAACACGATCGAGGAACATCTCGACATGCTGATGGTCTGCCATCATCTCGACCGCCGGGTGCCCGAGGACGTGGCCTTCGCCGAATCGCGCATCCGCCGGGAAACCATCGCGGCCGAGGATATCCTGCACGATCTGGGCGCGTTCAGCGTGATTTCGTCCGACAGTCAGGCGATGGGCCGGATCGGCGAGGTCATCATCCGCACCTGGCAGACCGCCCACAAGATGCGGGTCCAGCGCGGCCGGCTGGAGGGCGAGACGGGCCAGAACGACAATCTGCGCGCCCGCCGCTATATCGCCAAATACACGATCAATCCGGCGGTGGCCCATGGAGTCTCGGCCCATATCGGCAGCATCGCGCCGGGCAAGCGCGCCGATCTGGTCCTGTGGTCGCCCGCCTTCTTCGGCGCCAAGCCGGAAATGGTGCTGGTCGGCGGCCAGATCTGCGTGGCGCAGATGGGCGATCCGAACGGCTCGATCCCGGTCCAGCCGGTCTATTCGCAGCCGATGTGGGGCCATTCCGGCCGCGCCTCGGCGCTGTTTGTCAGCCGGGCCGGGCTGGAGGACGGCGCGGGCGAGGGCCTGTCCAAGACCCTGATCGCGGTCGCGGAAACCCGTGGCATCGGCAAGGCCGATATGGCGCTGAACGACGCCCTGCCCGCCATCGAGGTCGATCCCGAAACCTACGAGGTCCGCGCCGATGGCCAGCTTCTGACCTGCGAACCGGCCACCGATCTGCCGCTGGCGCAGCGCTATTTCCTGTTCTGAGGCCGCCATGACCCATGCCCACAAGATCATCCGCCAAGCCGAGGGTCCCTTTGCCGGGCAGGTGGAACTGGATTACGAAGGCCGGCTTTTGCGTCGCAGGCGGCTGGTCTGCGATGCGGGCGATTTCATGGTCGATCTGGCCGAGGTGACCAGCCTCGATGATCGGGATGCGTTCGATCTGTCCGACGGGCGCCGCATCCTCGTGCGCGCCGCGCCAGAGCCGGTGCTGTTGATCCGGGGCGACCTGCCACGCCTGGCCTGGCATATCGGCAACCGCCACACCCCCTGCCAAATCCAGCCCGATCGGCTGGTCATCCGCCAGGATCACGTGCTGGAGGCGATGCTGCGCCAGCTTGGCGCGAAGATCGAGAAAGCCTGTCTGGCCTTCAGCCCCGAAGGCGGCGCCTATGGCCATGGCCGCACCTTCGGCCATGATCACGGCCACGCCGCAGGCCCCGGCCACCACCACCATAACGACCAGCACGATCATGATCATCACCACGCCTGAAGCAGCCCGGCTGCGTCTGGCCCAATACCTGTCGCCCGCCTTTCCGGTGGGCGGCTTCGCCTGGTCGCAGGGACTGGAATGGGCGATTGATCAGGGCGCGGCGACGCGCGCCACGCTGCCCGGATGGCTGGGCGACTGGCTGGAACACGGGGCAGGTTGGACGGATGCGGTTCTGGTCGCGCTGTCGCTGCGCGCGGATGCCGACCACGACGCGCTTGACGATCTGGCGCGCGCGACCTGCCCAAGCGCGCAGCGGTTGGCCGAGACGGTAGAACAGGGCACGGCGTTTTCCGCCAACGCCTCGGCCCTGGGCCAGGCGCTGCCCGCCGCCGCCCTGCCCGTGGCCTTCGGACGCGCCTGCGCCGACATGCCGCTGCCGGACACGGAAAGCATCGCGGCCTACCTTCAGGCGCAGGCGGCGGCGCTGATCAGCACGGCGGTTCGGTTCATGCCGCTGGGCCCGGTCGAGGGCCAGGCGATGCTGGCCGCGCTGCAGCCGGCGATCCTGCGCGCGGCGCATCGCGCATCGACGGCCGGCGAAACCGAGCTTCACAGCGCGACATGGGGCGCCGATATCGCCGCCATGCGGCACGAGACCATGCAGACGAGGATTTTCCGATCATGACCCATCATGGCCCCCTTCGCGTCGGCATCGGCGGCCCCGTCGGCGCGGGAAAGACCACCCTGACCGAACAGCTCGCCCGCGCGCTGGCGCAACGCCTGTCGATGGCGGTCATCACCAACGACATCTATACGCGCGAGGATGCCGAGGCGCTGATGCGCGCGCAGGTGCTGCCGGCGGAACGGATCCGGGGCGTCGAGACCGGCGGCTGCCCGCATACCGCGATCCGCGAGGATGCCAGCATCAACCTGGCCGCCATCGCCGATCTGAACGCGGCCTTTCCCGATCTGGATCTGGTGCTGATCGAATCCGGCGGCGACAATCTGGCGGCGACCTTCAGCCCGGAACTGGCGGATCTGACGATCTATGTCATCGACACCGCCGCCGGGCAGGACATTCCGCGCAAGCGCGGCCCGGGCCTGGCGCGATCGGATCTGCTGGTGGTCAACAAGATCGACCTGGCGCCCCATGTCGGCGTCGATATTGCCCTGCTTGAACGCGATGCGCGGCAATCGCGTGCTTGCCGTCCGGTGATCATGGCTTCGCTGCGCCGGGCCGAGGGCGCCGATGCCATCGCCGATTTCCTGATCCATGAGGGCGGCCTGACGCCGAGGCCGGCATAGCAAGGGACGGCACCCCGGCATCGGATGATCGCCGCCGCGAATCACGCCGCGCGGATCCGCGGGTCAGCGTTTGCGTTCCCAGCGGCCGCTTTCCTCGGACCAGTATTCGGCGGTCACGCCGGCGCCGGTCAGCGCCTTCCACTGGTCGCGAGCGCGGGTCGTGGCGACGGCGTCCCCGCCATCGAAGATGATGCAGGCGCGTTGCAATGTCTGGACCTCCTGCACCGCGACCTCGACCCCCTCCAGCGCCATCAGGCACGAGCTTCGGTTGGTGGCGGGCTGTCCCGCGACGGTCAGCAGAACCGGCTGGCGTGCATCATGGGGGCCTCCGGCAAGACCGTGGGGCAGAAAACCGTCGCCCTGCCACAGATGGCGGTCCAGCTGGTCCATGCGCTCGGGGTCGGTGCCGCGCAATTCCACGCGCCAGCCCGCCGCCAGCGACTTGCCGATGAGAACCGGCAGCAGCGATTCGGCGGGCGAGCGGGTGAGATGATAGAACAGCGCGTTTCCCATCGCTCAGGATACCGGGTACCATCCGCTGTCGGATCGGCGCACGCCGCCGGGTCGGGCGCCGGCGCGAAGGCTCGGTTCCTTGTCGGCGGCGCATGTCCGGGCTGCCAGCCTCGCGCGTCTCATTCGGCCTCGAAGCGGTCGCGGATCAGCCGGTCCAGCGTCATCACCCCCCAGCCGGTCGCCCCTTTCGGTGCCAGATCGGTGGCCGAGGGCGGCAGGGCGACGCCGGCGATGTCGATATGCGCCCAGGGCTGGCCCTTGCGCACGAAGCGTTGCAGGAACTGCGCCGCCGTGATCGAGCCCGCCGCGCGGCCGCCCGTATTCTTCATGTCGGCCAGACGCGACTTGATCAGATCGTCATAGGACTTGCCCAGCGGAAGGCGCCACGCGCCCTCGCCCTCGGCCCGCGCGGCAGCCAGAATGTTGCCGGCCAGATCGTCGTCGTTGCTGAACACGCCCGCATTGTCATGGCCAAGCGCAATGATCACCGCGCCGGTCAGCGTCGCCAGATCGACGATGGCGGCGGGCTGGAACCGGGTCTGCGCATACCAAAGGACGTCGGCCAGAACCAGACGGCCCTCGGCGTCGGTGTTGACGACCTCGATCGTATCGCCCTTCATCGAACGGATGATGTCGCCCGGTCGCTGGGCCGCGCCGTCGGGCATGTTCTCGACCAGACCGACGAGGCCGACGACATTGGCCCTGGCCCGGCGCAGGGCCAGCGTGCGCATCACGCCCGC
>CEOS01026583.1_pt1 | contig 17711 bp, 31 predicted proteins | sample 530601 | NCBI WGS metagenome assembly CEOS01 (sample SAMEA2620666, study PRJEB7988) | marine metagenome | biome: marine biome (ENVO:00000447); feature: mesopelagic zone (ENVO:00000213); material: "saline water (ENVO:00002010), including plankton (ENVO:xxxxxxxx)" | depth 1000 m
AAACCCATTAAACAACCATTAATCAATATTCTAATTTAAGCCTTAATAAAATTGAGATCAATGAAAAATATACAATTTGGAAAATCCTTGATAGGTGATTTTGAAGAAAGTACATGGACGTTTAAAATGCCTGAAGATTTTAAACTGACGGCCGGTAGGTTTGCTATTATTCCAGAGAAGGAATTAAAGATCCTATTAGAGCAGAAAGATAAGTCAAACAAATCCTAACTCTGAAATTATGGAAAATAAAAATTATAGAACAAAAAAAATTATGTTGGATCTATTTGATCCGGATCTTGAGAAAATGGTAACAGAAGAAGCTGAGCAGATAATTTTTAAAGAACCGCAGTTGTTAGAAAATGAAAGGATTTTTGAAGTTGGATCTGCTTACCATAAACCTAAGCAAAATGATATATGTATTATTCCTTTTCATGGGATTGAAATTGACAATAGGACTTTACTTAAAATAGCCCACTCTTTTGGTATTGGTAAGACTCAAATCAAAACTTGGAAGGATTCAAATAATAAGTATCAATATTCTTTACCGTATGATTCCAAAAATGGATTCTGGGAAGAAGAAAAGGAAGTGTTTAAAACCGTTGAAAATGATCTGGCATATGAACCAGCATATTGTTACGGATATACAATTTTCGAAGGAGGAAATCAAATAATTCATAATAAACCTATAAGTTAAAATGGAAGAGCTTAATAAATTATTCAAAAACAATGAGGACTTTAGAAAGCATGTGGATAATCTTTGGAAAACCAGGGAAGGATTGCATTTCATATACGAAAGTCGACCCGATTTGAGAACGTCCATTTTAACGCAGCTAAAGACTTTAAATGAAATTATCGGTGCACTAATTAAGGAACGGCCATATCATCCAAAATTAGGGTTCAGATCAGCAGAAACTAACGGAATTAAAACCGCCACGCCACTTTTAAAATTTAGTAATATAGAATAAATGGAAGGATACGTAAGCATACCCGAATTAATCGAATACATGAAACGGGAAGGATTAGTATTTGCAAAGGAGGCCGATCTTGGACACCTTAAGCTAAGAGAGCAATATTTGAGAAGAAAGTCTTTAAAATATAAGGAAATAGCTGATGCTAAGCTCTGGGGAGATCTTAGCAAAAAAGGCGTTGAGGCTATAGCAAAAAGAATGCTTGAACCGCACGAAATCTTTATGAAAGGTCAGTCGTATTATATCCACATTTCCGCAGTAGAGAGAATTGCTAAAAATAAAGGAATTTTATAGATGGACGATGTATTGATCAGAAAAGTAGTTCGTGAGCTATTCCCAGTATTTATTGAGGAATTAAAAAGCGAAGGTTTAATCATTGTTCCTGAATCATACGTTGCTAAGAATCTGCAGCAAAAATATCTTAGGAAAAAATCACTAACTTTTAAAGAGATTGCAGACGCCAATCTATGGGGAGATATTGGTAAAAGCCGAGTGGAAGCAATCGCCAAAGAGGAACTTATTCCTCACGAAAAATTTAAAGACGGGAATAAGTGGAAGGTTCATAGAGCGGCCGTAGAAAGGATTGCAAAAAATAGAGGAACAATATAGACTATTACTGTGTGGACACCAGAAGAAAAAGAAGAGAGAGTACAATTTTTAATATTCACTAATAAATAAAACGATACAATGGATTTAAAACAAAGAGAAAAGCTAACTGCTTTTATGAATCAATTAAGAAATTATGATGAGCCTGAATTTGAGAATGATTTTTTTTCAGAGGATAAATTAACCCCAGAAGGGATCAAAATTTCAATTAGGATATTAGAGCACTTTCTAATAAGGTTGCAATATGAAAAGTTAAATACAAAAACGAAAGAAAAGGATTTAATTCCTGGGGGATTTTCCAAACCGGTAATTGATAGTATAATTCAAGAAAAAATTCGAGATGCTAATTCTGAAGAATTGCTTAAAATTGAAGAAGAGATCAAAGAGCACCTAAAAAACCTTAAAAAACTTAAATAATATTTTTAAATTTTGTTCTTTCAAATATAAATCATTAATAACTCAATTATGTCAACAGATCAAAAAAGTGTTTACGAATTAAATCTTCATGAAGAAACTACCATTAGAACGGGTAAAAAGGTAATGAGAGTGCCGGGTGGATGGATTTACACAACAATTCATTCTTTAGATGAAGGAATGAATACAATTTCACAAAGTATCGCAACGACGTTTGTACCAGAACCTTTAGAAGAGATAAGCAAAGACGGGAAAACAATTATTAGTAAACCCAAAAGTCCAAAAGGATTAAATTTTGGGAGTTAATTTGCCTAAACACCATCCCTCACTTTTCCATTTTACACACTCCTAATCAATAGGCTAAAAATGTTTTTGTACACACAAAGACACAACTTGCAGTAATATTTCAGGGATAGTTATATTTTTATAAAAAGTATAAAAAGGGAGAAAACACGGATAAAGTAATAGGGTTTTAAGTTGTAAAGTACTGGTAATTATACCTTTGTAGTTTTAATAAGTGCCCAGGATGGGAGCGCAACCTATAAGTTTTCAATGCTTGTTGATGTCGCTTAATGTCGTTAACATCATTCTGTTTCAGTAGTATTTAAACTAATTAATAAATGTCAATAAATGACATTAAAAGACTATAAATTTTATTATGTTAGCACAAAAGTTAACACATGGCGACACCTTCTTTTTACATTAGAAAAAATAAAGATGTAGCAACAATAATATTCAGATTTTCCTACAAAAGAGGTGTTTCTCCTTTTCGAAAATCTACTAGCGAACAAATTCCTGTAGATTCTTGGGATTCAAAGAAACAAAAAGTAAAGGATAAAATTTCAACTTTTGCCTATGCTGGCAAAATCAATGAAAGATTAAGCAAAATACAAAAACACTTTGATGAAGGTACAAGAGGTGAAGACATCAGTGTTCCACTTTTAGAAAAGTTATGGCTATCAATTGATGATAAGAAAGGAATAACATTTTTAGAATTCTGTGACAATCATTACAATTGGTGCTTCAATAATATTAATCCAAAGACAAAAAAGAAGTACTCAGAAGAAACTTTAAAAAAGTATAAAGGTGCAGTTAAAAAGCTTAGATTATTTGTAAATGATAATTATGAACTTAGCTTTAAATCTTTAGACCAGGAATTTCACAAAAGATTCATTAAGTATTTTGAAGCACAAGGATTGGCTCCAAACTCGATAGGAACTATTTTAAAAAACATAAAAGTTTTCGCTAAAGCCGCCGCCAAAAATCATCCTGTAAATAACTTCATACTTTCTGACGAATTTTACCTTCCATCAAATGAAACACAATCAATTTATTGTGATGAATCAGAAATACAAAAGATATTCGATCATATACCTAAAAAAAAGTATCTTTTAAATGCTCGCAACTGGTTTATTTTTGGCTGCTGGACTGGACTTCGAGTTTCTGACTGGAACCGGGTGGAAGACATCAAGGAAGATTATATCACAATTAAACCTAAAAAGACAACTAATACTTCAGGTAAGACTGTGGTAATCCCCGTACATTGGCAAATTAAATCAATAATAGAAACCTATGGTATGCCTAGTAAAATAAGCGGACAGAAATTCAATGATTACATTAAGGAAGTTTTTAAAAACGCAGGTTTTAATCAGTTGGTTTATGGATCTAAAATGGAGAGTATAGGCAAGGATGAAAAGGAAAATGAGATCATGCGTAAGAAAGTAGGTAACTTTCCAAAGCATGAGCTTATAAGTTCTCACACGTGCAGAAGATCTTTTGCTACTAATAACTATTTAATAGGGATTGATACTTTAACCATCATGCAGGTCACCGGTCATACTACAGAAAAAAACTTTTTAAATTATATTAAAGTAACACCAACTCAACATGCCGAACGTTTAAAAGAAAAATGGGATAAACATTATAATAAATAAAATATAGAGAAGCTGAACGGGATCGAGCTCAGCGGTTGATTATTGAGTGATATAGGTATAAAAAACACCGCTATTAAAACGGTGTTTATATTCTCTACTTGGAGTGAATCTTAACTTCCCCCAATTACGTCTCTTAAATTAATTTTGTGAATTTTCATAATGGAATATTTAAGGGTTACTCCTTTATTTTTTTCTTAGTAGTTTTACTATAACCACCTTCTTTCCAATCTCTATTTTCATCTAACCAAGTTAAGAGAGATCCAAGGAATCTATATATGGATGCTAATCCAGTAGCTTGATTAAAATTGACCTGACCGTCAACATGACGGATTAAAACGCTTCTTTTATGTAATGGCTTAGATCCTTTTAAAATGTATGTATAAGTACTACCAACTTTTCTTTTGCTGTCTTCAATAAATTTTTCGGTTTCTTCAAGTTTTTCTAGTACAAAATCAATATCTACAGTAGGTAATGTTTCAGACATAACTTAAGAGGCAATTTTTAATTCCTCCATATCTACTTTCTCGATATAGTTATCACCAGTACTTAATAAGGTATTGAATATGTGATTAGAATTACTGAAAGTCATTAATGTTTCTTCTTCAGAATTAGAAGAAACTTTCCATCCTAATCGCATTAATTCTTTTTCTAAACCTTGACCAAAATCTTCTGCATTTAAGCAAAATGCTTTAATCGCTTCTCTTACAGCAATATCTGCATCATTCTCATCTTTAGCATATGTCCTGATATCAAAAAGAGGAACATTAACTGATAAAAATCCATCTTCAGTTTCCTTATGCCATACAGGCATTTCAACCATAACAGAGGATATTTTATCTTCTCTTCGATGAATTTGAATATTAAATTCAGTATTGTTCATTGTGAATATTTAAATTGAATATTGTTTTGTTTTACTATTTATAAATATATAAATAATTTTAATACGGTACCTTAAAAAGGCGTGCAAATATATGTATAAACCTATATAATAAAAATTTATTTTACTGTTTTACTGTTAATTAAGTCGGTTTTATATCGATTTAATTACACTAATGATGCCAGATTAATTCCTTTACAAACTCCTTTTAATATCAATTACATTAAATATTGCGACGAGGTCATCCATATAAACCTCCTGATCTTCATACAACGGATTTAAAGAATGGAGTAGTAAACGGCCAGTTTCTGTATCGTGCTCTAAAACGCGTTTTATTAATATACCTTCTTGGCGGTGAACAATAACAAAGTTTTTCCAGCGGTGAAGGTGAAGTTTATTTTTCCAGTGAATTCTTTGAATTTCTCGACAAAGCAAAACGTCTTTTTCAACTATACTTTCTCGGCTATCATTATCCATACTGTCACCAGTAACTTCAAAACAAATATATCTTCCTTTATACTCCTTATCTACCTCCCATAAAATGGTTGGTAGTTCCTGTACATACTCAGGATCTCCCCATCCAGATAAAAATCCAGCTCTTGCTCTGTGTTGAATTAAAGGTATTTGAAGATAATTTCCATAATCGACCGGCAAGGCTTCATCTTCACTTTTAAATAAAATTTGGTGTAATAATTCACTTTTTGAATCTGGTATAGTTTCACCTTTTTCGTAATTTATAATTGTTCTTTTAGAAACGCCTAATTTCTTTGCTAATTGATCCTGAGTTAATCCTAATTTTTTACGGTTAATTCTTATACGATCCCCCGTCATTCCTATTGAATATTTAAAAGTGAAAAATTTTACGAAAAAATGCACTTAATATTTTGTAAAAGTGAAATATTGCACTATATTTGAACCATATTAAAGGCATATTTAAAACAAATCTACGACAAAAGATTTAGAAACTAAATAAGGGAATACCCATGAAACCAGAATATGGAAAAGTAATTATAGAAGAAATAGGACAAAATTACGGTCGTAAAATTTTGGATTTTGCCAAGCAAGAAAAATTCAAAAAAGAAAGAGGTCGAGGTTATTATAGTGATGCTCAATTTTTTAGAAATATTCTTAAAGGTCATGTTCATAATGTTAGGGTAGAAAAATTCCTGCTAAAAGTATATAAACACTATAAAAAAGAGAACGAGAAACATGCTCAGGAAGTAGAAGCTATTCTCGCAGCACAATAAATATTCACAATTAAATTTTCAAAACTATGGTTAATCTAATCCAATTCAAATTCAATTTTCTAAGCTTAGAAGATATTGATTTTATCATCCACCAAAACAGTGTGCAACTTATGGCACTTTGGGGAATAAGCTACTACGATGCAAAGTATTATGTAGAACGCGTAATGAAGCAGTTTGCAAAAGAAGGTATTGTTCAAAACGTCTTAGACGAGCAGATCGTAAGCATTTTTGAAGGAAGGAATAACCGAAACTTTGCCAGAGAACATAGAAGAATAGGTGGCTTGGCTCAACCTTTAGCTTACGCATAATAATTTCAACAATTAGTATCCATAATCATGAGAAGTATTATACACGTCGAAAACTCATCAGAAAAGAACTCATCAGCTTTTCAAGCATCCTTTCAACAATTAGTACCATCACAAAAAAGTGATGCCCGGTTCATCACTCCCGGGCATCTTTCAACAATTAATACTCACAATCATGATGCCCCAGGTGGGGCGTGTGAAGTATTATAATTCAAAGATACATCAACCAATCGAACGAACAAAAACAAATCATCAAATTAAGGGAACTCCCTCAACAATTAATATCACAACATGAAAGAAGATAAAGAACTACAGCGCCTCGATAGGACCATTTATAGGTTGGATATCGAATCTAAAGTTTATGCCATATTGTTTGTCTTGGTCTTCATCGGGGGCTTAGTCTTTATCGCTTTAATCAACAATTAATATTCATTTTAAATTTTCACAATTATGACTTCAATCACAACCCCAACAGCGCAAATCATTGCAGGAATCAATCCCAACTTACCAGCCGATATCGAATTTATTCCGGCAGGAGAAGGATTAAAAGTAGCTTGTCTTCAAGGCGGTCGTATCTATCCATTTAAAGAACTCGAAACACCATTGTTTATGATGGTCGCTAATAAGTACAACACCGATCGAGGCGCAAAGCTTTTCATTAAGGCTTTACGAAATAAGCAGGGGCAACCATATTCATTTCCTGAGCAAGTAGAGATCTATACGTTCTATATGTGGGGAGCGGTAGACGGAAAACCAGACATCAAAAACGGAGAGTTACAACCGGCTGAAAACTTTATAACCGGTAAGAATTGTCCATCACTACATTTCGACCACAAGCATATCACCATCAATAGCCAAGAACTCAATGATCGAGACATTAAAATTATTCTTATGGCTAATAACGATCTCCCCAACAAGGCTATTGCTGAGGAATTGAATCTTTCCATTAAAACATTGGAAGGTTATTTAACTGGACTATATCGAAAAGTAGGGGTTTATACTCGAACTGGCCTTGTGGCCGCATCATATCATAATAACATTATCGCATGAAATCAGATTGGATACATGAATGGAAAGGCCTTAAGAACTACTTAGGGGGTATTTCAGTAAGAACTTTACAGAGATACGAGAAAGAGGGAATAATTAAAAAATATAGACTAGGTAAGAAAGTCTTCTTTAAGAAAAGTGAAGTTGATTCTGCCTTAGTCGAAATGTAGAAAATTATGAAAATGACCATCAATAACACCAAAGGCTTTTGGGAGGTAAATGGGAAAAGAGCTAAGGACTGGAACGTCAATGAACAACGATTTATGAATGACTTTATTAAAAAAGTCAAACCAAAATCGGGCGTTCCATTAGAAATGGAAGTAGAGCAATAAATATTCAATAATTAATATTCAAAATCATGAGAAAAGAGATCAAATTAAAAAGCTTAAAACTATCCTATTTCAGAGGGATTCAGCGTAAAGAAATCAATTTCCATAATCACCATACCAACATCTTTGGGAAAAATGAAGCTGGAAAAACCACGCTTGTAGATGCTTGGAACTGGCTGCTATTTGGAAAGGATAGTAGTGGTAACACCAAATTCGAAATTAAAACATTAGATAAAAATAACGAGTATTTATCTGGTGTAGAACATGAAGTAAGTGGTGTTTTAGAGGTTAACGGAGATGAAATATCAATAAGGCGTGTTTTAAAAGAAGACTGGACCCGTCCAAAGGGACAAAAAGAAAAAATATTGAAAGGTCATATCACTGATTATTATTGGAACGATGCCCCTTTAGAAACAGCAAGAGAATATAATAATAGGATTCAAAACATATTAGATGAAAAAATTTTTAAACTTATTACCAATCCATATGCATTTGATGCTCTGCCTTGGAAAGAAAGGAGAGATGTGCTTATAGCAATGTGTGGAGATGTTAGTAATAATGATTTAGCAAATTCACATCCAGAATATGAAAGTTTAGCAAAGGTTTTAAATAGAACAACGCTAGAAGATTACAAAAAAGAAGTTGCTGCAAAAAGACTAAAATTCATAAAAAATCTTGAAGCTATCCCTACTCGTATCGATGAGGTGTATCGAGGAATGCCGGAGGATCGTGATTTTGATGTGATCCGCGAAAAGATCAACTTCAAAAATGAAGAACTGGCCGAAGTTGAAGCAAAAATCAACGATAAGTCTAAAGCTCAAAACGCACTATATGAAGAGCGTAGTAAAACCAATGCGAAGATTCATCAGCTTAAAACGGAACTTCAAAACATCAAATTTGAGATTGAACGAGAAGTTAAGGCATCCCAAACGCAAGATACTACCAAACTGGACGAGCTCACTCGTAAGATCAAATCTAAAAAAGAAGCGATTGCCGATTATGAATCAGCGGTGAAACGGTTTGAATCAAACATTAAGGATATCGACAAGCAACGTGATACCCTTAGAGAGCAATGGCATACTGAAAATGCTAAAAGTTTCGAGTTTAACGAATCGGAATGCAAATGTCCAACTTGTAAGCGTGCTTTTGAAGCCGAAGATATTGAAGCTAAAAGAACGGAATTAGAAACGAATTTCAATCAGGCTAAGCAAAATAAAATTGCTGAGATTTCTAAAAAAGGAGGGGAATTAAAAGAACAATCTGAAAAACTTCAAGAGCGTAAAAAAGGAGGAGAAACGGAAATAGTTAAAGCTAAAGAAGAACTTCAGGTATTAGAACAAGCCTTCGAGAAAGAAAGCGAACGCCTTAGCAGTAACGAGCCTAAAAAATCAATTGAAAAATTGGTTAAAGAAACTTTAGAAGCTAACCAAGATTACCAGGCGAAACAAAATGAAATTACCAAGCTAGAAGAAAGCCTTACTGAAGTGAAACCGGTTGATGTTTCAGAATTTCAACAGCAAAAGAGTGAAATAACTACAGAGCTTGAAACCTTGAAAAAAGAACTTGCTACAGAAGATGCTCGCAAAGAAGCTTTGAAACGTATTCAGGAATTAGGTGATGAAGAACGACAGCTAAATGAGCAGATCACCAATATTGAAGGGCAAGAATTCACGATCGAAAGCTTTACAAAATTGAAAGTGGAAACTTTGGAGAAGAAAATCAATAGCCAATTTAAGTTAGTCAATTTCAAACTTTTTAATGTTCAGATTAACGGTTCGATTAATGAAACCTGTGAAGCTTTGATTAATGGTGTGCCGTTTTCAGCGGCCAATACTGCTTCCAAAATTAATTCGGGCATCGATATTATTAATAGTCTTTGTGATTACTATAAGGTGTCAGCTCCTATTTGGCTTGATAATAGGGAATCGGTTACAGATATCATTGACACCGATAGCCAGGTAATTAATCTTATTGTTTCACCTTCCGATAAGGAATTAAGAGTAGCGTAATGGATAGTATTTCAAAATTGAAAATGATTCTTGAGAGAATTGAAGACCGTGAAATCGATAAAGACATGAAAGTTTCCTGTCAGTGGGATGTGATTTTAGGATGGGCTTATGATGTTATAAAATTAGATAAAAATATACATGAGACCTCGCTTAATCATAAACATAGGACAGAAAGATTAGAGAAGGCAATTAATGAGATTGATCCAATAAGATAAAATTTAAAAATCAACAATTAATATAAAAATCATGAGTACAGAAAACAATCAATTAGTAAAGCAGAAAAGCAATCAAGTTTCTGAAAATAAAAAACAATTATCTCCTTCAGAAAGATTTACACAAGCAGTGATGCGCGAGTTTCCTACAGGAGAAGATGCTAAGGTTACATTGTCCGAAAGACAAAAAAAGCTTATCAATCATTATTTTATTAAGCTAGATAGTGCTTTAAAGGATGCTGAAATAAGACGTTATGCAGGAACAAATAATCTTGAATTTAGCTGGTCTAACGTAAATATACATAAGCTAGCGCAAGACGTTATTCCTTATTCAAGCATTGGCTTAGATCCTCTTCAACCTAATCAAATTAATCTTATACCGTACAAAAACAGCAAAACAAATAAGTACGATATCACTTTAATGCCAGGTTATAATGGACTTGAACTGAAAGCAAAAAAATATGGTTTTGAAGTGCCGGATGATGTAACATTTGAGTTAAAATATTCTACCGATGTTTTTAAGTCTTATAAAAAAGACCGAAATAATAGTGTAGAAAATTATGATTTCGAAATCACTAATGATTTTGATAGAGGAGAATTACAAGGAGGTTTCTATTACATGGAATACAAAGATAATCCAGAGAAAAATAAACTTGTTGTAATGAGTAGATCTGCTATTGAAAAAAGACGTCCTGAATATGCAGCTGCTGAATTTTGGGGAGGCGAAAAAGACAAGTGGGAATATAACCAATCCCAAGGGAAAAAAGTAAAAAACGGCAAGATTCAAGTTGAAGGATGGGAAGAAGAAATGTTCCTAAAAACTTTGAAACGTCACTGCTGGAATTCAATAAACATTGATAGCGAAAAAATAGATGATAATCTTATGAAAGTTATCGAGAATGAAATGCAATCCAATGAGAGAGCTTTAAAAGAAGATATCAAGCAAAACGCCAACAAACGAAAGTTTGATACTTCAGATATCGAGGAAGCGGAGTATGAGGAGGAAGAACCACTTGCAGAAGATCAGGAAGCCGAGAAACAGCGCTTATATGACGAAGCTATGGCGGAAGAGCAAGGGCAAGCTTCAATGGTGGGTAGAACAGAGAATTTACAACAAGGACCTAATTTTTAACATCAATCTATGGAAAATTCAATATTAAATAGTTTTCAGCAACAGGGTTTAGCAGATCTTTTAATTGATTCAGCTACTACAGAAAGTCAATTCAAATTATTCTCATTACTGAAACCAAAAATCTATAAAGACGGAGATAAATGGTGTGTTTTGTATGGAGATAATTTACAGGAAGGAGTTGTAGGATTTGGAAAAACACCTCAGAAAGCTGTAAGCGAATGGACAAACAATTGGTATTGTGAATCTTAAAGTAATTAGCACAGGGAGCCAAGGGAACGCCTATGTATTAGAGAACGATTCCGAGGCTCTCTTAATCGAATGTGGAGTTAAGATTATGGACATCAAAAAAGCATTGAATTTTAGCTTTAGTAAGGTTTCAGGATGTCTTGTAAGCCACCGACATTTAGATCATGCTAAATCCGTGAAAGACCTCATGAAGGCAGGAATCAATGTATGGACCAGCGAAGCCACTCATGAAGCTATGGGTACAACAATGCATCATAGAGCTTGCATGTTACCAGAGTGGAAGTTGCAAAATATAGGCAACTTTAAAGTTAAAGCCTTCAACGTCGATCATGACGGTGTGCCATGCTATGGGTTTTTAATCTATCACAAGGATTGCGGACGGGTTTTATTCTGTACGGACTTAAAATATGTTCCCGGCACTTTTGATAAGCTTTCGAATATCATTATTGAAGCGAATTACGATCAAAAAATTATCGATCGAAAAGTAGCTGAGGGGATGAATCCAAAGTTTTTACGCAACCGGGTGTTACGGTCTCACATGAGCTTAGATACCTGTATTGGAGCTTTAAGAGCGAATGATCTAAGCATGGTCAATAATATAGTTCTTGTGCATTTGAGTGATAGCAATAGCCATGCGGTTAACTTCAAAAAAGAAGTAGAGAAAGCAACTGGACGGACGGTAACCGTTGCAGAGAATGGTTTAAAAATGAATTTTGATAAAGTAGGATTTTAGTTATGAATGATATAAACTGCCCTTATTGCGACGCTGAATTAGAAGTTTGCCACGATGATGGCGAAGGATATAGTGAAGACGAATTACATCAAATGAATTGTTCTAATTGCGACAAAGATTTTGTTTTCACAACCACTATAATGTTTTCTTATCATCCAGAAAAAGCGGACTGCTTAAATGGTTCAGGTCATAATTTCAAGAGAACTCATACAGTTCCTAGAAGATATACAAAAATGGAATGCACTATGTGTGGAGAAAGAAGAGATCCAACTAATAAAGAACTTCAAGAAATTTTAAAGGAGTAAAATGAACCTATCTCCTGAAGAACTAAAAGACGTGAAAGAAGTACTTCAATTTCTTATAGAAAAGAAAGTTGAAGCAACTGGTGGCCATGGCGGATTTACGCCTAAAAATTTAGAACCTATTTTGAAAGAAATGGAAAAGGATGGATTAATCAAAAGTCGTCCAACCATCAACGGAATAGGATATTTCAACAATTAATATTTATCAATTATGATTAATTTATATAATGCACAAATAGAAAAAATAGCCTTTCATAGAATTGGCAATAAAGCTAGAAACGAAGGAAAGTTTTTAGCAAAAGAAGCAACGGTTTTGAATGACGAAATTAGTCCGCTGCTTAAGGAATACTATTTAAAACCGTTCCGCGAAAAAGAAGAGAACTATCTCAAGTTCGCTCACGAAGTAGATTTGGAGTTTAATGAAATGCATAACCTGGCTAAAGAACTATTAATAGCCGGGAATACTAATTCAGATAATTTCATCACGCTTTCTCAAAAGGTTGCAACCTTGTTATTTGAATTATCAGGGCATCCACATATTAAATCCGGTGAAGTATCAGTGGTGTATTTTCATAATCTACAATTTGATAATGAGAAAACCGATGCAATAGGGATTTTCAAAAGTGAAATTAAACAGGATTTTTTACAATTTGATAAGCAAGAAACGCATCTGGAATTGCAGCTTAAGCAAGGTGTGAATCTAGCTAAACTCGACAAAGGAGCCTTGATCTTTAATACTGAAGAAAAAGAAGGATATAAGGTTCTTGTAGTTGACCAGAATCGATACGATACGAAGTATTGGCTGGATAACTTTTTAGGAGTTGTAGAAGCTGAAGATAGTAAGTTTCAAACAAAAAAATACCTGAAGATGTGCCAGGACTTCTCTAAAGATGTGGTACTACAAGCAGAAGATAAAAAGGAAGAATTAACCTTCATGAATCGTGCTTTCGATCACTTTGCTAAAAATGATGAGTTTAATGAAGATCAGTTTCTCAATCAATTTAAAAATCCTGATCTCATTCCAGAATTCAAAAATTACAAGGAAGAGCGATCGCAGAAATATAGCATTCAGGATCTTTCTTCATTCCCTATTGATAATAAAGCCGTTAGTGAAAGCCGTAAAAAGTTCAAAGGTGTTATTGAATTAGATACTAATATGAGTATCAAAATGGATTTCGTCAGCGAAGAAAGCGCGGATAAATTCTTAGAAAAGGGCTGGGATGAAGAACGTCAAATGTACTATTATCTGTGCTATTTCAATTCTGAAAAGAAGTAAAGTTATGGCAAATAAAACAATGATAATACCCGCAGCATTGGTTTCTTATCAAAGTTTAAAGGATAGAACTTTAAAACTTGTTTTTGAAACTAATGAACCAACACCAGAGGACTTAGGGAATATCGCTATGAACTCTCAAAAGTTCGGTTTTCTGGCTTTTCAGGAAGATAAATATACTAATGAGCAACGACAAATAATTGAAGACTTAGAAAGCTCCTATGAGGATAAAGGAAAATCTAAATCAAAGCGACTACGAGACGTCTTATTTGTGTATTGGAAGCAGAATCCTAAAGGGTATGAGGTGTTTGATGATTTCTATAATTATCACATGGAACAATTCATTAATCACGTTAAAAATCAGTTAGAACCTTAAAACAGTATTTATGAAAACATGGATAGGTGTTATTACAAAGATTACAGAATTAGATCCTAATAATACTGGACATCAAAAAAGAAAAGTCGTTCTCCAGGAAAACAATAAAGAGAGCGTTAGTATCGACTTTAAGGGAAATATGCTTATCAAGCTAGAAAAGTATTTTAAAGTCAACGATCCAGTTATTATCACTGCTGAAAATAAACATAATGAAAGCAGTAATAATCTACATTTCAATAATATCTACGCAAAGGAGATTGAAATGGATATAAAGTAGAATTTTCAACAATTAATACCATCACATTATGAAAGAATTAATTCAAATTAATGAAACAGAAAACGGAAGAGCAGTAAGTGCCCGTGAGCTTCACGAGGTTTTAAAGGTCAAATCAGATTTTTCTCATTGGTGTAAAAGAATGTTTGAATATGGTTTTCAAGAGGATATTGACTTTGCGTCATTTTCGACGAAAAGTACAGGGGGAAGACCTTCAACTGATTATGCATTAAGCATAGATTGCGCTAAAGAAATTTCTATGCTTCAGAGAACTGAAGTAGGTAAGAAAGTGAGGCTTTATTTCATCCAAAAAGAAAAAGAAGCATTAAATCCTTACGCGAACTTAAACAAGTTAGATGCATTACGTTTAGCTGTAGAAGCCGAAGAACGCAACCAACTACTGGAAGAGCAAATAAAAATACAAGCTCCTACGGTTGCATACGCTAATAAGGTGCTAGATAGTAAAGCTACCTATGTAACCAATCAAATCGCAAAAGAACTTGGCACAAGCGCGGTAACACTTAATCGTATGCTTAATAAACTCAATGTGATTTATAAGCAAAACGGCACCTGGTTATTGTATGCCAAATATCAAAATAAAGGCTTTAGCAAGACGAAAACCTATACCTACACCGATAGCGAAGGAAACCAAAAAACGAGCATGCAACTAGTGTGGTTAGAAAAAGGGAGAAAGTTTATTCACGAGCTTTTTAACCAGAATCTTAAAATAGCGTAAGGAGGTGTATTATGCCACAAAAGAGCGATTATCCGCTATACGCAACGAGCATTTCCAAACCGACACAAGAACTATTTATTTTCCGTGATAACGGGCAACAGGTTAGAGTAAAGCTTACAGGTTCACAGCCTGTAAGCGATTACAAACTCACTGCTGAAGAACGTATTCACATCTTAGAACATTTCTATAAAAAGAAGTCATGAGTAAACAAGCATATTATTTCTCCCACGATAGTAACGCCCGTAATGATGAGAAAATTCTCGCCGTGCGGATGAAACTAGGGATGGAAGGTTATGGTATTTACTGGTCGATTTTAGAGAAAATGAGAGAGAATTCCGACTACATGTGCATTAAAGATTATAATGTTATAGCCTTTGACTTACGTGTTTCTTCGGATAAAATAAAAGCTCTTATCGAAGATTTTGACCTATTTGAATTTACCGAAGACCGTAAAAAATTCTTTTCAAAAAGCTTTATAGATCGCATGTCTAAAAAAGATGAAAAATCTGAAAATGCCAAAAAAGCTGCAAAAAAACGTTGGTCTGGAAACACTGATAAACAGAAAGTTAATGCAGATGCAATGCAACCGCATAGCGAACGCATTACGGACGGTATGCCTAATAAAGGAAAAGAAAGTAAAGTAAATAAAAGTAAAGAGAGAGAGGACGCTCGCGCTTTAGATTTTTTGAAAAAAGAAAATCCTCAAAGATTTGAAACTGATTTTTTAATGCGTTATAAATCTAAAATTAAAAATCCTAAAAAATTCACCGACGATTTTAATGATACCGTGGATCAGGAAAATTTAGAATACAGTGCAAAAATTTTATTCGCCAGGCTTGGAAAATATGCAAGAAACTGGATAGAAAACGAAAGAAAATATGGTGAAAATCAGCATCAACATTCAAAAACAGATAAACCAAAATTCGCTATAAACCGCTAATTATGAACATAAAAAGCAAAAGAGGCGTTATAAGCACCAGAGAATACCAGTGGCTCAAAACATTTCCAAACCTCACTGAAGAAGAGCAACATAAAGTTGCTGAATACGAGGAAACCAATAAGCCAAGAGTATTTAAAAAACCAGAATCAAAACCAAGTCCAAAGCCTCAGGACAAAGTAGAAATAACCAAAGGTTTGTTGTGGCGAGGATTCAAAAAATTCTATGAGTTGCACAATGGAAAACAATTTGAAGAAACACCGGAAACGCTTAAAAACATCGCCCCGATTATCTTGTACTTCTCTCGTGATTTAGATTTTTTCAAACAGGAAAGATTGTTAAAAAAAATCGGAGAAACTAAACTGAATCTAAGCTTTGAAAAAGGCTTGTTAGTGATCGGGAACTACGGGAACGGTAAAACTTCCATAATGGCTACCATGTCTAAAATGATGCAAAATTATCGCATCCCAGGTTGGTTTAAAAGCTATAGCAGCCATGATCTGGTAAGAGAATTTGAAGGAGTTGAAAATCCTAATGATCGCTTAGAATTCTATAAGCGATATGCAAAGCATAATCTATACATCGATGATGTGAAAAAAGAAAAAATGGCTTCAAATTTCGGTAAAGTTGATGTTGTCCGTGATATTCTGGAAAACCGCTATGATAACAAATCAATTACGCATATTACCTGCAATTACCGAGAAGGCGATGGAAGTCAAGATCTATCCGATGCGCTGGTAGAATTTGGGGAGCGCTACGGAGGCCACATGTACGACCGTTTATTCGAAATGTTTAATATCATTCAGTTCAAAGGAAAAAGTTACCGAATATGACACCAGAAGAAAAAGTATTTATAGTCGAGAATCGATTCGACTTAACTCAGAAAGAAATCGCTAACTACCTTGGCTATCATAAATCCTACATCCAGCAATACATGGATAAATATTTCCTAAGTCTCAGTGAAGAAGCTAAAGAAAAACGAAGAGGGCAGCGCATCAGCGAAGCCAAAAAAAGAAATCCAGTAAAGCGCGTAGTTCAGGGCGAAGGCAAAATTGATAAAGCTATCATTTTCGCAAAAGAGCAAGGCTATGCAAATATTACTCAAGCCTTTGCCAAAGAAGGAAAACGAAAATTTATGCAAAGATTTGAATTAGAATATTGCAATATTTAAATAAAAATTTGTAAGTTTATCAACGTTATGCACAGCATAGCACCCGCCATCACCGGGAATATTTTTTCAACAATTAATATCACATAGAATCATGTTATTTTCCAAAATTTATATTTGGGCGCATGCTTCCAATTTAAAAAAGCATGATAATTAACGATCACTTTCAGAACTATAAACGCTATAATATTCCGCGTGCCCAGCTTGTAATTGCTGATATTCCGTATAATATCGGAAAAAATGCGTATGGCTCCAATCCTACATGGTACAACGGAGGCGATAATAAAAATGGCGAAAGCGAATTAGCCGGTAAGGAATTTTTTGATACCGATAAAGATTTTCGCATTTCAGAATTTCTTCATTTCTGTTCAAAGTTACTTCGACCAGAACCCAAAGAAAAAGGCAAGGCTCCATGTATGATTGTTTTTTGTGCCTTTGAGCAACAATTTGAGCTTATAGAAAAAGCCAAAAAATATGGCTTAGGAAAATACATAAATTTAGTTTTCCGTAAAAACTTTTCAGCCCAGGTACTTAAGGCAAATATGCGAGTTGTAGGGAACTGCGAATATGCATTACTGTTCTACCG
>CEOS01066895.1_pt1 | contig 17688 bp, 11 predicted proteins | sample 530601 | NCBI WGS metagenome assembly CEOS01 (sample SAMEA2620666, study PRJEB7988) | marine metagenome | biome: marine biome (ENVO:00000447); feature: mesopelagic zone (ENVO:00000213); material: "saline water (ENVO:00002010), including plankton (ENVO:xxxxxxxx)" | depth 1000 m
ACCAGTTTTCTATTCGAGATTCAAAGCGAATGCTTCTAATATTTTTACTTAAAGAAGTTTCGCAAATATATTATATATCAGGTAAATATAAAGAACTTTATTTAACAACAAAAAAATAATTTGATGTATTTTTTGTTGTTAAAACTTTTGGTCAATTTGATTATGGCCAATTATCGCGATAAATTATTGTTACAAGAGCTTGGAAAAAGGTTGAAAACCCAAAGACTCAAAATGAAATTAGAAATTAAGGATGTTTCTGAAAAGACAGGATTTTCAGCTTATACAATTAGGAATGTTGAATCAGGAAATGAAACTACAATTTCTTATTTTACTCAAATCTGCAAAGCCATTAATATACATCCTAAGATTATTTTTGATTTTCCAATGGAATTAAAATCTCGAAATGAGGCCTCTCCTGCCAGAGTGGAAAAAACTAGATTAACTAATAGAATAAGAGATTTTATTAAAGCCAATTATTTTTCTGAATATAGAGGTGCAGCCGATGTTAAAATAAAACTTGAAAGTGATTATAATGTAAAAACAACTTCAGCTGCTGTTTCTGTAATTCTTTCAAGGTTAGTTCTAACAAAAGATCTGATATCAAAAGAAATAGGAGGAAAGAAAATGTATGCAAAAAAATAAATTGTTGTGGATTTTTTACTTTAATTTCTATAGTTGAAGGTGGGGGGTACAATAAGCAAATTTACTGGACTATATGTTAAGTAGATCAATTTGCTGAGGTTCTAAATAAAAAGAGTAAATAGTAATCTACCCGAGTTTGATTTCTCCTGATTATAATTATCCGTTTTTTCTTCATTTTACGGGAAACCGTATTTTTTCTATACGCGAGGTTAGTATATTTATAGTGTTGATATCCAGGAAATAATTATAATAAATAATTATTTTTATATGGAAATTACGAGTTGTGCTACATTATGAAAAAATGCTATAATTGTCGAATTCCAATGTCTGATTTAGAAAAATCTAATCGGACAAAAGAACATATACCAGCGAAAGCATTTTTCGTTGGATATCCAATTGACTATAAAAATCAGAGAAAAACAGTTCCAGCTTGCAGGACTTGCAACGAGGAATACGCAAAAATTGACGATGAATTAAGAGATGTAATCGGAATCCTAAATAACGGAGAAAAGCACAAATCGGAATTGACCCAAAAGTCGGTTAAAAAACTTCTATCAAACAAAAAGACGCTGGACGAAAAAATGCACATAGAAAATGATGGAATTTCATTTTCATTTAGTGTAAATATTTTAGACCAACTTCATAAAAAAAATTTCAAAGGAATTTACTATCTGACTAAAAATGAACCTTTATCTGACGAATATAAATTAGACGTTTATTCGGACGGACACGATGAAAGGAAATTAGATTTAGGATTTACTTTTTTAGAAGAAATCGAAAAATTAGGAAATTGGGATAAATCTGGACATAGTGACATTTTTAGATTTAAACTGGCATACTTTGATTTAGAAAAGGATAAGCTGACTGAATTTAAAGCTGATTGCGAGAATCCACTTTTTTTGGTTTCAGCAATGGAATATAATAACACAATTGTTTCGGTGGTTGTTGCAGCAAAACCCGAAATTCAAAAAATAACGTAGCACAACACCGGCTATAGTTCATTGCTTCTGACTTTCCTCTCGGAAAGTCAGAAGCAAATTTGCTATCTTCGGTTTACGGCGGAAAATCCTCGCGGATTTTCACGCAACGAAACCATAGCCCAACCGTTAGTAACAATATTAATATGAAGGATAAAGTTTTTTGCAAAGTTTGTAAAGGAGATAGAAATCATACTGAAATACACAATATAGAAGAACGCGGTGGTGAAGAAGAAAGTGATTTTCAGTACATCCATAAATTTTCATTAATTAAATGTAATGGATGTGATAATATTTCATTTTTAGAAACATACGGAGATACCGAAATGTTCAATCATGTAGGACCGTATGGAGAACAAGAATATTATGATGAGAAAACAGTATATCCTACCTATTTAAAAAAAGGGGAGGAAATTTATTATAAACATCATTTACCGAAAAAAATTAGATTAATCTATTCAGAAACAATATCAGCTTTTAAAGCAAATTCTTCCATATTAACAGCAGGCGGATTAAGAGCGATAATAGAAGCAATTTGTAATCATTTAAAAATTTCTGGTAACAATTTAGCGGAAAGAATAGATGGACTTAGTAAAAATGGACATTTAACAACATCCGAATCTAAAAGATTACATTCCATTAGATTCTTAGGAAATGACGCTCTCCACGAAATGGAAGTTCCCAAAGAGGAACATTTATATTTACTGTTAGGAATCATTAATCATCTACTTACCAACCTTTTCATTAATGATAAAATTATGAAAGGGAAAGTTGAAACTATGGTAGATACTTATGATGAATTTGTCAGAGCAATCGAAAATAAAATTGAGAAAGATATGATTGGTAAAAAATTTACTCTTTCAGAAATCTTAAAAAAATCAAAAAGACAACTTACCAAAAAAAATCTGAATGATTTCGAAGATAAACTCATAAAGGACTTAAATGGCGGAGAAATAAAATTTTTAAAAGTAGTAAAGGAAAAAGATAAAACCTTTTATGAAGTTGTTGAAAAACCGATGCTATTCAATTTTGGGATAAATTAATATAGTTGCCAACATCGGTTATAGCAAATAGCGGGTTTTGACGAAAAAATGTAATTTAGAAAACTAAGAAATAATAGGTTAATCCGACAAGACCGCATCCCTCCGAGAACTGGCGATAATGGAAACCTTTGGCTACAAGTTTAAAAAAATTGTAGTTTTATAACCACAATCTTAACTAACCGATACTTGATATTTAAAATAATTAAGAATCCAAAATCAAAAGCTTATAATGAAGTTGTTGCTCTTGGAGATAAAAATTCTAAAACACTTGGTTTTTTACCACATTCTGCATTTGCAAAATATGCGAGAGAAGGAAAAATAATCGGGGCTTATCCAAATGGTTCTAAAGAATTAATTGGTTATATTTTATACAGAGTGTCGTATAATAAGGTTACTATAGTTCATTTATGCATACCAGAAGAACATAGAAAAGGAAATACTGCATCAAAGCTTGTCAGACATTTAAAAGAAAATACTACACAGTATGATGGTATCCGACTTAGCTGTAGAAATGACTATAAAATTGATCGTCTATGGGAAAGTCTCAATTTTGTACCAATTAAAGAAAAACCTGGTAGAGGTAAAGAAAAGTTGGCTCTAACCGTTTGGTGGTACCCTCACCATCATAATGACCTTTTATCCCAAATTTCAGATTATGAATTAAAAAATAAGATCGTAGCAGTAATCGATATGAACGTTTTTCTGGATATTAAAGACGAAAGAGAAGAAGAAAGCTTAGCATTAAAAAGTGATTGGTTATTAAGTGAGGCAATACTTTATTATACAAGAGAAATTCATAATGAGATAAATAGAGGGAATTCTAGCGAAATAAAGAAAAGCAGTAGAAAATTATTAAACTATTTTACAGAGTTACCTTTCAAAGAAGAACAAGAGTTTAAAAAAATACTTGAAAAACTTGAACATGAGTTTCCTGCTATAAGTAAGAATGATAAATCAGACTTAAAACATTTAGCGTATTCAATTATCGGAGGCGCACAATTCTTCATTACAAGAGACAAAGAACTTTTACAAAGCAAAAAGTTCTTCACTAAGTATGAATTAAAAATATATCGCCCTAGTGAATTTATAACACGTTTGGACGAAAATATTCAAGTTTCCAAATATAAGCCTCAGAGACTAATAGGCACTAATATAAAGTCTCAAAGAATAACAAGTGATAATATTGATTATTTCACGAGGAAATTTCTTAAACCGGATGAAAAAATTAATCACTTTCAAAAAAAAATCAGGAAAGCTTTATCATCTCCACATGAATATGAGTTAATTACAATATCCAAATCTGAAGAAATACTAGCTTTAGTAATTTTTGACCGTAGTGAAAATGAGAAATTGTCGATACCAATTTTCCGTTTCCTAAATAATAGCTTGAGAATAACTTTATCTAAACATTTATTATTTAAAGCAATCTTGACATCCACAAATGAAAATAGATCTTTGATTGAAATCTTAGAAGTATACATAGATGAGGAATTATCCAATTCTCTAAAGGAAGCTAGATTTATAAAAACAGAAGAAAAATGGAAGAAAATTAACCTTCAAAAAATAATTGATTTTGGAAATATAAAAGAATTGATTTCAGAAATGGAATATGAAGAAATTGAAGATAGTTTAATTTTGGATCCAGGGGATGAAAATTATGAATTTCAAAAAAAATATAACCTAGAAAGACATTTATCTCCATTAAAAATCCAAGATCTCGATATTCCTACTTTTATAATATCGATAAAAGCAGTTTGGGCAGAGCAATTATTCAATGACCGCTCCAATGAAAAGCTACATTTGTTTGAGTCTAAAAATGAACTTTTATTAAATAGAGAAAATGTTTATTATAGATCATCTTCAAGAAATTTAAGCGCTCCTGCAAGAATATTATGGTATATAAGCAAAAACCCGATAACAAAGGAAAAAGGCCATATTAAAGCTGTTTCGTACATAGACGAAATCTTTATCGATGATGCTAAAAAGCTATTTAAACAATTTAAGCAATTGGGTATTTATAATTGGAAAGATATTCAAAAGACCATAGATAAAAATGGAAAGATTATGGCTTTTGTGTTCTCGGATACAGAACTTTTCAAAAGACCTGTAGATCTAAAATTCATTAAAGGATTATTAAAAACAAAAGAAGAAAAGAAGTTTATGCCTTTATCACCAACCAAAATAAAAACTGAAACGTATCTTGCGATTTATAAGAAAGGGTTGCTGTAATGAATAAAAAAATTTCTCCAGAAAATATACTTCTGATTTCTGTTAAACCAGAGTTTGCCGAGAAAATTTTGAGAGGTGAGAAAACTATTGAATTAAGAAAATCAGCTCCCAAAAAAGTAGATATCGAAGATTACATTTTAATTTACGTGACCTCCCCGGTAAAAGAGCTATGGGGTATTTGTAAAATTAACAAGATAATCAAAGACAATCCCGTAAATTTTTGGAATAATCACGGCTCAAAAACTGGTGTTTCAGAGAGTCAATTTAAGTCCTATTATAAAACTAATAAAAATGCATTTGGGATTGAATTGAAAGAAATAAGAAACTTCTCAAAATTTTCCATTGAGTTAAAACATTTGAAAAAAGCCTTCCCTACTTTTATGCCTCCACAAACCTATTCTTACGTTAAAAGAAATCAGATTAACTTTGGCATTTTGAAACAAATTCTAAACAAGATCGAGGACAAGCCAATTTTCAACAAAGGCGGGTAATCGCAAATAATCGGCAACGGTAGATAGGAAACAGTTAACTTGACCAACAAACCAATACTAAATCGACAAACGCGTGTCCCAAACTCCGCCAACTGCCGATAGTATGCCGAGCAAGCAATGACCGGCCTACAGGTGCTCATTAAGTCTCAACCTTTAGAATCCTTTAACATTAGAAAGATTTTTACTAAATTGCCACAGCTTCCCTACCCTACTTCGGAAGCACAATAATTACTTCATACCCGAATCTTAATAATGGCCAAAAAGAAAACGACCAAAGAAAAATCGATTGAAGAAAGTCTGTGGGATGCTGCCAATAAATTGCGTGGCTCCATTGAACCTTCTGAATACAAGCACGTAGTACTGGGGCTTATCTTCCTGAAATTTGCCAGTGATAAATTTGAAGTGCGCCGCGAGGAACTTATTGCCGAAGGCAAAGAAAAGTACCTTGAGATGAAAGACTTCTACAATATGAAGAACGTCTTTTTCCTGGCAGAAACTTCCCGGTGGAATTATCTTATTAAAAATGCGAAACAGGACGATATTGCCTTAAAGATTGATACTGCCTTAAACCAGATCGAAAAGAACAACCCTTCTCTAAAGGGAGCTTTGCCCGATAATTATTTTTCCCGCTTGGGACTGGATAAAAGTAAATTATCGGCTCTTTTGGATACCATCAATAAAATAGACACGCAAAAAGACAAATCCCAGGATATTGTGGGGCGTGTATATGAATACTTCTTATCCAAATTCGCTTTGGCGGAAGGTAAAGGAAAGGGAGAGTTCTATACACCAAAAAGTATTGTAAACCTTATTGCGGAAATGATCGAACCCTATAAAGGGATTATTTACGACCCGGCTTGTGGTTCCGGTGGTATGTTCGTGCAGTCTATTAAGTTTATCGAAAGCCATCACGGGAGCAAACGGGAAATTTCCATTTACGGCCAGGAATACACCAATACTACTTACAAACTGGCCAAAATGAACCTTGCCATTCGCGGGATATCCGCGAACCTGGGTGATAAAGCGGCCGATACTTTTAGCAATGACCAGCATAAAGATTTGAAAGCAGATTATATTATGGCCAATCCGCCATTTAACCAAAAGGATTGGCGCGGGCCGCAGGAATTAATCGATGATCCCCGCTGGCAGGGTTATGAAGTGCCTCCTAAAAGCAATGCAAACTATGGGTGGATATTGAATATGGTTTCTAAACTATCAGATGACGGGGTTGCCGGATTTATTCTGGCCAACGGAGCGCTTTCTGGCGGCGGGGAAGAATATAAAATCAGGAGAAAGCTGGTGGAAAACAACCTGGTGGAAGCTATTATTATCCTGCCACAAAATATGTTTTATACCACCAATATAAGTGTAACCGTTTGGATCCTGAATAGAAATAAAACTGCGCATACCCGTTCTATTGGAGATGAAGAACGCCATTATAGAGATAGGCATGAAGAAGTGCTTTTTATGGATTTGCGGCAGAATGGAGAGCCGTTTGAGAAAAAGTTTATCCAGTTTAGTGGAACGCAAATTAAAGATATTGCCAGGACTTACCACGATTGGCAACAGGAAGACACGAATTATAAAGATATCCCGGAATATTGCTACAGTGCTACTAAAGCCGATATTGAAAAGAAAGACTTTTCCCTGGTGCCCAGCAAGTATATCGAATTTGTAAACCGCGATGAAAATATCGATTTTGACACCAAGATGGCAGGTTTACAAACGGAACTCACCGATTTACTACAACAGGAAGAGGATTCTAAAAAGGAATTGTTGGACGTTTTTAAAGAGCTGGGGTATGCCATCAAACTATAGGCCTATAGGCGATTACATCCAAAAATTAAAGGTCAGAAATTCAGAGGATAGATATTCTGAACTTTTGGGTATTAATATAGATAAGTTCTTTATGCCTTCAGTAGCCAATGTTGTAGGTACTAATCTCTCCAGGTACTTAATTGTTGAACCTGGGCAATTTGCCTGTAACCGAATGCACGTTGGCAGGGATTATAGAATTCCAGTCGCACTTTCAGAAAAAGAAAAACCTTTTATTGTCTCACCTGCTTATGATGTCTTTGAAATCAAGGATCCTTCTATATTATTACCTGAATATTTGATGATGTGGTTTCGTCGTGCTGAATTTGATAGAAATGCCTGGTTCTACACAGATGCCGATGTGAGAGGCGGTTTAGCCTGGGATGCCTTTTGTAGTATTGAACTCCCTGTCCCTTCCATAGAAAAACAACGGGAAATTGCAAGGGAATATAATGTGGTTAAAAACCGTATTAAATTAAATGAAGAAATAAACCAAAAGCTGGAAGAAACCGCCCAGGCACTTTATAAACATTGGTTTGTTGATTTTGAATTTCCTAATACAGAAGGAAAGCCTTATAAATCTTTCGGTGGGAAACTGATTTATAATGAGGAGCTGGATAGAGAGATTCCGGAGGGGTGGATCGCAAGTAGCATTGATGAAATTTGTGATATCCAAGATGGAGATAGAGGGAAAAATTACCCGAAAAAAGAGGAATTCTCTGATGATGGTTATTGCCTATTTTTAAATGCTGGAAATGTAACAAAATCAGGTTTTGATTTTAGTAATAATAGCTTTGTGAATAAAGAAAAGGATGAATTACTGCGAAAAGGAAAATTAAAAAGAAAAGATGTTGTGATGACCACTAGAGGTACGGTTGGGAATATAGGTTACTACAATGATAAATTAGATTTTGAAAATGTTAGGATTAATTCGGGAATGGTGATTTTAAGAAATCCGAAGATTTCATTCTTTTTATATACGAAAATGAAAAGTGCGGAAATGAAAGATCTTATTATGAATCATTTATCTGGATCTGCTCAGCCACAATTACCTATAACAGATATTAAAAGGATGGAATTTCCTTTGCCTAGAAAAGGAAGTAATCTAATTGAAAAATTTAATTCAAAAGTTACACCGTTGCAAAATTCAATAGACGATAAAAATTTGCAAATTAGATATTTAAATCAACTTCAAAGTCTTTTCCTTTCAAAAATGGCAAGGGTAGAAGAAAATAAATTAGCATAAACTACAAGGAATGACAGAAAAAATTACAGTAGATAAAAATAAGAATGTAGCAAACATTCCATTTCATTCACTATCACCTGTAATAGATTCTGAGAAACACAAGTCCTATTGTGATGCTCTTGAATGGGCTCTAACCAATAGAAAAGAAAAAGATATAAAAAATGTGGCATTAACTGGAACTTATGGTTCCGGTAAAAGCAGTATTCTCAAAACTTTTCAAGAAACGAGAAAAAATAAGTTTGAGTTTTTAAATATATCTTTAGCCACTTTTAAAGAAGAGAAAAAAAATGACGATGATAAATATGCCCATTTAAGGAGTGAAGTTATAAATAGTGACAAGCTTTCAAAAAATGATCAGCTGAGATTAATAGAGTTAAGTATTCTTCAACAGATATTTTATCATGAAGAGTCTGATAATATACCTGATTCCCGATTCAAAAAAGTAAAGAGTTTAAAGCCACAGAAAGTAAAGGAAACTACATGGTTAATATTTTGTGTTATTTTCACGGTTTACATCTTTTTTAATTTTCATTCACTTAGGATTTTAATGAATTTTCCTGAGCCAAAAGCTTGGTTTGGCAATATACTGCAAGGATTATTAGCTATTGGCGTCTTAATTTTTTGTTTTCTTCTTCTTCAGCGTATAATAGAATTCGCCCAAAAGCTTACAATAAGTAAGCTAAATTTCCAAAATATTGAAATACAGGTAGCGGAAAAAGTTGACAAATCTATACTCAATAATCATTTGGATGAAATTTTATACTTCTTTGGGGAAACAAAATACAATGTGGTTATTATTGAAGATTTGGATCGTTTTCAACAAACAGAAATTTTCACTAAACTTAGAGAAATCAATCTACTTATTAATAATTCTAAAGCAATTAATCGTGAGGTGGTATTTGTGTATGCTGTTAGGGATGAAATGTTTACTGATGATGATAGAGTAAAATTTTTCGATTTTATAATTCCAGTTATACCCGTAATTAATTTTTCAAATTCTAATGTGCAATTAGCTAACGCAGTAAAGAATCTGGGATATCAAATTTCATCAGATCTAATTAACCAGATTGCTTATTACATAGACGATATGAGATTACTTTATAATATTGTTAATGAGTTTCATGTCTACTATCAAATACATACTAGCGAATTTTTAGATAAACTTTTTGCCATAATTGTCTATAAAAATAAGCATCCAAAAGATTTTGTTTTATTAGCCAAAGGAAAAGGACTTTTGTTTCAAATTTTAACAAAGAATAAAAAAGAATGGTTAGAATCGAAACTTAAAGAAATTGATCAGAAACTTCTTGCATATAAGAATGAGATTGAAAAAATAATCACAATTTTCCCACAAACGTTAGACCAGTTAAAGAGTATTTATCTTTTAGAATATATTAATAACTTTCAGGATTTCAGTGCATTTAAAATTGAAAATAAAAAAATACCACTTTCAGAAATGCGAAAGGATGATAATTTCGAAAAGCTTATAAAATTAAATAATGTTGAATATTATTATCAAGCTAATTATACACAAAGTAAAAAAATAAGTTTTCAGGAAATTGAGGATAAAGTTGATGATTTTGAATCTTACGAGCAAAAGAAAAAACTAATCCAAAAAAAGAGTTCAGATGAACTGGAAAATCTAAGAGGAAAAATTAAAGAATTAGAAAAGGATAAAATATCCGTCAGGGGTAAAAAAATTAAATATTTAATCAATCAAAAAGAAATATTATTAGAATCAAAGAGTAAACAGGAGCAACTTATATCAATGTTTTTGAGAGAGGGATATATTGCTGAAGATTACTTAGATTACATATCTTATTTCTACCCCGGCAGTATTTCTGAAAAGGATTTTCGATTCTTATCAAATGTTAGAAATGAAGATCAAACCGAATTTGATTACCATCTGGATAATTTAAGTAACCTAATAAATGAAATCGGAGTGTATGAATTTCAAAAAAGTGTAATCTTAAACTATGATTTAGTTGATCATTTAATTGAAAACGATGATTTTACGGAGAAAAAAAAACAGACATTTATCCTTATAGCTAATGAATCTGAAATTTCAGTTAATTTTTTTAGAGGTTATATTAAAGTTGGAAAAAAAATAGAGAAGTTTATTTATTTACTGTGTAAAAGGTGGCCGAATATTTGGAATTCCTTAAATAATCATTCTTCTCTTGATGAAGATGAAAAAATCGAATATTTGAAACTGATTTTAAATTATGCCGAAATTGATGATTTAAAAATAATTTCAGAGAAATCACAACTAAAAAATGACATTGAAACTAATTCTGAATTCCTGAATTTAATTTTTGATGTTGAGAAGCTGATACAAATAATAAAGGAATTAAAAATTAAGTTTCAAAATGTGGACTTCACTGGCGCAACAGAAAAAGTGAAAGATTTTATTTATGAGAATGACCACTATGGTATAAATATTCCGATGATTGAATTGATGATGAAAAATTTTGGAAACTTCAGTCAAGACGAATTTAATAAAAGTAACTATTCAGCTATTTTAAATTCAGAATGTGATTCTTTAATTGAATACATTCAAAGTTATATTAATACTTATGTGAAAAATGTGTTTTTAGAAATACCTGAAAATTCTCAAGAAAGAGAAGATACTTTAATTAGCCTTCTAAATAATGATCATGTGACTTTACAATATAGGAAAGCTGTCGTTAAAAAAGTTGACACTAAAATTATTGATCCAAATGAATTGATATCAGAAGAAATGATACATTTTATTTTGGAAGAAGGAAAATTAATTCCTAGTTGGAAGAACATACTTTATTTTTATAACAAAACAAACGGTCAGTTTGAAGACCACCTAAATAAATTTCTTAATAGTGAAAACAATTTTAAAGAATTAATAGAAGAAAAATTAAAACCTAGTGGAAATGATGAATTAAAAAAGTTTATTAGAAATTTTATTCTTAATGAAAATGTAAGTTTAGATTTTTATCAAAAATATTTAAATAGTTTTCCAGTAAATTTTAAGGATTTAAACTTTGAATCTCTCCATTATGATAAAGTAAAATCTTTAGTAAATAAAGATAAACTCTCTTTTACAATTAAAAATTATAATCGTTTAAGAGAGAATTTTAAACCGCTACACTTAACGCTAATTGAAAATAACACAACTTTTTTCTTTGATTTAATTAGGGAAATACGTTTGAATGCAGAAGATGTGAATTCTTTATTAGGGCATTCTGATTTCTCCATTTCTAATAAGAAAAAATTAATAGAAAATTTGGATGAATCCATCTATATTTCTGATAGTAAGAGCTTAACTACGCTTGGTAATTTGATCTTAGAGGATTCAAATTTCAGCGAATCTATAAAATTAATTTCCAGTGTATTACTAGAATCTAATTTAAGTTTGGATAATAAGATTTATATATTTAACCGAAAGAGTAATTTATTCAATAGAGAGTTCATTAATGAATTTTTAACTTCTTTAGGAGGAAATTTTAAAGAGTTAAATGAAAAAGGTCCAATGCCATACTTTGAAAAATCTGACCTTTTATTCAATTTTTTTAAATATCTAAAACAAGAAGGCAAGATATCTAAAATCAAACCAAAAAAAGATCTTATTCAAGTTACAACCTTTAGAAAATAAACCATATTTATAAAATCCAATGATAATCTAACCGCTTTCCTATAGCACAAGATAAATAGAACATGAATAAAAATAGCCTACAACATAACCTGGTAGAAGAGCTAAGTCAGCTTATAGAACAGGGGAAACACCAAATCGCGGTACAGGTAAACAGTACCATGACTTTGGTGTTTTGGGAGGTAGGCAAACGTATAAATGAGGAAATCCTGCAAAATGAACGGGCAGATTATGGCAAAAACATTGTGACAACGGTGTCGTCACAATTAAAAAAGCGTTACGGGAATAGCTTTGGGACCCGAAATGTAAGAAGAATGATGCAATTTGCCGAGATCTATCCCGATATTCAAATCGTGGGTTCACTATCAAGACAATTAAGCTGGTCCCATTTTGTGGAACTATTCCCCATAAAAAGCAAAGAAACCAGGAATTTTTATGCTCGCCAGATAGCAGAAGAAGGCTGGAGTGTAAGGGAAACCCGGAAGCAAATAGAACGAAAAGCTTTTGAGCGCAAAGAAATTGCCAACAGTCAGTTGTCACGTTCCGGCACAGACATGCAACATAGTTTTAAAGACCCATATTTCCTGGATTTCTTAGGTTTAAAAGAAGGTTATCTTGAAAATGACCTGGAAGCCACCATTTTAAAAGAACTGGAATATTTTATCCTGGAACTCGGGAAAGGATTTGCTTTTATTGAACGCCAAAAGCGAATGATCATAGACGGGGAAGATTTTTATCTGGACCTGCTTTTCTATCACAGGAAATTAAAACGGCTGGTAGCCGTCGAATTGAAAATAGGCAAATTTAAAGCGGCATATAAAGGGCAAATGGAACTTTACCTTAAATGGCTTAATAAATACGAAAAACAAAACGGGGAAGAATACCCTATCGGGTTAATATTATGTGCTGAAGCCAGTTCAGAACAAATAGAACTTTTAGAAATGGACAAAAACGGGATCATGGTCGCCGAATACTGGACAGAGTTGCCACCAAAAAAAGAACTGGAACAAAAAATACATCACGCTCTGGTCGCAGCGCGGGAACGTATAGCCCAGAAAAAATTACAATAAACCAGGCAGGAATGAATAAAAAGTTTACCGAAGCACAACTGGAAAGCGTTTTTGCCACGCAGCTGGAACAGGAAGGTTATCAGCATCAATTGGGAGGCAGCATATCCCGAAAGGAAGATGAAGTGCTCATTGAAAGTGACCTTCGGAAATTTTTGATGACAAGGTACCGGGAAAACGAGATCACCAAAAATGAAGTGGAATCCATTATTCTTAGGCTCAAAACCCTTCCGGCTTCAGTCCTCTATGAAAGCAACAAAGAGTTTATGCAAATGCTTTCGGATGGTTTTTCGCTAAAGCGGGAAGATCGTTCCCAAAAAGACATCTGGATCTATTTAATTGATTATTCCGCAGAGAACAAAAACACTTATAAATTTGTCAACCAGCTGGAAATTACCGGAACCCAAAAACGTATTCCAGACGGGATACTTTATATTAACGGAATTCCGGTGGTGGTTTTCGAATTCAAAACCGCAATTCAGGAAAATACCAGCATTTATGACGCTTATATTCAGCTGACCGTTCGTTATGAGAGAGATATACCTGAACTTTTCAAGTATAACGCATTTTGTGTGATCAGCGATGGCGTAAATACCAAAGCAGGTTCCTTTTTTGCCCCTTACGAATTCTTCTATGCCTGGCGCAGAATCGCAGGACTGACAAAGCCTGCCTCGCCGTCAGGCAGGGACGTTGATGGCATCGATAGCATGTTTACTCTTATTCAGGGGATGCTGCATCAAAACAGGCTTCGGGACATCATTAAAAACTTTATTTATTTACCGGACAGCTCCAAGAAGGATGAAAAGATCGTGTGCCGTTATCCACAATATTATGCGGCGCGGGCTTTATTTGAGAATATTCAGAAAGCCCAGAAACCGGCTGGAAACGGAAAAGGAGGCACCTACTTTGGAGCCACCGGTTCCGGAAAGAGTTATACGATGCTTTTCTTGACAAGGCTTTTAATGAAAAGCAGCCATTTTGAAAGCCCTACCATTATTCTGATTACAGACAGGACTGATCTGGATGACCAGCTTGCGGCACTATTTACCAATGCGAAAGCCTTTATTGGCGATGATGCCATCGCAAGTGTGGAAAGCCGTGCAGATCTTCGGAAACGAATCAGGGGAAGGGAAAGTGGCGGCGTATTCCTTACCACCATACATAAGTTTACGGAAGACACAGAATTACTTACCAATAGAAGCAACGTAATTTGTATATCTGATGAGGCTCACCGGAGCCAGACCAATCTTGACCAGAAAATAAAGATCACTGAGAAAGGAGTTCAGAAAACTTTCGGCTTTGCCAAATACCTTCACGATTCTCTGCCTAACGCCACGTTTGTAGGCTTTACCGGAACGCCAATAGATGCTACTTTAGATGTATTTGGAAAAGTAGTAGATGAGTATACCATGACAGAATCGGTAAAAGACGAGATCACCGTTCGTATTGTATATGAAGGAAGATCGGCCAGAGTGGCCCTTGAAAATAGGGAATTACAAAAAATTGAAGACTATTATCGTGTTGCTGAGGAAGAAGGGGCCAATGAGTACCAGGTGGAAGATAGTAAAAAGCAGTCGGCAAACATGAATGCCATTCTGGGTGATCCCGATCGTTTACAGGCCATAGCAGAAGATTTTGTCCAGCATTATGAGAAAAGGCTGAAGGAAGGTGCTACCGTAAAAGGAAAAGCAATTTTTGTTTGTAGTAATCGCGAAATAGCTTACGACCTTTATAAAAACATCATAGAACTAAGGCCGGAGTGGGCAAAGATCAGAAAAGCAGAAGAAGGTGCCGAATTAACCGAAAAAGACAGGAAGCAGCTTAAGCCTATTGAGCGGATAAAGATGATCATGACAAGGGGAAAAGACGATCCCAAAGAAATGTATGATTTGTTAGGTACAAAAGAGTACCGGAAAGAGCTGGACCGTCAATTTAAAAATGAGAAATCGAATTTTAAAATTGCTATTGTAGTCGATATGTGGCTCACCGGTTTCGATGTTCCGTTTTTAGATAGTATCTATATTGATAAACCCATCCAGCAGCATAACCTTATCCAGACGATTTCGCGGGTAAACCGGAAGTTCCAGGGTAAAAACAAAGGACTGGTAGTAGATTATATTGGTATTAAAAAACAAATGAATTTAGCACTTGCCAAATACAATAAGGGTGAGCGGCAAAATTTCGAAGATATTGAAAGGTCCCTGAAAATAGTAAGGGACCACCTGGATTTACTGGCCAGGATTTTCCACAAATTTGACAGTTCCGATTATTTCCGGAGTGATCCAGTAAGTCAATTGAACAACCTTAACCAGGCCGTTGAATACGTACAGCAAACCAAAGAGCAGGAAACACGCTTTATGAATTTGGTGAAACGCCTGAAAGCCGCCTATGATATTTGCGCGGGAAGTGAAAAGTTAACTCAGGAAGAACGCGATTACACTCATTTTTACCTGGCTATAAAGTCGATAGTCTTTAAGCTTACAAAAGGGAATGCCCCGGACACGGCCCAGATGAACGCCAAAGTAAGGGAAATGATCAAAAATGCTTTGGCAAGTGAAGGAGTGGAGGAGATTTTTAAAATGGGTGACCAAACCAATAGTGAGCAGGATATATTTGATGAAGATTATTTGGCAAAAATTGATAAAATCAAATTGCCCAATACAAAAATCAAACTTTTACAGCAATTATTGGTCAGGGCCATTGATGAGATAAAGAAGGTGAACAAGGTAAAAGGAGTTGATTTTTCCAGGAAGATGGAAGGCCTGGTCTCCAGGTATAATGAACGGAAAGGAGATGTATTACGCAGTGAAGTTTATGAAGAAATGGCGGAACAGCTTACCGATCTTATCTGGCAGGTACAACAAGAGTTTTCGGCCGGGGAAAAGCTGGGAATTGATTTTGAGGAAAAAGCTTTCTACGACATTTTAAAAGAACTATGTATAAAATATGACTTTCAATATCCTGAAAATAAGCTTATCGAGCTTTCAAAAGCAGTAAAAGATTTGGTGGATGAACAGGCAAAATTTCCGGACTGGAGCAAAAGAAATGACATCAAATCTGCTTTAAAAGTCGGGCTTATCTTATTACTCGACGAACACGGTTATCCCCCGGTGGAACGAGACGAGGTTTATGAAGAAATCTTTGAACAGGCTGAAAATTTTAAGAAGAATAGACCTGCTCAGAGAAATCCCTAAATTTTAAGGCTTAGCAATAACAGTGTAAATATTTACCCGCTCAAATAGTAAAAATACGCTATAAAAATTTATTGAATTTGTATTACTATGGCTTTCGTTAAGACCATTTAGGGAATGACTCATAAATTTTAAGTTTTTCCATGAACCTCTCCATATTATATATGTACTCAAGATCTTCATTATCTGAATTCCAAAAAAATTCACGAAGAATCGCTATCTTTCTCAAAACTGGCATTCTGATCCCTTTTCAAGGTATTCGAGTAAAACTAATTGACGGTGTAATTCAAGTAATTTGTCAATGATCTCTTTCCTGAATTCATCGTGAAATTGTACTTCTTTAAATGCTCCCTGCTCTTCCACAATTATTGAAAATTTGGTATTACTAAATATACTAAATTGATTAAAATACTGATATTTGAAAAAAAGAATACAAAATTAAAATGTTTATTTATGTTTCAAAGTAATCCAACCAGGAAAGGGGCAGGAATAGAATTATGGGGTGATTACGGTGACTTAACAAGCTTGTATGAAACCATTCACAAAATAGGGGAGAGGCTAAATGAATATAAAAAGGAAGAGAAGGGGCAATCAGATATAATAATGGGCTTTGCTTATGAGCTTCGTAAAGCTTTCCAGCATTCCAGGTTGAAAGAAAATTTTGTTTTTGATTCGGAGAATAAGGTTGAATACTTTGGCTTTAGATACCTATGGACAGACTTCCTTTATTTAATTTCCGTCCTTCGCTATAATGCAGGTTATGTAGTGTTGGATGCCCTGGATCAGGCAAACCTCTATATCCTGGAATATAATTGTAGAAAAGCCTTATTTGATTATGATCCGCAGGGCGCACAACAAATTCAAAATTTCATAGGGCAAAGAATTGATATAAATAATGACCTGGTTTTTTTAGTGCTGCAGGGTATTAATATAGAATATTTGAGCAAAACACCGGGAAAAAGAAGATTTCGCGGAATACCAGATTTGTTAATTGCTTATACCCAACTTTCGCCAGCCTATAAGATGTGGAAGTCTGATATGGTAAGCAGGGCCAAGGAATTAGGCTGTAATATAGAAGAATTAAATTTTGATGATTATCCTGAAATAGTTTGGTAATCGTTAAGTAAAAAAGCAGCTCTTCAGACAGAATTGATTTTGAAAATCTTAAAACCATCTAAAGCTGCATTTAAGGTTCTTAAATTTAAAGTTGTGAGAAATAAGTAAATAAGATTAAAGTAACTTAATGTTGAATATATCAGGTTAAATTTTAATAGAAATTAAGATGGAAGAAAATAAAAAAACGGTTGCAGAATTGATTATTTATTACAAAAAACAGCGTTTGACCAGCCTGATTTTTGATAC
>CEOS01141071.1_pt1 | contig 17656 bp, 17 predicted proteins | sample 530601 | NCBI WGS metagenome assembly CEOS01 (sample SAMEA2620666, study PRJEB7988) | marine metagenome | biome: marine biome (ENVO:00000447); feature: mesopelagic zone (ENVO:00000213); material: "saline water (ENVO:00002010), including plankton (ENVO:xxxxxxxx)" | depth 1000 m
TGACCGCCGGCTTCGTTCTCACCGGCTATCAACTCGCCGGCCTGTACCTTGGAGATCCCTCATGACCCGACCCCACTCGCCCATGCCGGGCGAACTGCCCACCCTTGGCCAACTGAATCGGGCTACACTCATCGCCTTTGGCGCTGCTGCGGTGATCCTGGTGACGACCGTGCTGCCTGCGGAATATGGCGTCGATCCGACAGGCGTCGGCGGCGCTCTCGGTCTCACTCCGATGGGCGAGATGAAGCAGGCTGAGCATGATGCCGCGCCAGTGGCGTCGTCCGCACAGGCTACGCCAATGGCGTCCAAGCCGGCCGTGGCTGCCCCGGGTGAACCGGTCCAGGTCGTCATTACGCTCAAGCCCAACGAAGGGCGCGAGATTAAGGCAGTAATGACCGCCGGCAGCGCGATGCGCTACGCTTGGAAAACCGATGGCGCGAAGATCCGCTACGAATTGCATGGCGAGGAATTCAACGCGGCTGAAGGCGAATACACCAGCTACGAGAAGGGCACGTCGGCCGGTGAAAGCGGATCTTTCACAGCCCCCTTCGACGGTACGCATGGCTGGTACTGGAAGAACAAGACCAGCGAGCCTGTCACCATCACTGCATCTGCGACCGGTGGCTTTTCCGCCTTCGCAGCCAAGCCCTGACCCAACTCATAATGAGAGAAGGAAAATCTGATGCGTAAATTCATTATCGCAGCTGCCGTTGTTCTCGCTCCCGTGTCCCCGGTGATGGCGCATGGCAATCATGATGAAGAAGAGCAGGATCGTCCTGTTCAGCAGGTGGCGAAGGACAATGTCATCAAGCTCATCACCAAGGGCACATTGCCGGCGAGCTGGTCAAAGGCGAAGTTCGTAGAAACGAAGTCGCGTACCGTTCAGGGCGCCCGTCAGGATGTGGTGATCTTCCGCAACGACGCTGAACCGGAAGCTCGCAAGCTGTTGTACGTTGCGTTGAAGCCGGACGGCACCTTCGTTTCGGCGAACCATAAGCTGAAGTGAGAAGTGATGGGCGCGGTCGATTGGCCGCGCCCATATTTCTGTCGTCATGAAAATCCGACGGCAACGGTATCCAGCAGGAAGTCGGATCTTCTGATCAAGCCCGGAATTGAACCGTTGGAGCCCTGCGACCATCGGCGGCACCTTTTAGAGATCGATTTCAGCGGACGGCATGTCCATATCTCTCTTATTGCGCACGCTCATCGCTAGGGAAATTATGCCGAATGAGACAGACTAAGTCGTTTCAACGCGAATGGATTGTTTCAATCCTGGTTATGACATTCGCGCTAACGCTTGCCATCGGGATTGGTTTTCTGGCGGGTCATTATATCCCGTCGGCTTCTGACGATATGTCGGAGATCTGTCGAAATTTGCCAAAGAAAGGACCGATGGCGGATTGTATCGCTCTGCGTTCAGCAGTTGCTACTGAGCAGGCGACATTGACAGCGCAATGGAGTCTGCTGATCGCGGTTGGCTCGCTTTGCGCTAGCAGCGCGGCGCTGTTGGGATTGATCAGCGCCTTCAAACAAGGGCAGCGCACGATCGGGATAGCCACCGATGCGAACCGCATAGCTATGGAATATGGGCGGGCGCAGGCCCGCGCATATGTCGTGGTTCAGTCGGTGGAGGCAAAGCTTAGTGAGCTGGGCGATCTGACTGCCAAGGTAACTTTCCAGAATTCTGGCGCATCGCCTGCGCGCCGGTTACGCTGGCTATACAACGCACATATTGTCGCTGTTTATGGCGATAACACTCAGCGCGGCATGATGCTTGGCGATGAACCAGACCTGGAAAGATCTCACTGGCGGCAGGACATACCTTCGGCGGATTCCTGGACATCATCTCCGCTTGGATTGCGTTCTCAGGATGGCGTTGCGGCCCTGCTCGAGAAGGCTACCTTTATCGCGATCACGATAAAGGTTGTGGCAGATTTTCAGGACGTGTTCGGCGAAACACACCGGGAAATCGCCTGTTTTGAAGGACGGGTAAATCCCAGTGAGCGAGACGCGTCATACACAGCGCTACATAGTGCGCATGACAACGCATTGGACGACAAAACAGAATCCCCTGCAGCTTGATCTGCTGCCAGGCACTTGCGAATTTCGCCACTAATCGCGCAGGCGCCGAACCAGCCGTTTCCAGCTTGCTTCACTGTTCATCCAGTTAGGCCGGTCCGGTTGTCGAGGCGTTGGAGCAAATCGTTCAGGCTGTCCCCGACAGAGCGTGCAGCGCAGGTGCGATCCGACGGTTTCCATAGCGGTGTTCCAGCAATGCGCGAGGAACCAGCGGTTGAGTTTGTCAGCATCGATTACTCCTGAGTGGCCGCATCTGCAGATGATGAAAAGATTGACGTTTCGGTGGGCATAATCGCCGAGGTTCCGCAGGGGGACGTTCGCCCCCACGTCAGAGGGGAAGGGTCATCTGCCTGCGATCAAAGTGAGGCGGCTGACGTTCCATGGCCACGATAATTGTTTGGGCCAGTTCTACAGCGGCTTGCTCCCGCAACCGTTCGTTCGGCGCCGTCAGTGCCACTCGTGCCCACCCAGGGGCGTTCAGAAGGCTCTGCGCGAGCCAGAGAGAATCGGGCTGTGTCATGTCCGGCAATATGCGAACAAAAAGAGAACATAGCAAGAGCCTGTTCTTCGGCTAACGAAGTTGATGGATGGGCTTGGACTAGCCGAAAGGGGGGGCGGTCCCTCATCCCGGTGCGGCGACAGGTTACGCTGAGGACGTGCCTATTCCTGTCAGTCGTCGGAAAGGAGAGACGCGAAGCCGTGGATCGTGAATGGCATGGCGGCGTCAGGCACCTTCGCCTCACCTGGAACCTCATGCATGAGTAGCAGCATGCCCTCATGTGGAAGATAGGCGCAGCCAAATCCCTTCTCCCGTCGCTGTTGCGCGGCTTCGAGAACGGCTGCGCGGTAGGCGTCATGAGCCTTATTTCCGACATGCAGCTTGGTTAGATCGATGAAGCCCAGTGCATCGCCATTCGGGCCCTCTTCGCTGACGCCGAAGATCATGGTTTCATCGGGCATTTCGAATCCTCATTTCATTACGCGAACATTAGCGAAGTGTGTTTCCAAGCATGACGACGTCGGCGCGCGGGGCCTCAATGATCATCTGGTCGCGCGCCATTGCGCCTTTAATCGCGGCCTCGACCGCGAGGCATAGCAAAGCTGTGCTGTTCGCTTGCATCTGGATCTGTGCGGCCTTTCGGCTTGATGGCTAATTCGAACTTGATGTCGCTCGCCTGCGAAGCGATCCCGCGAGTAACTGCCTCAGATAGGTAGGTTCCCTCCGCATCGCCCCCGGTGATTTCAGATTCCCGATCGAGGCCATTGGGCACCGGCTCTGGCGCTTGAGAAGCAAGGCGTTCCAACCGCGCATCTAATGCTGCGGCGCCAGGGCCACCGGCTCGCGCTAAAGTAGCCCCTAAATCGATCCCGGCTCGATGGAATTCTGACACTCGCTCATAACGGCCGACGGCTGCCATCGTGATGTCCTTTTGACCCAGGCCGTCCTTTTCCAGTGTTCGGATGCCCATGCTGGATACGAGCTCCTGAGCGGGCTTGGCGATCGCCATGCCTCGGCTGACGCTTAGGACTCCGCCTCGGCCGATCAGTTCGAGGCCACGCGCCTCTTCCTGAGTGGCGACGTCGTAGAGGATCATCCGGGCTTTTTCATTTGGCGAGAGGGCCCCATTCGCCGCCTCGTAGATTTCCGCACGGACAAAGGCGCGTTCGGTCGCCGCAAACCGGTGCTCGTTGAGAGGCATCCCGGCATCGCCAAGGGTCAGGACCGCGCGTTCAAGGGCTGGATCAACAGCGATCGTATCGTCGCGGTAGCGAAGCTTGTCCTGAACGGTCCGAATTTCAGCGGCGGCGCGGACCAACTCAGCAAGCGTCAAAGTCCGGAAAGGGCGATACTCTTCCGCCTGAGGGCCGGTGGCCATCTCCAGCCGCGCCAAATCGAACGCTTCAACGCCGGAAGCCGCGGCTGTCTTCGCCGCAGCGCCTATGGCAGCCGTCGTGGCATTCTGTTGTTCCTTCGGCATCGCGTGCCGTTCAGGCGCATCAGACAGCCATTCCTCAATTACTCTGAAGTCCATTGTAATGCTTCCCTGCAAGACCGGGAGTAATTGTCTCAGACCGATTGGGCAAATTCCAGACCCCCTTCAGCACAGGTTGCATTGGATATGGAACAGGCTGCTTCGAATCCTCCGGAAAGCGGCTTATGCGCCGCAGTTATCGGCGGCGTTGGATTGAACCGATGGGATGACCAGGCTAGTCCAATGGGGGACTATTCTTGATGGACTTCAGCGCTTCCGAGGCAAGATAGAGTTCGTCTTGGGCTGCCTCCCATTCACAGCGGGCTTCATCCCAGCGCCGCTTAGCGATGAGCAGGCGATCTTGCGCTTCCTGTTGTTTATTCCGTGTACGGGTGCGTTCCCTCGTTCGGCTCAGCGGCAACCGATAGACGTCGTTGTCGGTCAGCTTTCGACCGCACGACTTTGGGCTATGTTGATTGCGTATGTGGGCCCATGATCCTTGCAGCTTGTGGACGGAATTGCCGCAGCGCTTGCAAAACCATTCGCGCTCAATGCGATCGGCCCTCACAGCAGCACTCCGATCATCAGGCCGACGAGCATCCATGCGAGGCCGGTCATGACTTGCACGGGATCGCGCCAGTATGCGCGTTCAATTATGGCGGAGCTGCCGCTGGCCACATCCCTGAGATCGTCGCGACACCCGGGATAGGGATATTCCTCATCCAGATGGTTTGCCAGACGTTCGAACGCGGCTTTCTTGTCGGGGGGAATATTCCCGGGCATGCTTTCCTCAATCGCTATCGACTATACGATAGTAATCGTCGGATTTCCCGGCGAGACCCTCGTTGAGCTTTTGCACTGGTTTGCAACAGGACCGCGGGTTCGGATTTGCGGCGGTCAGGCATCGCACCTGGGCGGTGGACGCAGCTGTCACATGCACCCTGCATGGGATATTATCGGCACCGACGCAGGAACGTCGCAGGCGGGCTGAACATTTCTAAAATGGACCGGGATCCACGGAAGGGATGGAGCGGCATGATTATCACCCTCTCTGACCTTTTAGCGGGAATCCGAGAGCGCAAGGCTGCCTTGGGTATCATCGATACCCCAGAGCGTACCGATGCCATGCGCAATAGCGGATCGCGCCGAACAGCGCGCAAGCGTGCTATGTTGGCCCGGATCGAGGAGCGCTCACGCGACGCGGGCGTCGTCTAGGCTGACCAAGCGCCTTGTTTCATGATCTTGGCGAAGCTCATGCGGCAGTAGCCCGCATCATGTATCGTCGGCAAACCGACCTTCCGCGCCCATTTTTGTGCTGACTGGGGAGGCAATCCCATCCTGTAGCCGATCTCGACCGATCCTATGATCTCTGCTGCAGCCTGAAGAACATCCGCTGCGAGATATGCTTTACCGTGGCGACGTATGCGGCCGGTGGCGACGAATTTGAGAAACTGATTGGTGGCCAGGTTGAGTATCTCGCTGGCATCGGCGCCTGATAGCTCATCCTCGACATGGGCACCGGACAACGGGTTTTCCAACATCCGCAAAGTGTCGATGAGTTCGGCCGGGATTAGTATCTGGTGGGACAGGTCCGTCGCCTTGGGGGGCAAACCGAATCGACCATCCGGCCCCAGGAGCCAGGTGAAGATGTCGGCCCATGGCTTGGCGCGACCGCCAATAGCCCTAGCTGCGATTTGTAGCGGAACGCCGTCAACGACAGCGGGATCGGCTTTGGCTTGGATCTTTGCCTCGAATGCCGCCCAGGCCTGCGTGGTGGTATTGCGGACGCCATATCGCGCCTCCCAATAAGGGTGGGTCAGGGGAGCGACCAATCCAGATTGCATCAGCTGCGCTATGGCATAGCGGGGCAACTGAGTTGACTGCGACACAGCGGTCAAAGGCAGACGGTCAGGCTTGGTGCGCGCCAGTTCCTCGATTTCTTCGGGATCATGGAATGGTCTAACTACGCCATGAACTCGCACGTCGGTTAGCTTGAAGACGCCGGCGGCTCGCAGCTTTGCGATGATGGTATCCGTCTCGCGCAGCACGCGCACGGCTGATTTGGCGGAGATCAGTCCAATTATGTCATTCCCCTCGTCGGCCGACGGGAGGTCGGACAGATCAGGGCTTTGACTGAGATCGGGTTGCTCTTGCTGCAGGCCATGTAGAAACATCGCGAACAGGGCTTTGACTCGGGGCGAGGAGCGGCCGATCCGGGCTTGCTTGACGGCGTGCCCCAGCTTGTTCGACCAGTTGTCCCCTTCGCCTGGAGTTGGAAGTAGCTGGGCTGGAACGATGGGCCATTGGCGCAGCAGCGTTACAGCGTCATGAAGCGCGCTGACGACCGCCATTGTAAGGTCAGGATTGGTCAGCCATTTTCCGCGCAGTTGGTCGTTTAGCCAGGGGGAGAGCTTCAAGGCCAAGTCGGCAATGTCGTGCGGCTCCAAACTCGCAATCGGGTCTGGAAGCTGTGATCGTGAAGCGGCCCGTACATCGGGATCATGGCTGAAGAGGCCAGCATAGATGCCCAAATTGCCGCGCATCTCGTGAGGGATGAACTCGGCTTGTCCCTCTCGGAGATCCGCGCTGCAGACATCTTGGTCGCAGGTGGCAATGCCGTTGGCGTAGCGCCACCGCTGGGTAACGCCGCATTCGTGACACTCACTGCGCAAGACCTGAAAGGTTTCCGGGCAGAATGGGACGGAGGCCAACTGCCAAATCGCACGATGATGAGCCGATAGGGCAAGGCTGGCCGGTGCATATCGGCGGATGGTGGTTCTCAGTTCGCTCTGCCACGCGCGTCCACCAAACCAATGTATGATCGCGCTGCCTTCTTCTGGACCGTGGGCATGGTGCAGTAATTGGGGGTACGGCACCACCAGAATGTCAGCCAGCGCCGGTAGCTGTTCGGCGTTGGTTGTGGCCGCCGTCGGCTTGTTGTCGTAAACCCAGCCAGCCTCAGACAACAGCGTTCCTGTCCGTGGATACCCGTTCTCGGCAGTCACACGGGCGACAAGGCCCATGAGACTTTCGCCAGCGATTGGCGCGAGCGGGTATTTCACTTGGCTCAAGCTTCGATCTCCACGAACGGATTATAGTCGATGAAGCTATGGGCAATGGCCCAGCTGTTCACTGCCATGGCGAGATCGTTGCGGGTAATCGCATGCCGACCTCCACGCACGACATTTATCGCCGCCGTTTCCACGATGCGGCAGGTGCGGCCGATGATTCCGCTGCTTGCGAGGCAAAGGGGGCGAGCGATGTCCTCTTCGACCAGGCCGCTGGCGACCTTCATGATCTGCTTGTCGACCATGGCGGCATCGAGGTCTTCGACGAAGTCCAGGAATAGGTCTCGATCGTCATCCGCCCACCAATCAAGGGGAGGAAGCGTGAGGGGAGGGAAGAGCCGGCCGTTCAACTCGTGGCTGGACTGGAACAGCTTGTCCGCGTCGTGGGTGCCGAAAAAGGCGATAGGAACAAGGCCAGAATCAAGGAACGTCTTCAGGCTATCCGTGACATGGTTTGCGGCCGATGACCGGCGCGACAGATGTTGGATTTCATCGATGACGAGCAACTGCACGTTATCCCGTTTGATGGCTTGCACGGCGCGCTTGTGCAGGTTGGGTTCGGTGCCGCGGTCATAAAAGGGGTCGTCCAGGGCCTGCAGGATGGAAGAGAATAGCGACCTGGCGGTGCCAGTGCTCATGAGCTTAACGATCAGGACGGGCCGGCTGCCTTCTGGAAGTTCGCCCAGGCGTTCGATGCCGTCCCGGAAATGTTCGGCTGCTGTCGTTTTGCCGGAACCGCTTTCAGCCAGGAGGGTGATGCCATATTGCCGCTCGCCACGGGTGGCGATGCCAGAGCGCCGGACCTCATCCAGCCCCGCAATGATGGCCTCTTGGCGAGGATGAACAATCTTGATCTGGCGGAACGCGCTGCGGGCATCTGCCACGCGCTGAGACCGGGCAGCGGCTTCATTCGGCCGTACAATGGGCGGGTTTGATGTGGTGGTAGTCATGTGTTGCCTTTCGGGTAGGGGTTAGAAGTAGCTGCTGTCGTTCGAGCGCTTTTTGCGTTCACGGCGTGGTTCGGGGTCGGTGGTCGACGCGTCCGGGGTGGGTGGCGGCGCAGGAGCACGCCGGTCGCGCTCTGGCATGTCCTCTGGCGTCGCCTCTCGGGCATTGGCAGCTTTCGCCTTCTGCCGGTTGCTCCGCCGTTTAGATGCGGTAGGGGCAGCTTTCTGTGGAGCGGGGCGACGAGACAGGGTGTCGGCATCGTGCATCTCGTGCTCGATCACGTCTGCATAGATGATCGGGATATCGACCGGTTCGGGGCGCTCGCGCTGCAGGCTGGCGAGTTCACCGGTGATGCTGCGGATGCGCTTGTTTTCGTACAGCTTGGCCAGAAGCTTGCGTTCACGCTCCTTGGCTTCGGGCGTCAGCTGGTCGATGGCGTCGAGAAGCTCGGCGCGGCAGGCGTCACGCCATTCCCGTGAGTTGAAGTCGGCGGCTTCCGCCTTGGCCTTCTCACGGATCTGCTCGTGCATCCACAGGCTGATCGGCTCGTCGGTATAGCCGGCCGTCTGGCAGTACAGCTCGACGTCCTGATTGGTTTTGCGGTTGATCACCCAAATCTTGCGCAGATCGTACGGGTCATAGCGGAACGACACCGTTGCAGTGGCATTCTTCAGGCGCTGACGCTTGCCTTCCAAAGGGACAAGATCGGCGAGCAGGTCAGGCACGGCTTTATAATCGCCGAAGCGCAGGCCATTCCACTCGATGCCAGCGTGGGTCAGCCGGTGCGAATTGATCTTGGGGAGGAGGGCCTTCTCGAAGATGCGAGGGTCACGCGGTAGAACGATCCCGTACTGGGCGGTGCCCTGTTTCCAACAGAGCAGAGGCTGTTTCTCGTTCAGGCCGCCATGCGGGGTCGTGTGATAGACCGCGATGGCGAACATGATGAGTGCCTCGAGTTCGTCGAGCGTCAGCACGGCATCCACGGCGGGGTCGTAATCATACTCGCGGGAGAGGGCGATCGGCAGATGGGCGCCGGCCACCTTCGATGACACGTAATTGTGGATGGTGAGGAAGATGCGCTCAACAAGGGCTCGTTCGCGCGGCTTTTTCCGACCACTGATGCGGATCGTTGCACCGGTCGCCTTGCTCATGCTCTCCATATCGTGGCTGCGGAATTCCATACCGCCATCCACGTGATATGTGCTGCATAGGCCGCAGACGTCCTGGGCTTCAGGGTGCTTGTTCTTGATGATCGGCGGCACGATCTTGGGCAGAACAGACCGGCGAAGCAACTCCGACACGGTGGCGTATGATGGAGCATTGAAGGACAGCATGTGCGAGAGCACGACCCTGCTGAACCCATCAACAAGTGCGGAGAAAGTGGGGCGGCCCAGGATGATGGCGCGTTCCACGTCGATGACGAGGAGAGCGGGTATGGGTGTGTGATCCATAAGCCCGAATTCCAGAGGACGCTCCGCCTCATGGCCTTTCCCTGCGCCACGCCACCGAGAGTAGGCCGCCTGTTTGCCGTGGCGGGCCGCAACCGTCTGTTCGCACTCCAGCTTTTTGATATCGCGATATGTGGTGCTCATGCTCACCGGGAGGAGCGGCTCCGTAGGCATCTCGTATTCGAGCGAAGTGCCATCGTTAACGCGGCTAATCTCGGCGTTGGTCAGCACATTGATATCGGTGACGCTCTTCTTCGACACATAGTAGGTCAAAGCCAGGCGCTGGCGGATTTCCATGCGGATGCCATCTTCATCATAGCAATGGTGCCCCTGGGCGCTTGTGGCCTCACGAGCATCGCGATCGCCAACTTTACCGCGCTCCCGCATCCAGCGTTTCACGGTGTGCGGATTGGGTGCCTCGCCATATTTGGCGTGCAGCTCGGGTGTCCAGTGCTCGGCAAATCCCGCAGAGATTGCCTTCACGCCGGTCATTACGCCGTTCCGGTCGAGCAGCCGTAACGTTGCCAGCCGAAGTGCGCTTTCGGGATCGAGTTCCTCACATTCGGCGGGCGTGAGATGTGATTCAGCGATCTTGTTCTTGGCCGGGGACTGCCCACGCTCTGCCATCTGGAAGAATTGACCGTTCTGAAGCAGCGTCCGGAAGCGATCCTGGTCCATTGGACGGACGACGCCGGCGTCATCGAGATATTCGACGGGCTTGCCTGTGGCAGCATGTTCGAAGTTCAGGCGTGTGCCATATCCATGTGATGTAAAAACACAGGGTTGACCTTCGATACTGTATAGCTGATTGCGTTTGAGCTTATAGGGGAAGTAATTCACGTATCTCTCCCGAGATTTGGGTATTCTGAGGGCGCGCAACATCCATCAGCAGTAGATATTTCTACGCTGCGAATGGCATTGCTTCTGTTGTGATGGGTGCCTGCGGGTTCGTCAGGCAGTTATGATTTCACTCTAGGTCATGGTTGAATCCTTCCTAGGGTATTTGATCTATGATCAGATGAAGCTGACAGGCATCTCATCGATGAGAGGCTGCGTGAGATCGAGCGACACGATGCGCCTCACCAGCATGGCGAAAGTGATTGCCCGCCCTTGGACAAAATTTCCGGGCGCCATCAGCTCAGCGAATTCGCCCAACCGCATGTCATCGCCTTTGCTGCGGAGGCTTTCGACGAGCCGCTTCTGCGACGATGAGATGGCCGTGCGGCGCATTGAGCTGGCGAGGCGTACGTTGAAGCGGTGGCGGCTATTCTCGAAAATTTCGGAACCGAAGGTGATACGGAACTCATGGCCCACCCGGCGGCAAATCTCGGCGACGCCGGCGAGTTTCAGCCGATATTCTGGATCTCGGAGGTCCGCATCGTCGCCTTTGACTTCGACGACCGCCAGGCGACCATCGGCGTCCAATATGTCGACGTCACTGGTGTACCGCTCCTTCCTCCGCAGGATGAATTCGAAGCGGCGAGCCTCTGATTGGTAGTGGACGACATTGGGGTCCGTCTCGCACCGCTCGATCAGTGCAAGCTGATGCAGGCTCTCATAATGCTGTGTGCGGCCGACCTTCACGGAAGGGTACCAGCCGCTCGCATGGTGCGTTCCGCCAGAGACTGTTCGGAGCGATCCATTGTCGTTGGCGACCACGATGCGAGCCATGGTGTTGACCAGGCTGTTGTGCTTCCTGAGCAAGGTTTCGGCGCGCAACCGGCCAGCGGAGGGTTCGTATGACGGGTTGCGCAGCATGAGGTTGATAGCGGCGCGAACGTCGATCTCAGCCAGTTCTTCATATGCGTCAGTCATTCCAGAACGTCCAGCCGCGACGGTTGCTGTTGGGCCACTTGGAGCGAGAGCGACTCCACGTCTTAACGCGCTGCTGTCGTTCAAAATGTCGGATGATCTCGATCAGATACTCTGTATAAACGATTGAAACGAGGTTGTTTCGATCTGCACTTCGCGGTTTGGTCGTCATCGCACTGTCTCCATGTTGGTCACGATACTGTGCATTTAGGAACGCTAAAATGACCGTGATGGCAACAGGAATGTGGTTTCAACTGCACAGTATCGTGACCAACTCACTTGACGATGAGTGCCTTACTGTTCTAATAAGTCATGGATGAACAGTAAGAAAAACGGCACGCGCGACGTTGGTTCGGACCGGTCGGCCCTCGAAACTGACGAGGAGTTGGTCAAACGGCATGCCGCTTCAGGCTTTTCTGGCGAATCAGAGTACGCCCTGTTCCTGTCTCTGGATGATTCTAAGCGGGAGGCGGTGATTGCCAGACTGAGGACGATGGACCTCTATCTTCGCGACGATGACCCCATGCCCGTGGGCGACGCGTGCAGCGCGCTCGATATGGAGCAGCGCAATTTTTACCGACTGCTGAAGAAGCTGAAGGATCTGGGCCCAACACGAGGTCTGTCACCGAGCTTCCGGGTGAAGGCTGTCGCGGCACCAGCACAGAAAGGCTTCGCACCCGTTGCCGAGCGTGCGCTGCGCTGGAAACTGCAGCATGAGCCCGCGGCTTCGCCCGCGTCGATCATACGCTGGATATTTGAATCCTGCGCGGACGCGGGCGAGGCGCCTCCGTCCGCATCCTCGATCCAGCGACGCATAAAGGTACTCCGCCGGGAAGGTGTCGCAGAGCCGGCGGCTGGGGCTGCTGGTCTTCAGATCCTGGTGGACCAGACCGCAGTCGATGTGATGGTTCAGATCAGCGGCCGGGTGGAATTGGCTACGGCTACGTTCATTGTCGATACCAGCTCTAGGATGATCCTTGGATTGGGGGTGGGCGATCCGCTGATTCCGGAAGACGGGCTTATGCGCGCTACCCGCAATATGGATGACGACCTCATGCGCCATCTCGTGCAGCACACGCAGGTGCATTTCGATCGCGTGGAGTCGATCGACTTTATCGCGCCTCCAGGCGGGACGCGGCAGAGCAAGCAGTTGCAGAAGCGCTTTCGGGTCTTCAACCGCCGAGTGTCGTTTGACATTCATGCAGGTGGGAAATGGCGTCACGGTACGCAGCTGGTCCGTTACTTGGGCGATACGCTGGGGCCATATCAGTTCAAGCCGCGATTTACGGAGGAGGGGGCTCCTTTCAGCAACTCGATCAGCGAGGGGATTGAGCAAGAGGTTCTCGAGCGGGCGCTGCTCGTGGAGGCGATGCGCTGGAACGAAAGCCAGTGGCAGCGGGCGGAGCCGACGGTCGAGAAGTCTCAACGTATGCGTGAAGAGCGGGCGAGCGCGATCACTGCCCTGTTCCGTGATGTGGTGATGCGGCCAGAATTTTGATCAGCGACAGCGAGTTAGATTGGCCCATAGAGCCGTTGGCGATCTAGTATGTCATTTTATTTGGGCCAATGCGGGGTTTTTGTTCTCCTTCCTATGGCCCCACAGCTGATGTATCTGACGTCGGGCGGAGTGGCGTCAGTTTGCGCGCGATCGCGGCGCGCAACCGCTCGCGGCTCATGGGGCGTTGCGCCGGAAGGGCTGCAGTCAGAAGATCGTCAACTCTCGTCACCCATGCGCGCTCACTGGTGAGCATGTCGCCATGACGCAGTTCGTGTCGTCCGTGCAGGATATTGAGTGCTTGCGACTGAATCTTCGGCGGCCATCCAAGGACGCATTTGACGAAATATTCTGGAGGTAGGGCGGCGAGAATCGGCTGATCAAAATAGGGGGCCGAGCGAACGTTGTTGACGACCATGTCGAGCAGGACCTCGTCAGGCTCGCAAGGAAGCCGGCGTATCAGCTCGTGCGCTATTGTGAGGTATTTGGAACGGAGCACGCGGTTTGACGCCTCTGAATAGGCGTCGGCCAGTGTGCGGTATTCCGGTGTCGTCTCGTCAATCACGCGGGTCTGGAAAAATGAGTTGTCGCGGTCGAATGAGCTCCGATCGATCTCGGCGATCTCGCCCGCGTCTTCCAGTTTCGCTATGTAAGCTAGTCCCTCGTCGACAACCTGCTGTCGGTTGCGGTCGATCAGGCCGAGGGTGGAGAACCAGAGCCGGATACCGAAAAGGTGCATCAGCTGGCCCCGGGCCTTGACGGATCCGGAGGCGAATGCATGTTCCACCTGGGCGGCTACGATGTCGGCCTCGTCGTCGTCACCGTAGAAGGTATGGTGCGCGCGATGCCAGAGCGGCTGTTCTTCTGGCTGGAGAAAGTCGCTGCTCGCATCGAGGCTGGCGCGGATCGCGTCGCCATCTACATCGCCGCGGAAGAGCATGCCCGCGAGGACGCCGACCGATATAACGATGTCGTCGAAGTCTATCTGCTTGTAGCGGTCATCGATCTCATCAGCCGCAGTCGTCTTTGCGCTAGCCTCTTTGTGGAAGATCCGGGAGAAGGTGTTGCCGACGAGGCGCTCCAAGTCGGCTTCGACCATTTTTCCGGCACGCCTCTCCATTGAGGTGGCCAGCACGCCCCTGAGCGCCTTTGTCATGCTGGGCGACTTATCCCAGTGCCGTTTCTCGAAGTGCCGGGACAGCTTTTCGAAGTCCCACATGGCGTGTTTCAGCGTACGCAAATTGCCGCGACCGCCTTCGGCATGTACGGCGAGAACGACGTCAGCATGCTCTTCGAGAAAGTCGCGGGTTCGCTGGTCGCTAATCAGAGTCAGAAAGGAAGCGAACGCTGCTTGCGTCTCTGGCAGAACTTCCAGAGTCTGCCCGATCAGCTTCTCTTTGATTTCTAGGTAGGTCTCGTCGCCCTCCATCACCTTCGTCTCGTTCGCGACGATGATCGCCTTGAGCTTCTCGTGCTCAACATAGGCATTAACGAAGCCAAGCACTTCGCTCACGGGGATGCGGCAGCGCTCCAGGTCGTCGAATACCAGCAGGCGGCCGCGCGGATCGTCGAGGCCGGTGCGCAGGTCAAGTTCAGGTAACGAAGGGCTGATGGTGCCGTCGTCCTTGCCGTCGCTGTTCAGGTCAATCTTGAAGGCAGCCTTCAGCAACCCCTTGGAGACGGCGCCCGCCAGCTTCATGCCGGGATGTGAGAGGACGGGATGGAGTTGGCGGTAGAACTCGTCCTCGATCTGCGTGACTGACGTCATGCCATAGAGGCTGACGTAGAGAGGCTTCGCGCTTGTGCCTGTGAGGAAGTTTTTGATAAGGTGGGTCTTGCCCGAGCCCCATGGACCACTGACCAGCACTGCGTAGTCGAGAGGATGGGCGGGGTCGACGTAATAGGCGAGGAAGCGCTTGATAGCCGAGTTGACTATGTGTGCGTCGCGTTTCGTTCCCTCTAATTTGTCGGTGGTGTCGCTCATGGCTGCAATATAGATATTGCGTGCCCGTACCGGAAGGCAGGCGAAGACCTCAGCGTGATCTCGAGGCTACAAACGAAAACGGGGCGCTCGACCCGAAGGGAGCACCCCGCCTGCTAACAATTCGCCGCTCTCCCAATTGAGCTACAGACCCCCAATGGTGGATCCGACCGGACTCGAACCGGCATCTTGCGAGGTATTTCGCTAACTGATGAATAACTTTACCAAAAAAGGACGTTAGAGTCAAATGTTATTTCGGATATGTTTTATATTAACGGTGCGTATTTCTAGTTATGGCGCAGTGAACGCATTTATCCAGTTAGGTGCGAGAAGGTGATTTGAAGCAGAATATATCCTGTTCTCGCAGTCTTGGGTCGCACCACCAACTTGCTGATGTATGCGCGGGCGTAATCCGTCCATCAGCAACTTGCCATGGCTATGCTCGAAGGCGACGGGGATCAACCCGTTTGCGGGTACGAATCCGGCGTTAGCAGGCGGGTCTGCCGGCATGCCACACAACGCCCACTCAGGTTTTCCTCGCTTGCGCTGGCTGTCGTAAACCGTCGTCTTGATCTGGCCCCGCGCAGTATGGGCCGCGGCGACGAGCTGGTCGCGCCTGAAGGCTGTGACATCAGTGATCGCGGCGTCGACTACCTCGGGCGCGATATGCGGGAAGTTTGCCTTGAGGTGCTGGGCTTGGGCAAAGGAGTGCTCTACATCATTGAAGGGGGTGAAAACCTCGGTGACACGGGTGACACCATTGCGCTGGCGCTCTGCTGCGGCGGTCGCAATTTCAAAGTCCATCTCGGCCTGCGTCCTGAAGTCGCGGTCCCTGTGCAGAATGATTCGAGCATCCGGCCGCATGTCGGTGATCATGCTGGCGAGCAGGCGGGCGGCGGGCAGGTTCCCGCACCCGTTATAGGAGATCACGGCGAGGTTCTGCGGCGCCCCGTTGGCACGTGCCAGCGCGGTGACGGGCTTTGTCTTCTTATCCTCGGTCATAAGGATTACGGGGCGAGCGGGATCGAAGGCATCTGCGCCCGCGGAGAGCGCTCCCAAGGTCATGAGGATGGGGATCGCCGGCCTTTGGGCTTCGTCGACAGGCACCTTGGCACCGTCGCTCATCCATACAACGGCGGCGTCCGAGTCGTACATAAGCCGCTGGATCAACTGCGGAGAGTGGCTGGCGAACAGAATGCGGGTTTGCGTCTCGGCGGCAACGCCGCGCAGCGCCTCATAGAGCCTCGATTGGCTATCTGCGTGCAGATGGGCATCTGGCTCGTCGAGAAGGAGGAGCGGGGGAGCGTAGAAGCATGCGTAGGCGATGATCTGGATCACCTGCAACATGCCGGTCGACGCCATGTCGAGTGTGACACAGGAATCGGTCGCCTCGACATCTACTCGCACATAGCGGTCGCGTTTTGGATCGTGGGCCACGACGACCCGGGTGCCCGGATAGCAGCGGTCGAGCAGGGTGCAGAAGGTCTTCCACCTGCTTTCGGGCAGCACGCCGATGTCGCGGTTATGGCTCCATGCGGCCATAGCCATCTCGTCGAGATCACGAGTAAACAGGTGATCGAGCACAGTGCGCAGATAAAGGTTCGCATCGCCGTGCATCACAGCGGCGTCCATTGCGCCCTTGGTCCGCCATTCTTCGCGCATCGGTATGCCGGAGAGGCCAGGCGTCAGGATCGAGAACGGTTGATCGGGATTGGCCAGCACTGCGGCCAAGTCGTCGTCGCCAATCCGGTTGATAGCGATGTTGGCGTTCTTGCCGCGCCGGACCTCGATCGTCAGCTCCTTGGCGACGTTCGTGTCCAAGTCCACCCCGCTGTAAGTGATCGAATATCCGAGTTTCTGAGTGGCGGGGTCGCCTCGTCTCAGATCGAGCAGGTGTTCGGTTGGACGAAATAGGACATTGTCGTTTGACACAGTCCCGGCAAAGTCCGGGGTTCCGTCGGCCTTCACATTGCGTAGGGCGGCTTGGAGTATAGAGACGCCGAGCTGCGCGGCTTGAAGCGCGCTGCTTTTGCCGCTGGTGTTGCCACCAACGAGAGCAGTAACCGGCTTCAGGTCGATAGTGAGCACCTCAATCCGTTTGAAGTGGCTGATGACGATCTTATCGAGCCGAATCCGCATTCATGCCTCTTTCCCTGACGCGCAATTGGACCGCGATCACGTTCCAATTGCAACGCCGTTTCCGTGAGCACGATAGCGCCGCGGTTGTCCGGCCTACTTCAGCATAGGGTCGAAAATATAGGCCGTTCTATCCTTGTCCGATTTCGATGAGCAGCGCTTCAGCTTCGTCAACTCCCGTGAGAGTTAGTCTCTCAACGTTATTGATGAGAATGCCGTCGTTGCGGTTGGCAACAACATCACCGACCTGGACTGCTCCGGAGAGCGGCACGAGATAGCCAAAATTGCCTGCCTCAAAGCGGTAATCCGCAATGCCGCCGTCGGCCAGCACAATTCGCGATAGACGGGCATTGGCTCGCATGGGCAGTGAATTGCCTTCATTGTCGAACCCGCTGGCCAATGTAATGAACTGCCCCGGTTCACCATCATCAGCGAACCCTTTCGTGACGGAAAAGGGCTCGCCACTAGGCTGGTGGGGCATAAGCCAGATCTGGACGAATTCGACGGGGTCGCTTTCGTCTGGATTGCCCCGCCGGATAGAGACACCGGTTCCAGCGGACATGATCTGGCAATTGCCCGACTGGAGCATGCCGACATTGCCCAAGCTATCTTCGTGATAGAGGAACCCACTGGAGACGTAGGTCAGTATCTCGGTATCGGTATGCGGAGTTTGCGGCAGGGCAGCGCGGGGAGAGATCGTCTCGTGGTTCCACATG
>CEOS01059378.1_pt1 | contig 17487 bp, 13 predicted proteins | sample 530601 | NCBI WGS metagenome assembly CEOS01 (sample SAMEA2620666, study PRJEB7988) | marine metagenome | biome: marine biome (ENVO:00000447); feature: mesopelagic zone (ENVO:00000213); material: "saline water (ENVO:00002010), including plankton (ENVO:xxxxxxxx)" | depth 1000 m
CCGGACGTATCGGCGGGCCGCTGATGGTCGGCTCCGCGCTGCAGGAAGGCGGGCCTGTCGCCGTCCTCTGCCTGCGCCGAGGGGGGCTCGACCGGCTGGCCGGATCGCGGGGTCTTTTCTGGGGCGGACATGGCTGCTCACTCCCGCCTGTCGGTTGAACTGTCGCCGGGTGTCATACATAAAGAGACCGCGCTATGCCAGCGCCGATCCTGTTGCGGGATCGTCTTCTCCAACGGCAGCGAGCCGCAGGCCATGGCCAAGATTTTCTTTCCGCGAAGCAAGGACGCAGCGGGGCGTGGCCCCGGCGGCCTGCGCGAGGTGCACAGACAGCGCCGCTTCGCCAGCCTGCGCGCCATCATGGCGCTGGTGCTGCGCGAGATGGCCAATTCCTATGGCAGTTCGCCCGGCGGCTATCTGTGGGCCATCGCCGAGCCTGTCGGCGGCATCATGCTGCTGACGCTGATCTTCTCGCTGGGGTTCCGGACGCCGCCGATGGGAACCAATTTCGCGATCTTCTACGCCACCGGCGTGATCCCCTTCATCGGCTTCCTCTCGGTCTCGGGCCGGATCGCGCAGTCGATCAAGTCCTCGCGTGCGCTTCTGGATTATCCGGCCGTGACCTTCATGGACGCGCTGCTGGCCAAGGTGTTCTTCAATGTCATCACGCAGTTGCTGGTCGCCTATATCGTCTTCAGCTTCATCGTGACGACGCAAGAGACCCGCACCGATCCACAGGTCATCGGGATCGCGCTGGCCTTCCTTATGGTCTTCACGATCGCCATCGGAGTGGGCACGGTGAACTGCTTCCTGTTCACGGCCTTTCCGTGGTGGCAACAGATCTGGTCCATCGTCACCCGGCCGCTGTTCCTGCTGTCGGCCATCTTCTTCATCTATGACGATGTGCCGGACGCGATGCAGAAATGGATCTGGTACAATCCGCTGGTCCATGTCGTCGGCCAGATGCGGCGTTCTTTCTACCCGTCCTATCCGGGCGACTACATCAGTTATCTCTATGTGTTCGGAGTCGGCCTGGTCCTGATTCTGGTCGGTCTGGCATTTCTGCAACGCTATCACCGCGATCTGATCAACAGTTGACGGCACAGGCCTGACCAGGGCCGACTGCCAGCCGCGGAGGGTCCGCGGCGGAAAGGCCGCCTGCGCCGCGCGCCTCAGCCGCGCGGGTCGATCAGCCGGGCCAGCACGCCGTCTCGGGTGACGCAGCCGCCACCCTCGACCGGCAGCGCGGTCGTCTGCGCCAGCAGATTCATCACGTCGCGCACCGGCATGTCGCGCGGCACCGGCGTGCCCTGGGCCTCGCCCGGCTGCGCCACGTCCGATGCGGTCAGCACGCCCAGCGGGTTCATGTGCGCCACGAAATCGGCCACATAATCATTGACCGGGTTGGCGATGATCTCGCGCGCGGTGCCGATCTGGACGATGCGGCCGCCCTCCATCAGCGCGATCCGGTTGCCCAGCTTGAAGGCCTCGTCCAGATCATGGCTGACGAAGATGATGGTGCGCTGCGTCTTGGCCTGCAATTCCAGCAATTCATCCTGCAACCGCGCCCGGATCAGCGGATCCAGTGCGCTGAAAGGCTCGTCCATCAGCAGGATCGGCGCATCGGTGGCGAAGGCGCGGGCCAGACCCACGCGCTGCTGCATTCCACCCGACAATTCGCCCACCTTGCGGTCGGCCCAGTCCGAAAGACCCACGGTTTCAAGCTGTCGGTCCACCTTGTCCCGGCGCTGCTTGACGGACATGCCGGCCAGTTCCAGCCCCAGCCCGACATTCTCGCGCACGGTGCGCCAGGGCAGCAGGCCGAATTGCTGAAACACCATCGCGACATGGCGCAGCCGGATATCGCGCAAGGACCGTCGCCCCGCGCCGGTGACCGAGATCATGCCCGACCCGTCCCAGACCCGGACCTCGCCGCGGCAGACATGGTTCAAGGCATTGACCGCGCGCAGCAGGGTGGATTTGCCCGAACCCGACAGCCCCATCAGCACCAGAATCTCGCCCTGGCGGACATTCACGCTGCAATCGTGCACGCCCAGAACCTGCCCGGTCTTTTCCTTGATCGGGCCACGGTCCTGCCCCTCATCCATCAGCGGCAGGGCGGCTTCCGGCCTGTCGCCGAAGACGATGCTGACCTTGTCGAATTCGACGGCATTCGGTGTCTCGTCGGTCATTTCCGCCCCTCCATGCGCAGCATCCGGTCCAGCAGGATCGCGACGACCACGATCACGAAGCCCGATTCGAAACCCAGCGACGTATTGACGCTGTTCAGCGCCCTGACCACCGGCACGCCCAGCCCCGATGCGCCCACCAGAGCCGCGATCACCACCATCGACAGCGACAGCATGATGGTCTGGTTCAGTCCCGCCATGATCTGGGGCAGGGCGCTTGGCAGTTCCACCTTCCACAGAAGTTGCCGGTTGGTGGCCCCGAAGGCCCGCGCGGCCTCGATCAGCGAATCCGGGGTCGAACTGATGCCAAGCTGGGTCAACCGGATCGGCGCGGGCAGCACGAAGATGACGGTGGCCAGAAGGCCCGGCACCATGCCGATGCCGAAAAAGACGATGGCCGGGATCAGGTAGACGAAGGTCGGCAGCGTCTGCATCAGATCGAGAACCGGGCGCATCCATGAATACAGCCGCGGCCGATGCGCGGCGGCGATGCCGATGGGCACGCCGATCGCCATGCAGACGATGCAGGCCGCCAGAACCAGCGTCAGCGATTGCTGCATCTCGTTCCAGTAACCCTGGTTGAGGATGAACAGCAGCCCAAGCGCGACCAGAAGGCAGGTCTTCCAGTTGCGTTGCAACGCAAAGGTCAACGCGACGGCGATGGCGATGAAGGCGAAGGGAGAGGGAAATTCCAGCCCGGCCAGGATGCGCCCGATCAGCCAGTCCATCGCGGCGGACAGCGCGTTGAACAGCCAGGCGGCATTGGCGTTCAGCCAGTCGAAGACGGCCTTGGCCGTGGCCCCGACCGGGATCTTGTTGTCTGTCACCAGTCCTGTCAGCCAATCCATCAATGGTTCCCTCGTTTCGGCGCGCCTGTCTGGCGGCATGGCCCCGCGCCGGTTCCGGCATGGCGCCCCGCCGCCTCGGGCAAGGCGGCGGGGCCGTTCACTGTTGTTGCGCGGCTCAGCCCTGAAGCGCCGCGTCCAGCGCCGCCTGCGCGTCGTTGCCGTCCACCGTGGTCACGCCGTCCAGCCAGGGCTTTGCGGCATCGGGATTGGCTTGCAGCCATTCCTTCGCGGCAGCCATCGGGTCCTGTCCGTCGTTCAGGATCTTGCCCATGACCTCGTTTTCCATCGGCAGGGTGAATTCCAGGTTCTCCAGGAACTTGCCGACATTGGGACATTCGCTGACATAGCCTGCGCGCGTGTTCGTGCGCACCTCGGCGCCGCCGAAATCGGGGCCGAACACGTCGTCGCCGCCCGACAGATAGGTCATCTTGAACTGGGCGTTCATCGGATGCGGCTCCCATCCCAGAAAGACAATAGGCTTGCCGGCATTCACCGCGCGCCCGACCTGGGCCAGCATTCCCTGTTCGCTGGATTCGACCACCTCGAACGTGCCCAGGCCGAACTTGTCATTGGCCACCATTTCCAGAAGCAGCCGATTGCCGTCATTGCCGGGCTCGATGCCATAGATCTTGCCGTCCAGCGCGTCCTTCTGCCCGGCGATCTTGCTGAAATCGTCGATGCCCAGATCGGCACCGGCCTGGTTCGTGGCCAGGGTGTATTTGGCGCCGGTCAGGTTGGTGCGCACCGTATCCACCGTGCCCGCATCGCGATAGGGGGCGATGTCGGCCTCCATCGTTGGCATCCAGTTGCCCAGGAAAATATCCACATCATCGGTCGACAGCGCGGTATAGGTCACCGGCACCGACAGGATCTTGGTCTCGGTATCATAGCCGATCGCCTGCAGCACGGTCGAGGCCAGCGCCGTCGTCGCGGTGATGTCGGTCCAGCCCACATCCGAGAAGGTCACCTTCCGGCACTGGCCGGATTCCTGCGCATAGGCGGTCCCGCTGCTCAGCGCGGTGCCAAGCGCCAGCGCGGCTGCGATGAATGTCTGATTCATGTCTGACTCCCTGTTCTTGATTGACCAGTCAATTAAAGGTGGGTTAGACACGAAAAGCAACCGGAATTCCAGCCCGTCAGGTCCGTTCATGCCCAAACTCGGCGCCGAGCCTATCCGAAAAGCCGCGTTAATCAACGCCACGATCTTCGAGGTCGGGCGCGCGGGCTCGCTGGACGTGACCGTGGCCCAGATCGCGCGCCGGGCCGGCATGTCGCCGGCCCTGGCACATCACTATTTCGGCTCGAAGGACCAACTGTTCCTGCAAGCGATGCGCTATATCTTGCGGGTTTATGGCAATTCGGTGCTTGAATCGCTGCCCGGACGCGGGCGGCGCGGGCGGCTGGACGCGATCGTCGAGGCCAGTTTCGCGCCGCAGAATTTCCAGCGCGAGACGATCAGCGCATGGCTGAATTTCTATGTCCTGTCGTTGACGGACGCTCAGGCCGCGCGGCTCTTGCGGGTCTATCACAGACGGTTGCAGTCGAACCTGGTCGTGGCCTTGCGCGGGCTCAGCGACCAGCCGCACCAGACCGCCCGCACCGTCGGCGCGCTGATCGACGGAGTCTATCTGCGCGCGGTGCTGACGCCGGGCCCAACCGATCCCGTCGCGGCGCTGAAAACCATCAAGGATTATCTGGAAGAGGCCCTGTCATGAGCCACATTGCCCAACCCGAAGCCAGCCTTTTCATCGCCGGACGCCCGGTCGAGGGCGAGGGCGCGGTTCTGCCCGTCCTCTATCCCTATACCGGCGAGGAAATCGCCTCGCTGCGCGAAGCCAGCCCGGCACAAGTCGCCGATGCCTGTCGCGCGGCGGCGGGGGCGCAGCCCGCATGGGCCGCCCTGGCGCCGGTCGAACGCGGCCGCGTCCTGATCCGTGCGGCCGCCATCATCCGAGACCGCAACGCGGATCTGTCGCGGCTGGAGACGCTGGATACCGGAAAGCCGATTCAGGAAACGCTGGTCGCCGATTGGGAATCGGGGGCGGCGGCGCTGGAATTCTTCGGTGGGCTGGCGGCCGGCCTGACCGGCCAGATGATCCCGCTGGGCCGCGACTGGGCCTATACGCGACGCGAGGCGCTTGGCGTCTGCGCCGGCATCGGTGCCTGGAACTATCCCAGCCAGATCGCCTGCTGGAAGGCGGCGCCGGCGCTGGTCATGGGCAATGCCATGGTCTTCAAACCGTCCGAAGAAACTCCGCTAGGCGCCTTGAAACTGGCCGAGATTCTGGCCGAGGCCGGTTTGCCCGCAGGGATCTTCAGCGTGGTTCAGGGCGGCGGTCAGGTTGGCGCGGCGCTGGTGGGCGACCCGCATGTCGCCAAGGTCTCGCTGACCGGATCGGTCCCCACCGGGCGGCGCGTCTATGCAGCGGCGGCCGAGGGAATGCGCCATGTCACGATGGAGCTGGGCGGCAAGTCGCCGCTGATCGTCTTTGACGATGCCGATCTGGAAGACGCGGTCGGCGCCGCCGTGCTGGCAAACTTCTATTCGTCGGGCCAGATCTGCTCCAACGGCACCCGCGTGTTCCTGCAGGAAGGCATCCGCGAGGCGTTTCTGGATCGCCTGTCCCAGCGTTTGGGCGAGGTGAAGATGGGCGATCCGCTTGATCCCGAAACCCAGCATGGGCCCATCGTCAGTCCCGCCCAGGCCGGAAAGATCCGCGCCATGATCGCGCAGGGGCAGGCCGCCGGGGCGCGGATCCTGTGCGGCGGGCCGGGCGAGGGCGCCTTTGTTCCGCCCACCGTCTTCACCGATGCCTCCGACGACATGGTGATCGCGCGCGACGAAATCTTCGGCCCGGTCATGACCACGCTGTCCTTCCGCGACGAGGACGAGGTGATCGGCCGCGCCAATGATACCGGGTTCGGGCTTGCCGCAGGCGTCTTCACACGGGATCTGGCGCGCGGCCACCGGGTCGCTGCGGCGCTGGAAGCCGGCACCTGCTGGATCAACGCCTATAATCTGACGCCGGTCGAAATGCCTTTCGGTGGCGTGAAACTGTCCGGTCTGGGGCGCGAGAATTCCGCCGCCGCGATCGAACACTACTCGCAACTGAAGTCCGTCTATGTGGGTATGGGCGGGGTCGAGGCGCCCTATTGAAATGAAATCCTGACAAGGGGTTATAAACGATGTCTCAACCGGATTATGTCATTGTCGGAGCGGGAAGCGCAGGCTGCGCGCTGGCCTACCGTCTGACCGAGGCCGGCCGGACCGTCGCTCTGATCGAATTCGGCGGCAGCGATTTCGGGATCTTCATCCAGATGCCGGGCGCGCTGTCCTATCCGATGAACATGCCCCGCTATGACTGGGGCTTCTCCAGCGCCCCCGAGGACCATCTGGGCGGCCGCCGCCTTGCCACCCCGCGCGGCAAGGTGCTGGGCGGATCGTCCTCGATCAACGGCATGGTCTTCGTGCGCGGCAACCGCAAGGATTTCGACCATTGGGCCGATCAGGGCGCGACCGGATGGGGCTATGCCGATGTGCTGCCCTACTTCAAGCGCATGGAAAACTGGCACGGCGGCGACAGCCCGCTGCGCGGCACGGACGGGCCCCTGCACGTGACGCGCGGCAAGCGCCGCAATCCGCTGTTCAATGCCTTCATCGAGGCCGGCCAGCAGGCCGGATGGCCCTATACGCCCGACTACAACGGCGAAAATCAGGAGGGTTTCGGCCCCATGGAGGCGACGATCTGGCGGGGACGTCGCTGGTCCGCCGCCAATGCCTATCTGCGCCCGGCGCTGAAGTCGGGCAAACTGAGGGTCATCCGGGCGCTTGCGCGGCGCGTCATCTTTGTCGGCAACCGCGCCACCGGGGTCGAAATCCAGCGCAAGGGCAGGATCGAGACGGTCGGTGCGGGCCGCGAGGTGATCCTGTCGGCCAGTTCGATCAACACGCCGAAACTGCTGATGCTGTCGGGGATCGGCCCGGCCGATCACCTGCGCGAACACGAAATCAGGGTCCGCGCGGATCGTCCCGGCGTCGGCGCAAATCTGCAGGATCACCTTGAAATATATATGCAATACAAGGCATTGAAGCCGGTCAGCCTGTATACCTACTACAACCTTCTGGGCAAAAGCCGGGTCGGGATCGAATGGCTCCTGCAAAAGACGGGTCTGGGCGCGTCGAACCAGTTCGAAAGCTGCGGCTTCATCTGCTCGGGCGAGGGTGTCGATTATCCCGACATCCAGTATCACTTTCTGCCGCTGGCCGTGCGCTATGACGGCAAGGCGGCGGCCAGCGGTCATGGCTTTCAGGCCCATGTCGGGCCGATGCGGTCGAAATCGCGCGGCTCTGTCAGGCTGGACTCGTCCGATCCCGAAAAGCCCCCTGTAATTCACTTCAATTACATGTCGCATCCAGATGACTGGAAAGAGTTTCGCGCCTGCGTGCGCCTGACTCGCAGGATCTTCGATCAACCCGCTTTCAAGGAATATCGCGGTGATGAAATCCAGCCCGGCGGCGAGGTCGTGACCGATGCCCAGATCGACGCCTTCATTCGTGAGCACGCGGAATCGGCCTATCACCCCTGCGGGACTGCAAGGATCGGCCAGCCGGGCGACCCCGAGGCCGTGGTCGATCCGGAACTGCGCGTGATCGGGGTCGAAGGGCTGCGCGTGGCCGATTCCTCGGTCTTTCCGCGTATCACCAACGGAAACCTGAACGCCCCCTCGATCATGACGGGCGAGAAGGCGGCCGATCACATCCTGGGCCGGACGATGCTCCGGGCCTGAAGCGCGGGGGCGCTGCCCCCGTCGCCTGCGGCGACTCCCCCGAGGTATTTGGAAAGAGCGCGAGGGCGTGGAGATTTCCTTGCGGGATAGCATCCCGGCATCCAGTTTCAGGCGGACCAGAGCGGCGAACGGGCATGATGCCGGCATTTCTGCGATTTGCGGCAATCGTGAAGAATCCGGCCAGAAATGCGGGTAGAAGGCTGCATGAGCCCGCCAAAAGGCTAGAGCCGGGACGTGGCTCGCGGTAGAAGGCGCAAAACGAAAGATCGAGGCAGGCAGCAAATGCGACATTCCGTTCGCGGGCAGGTGGACCCGTTCATCGTCATGGACGTGATGGAGGCCGCCTCTCGCGCCGAGGCCGAGGGCCGCCACATCATTCATATGGAGGTCGGCCAGCCCGGCACCCCCGCCCCGCAAGGTGCCCGCAAGGCGCTGGCGCGCGCGCTGGACCAGCCGCTGGGCTATACCGGGGCATTGGGTCTGCCGCAATTGCGGCAGGGGATCGCGGGGCTTTACCGGCGCTGGTATGGTGTCGAACTGGATCCCGCGCGCGTGGTCGTCACCCCCGGCAGCAGCGGCGCCTTCATTCTGGCTTTTTCCGCGCTGTTCGATGCGGGCGACCGGGTGGCGATGGGGTATCCCGGCTATCCCTCGTATCGCCAGATCCTTCGAGCCATGTCGCTGGAACCCGTGGGCATCCCGACGCGGTCTGTCGACCGCTACCAGCCGCGGCCGCAGGAATTGCCACGGGCCGAGGGGCTGATCCTCGCCTCGCCGGGCAATCCGTCCGGAACGGTGCTGCGGCTGGACGAATTGCAGGCGCTGACCGACGCCGCCCGGGGGCGCGGCATGGCGGTCATCTCGGACGAGATCTATCACGGGTTGTCCTATGGTGACCGCTGCCATTCCGCGCTTGAAGTGACGGACGAGGTTTTCGTCGTAAATTCCTTCAGCAAATACTTTTCCATGACTGGATGGAGAATAGGCTGGATGGTCGTTCCCGACAGCCATCTGCGAATCGTCGAACGTTTGGCGCAGAACCTGTTCATCTGCCCGCCCCATGCGAGCCAGGTCGCGGCGCTTGCGGCGCTGGATTGCATCGACGAGGCCGAGGCCAATCTGGCCGTCTATTCCGAAAATCGCCGCTTGATGCTGGAGGCGCTGCCGAAGGCAGGCTTTGCCAGGATCGCACCGCCGGAGGGCGCCTTTTATGTCTATGCCGATGTCTCGGAACTGACCCCGGATTCGCGGGCCTTTGCGGCCGAGATTCTTGACAGGGCCGGTGTCGCGGCTACGCCGGGGCTGGATTTCGATCCCCAGCGGGGCGCGCGCACATTGCGCTTTTCCTATGCCCGCTCGACCGCGGACATTGCCGAGGGATTGCGGCGGCTGGAACGGTTCATGGCCCAAAGATGAGGGTTGCGGCGCTGATCCTTGCGCTGCTGCTGGGGTTGCTGGCCGAGGGTGCGGCGGCACAGGAACAACCGGCGCGGCCCGATCTGGGTGCATCGGCGCTGGTGCGGACGGGGCGCGGCTGGTGGGGCCGGCCACCGCCGCTGGAACTGCGCCTGACGCTGGACCGGGCGGTGCCCTATCGCGCCTATCTGGTTGCCGATCCGGCGCGGCTGATCGTCGATCTTGAGGGCGTCGATTTCAGCGGGCTTGACGCGGCGGATCTGTTCGGTGCCGACAATGTGCCCGCGATCCGCTGGGGCCGGTTCCGGCGCGGCTGGGGGCGGATCGTGGTGGAACTGCCCGGACCCTACCGGATCGAGAAGGCCGGTCAGGATACCCGCCGCCCCGCGCCCGAGATCCGCGTCTCGCTGTCACCGGTGAAGGAGGCCGATTTCGCGCCGCGCCCCTCGGCGACGACGGCGATGCAGAACCTGCCGCCCCCGGTCAAGCAGGACGCCATGCCGCCGAAACCCGCGCTGAAGGTGGTGCTGGATCCCGGCCATGGCGGTTTCGACCCGGGCGCCGAGGCTGGTGGAGAGACCGAGGCCGATCTTGTTCTCACCTTCGGACAGGAATTGCGCGACGCGCTGGAGGAACGCGGCATCGAGGTGGTGATGACGCGCGAAGATGACATATTCGTCCGGCTGGACAACCGTCCGACCATCGCGCGAACCGAGGCTGCGGATCTGTTCATCTCGCTTCATGCCGATGCCTTGCCCGAGGGGCAGGCGGCGGGGGCGACGATCTATGTCTGGAACCCGGCCTCGAATGCGCGCGCGGCCTCGCAACTGACGCTGCGCCATGACCGCGACGATCTGCTGACCGGGGTCGATCTGTCGGGACAGGATGATGCCCTGGCCGCCGCGATGATGGATTTCGCCCGCACCGATATTCAGCCCCGGTCGCAGGATTTCGCGCGCTGGCTGGCTTCGCGCATGGCGCTGATGGCGATCGGGCTGCACGCCGACCCGGTGCAGGGCGCGGCCTTTTCGGTGCTGAAATCGCCCGACATCCCGTCGGTCCTGCTGGAGCTTGGATTCATCTCGGATTCGACCGATCGGGCCAATCTGACCGATCCCGCCTGGCGGGCGGGCATGGTGCGGGCGCTGGCCCAGGCGGTCCAGGGCTGGGCGCGCGACCAGGCGACGCGCGCCCCGATGCTGCGACAATAGACCCACACAGCCCTGTGAGGCGGCGTTGTTGTTTTGACCCGTCCCCGCCGCACCGCTATAGACATCTCACCAAGTCGAGAGGCCTCGCTACCGTGCTGCGCGCCATCCTGTCCTTCTTCGGGGCGATCTTTTCCTGGATCACGACCGCGAGCTTCTTTGCGGCGCTGACCGTCGGTGGCATTTTCTGGGTCTATTCGCGCGATCTGCCCAGCTACGAGACGCTGGCCCAGTACAGCCCCAAGACCATCAGCCGGATCTATTCCGGCGAGGGACGTCTGATCGACGAATTCGCCGAGGAACGGCGCATCTTCGTGCCGGTCGAGGAAATCCCGGTTCTGGTGAAGGAGGCGTTCATCAGCGCCGAGGACAAGAATTTCTACGTCCATCCCGGCTACGACATTCGCGGCATCGTGGGAGCGGCATTCGAGGCCGCGCGCACCGGTGGACGCGAGTTGCGCGGTGCCTCGACCATCACCCAGCAGGTGATGAAGAATTTTCTGCTGTCCAGTGACCGCAGCGTCGAGAGGAAGGTGAAGGAGCTGATCCTCGCCTCGCGGCTGGAACGATCGTTGTCCAAGGACAAGATCCTGGAACTTTATCTGAACGAGATCTATCTGGGCCAGAACAGCTATGGCGTCGCCGCGGCCGCGCAGGTCTATTTCAACAAGTCGCTGACCGAACTGGCCCCGCATGAGGCGGCGATGCTGGCCGCGCTGCCGCAGGCACCCGGCCGCTATCATCCCGTGCGCCAGAAGGACCGGGTCACCGAACGCCGGAATTATGTCCTGCGCGAGATGTGGCAGAACGGCTATCTCGACGAGGCGACCTACCAGGCCGAGGCCAGGCTGCCGCTGAAATCGGTGCAGAACGGCGATTATCCCGATTTCCGCGAGCAAATGCCGACGCGCGACTATTTCACCGACGAGATTCGCCGCCAGTTGAGCCGCGAATTCGGCTATGACGAGTTTTTCGGCGGAGGTCTGACCATCCGCGCCACCGTCGATCCCAACCTGCAGGCCGCCGCCGCCGAGGCACTGCGCGAGGCGCTGGAGCAATATGATCGCGGACGTGGCCTGTGGCGTGGCACCGGCAAGACCATCCCCGAGGATCAGTTGCAGGACGAGGCGACCTGGCGCGGCGCGCTGTTCGCCACTCGTGTGCCGCGCGACATTCCCGGCTGGCGGCCCGCCGTCGTGCTGGAGGTGGGCGCCTCGGACGCGCGGATCGGCATCGAGGGCATCGAGGAGAATCAGGACGGCCACTGGATCGTTGCCAGGGACGTGCAATGGGCGCGCAAGCTGGATGGCGACAGCGGCAGGCCGGGACCGCGCGCGCAGGTCGCGGGCGATCTGGTTTCGGTGGGCGATGTGGTGCTGGTCAGGCCGATGGTCTCGGACAGTGACGGCAGCTTCCTCCGCTGGACCCTGCGACAGGTGCCCGAGATCGAGGGCGGGTTCATGGCGATGGATGTCAATACCGGTCGGGTCATGGCGATGCAGGGCGGATTTTCCTATCAATCTTCGGTATTCAACCGGGCGACCCAGGCGATGCGGCAGCCGGGATCCAGTTTCAAGCCATTCGTCTATGCCGCCGCGCTGGACAACAACTACACCCCCGCGACCATCGTTCTGGACGAACCGATCACGCTGAACACGCCCGAGGGCCTGTGGGAGCCCAAGAACGCGGGCGGGCGAAACTTCGGGCCGTCGCCGATGCGGACCGGGATCGAGCAATCGCGCAACCTGATGACGATCCGCATCGCCCAGGATATCGGCATGGACCGCGTCGCCGAATATGCCGAACGGTTCGGCGCCTATGACCGGCTGAAGCCCTTTCTCGCCAATGCCCTTGGCGCGCAGGAGACGACGCTGTTCCGCATGGTCGCGGCCTATGCGATGTTCGCCAATGGCGGCGAGCGGGTCGAACCGACGCTGGTGGACCGGGTTCAGGACCGGCGCGGACGCACGATCTATCGCCATGACCGGCGCGTCTGCGAGACCTGCAGCCGGGAAGTCTGGCCCGCCGGAGAGGGGCCGGTCATCTTATCGAACCGCGAAAGGGTGATGGACGCGGTTACCGCCTATCAGCTGACCTCGATGATGCAGGGCGTGGTCAAGCGTGGCTCGGGCAAGGGGGTGAACCTGCCGGTGCCGATCGCGGGCAAGACCGGCACGACCAACGACGCCAAGGACGTCTGGTTCATCGGCTTTTCCTCGAACATCGTCGCCGGCTGCTATCTGGGTTACGACCAGCCCCGCACGCTGGGCGCGAACGCTTTTGGCGGAACCCTGTGCGTGCCGGTCTTCAATGCCTTCATGCGGCAGGCCATCAAGGAATTCGGCGGCACCGATTTCAAGGTTCCCCCCGGCGGATACTGGGTAAAGATCGACCGCTTCACCGGGCAGCGCCTGCCCGATTCTGCCTCGGGCGACAACGTCATCGCCGAATATTTCCGCGACGGCACCGATCCCGACTGGCTGTCGCCGGTGGTGATTTCGGGATTTGGTGATGCGACGCCGGTTCTGCCGTGGGAGGCCGGATCAGGCTCGCGCGGCGCGACCTCCATCACCACCTCGACGGGCAAGCGCAAGGTCATTCCGCGAAGCACCGATTTCGGAACCATGTCCTCGGGCGGACTTTACTGAGACCGTCGCGCGCGTTGCGCAGACCCTGGGCCCGGCCGTCGCGCCGCGCCCGGACGCAGAGGCTGGGGCAGGGCAGGTTCATCCCAGGCATCCGGGATCGGCAACGAAAAAACCGCCGGGCGATGGCCCGGCGGTCTGGTCGGCTGTCAGAACAAGGGTTGGCGTCAGTCCGCCGTCAAAAGCGGAGTCCTCGATTTGCCGATTCGCGGCGCGTCGGGACCGGTGATGTCGAAGGCGGGCTTGTCGTCTTCGATCTTCACCCGCACCACGCCACCTTTCATCAGGCGTCCGAACAGCAATTCCTCGGCCAGAGGCTTCTTGATGTTCTCCTGAATCACCCGGCCCAGCGGACGCGCGCCCATCTGATCGTCATAGCCCTTTTCCGCCAGCCAGTCGGCGGCCTCAGGGGTCAGTTCGATATGGACGTTGCGGTCCATCAGTTGCGCTTCCAGTTGCAGCACGAACTTCTCGACCACATGGACCACGACCTCGCGCGACAGCGGCGCGAAGCTGATCACGGCGTCCAGACGGTTGCGGAATTCCGGCGTGAAGGTGCGCTCGATCGCCGCCGTATCCTCGCCTTCGCGCTTGTCGCGGCCAAAACCGATGGCGGCCTTCTGCATGTCCGCCGCACCGGCATTCGAGGTCATGATCAGGATCACGTTGCGGAAATCCACCTGCCGACCGTTATGGTCGGTCAGCTTGCCATGATCCATCACCTGCAACAGGATGTTGAAGACATCCGGATGCGCCTTCTCGATTTCGTCCAGCAGCAGCACCGAATGCGGATGCTGGTCGACCCCGTCGGTCAGCAGCCCGCCCTGGTCGAAACCGACATAACCCGGCGGCGCGCCAATCAGGCGGCTGACGGCGTGTTTCTCCATGTATTCAGACATGTCGAAACGCAGCAATTCGACGCCCAGGATCGATGCAAGCTGTTTGGCGACCTCGGTCTTGCCGACGCCGGTCGGCCCGGCAAACAAGTAGTTGCCGATCGGTTTTTCAGGTTCGCGCAGGCCGGCCCGCGCCAGCTTGATGGCCGAGGACAGCGCGCCGATGGCATCGTCCTGGCCAAAGACGACCCGCTTCAGCGTGGTTTCCAGATCGCGCAGAACCTCGGCATCGTCCTTGCTGACATTCTTCGGCGGGATGCGGGCTATCTTGGCCACGACGGCCTCGATCTCCTTGGGACTGATGGTCTTGCGCCGCCGGCTTTCGGCCACCAGATGCTGCGCCGCGCCGGCCTCGTCGATCACGTCGATGGCGCTGTCGGGCAACTTGCGGTCATTGATATAGCGGCTGGCCAGTTCGACCGCAGACCTGATCGCGTCGTTGGTATAGCGCAACTCGTGATGCTTTTCGAAATGCGGCTTCAGCCCCATCAGGATCTTGACGGCGTCCGACACCGAGGGCTCGTTCACGTCGATCTTCTGGAACCGGCGCGACAGCGCGCGGTCCTTCTCGAAATGCTGGCGGTATTCCTTGTAGGTGGTCGAACCCATGCAGCGCAGCTTGCCGCCCGCCAAAGCAGGTTTCAGCAAATTCGAGGCATCCATCGCCCCGCCCGAGGTTGCGCCGGCGCCGATCACCGTATGAATCTCGTCGATGAACAGGATGGCGTCGTCGTGGTCTTCCAGTTCCTTGACCACGGCCTTCAGCCTTTCCTCGAAATCGCCGCGATAGCGGGTGCCGGCCAGCAACGCGCCCATATCGAGCGAGAAGATCGTGGCGCCGGACAGAACCTCGGGCGTCTGGCCCTCGATGATCTTCTTGGCCAGGCCCTCGGCGATGGCGGTCTTGCCGACGCCCGGATCGCCCACCAGAAGCGGGTTGTTCTTGCGCCGCCGGCACAGGACCTGAATGCAACGTTCGACCTCGGGTTCGCGGCCGATCAGCGGATCGACGTCGCCCTTCTTCGATTTCGCGTTCAGATCGACGCAATATTTCGCCAGAGCCGTTTCGTCCCTGGCCTCCTGTGCCTTTTCGGCCTGCTTCTGCTCGACCGGCTCGTCCGAGCCTGCGACCTTGCGCGGTTCGCTGAACGAGGGGTTCTTGGCGACCCCATGGGCGATGAAGTTGACCGCGTCGTAACGGGTCATGTCCATTTCCTGCAAGAAGAAGGCCGCGTTGGATTCGCGTTCGGCGAAGATCGCCACCAGCACATTCGCACCCGTGACCTCTTGCCGGCCCGAGCTCTGGACATGAATCGCGGCGCGCTGGATCACGCGCTGGAAGGCAGCGGTCGGCACCGCCTCGGAACCTTCGATATCGGTGATCAGCGTCGAGAGATCATCCTCGATGAAGTCGATCAGCAACTTGCGCAGTTCTTCCAGATCGACGTTGCAGGCCCGCATGACCTTGACCGCCTCGGGTTCCTCGGTCAGCGCCAGCAACAGATGTTCCAGCGTTGCAAGTTCGTGGCGATGTTCATTGGCCAGCGCGAGGGCTTGATGAATGGCCTGTTCCAGGGAGGTCGAGAAACTTGGCACGGTCGTCTCCTGTCAGTCGGCTGGCGGTATGGGCGCATCGAAAGACCCACCTGCCCAGACTGTCACGATGCAGTTAATTTTTGGTGGATTTTGCGCGGCATCAAGAGGTTTTTCTCCAATATGCCGCGATTTTGCCTTGGGTGAGGCAGATGTGATGCCGCGGCGTGCGTTTTTCAAGACAAGACGCCCGCCGCCACGCCTCGGTTCCGGCCCGCTCAAAACGCGTCCTTCATCTTGCGCAGCCGCGCGAAGACCTCGCAATCCGAAGCGCCCTGCATGCCCAGCCCCCCGCGCAGCGCATCGACGCGCAGGAACGGATTGGTCGCGCGCTCTTCCTGAAGGGTGGCGGGCGAACAGGGCTGGCGGGCCTCGTCCACGGCGGTCAGGCGATCCTTCAACGCCTGGTTTTCAGGATCGACCGACAATGCGAAGGCGCCGTTCGCGGCGCAATAATCATGGCCCGAACAGATCAGCGTGTCGCCCGGCAGGGCGTTCAGCCGGGACAGACTGTCCCACATCGTCGGCGCATCGCCCTCGAACAGGCGTCCACAGCCAAGTGCCATCAGGCTGTCGGCGGTGAAGGCCAGTTTCGATTGCGGAAGGTGGAAGGCGACATGGCCGATCGTGTGACCCGAAACGTCGATGACCTCGACCGGTTCGCCCAGAATCTCCAGCGGCACGCCCGGCGTGGCACGGACATCCAGCGGCGGCAGGCGGCCGGCATCCGCAGCATGGCCGATGACCCTGGCGCCGGTCCGGGCCACGATCTCGGTCACGGCCTGAACGTGATCGTCGTGATGATGAGTCAGCAGGATGGCATCCAGTCCCCAGCCGCGCGCCTCAAGCTCGGTCAGCACCGGCATCGCCTCGGGCGCGTCGATCAGGGCGGTGCCGGCGGCGCCATGGACGAGATAGGCGTAGTTGTCGCGCAGGCAGCGCAAGGTGATCAGTTCCAGCGGCATTGGCAAATCCCTTCCTCTGTGCTGTGCTCAGCGTGACCGAAGCCGGGCCGGGGCGCAATGCATCACGACATCAACGATCTACGCCGGTTCTATTATCAACGGTCGCTGGGCCGGGTGGTGCAGCGGATCCTGCGCGACCGGCTGACGGACCGCTGGCCGCCGGAACGCTGCGCGGCGATGACCGTGGCTGGCTTTGGCTTCGCCGCGCCGATGCTTCGGCCCTATCTGGCCGGGGCGCGCCGGGTGATGGCGCTGATGCCGGGGCCGCAGGGTGTGATGGGTTGGCCCGCGGGGATGCCCAACCACAGCGTGCTGTGCGATGAGACCGCCTGGCCGGTCGAGACCGGCAGCATCGACCGGCTGGTGATGCTGCACGGACTGGAGACCAGCGACCATCCCGCCGCGCTGCTGGACGAAGCCTGGCGCGCGCTTGGGCCGGGTGGGCGGATGATGGTGATGGTGCCGAACCGGGCCGGGCTTTGGGCGGCGTCGGACGGCACACCCTTCGGGCTGGGCCGCAGCTATACGGCCGGGCAGATCGAATCGCAGACGCGCAAGTCCGGGTTCGTGGCGCATTGGCATGGATCGGCGGTCTATATTCCGCCCTCGGACCGGCGTTTCTGGCTGGGCAGCGCTCAGATGTGGGAACGCACCGGGGCCAGGATCAGCCGGGTTCTGATCGCCGGTGTGGTGCTGATCGAACTGGCCAAGCAGACCCGCGCGCCCGTCGGGCCGGGGCGGGCGATCCAGGTTCCCGGCCCGCGCGAGATCCTGGACGGCGTCGGGCTGCCACGGCCGGGACGGGCGGGCACGGCGCGACGGGGCGGCGTCCAGCGGGCCGGAATCGCAAGACGGCGATGAGGGCGGCCCCGGCAAGGACGCGCCGCAGGCGATCTCGATGGCCCATGGTTCTCGTGTGCATGGCGGTCGCTGCGGCGAGCC
>CEOS01062348.1_pt1 | contig 17449 bp, 14 predicted proteins | sample 530601 | NCBI WGS metagenome assembly CEOS01 (sample SAMEA2620666, study PRJEB7988) | marine metagenome | biome: marine biome (ENVO:00000447); feature: mesopelagic zone (ENVO:00000213); material: "saline water (ENVO:00002010), including plankton (ENVO:xxxxxxxx)" | depth 1000 m
AGCGCTCAACAACGTCGTTACGTCGTACGTCCCGGCCTACACCCGCATCACAGCACGCCATATTTGGAGCCAGCCCGGTTCGCCCGTTTCATGGCATGGCATTGAAACTGCTAAGCCAATGTCTTGAGCGCATCAGGGTCAAAGGTGCGCAATTCATCCATCCGGCCAGCCTGCACCTTCTCGACCCAATCAGGATCGCCAAGTAGCGCCCGACCCACCGCGATCAGATCGAACTCGCCGCGCTCCATTCGCTCATAGAGTCCGTCAATTGATCTCGGCTCTGCGCTCTCGCCGGCATAGGCAGCCATGAATTCGCCGGACAGGCCTACCGATCCGACAGTGATCGACGGCTTGCCGCTCAGTTTTTTCAACCATCCGGCAAAGTTGAGATCGGAACCTTCGAATTCCGGTTCCCAATAGCGGCGTTGTGATCCGTGAAGAGCATCGACACCGGCATCGACAAGGGGCGCCAGCCACGCTTCGAGTTCGGCAGGTGTCGCTGCCACCTTCGTCTCATAATGCCCGACCTTCCATTGCGACAGTCGCATGATGATCGGAAAATCGGGACCGGTCGCTTCGCGTACGGCACGAACAATTTCGGCGCCAAATCGCGCGCGTCCGCTCATAACGCCGCCCCATGCGTCACCGCGACGATTTGTGAACGCCCAAGCGAACTGGTCGATAAGATGGCCGTGCGCCCCGTGAATCTCAACGGTGTCGAAACCTATGCGCTGTGCTTCCGCCGCGGCATTGGCAAAGGCGGCGATAGTGTCGGCAATGTCGGCGTCGCGCATCGGCTCGCCGAGCGGATTCCCGGCATTATCGAATCCAGAGACGCTGTCGATACGACCTTCCGGCAACCAGCCATTTATCGGATTTGGGTTGGCTCCGAGATGGCCGATCTGAAGACCGATTCGACCATTCGCCGCATGGACATCATCGACGACCCGGTGCCAGGCCTCGAACGAAGCTTCTGAATTCAACCGGGGCATTGCTGGGTCGCCGTGGGAAGCCTCACGATCGACAACGCTAAGTTCCGTCAGGATCAAACCTACGCCACCTTCTGCACGCTTGCGATAGTATGCTCCTGCCTCTGGAGGAATAATGCCGTCATCTGCAAAAAGGCGCGTCATAGGCGCCATGACAAAACGATTGGGGAGAACCAGTTTGTTGAGTGAAAAAGGTTCGAACAATGCTTCATATACCATGTGATGGTTTCCTAACCTGATCCATGCAGGTTGTTCGTAGAGGTGAGCATGTCGATTGATATAGCGTCGTGATGTTTCAGGGGCCTTGTTTATCACTTCTGCCATCTCAATCAGTCTGCAAGGAGCCAAAGAGCGGTTTTGTATGTTGGCACGCAAACTGGTATAGCATCGAAACCTAGCGTCAATTAGGCACTAGAGATCGCCTAGGTATACATGAAGGAACCGCATGCTGGACGCTCAGAACCCGGATTTGGGCAATCGCCTGCTTCTCGATCAAATTGCCGACAAATGGTCTATCTTGATCCTGTCGCAAATCTGTGAGGAACCGCTACGCTTCAATCTGCTCAAGCGCAGTATCCCCGGGATCTCGCAGAAGGCTTTGACGCAGGCTTTAAGGCGACTTGAGCGGAATGGTATCCTGCAACGTGTCGTCAGATCGACGTCACCAGTCGCTGTGGAATACCGCGTGACGCCTCTCGGCCGGACGCTCAGCGGACCGTTCTCGGCTCTTTTTGACTGGACCGAGCGCTATGCGTCGGATGTCGAAGCTGCCCGGAGTGAGTATGATGCCCGTGAAGCTCTTACGGTTCTTTGAGCGACTACAGTCATAGATTGCCGGGAGAGAGGGAAAGCGTACTGCATGTCGTTGGCATTTGCGGGTGGGGCGGCGACGGTGCTTTCCATTGATGGAAATCGCCACGCATGCCGCTCGCTTACAATCGGAACCTTGCCGCTGAGCAAGGGGCCGCTGGTCGGCGCATGGCGCAGCCTGGTTAAACCCCTCTGGTCTATCGGTTCGGTAGTTAGGTTGGTGACATCAGTTCGCCCCTGCTACACTGTTGGGCATATGCGAAAGACCATGCTGTCCCCCCAAGCCCAATCGCCCGAAGCTGCCGGCGCTGTCAGTGACCGCCGACGCCAGATTTTGGAAATTTCCGCCCAATTGTTCGCGCGTAAGGGATATAGGGGCACCACCATGCGCGATATCGGCGAAGAAGCCGGTGTGCTCGGCGGGTCGCTCTACCATCACATAAAATCGAAAGACGCATTGTTCGTCGAGTTGCACAACGTAGCGCTGGATGCAGCCGCCGAGCGCATCGCGACGGCGATCGCAGACCATGACGATGCATGGCAAAGGCTCGAAGCGGCGTGCGTGGCCATGCTTGAAATCCAGCTCGACCCGGATTCCCTGACATTGCCGATGATGAACGACTTTCGGGAAGTGCCCGCCGAGGTGAGAGCGGCGCTCATCCGACGGCGCGACCAGTTCGAAGATCAGTTTCGGAAGCTGGTCGATGCACTGGACCTACCGGCGGCGATCGACCGGTCGGTATATCGCAATCTGCTGTTGTCGCAGTTGAACACGGCTGCGGCCTGGTTTCGACCGGGCCGCCTCACGCCGGCGCAGCTCGCCCATCAGATAGCGATCGTGTTTCGCCACCAATAACGACCGGGCCTTCTCAGCCGATTAGGCTGATTAAGCGCTCGCGAATTGACTGTAACAGATGTTTGGTATAGCAGCGTCCCGGAATAGCCGGGAGTGCCGCCATGCCGAGTTACGTGCCGCCAATCGAGGATTACCGCTTCCTCCTGAACGAGGTTCTCGGCTTCGATGCCCAGACGTCGGAGCTCGGGTTCGAGGTGGATGCCGATCTGGCGGCCTCGGTGCTGGAAGAGGCCGGACGATTATGTTCGGATCGCCTCTATCCGCTAAACCGGGAAGGGGACGAAAAGGGTAGCCAGCTGGTCGATGGCGTCGTGCGCACGCCGCCGGGTTTCGCGGATGCGTATCGCGACTTTGCCTCGGCGGGCTGGGCCTCGCTGTCGGCGGACCCCGCGTATGGCGGGCAGGGGCTTCCTTTCATCCTGCAGCTCTGGCTCGACGAGATGATGTCGGCGGCGAACCTGTCGTTCGGCCTTTTCCCCGGTTTGACGCGCGGCGCGTGCGAGGCGATCGCAGCCCATGCCGATGACCAGCTCAAGACTGCCTATCTGCCCCGCATGATCAGTGGCGAATGGACCGGCGTCATGGCGCTGACCGAAAGCGGGGCGGGCACCGATCTGGCCTTGCTCAAGACCAGGGCTGCGCCGCTGGACGACGGCTATGCCATCACCGGCACCAAGATCTTCATCTCCTCGGGCGACCATGATTTCGGCGGCAATATCGTCCATCTCGTGCTGGCGCGCTTGCCGGACGCGCCAGCCGGGGTGAAGGGCATCAGCCTGTTCCTGGTGCCGAAATTCCTTCCCGACGAAAGCGGTGGTTTCACCGCGCGCAATACCCTGTCGGTTGGTGCTCTCGAAAAGAAGATGGGTATCCACGCGCAACCGACCTGCGTGATGAATTATGACGGTGCTACCGGCTGGCTCGTCGGCGAGCCTCATCGGGGGCTGGCGGCGATGTTCACTATGATGAACACTGAGCGGCTGATGGTCGGTATCCAGGGTCTCGGCATTGCCGGCGCGGCCTATCAGCAGGCAGCCGCTTATGCGAAAGATCGCCTGCAAGGGCGGAGTGCCGATGGCAAGGCCGGCCCCGTGGCGATCATCGATCATGCCGATGTGCGCCGGATGCTGCTGGGCGTGCGCGCCTTTGTCGAAGCTGGGCGGGCCTTGGCCGGGTGGACAGCGCTGCAACTCGACCGCGCACAGGCGCATCCCGACCCTTCGGAGCGCGCCCGAGCGGATGCGCGCGTCGCGCTGCTCACGCCGGTGATCAAAGCGGCGTTTACCGACCTTGGCTTTGAAGGAGCCGTCCAGGCGCAGCAGGTGTTCGGCGGTCACGGCTACATCCGTGAATGGGGGATGGAGCAATTCGTGCGCGATGCACGCATCGCCCAGATTTACGAAGGCACCAACGGCGTCCAGGCGATGGATCTGGTCGGCCGCAAACTCGGTATGGGGGGCGGCACCGTCGTCGAGGAGTTTTTCGCGTTGATCGACGCGGATCTCGACAGTCTTGCGGAGGCGGCCGTCAACCACTCGGTCGTGGCGCAGACGCGACAGGCGCTCGCGTTGTTGCGGACGTCGACCGTCGCGCTGCGTGGCGCCGATGCCGATGCGACGGGCGCGGCGGCGGTCGACTATCTGCGGTTGTTCGCGTTGGTCGCAATGGGGTGGATGTGGTCCCGGATGGTCGGCGCCGCGATCAAGGGCAACTCGCCGCTCCATGCCGCAAAGCTCACCGTCGCCACCTTTTTCGGACAGCGGGTCTTGTCGCAGGTCCACGGGCTGGCAGCGAGCATCGCGGCGGGTGGGCAAAGCATCATGGCACTTCCAGCGGAAGCTTTTTGAACGAACGGGGAATTGGAAATGGCGGTTCAAGTGGAACGAAACGGCGCAACCAGCGTGCCGCGCCTGTCCAACGGTGCCGTGATGCCCTGTCGATAGCCAATGGCTTTGTCGATCAGATCGGTGAAACTGCGACGGCAGCCGAGGCTGATCCCGATTGCCAGGCCATCGTCATGGCCGGCGCCAGCAGGCTGTCATTGCGACCAGATCAGACTGTCGACACTGGCCGATCGGCTGCAATTCTAAGCGGCATGCCGGAACGGCTGGGCCTGGCAGCCCGCTCCCTTGATCGAACAACTGGCGGCGCAAGGCCGCACATTCTTAGACCTGAATGCATGAAGCGCCACGATGTGGCGATCGGAGACAGACAATGACGGACGTATATCTGGTTTCTGCGGCGCGGACCGCTATCGGCAGCTTTAGCGGGTCATTGAAGGACCAGAAGCCGGGCGAACTGGCCGCCCATGTGGCGAAAGCGGCGATCGCGCGCGCGGGCATCGACGCCGCCCTGGTCGGTAATGTCGTGTTGGGTAACGTCATCCACACCGAACCGCGTGACGCCTATGCGGCGCGGATCGCGGCGATCGGCGCGGGCATCCCCCAGGAATGCCCCGCGCATACGGTGAACCGGCTGTGCGGATCAGGGCTGCAGGCCATCATAGCCGCGGCACAGTCGATCCTGCTCGGCGATTGTGAAATTGCCCTTGGTGCAGGTGCAGAGATCATGAGCCGCGCGCCCTATTTCGCACCAGCCGTCCGCTGGGGTCAAAAAATGGGGGAGGCGGCTCTTGTCGACGGGCTCACCGGCGCATTGACCGATCCGTTCCAGGCGATCCATATGGGCGTCACCGCGGAAAACGTCGCGGCGCGCTACGGCATCAGCCGCGAAGCGCAGGATAACCTCGCGCTGGAAAGCCAGCGTAGGGCAGCCCATGCCATCGCCGAGGGCTATTTCCGCGAACAGATCGCCCCCGTGGATATCATCGCGCAGCGCAAGCCCGTGACGTTCGACACCGACGAATATGTCCGCACAAATGCCGGCCCGGAAGATTTCGCCAAGCTCAAGCCCGTGTTCCAGAAGGACGGCACCGTTACCGCTGGTAATGCGTCGGGCATCAACGATGCCGCCGCAGCGGTGATCCTCGCGAGCGGGGAAGCTGTGCGGACCCACGGCCTCAAGTCGCTCGCGCGCCTTGTCTCTTATGGCCATGCTGGCGTCGATCCCGCCTATATGGGCATCGGTCCGGTGCCTGCGACCCGCCAGGCGCTTCAACGGGCAGGACTGACGGTCGCCGACCTGGACGTCGTCGAAGCCAACGAAGCGTTCGCGGCACAGGCCTGCGCGGTCACGAGCGAACTGGGTTTCGACCCTGGGAAAGTTAACCCCAATGGCAGCGGGATATCGCTTGGTCACCCGGTCGGCGCGACGGGGGCGATCATCACGACGAAACTGGTCTACGAACTGCAACGTACAGGCGGCCGTTACGGGCTGACGACGATGTGCATCGGCGGTGGACAAGGCATCGCCGCGGTGTGGGAGCGGGTCTGACTTCCGTAGCGAGGGTACGGAGAGGCAGCGCCTTCACAAACGGGTTGGCGGGCAATCGTGGAATGATCGTCAGGCCGCGACCTTGTGGCATCTTCCATCCTCGAGCCCAAGCCGACCCGGTGAACGTCCAAAGTGACGACTGAACTTCGTGACGGCGTGAAGGTAGGGACGCTGGGTAGCCGGCGACAAGTTGCGCAACATCATGTCGTCGATCATATGACGGAGCAGCGGGCTCACCGCTGTCGTGGTATCCGCCATAAGGTGGTCTCCTGATCAGGTGGTGGTGGTCTCAGCACCCGCACCTTCTCATCAGGAGACCATTTCAGCCAATAGGCAAACCTCTCCCACGCTACCTCTGTTCAATCCGGTTTGCCCGTGGACCAGTGCGCCGTCAGAACCGATAGCCGACCATCAGACTGAACACACCGGGATCGACCTTGACGTCGATCGTCCGGGCAATGTCGCCTACTCCGGGCGTCGTCGTGGTGAGGGTGGCCCTGGTGTCGATCCAGTAGCGCGAGTAGGCCATGTCGAGCATCCAGTTCTTCGCGATAGGAATTTCCGCGCCGAGCTTCACCACGGGGCCCCAGGAATCCTTCAGCTTGGAGGAACTGCCGGTGCCGCCAAACGCGCCGGTATATCCGGCACTCACGTGCCTGTTGGCGAAAGATGTGTAGTTCACCCCGGCGCCGACATAGGGCCGAATGCCCGGCAGGTCGGTGACGGTATAGGTTGCCAGCACCGCGGGGAACCAGGCTCTCGCTGTCCCCACCCGGCCGAGCGCCGCCCCCGCGCCAGCACCATCGAACTTGATCAGGGGCGGGGCGCCCGCCTGCACCACGACCGACCATGGCCCCGAGATCTTCCGCTCATAGACCAGCGCAAGGGTGCGCGTATTGCGCAAGTGGGTTTGAATTCCCGGTGGCGTGGTGCCGGGAAGTCCGACCAGGTCGTCGGACTTCGTGTTGAAGCCAATTTCGGCATAGCCGATCTTCAGCGTGTTGGCAGCCGCTTCAGATTGTGCATGTGCAACAGTGCTGCCAAATGCAAGGGCAAGCCCCGCGACAGAGACGCAGGCGGCTTTGATGTTTGACATATTCTCTCTCCTTTGGACTGGTCATTGCCAGCTGATTGTTGGAATGAAATGCTTGCGGCAAAGCGGCTCTGGCATCGGAAAACACCCGCTCAAGCCGACTTTTTGGTTGCTCCTGTAGAGGGCTGGCCACGCCGCCAGGGGTTGATGTCCCTGGCCGGGCACTGGCGAAGCCACGCTTGTTCCGTCATGGCCCGCCTGTGGTGGAATAGTGCCACGTCACAGGTCGAGCACCAGAGGCCCGCTCCCGGTTCCCCGGGATACGCAGAGTAGAATCTTGTTTCCTTTTTCGCGTTCCGCCGTCGTTAGGACTGCATCGCGGTGCTCGATTTCGCCGGAGAGGACCCGGCACTGGCAGGTGCCGCAGACGCCCTGACGGCACACCGTGTCGATAGCGAGACGTTCGCTTTCGAGAACCTCCACGATGCTCTGTCCCACTTCAACCCGCAGCTGCCGACCGCTGCGCGCCAACTCGATGGTGAAAGGTACATCAGGGTGCGAAGGGCGGGGCGGGCTGAAGCTCTCGGTCGCAATCGCGTCCGCCGGCCAGCCCATCGTTGCCGCGACCGCCTTGACACGTTCCATGAAGCCCGCCGGTCCACACAAAAAGACCTGATCGTCCGCCTGATATTGACCGAGCGCGCTGGCGATCTCACCGTCCTCAATGCCTTTGCCGTCGTCGCAATGCAACTGGATACGCGCTGCGAACGGAAAGCGTTGAAGCGTCTGGTCGAAGGGAACATGAGCCGGCGTACGCGCAAAGACATGTAGCGCAAAGTCTTTCGCCGCGAGCGCATAGGCCATCGAGATGAGGGGTGTCACGCCAATGCCGCCGGCGATCAGGACATGACGCCCGCTGGATACCTGCAGTGGGAAATGGTTGCGGGGGCTGCCGACCTCGACGAGCGTCCCTTCCTGAAGACGTGAATGCATGGCCATGGAGCCGCCGCGGCCGGCGGCATCTCGCTTGACAGCAATCTGCCATTGCCCCGCATGGCCCGGCCGACCGATCAGTGAATATTGGCGCACCAGGCCAGGTTCGAGCCGGACATCGATGTGAGCGCCGGCCTCGTAGATCGGCAGCGACGAGGGAGATGCCGATTCAAGCGTGAACAGGCGTATGTCCTGGGCGATGTCTTCGGTCGCGACGACCCTGGCCAGTCGCCATGGCGTCTCGCTGTTCGGAAAGGCCTCCGGGCTCCACTCTCCCCAATAGTCGCGCATCAGTGGAGCGCGCGGCGACAACTCCGCCTCTGTTGCGCGCCAGCCCGCCACCAACCGATACCAGGGAATTTGTGGGTAGAGATGATGGATGAGATGGGCGTTTTGACCGAGCATCAAAGGGTCGAGCCACTTGTTGGGCTTGATGATCGCGGTCGCCTTGACCGGATGCTCGCGCTGCTCGACGCCCGGCGGATGCTGGATATGTGCGAAAACATAGAGGGTCAGCAGGATTCCGATGCGCTGGGGTATCCACCAGATCAGGGCCCACTCGAGCGCCCAGGGGGATGCGATCCAAAAGGCATACCAGCCCGCCATCAGGGAAAGGGCTAGGATGAAGCGCACATTCTGTGCAGTCGACCACTGGCCGAAGCGTTTCAGGTACCAGGAAACCCAATGAAACTCGAGAAACAATGCAAAAAAGAACAGGCCGGATAGCGAACCCGTTGCGCCCTCGTCCGGGTCTTCGTGGAGTTCCCCCGTCGACTTGTGATGGGCCAGGTGAAGGACGCGGTAGACGGCCGCTTCAAATCCGGGAAACAACAACTGGCCGCTGACGGTGCCGATCGCGTCATTGACAAATGGGTTGCGCGACACGGCCCGGTGCGTTGCGTCATGCAACGGCGTGAAGGAAACATATATGGCCAGCGTATTGATGATGATGCCGAGGGGAATGGGCATCCAGCCCTCCAACATGCCGTAGGCCGACAAGCCGAAGGTGGCGAAGCAGCCTAGGACTAGACACAGCGTCGGCAGCGGCCAAAGGGGAATTGCGTGAAGGGCTTGCAGTTCCGAAGTGGCCCGCAATCTTCCTGCCACCGCCCAATCTGCCTGCGCCTGTTCCGCAAAGGCCGGCTCCGGCAATCCGGGACCATCCAGAACGGCTGTTTGGTTAAACATCTTGGTCTCCGCATGCATAGAAGAATTGGTCGAGGGTGTGGGACATGACGCGGCTCAGCCCTTGAACCGGATCAGCAGGTTCATCAGCTTGATCGCCCTACCGGCGTAAGGCGGCTGGAAGAGCATCTGGATGGCCGAGAGCCGTCCCTGGTAGAACACCGGGCGCAATTTCGAGAAAGTGTTGAACCCCTCGCGCGAGTGGTAGTGCCCCATGCCGCTGGGGCCGACCCCGCCAAAGGGCAGGTCATGTTGGGCCACGTGCAGCAAGGCCTCGTTGACCCCCACTCCCCCCGACATGACGCGTGAGATGTAGAAGTTCTGCAATGCCTTGTCGTGCGTGAACGGATAGATCGCCAGCGGCCGGTCGTGTGCATTGATATAGTCGGCCACCTCCTGCGCGCTGCGGTACGTGCGGACAGGCAGGATGGGACCGAATATCTCGCGCTGCGACAGTTGCATCTGCGGCGTCGGGTTCAACACCAGGTGCGGCGCGAACTTACGCAACGCCGCATCGGGCGTCTGGCCTTCAGCCAAGTTTACCAGCTTTGCCCCCTTGGCACGCGCGTCCTCAAGCGTGGCGGTCAGGCGGGCATATGCGCGCTCATCGATGATAGAGGTGTAGTCGTTGCCGTTGATATCGGGGAAGCGCTCGGCGAACAGATGCTTGCAGTGCGCTACGAATTCCTCGGTGGCCCCCTCGGGCAGGAACACATAATCGATGTTCGTGCAGATCTGCCCGGCGTTGAACATCTTCACCCACATGATCCGCTCGGCAGCGGTCTTGACTGAGAAGTCCGGACCGACCACCGCAGGCGCCTTGCCGCCCAATTCCAGCGTCACCGGCGTCAGGTTGCGCGCCGCGTTGGCCATCACTGCGCGGCCGGTAGCGCCGGAACCGGTGAACAGCAGGTGATCGAAGGGCAATGACGAGAATGCCGGCCCGCTGCCGCCGCCGTCGTCGAAGAAGCGCAGTTTCTCCTCGGGGAAATATCGGGGACTGATTTCGATCAACAGGGCTGCCAGATGGCGCGAGTTCTCCGACATCTTGACCATCGCCCGGTTGCCCGCCGCCAGGATCGCGGCGAGCGGGCAGAACGACAGGTTGAGCGGGAAATTCCACGGCACGATCACGCCCACCACCCCCAGCGGCTGCGGAATCACCCGGTTCGAAGCGCCGGGATACAGCATCACGTCGATGTGCCGACGCTGCGGCTTCATCCATCGTTTGAGATTCTTGGCGGAGTCCTTGACTGTTTCGAGCACCACGAAGAATTCGGCGAAGAGGGTCTCGAACTCCGAACGATTACCGTAGTCGAGGTTGATCGCCTCCACGAGGCGCTGGCGGTTGTCCTTCAGCAACCGCGATAGCGCGTCCAGGTCGGCCATGCGCTCGGCTCGCGTGGGTTCCGGATAGGCGAGATAGGCCGCGCGTTGACGATCGAAACATTGTTGGAATTCGGCCGGCATCTGCAGCTGATCGGATGCAAGGGTGCGTGCGTCCATGTGGGTTCCTAGCGGGTGTTGGAGTCAGGCGATCTGGCGCAGCTCGCGCCGAAGAATCTTGCCCACCGTGGACTTGGGCAGGGCATCCACGAATGCCACCTGCTTGGGCACCTTATAGGCGGTGAGCTGGCTGCGGCAGTGCGCGACGATCTGCTCGGCGCCCACGTCAGCGCCGGGTGCGCGCACCACATACAGCTTCGCGGCCTCACCGGTCCTCTCGTCTGGAACGCCCACGCAGGCGCACTCCAGTACGCCGGGGCACGCGGTGGCCACGCCCTCGATCTCGTTCGGGAAGACGTTGAAGCCGGAGACGATGATCATGTCCTTCTTGCGATCGACCAGCTTCAACAGGCCGTCAGGCGTGAACAGGCCCACGTCGCCTGTGCGGAAATAACCATCGGACGTGAACGCTTCGGCATTGGCCTGCGGTTGCTGCCAATAGCCGCGCATCACCTGTGGACCCTTGACGCAGACTTCACCGGCCTCACCTTGTGCGGCCTCAGTACCATCCTCTTTGAGCAGCATGACGTCCGTGGAGGGCAGCGGCACGCCGGTGGTGCCATTATAGCCCCCGGCAGAAGCGAGGTTGAAGCTGATCACGGGGCTGGTTTCGGACATGCCATAGCCCTCGCGAACGGGGCATCCGGTCAATGCCTCCCATTTCGCCGATGTCGGTTCAAGGATCGCAGAGCCACCGCCGGCGGCCATGCGCAGGCGCGAGAAGTTGACCTCCTTCGCGCGTGGATGCGTAGCCACCCCTGCGAACAGCATGTTGACACCGGTGAAGACGGTGCAGCGCGACGCCTTCAGCACGTCAATGAGGCTATCCATGTCCCGTGGGTTGGGCACCAGCCAGTTCTCGGCGCCCACCGAGAAGTAGGTGACGAAGTTCACCATCAGCGCGAAGATGTGGTACAGCGGAATAGCGGTGACGATCACCTCCTCGCCAGGGCGCAGGTTGTCCGCCACGATCGACTTGAACTGTTGCACGTTGGCCACCAAGTTGCGGTGCGTCAACGCAGCGCCTTTGGACAAGCCGGTGGTGCCGCCGGTATATTGCAGAAACAGCAGATCCTCTCCACCCAGCGCCACCGGCGCGAAGGGCAGGCTTTCGCCGTCCATCAGCGCCTGCGCGAGGGCAATCGTGCCCTGCAGGCGCGCATCGACCGGCGGGCTGGGCAGCGCCGCTGCAGTACCGTCGCCAGGGCCGATCATTATGACTGTCTGCAACAGCGACTGCGCATCGGGCCTGCTCAGCACCTCTGCCACAGTGGCAGAAGCGCCGCTGAAGCCGACGAGTATCCGGGCGTCCGCATCGCGCAACTGATGCTCCAGTTCGCGCGGCGTATAAAGCGGATTGACGTTGACCTGCACCGCGCCGGCGCGGGCGATACCGAGAAAGGCAATCGGGAAGGCCATGAAATTCGGCGTCATCAATGCGATGCGGTCACCCTTGCGTACGCCCAGACGGGACTGCAGGTAGGCGGCGAAGTCGCGCGACAACCGATCCACATCGGCATAGCTCAGCGTCTGGCCGAAGCATTTGAACGCCGGCCGATCGGCGAACTCGACCATGGCCGCTTCCATCATGGCGACGACCGATGGATAGGCATCGGCATCGATTTCTATCGGCGTGTTGCCATAGCTGGCATGCCAAGGACGTTGGCGCATCGGAATATTCCTGAATGGGGCGTTGGACATGGGGGGCGAGCTCAGTGCACGGTGCGGATCAGATCCACCGCTTTCTCGGCGATCGCGATGGCGGCGGCATTGGTGTTGCCGCCGATCAGCGTGGGCATGATGGAAGCATCCACCACGCGTAGGCCTTGCAGACCATGCACCCGCAGTTGAGGGTCGACGACAGCCATCGGATCGACACCCATCCGGCACGTCCCGACGGGATGATAGACGCTATCGACGCGGGCCCGTAACACGGCGCGGATGTCTTCGTCGGTGTGGACGTCGGCCGTGAAGAGGTCTTTGTGCCGCAAGCTGGCCAGCGCGGGGGCATCCATCAACCGGCGCGTCAGCTTGAAGCCTTTGACCAGGGTCTCCAGATCGTCCCCATGCTGTAAAAAGGCGGGATCGATGTCCGGTGCCTGAAGCATGTCCGGGCCTTTTAGTGTGACCTGCCCCCGGCTCTTGGGTCGCAGTGCGCAGACGTGGCAGGAATAGCCATGTGCCGCGTGCAACTTGCGTGCGTGATCATCGACCAGGCTGATGACGAAGTGCAGCTGCACATCGGGTGCGGCCAGTGAGGGATCCGTCTTCAGGAACCCGCCACCTTCGGCAAAGTTGCTGGTGAGCATGCCTTGACGCGAGCGCAGGTACCGGATGATCTCGCGCGTCATGCGCACCGAGGCACCCAAAGAGATGCCCATCAGATCCAGGCTCTTGGCAGCGTAGCCAAAGATGAAATCGGGATGGTCCTGCAAGTTCCGGCCTACGCCTGGCAGGTCGTGCAGCACCTTCACGCCTACCTGACCAAGATGCTGCGCGGGTCCGATCCCTGAGACCATCAGCAGCTGTGGCGTATGGAAAACGCCAGCGCTCAGGATCACTTCCTTGCGGGCGCGGTAGATTTTTTCCTGCCCGGCATGCGTGCAGACCACGCCCACGGCGCGGCGCCCTTCAAACAGGAGGCGGGTCGCCTGGGCGCCTGTCACCACCAGCAGGTTGCGGCGATGGCCGATATGCGGGTGCAGATAGGCCCGTGCGGCGCTCCAGCGCTCACCATTCCTCTGCGTGACCTGGTAAATGCCGATGCCTTCTTGTTCGGCGCCGTATCTCGGGCGCGTGAGCGCCTGTGTCGGTGACTGGATCATTTACTACGAGCCGAGCAAAATCCAGGGCACGCGCGGCTACTTTGCCGTCGCTAAGGTCGCCCAGGTCGTGCCGGATCCCAAGGCGAAGGACATGTACCAGGCGCTGATCGAGCCGGGCACATATCTCGACTTCGTCAACCCTGTCCCCTTCAACGGTCCGCTCGGTCTGGTCGAGCGCGGTGTGCTCAACGAGGCTGGCAAAATATCGGGCCGGGCACAGTCCGCCGTTCGCCCACTTTCAATTGCGGATTTCAATCGCATCATCGATCTCGGCACTGCGGAAGAGGACGACTTCTTGCCGCGCGTCGATAGCGGGAGTGACAATTCGCTGCGCGAGGAGCGGACGCCCTTCCTTCACGAGATCGAGCGGGACCGGGTCGCCTACCTCGGGTCGAGATTGGTGCGGGACCGGTTGTTCCGCCGCCGTGTCGTCACCGCCTATGACGCGCGGTGTGCGATTACGGGCCTCAAGCTCATCAATGGCGGTGGCCGGGCCGAGGTTGAAGCCGCCCACATTCGCCCCGTGGAGCGAGGCGGCCCCGACATCGTCAACAACGGCCTCGCCCTGTCAGGAACGGTCCATTGGATGTTCGATCGCGGGCTCATCAGCTTGAAGGACGATCTGGAAATCCTGATCAGCCGGCAAGCGAACGATCCTGACGGCATTCGCTCGCTGGTCAATCGCACGGGGTTTGCGATGCCGCCCGAGAGGATCGCGGACAGACCGCATCCCAGTTTCCTGTCCTGGCATCGCGAGCACTGTTTCAAACACTGATCCCACGCGTTGATCGCCGGTCATTCAATTCGGTGTGCCAGAGTGGGCGGCCACGATTGACCCTGTGTCGGCAAACGCGCGCTTCCCTCGCCGATGCCACATTGTCAGCATCTGCTCGCGATCCGGCCCCCGCAGTTTTGCTGCCGCCTCGATCAGCAATCCAAGGATCACGGCGCGATCGTCGTCGGTGAGTTCGACCAACCCGGCTTTGGCGACGAGCCCGCCCAGTTCGATCAAATGCCGCGTGCGTTCGCGCCGCTTCACTTGCCAGTCACGGGTGTCACGCCGCGCCTGCTTCGCCTGAAGGCGATTGCGCGCGGCCGTCGTCCTTCGCAGCGCCGCCTTGTTCATGGCCAGAGCGGCTGCCAGCGCCTTCGCGGTCCCCGCGAAAGAACGCGGCGCCCCGCTTGCGCCACGCCTCCCGTGTCGGACGTTCGGCTGTGGTGGCAGCGAGCAAGGCCCCGGCCAGTTCCTCGATGGTCAGGTCGTCGGCGCCGGTCGCTACGACCAGCTCGCCAAGCTGGCTTTGCTTGCGGCCTTTCAGTTGTCTGGCCTTGCCGGTCAGTGCCTTGAGTTCGGCATCATAATCGCGAGGTTTGCGCATCGGTCCGTCCTTCCAATTGTATGGGTCGGACGAACCAGTTATCGAGGTTCCCGATTAGTCACAACATCGTGAAATCTCCTGAGATTTCGCGCTCCCGAAACTGATGAAATCTTTCGAGGGCGCGCTTATACGTCGTGCCGACGTGCGCTTTTGAGTGTAAATGGATTGCCGTCATGGCGATCTACCACTTCTCGGCCAAAGTGATCTCCCGCGCTGCCGGTTCGTCCGCCGTGGCAGCGGCCGCCTACCGCTCGGCCTCGCGCCTGCGCGACGATCGGCTCGACCGGCACCACGACTTTTCCAACAAGCCGGGCGTCGTACACAGCGAAGTGCTGCTGCCCGCTGGCGCGCCTGACGAATGGCACGGCCGCGAGCGGCTCTGGAATGACGTCGAGGCGGCGGAACTGCGCAAGGACGCGCAGCTCGCCCGCGAAGTCGAGTTCGCCATTCCCCGCGAGATGAGCCAGGCCGACGGGATCGAACTGGCCCGCGACTTTGTCCAAAAGGAGTTTGTCGACCGGGGCATGGTTGCCGATCTCAACGTGCACTGGGATGTCGGGCCCGACGGGCAGCCCAAGCCGCATGCGCACGTGATGCTGGGCATGCGTGAAGTTACCGAGGAAGGCTTCGGCCAGAAGGTCCGCGACTGGAACAAGACCGAACTCCTCACCCACTGGCGCGAAGCCTGGGCGCAGCACGTCAATACCCGGCTTGCCGAACTCGACATCGACGCCCGGATCGATCACCGCTCGCTGGAAGCGCAGGGCATCGATCTGGAGCCGCAGCACAAGATCGGCCCCGCAGCCTCGCGCATGGCAGAACAGAGGCTCTCCAGCGAGCGTCTCGACGAGCATCACGCCATTGCCCGGGCCAACGGCGAGAAGCTGCTCGCCGATCCAGAAATCGCGCTCGATGCGATCACCCACCAGCAATCGACCTTCACCAGCCGCGACCTTGCCATGTTCGTGCACCGGCACAGCGAGGGCAAGGACCAGTTCGATGCCGTGATGGCGGCGGTGCGGTCCTCGCCGGAGTTGGTCAAACTGGGCCAGGACGGGCGCGGCGAGGATCGCTTCACCTCGCGCTCGATGCTGGAGACCGAACAGCGGCTGGAGCGCGCGACTATCACGCTCGACGCGCGGCGGCATCACGGCGTCGGTGACCGTCACCTGGAACGCGCGCTGGCCCATGCCGAGGAACGCGGCATGGTGCTTTCCCCTGAACAGTGCGGCGCCTTCGAGCATGTCACCGAGGCGCGCGGCATCAGCAACGTCATCGGCTATGCCGGCACCGGCAAGAGCGCGATGCTCGGCGTGGCCCGCGAAGCATGGGAGTCGGCTGGCTATTCCGTGCAGGGCGCGGCCCTCTCGGGCATCGCCGCCGAGAACCTGGAAAGCGGTTCGGGCATTACATCCCGCACCATCGCCAGCCTCGAACACCAATGGGGCCAGGACCGCGAGCTGCTGACGAACAAATCGATCCTCGTCATCGACGAGGCCGGCATGATCGGCACGCGCCAGATGGAGCGTGCAATCGGTGAGGCTGAGAAGCGCGGCGCCAAGGTCGTGCTGGTCGGCGATCCCGAGCAGCTCCAGGCAATCGAGGCCGGGGCCTCGTTCCGCTCGATCGCCGAGCGGCACGGCGCGGTCGAGATCACCACCATCCGCCGTCAGTCCGAAGACTGGCAGCGCGATGCGACACGCCAGCTTGCCACCGGTCGCACGGACGAAGCGCTGACGGCCTATGAGGAGGCGGGCCATGTCCATGCCGCCGAGACGCGCGAACAGGCGCGCGAGGAGCTGATCGATCGCTGGGATCGTGACCGGATGGCCAATCCCGATGCCGGCCGGATCATCCTCACCCATACCAACGACGAGGTGCGCGAACTCAACGAAGCCGCGCGCAGCCGCATGCGTGCCGCCAGTCTGCTCGGCGAGGATGTTGGCCTTGAAGTGGAACGTGGGCCGCGCTCCTTCGCGTCCGGCGACCGTGTGATGTTCCTCAAGAACGAGCGCAGCCTGGAGGTGAAGAACGGCACGCTCGGCGCCGTCGAGCACGTCAGCCACATTGCCATGCGCGTTCGCACCGATGACGGCCGATCGATCACCTTCGATCTCAAGGACTATGCCCATTAGGATCACGGCTATGCCGCCACGATCCACAAGGCGCAGGGCATGACCGTGGACAGCGTCCATGTGCTGGCAACGCCGGGGCTCGACCGCCATGCCTCCTATGTCGCGCTCTCGCGGCATAGGGACCAGGTTGACCTGCATTACGGCAAGGATGACTTTGCCGACCGCGATCGGCTTGTCCGCACGCTCAGCCGCGAGCGCGGCAAGGATATGGCGTCCGACTATGCCCGCGTGCCCGAGCCCATCCCCGCACTGCAGCCCAGGCGCGGCATCTTCGACGGGCTCAAGCTCAAGGTGCCCAACTTCTCGGTCGTACCCGAACGGGTGAACTTCGATGGCGTGCGGCTC
>CEOS01134704.1_pt1 | contig 17399 bp, 14 predicted proteins | sample 530601 | NCBI WGS metagenome assembly CEOS01 (sample SAMEA2620666, study PRJEB7988) | marine metagenome | biome: marine biome (ENVO:00000447); feature: mesopelagic zone (ENVO:00000213); material: "saline water (ENVO:00002010), including plankton (ENVO:xxxxxxxx)" | depth 1000 m
TCATCGAGTATTTTAAGTTCGATTTTATTGGTGGGCAAACGATGGGTCCTTCTTAAGGGTGATGCTCAGATTTCAGAGCAATGGCTTAGTTAAAGCTAACAGCAAGATAACCGTTTCCAAGCGCGAGTGGCGATAGGTAAGGATCGACGCGATCAAAAGGGCCCCGCGATTAGTCCGAAGCCCGAGCGAATCATTCACCAGACCAATTACTTCGCAAAAAACAGCAAAGATGCTGAATGCATTTCGATAGCTGTTGACGCTATGGCGCGATGCTGCAAGTCGCGAGCAACATTCGAATTTCAATTGAGGACGTCAAATTGTCTACGGTTTCGAGACGAGGAATCATTCTGGCGGGTGGATCCGGAACCCGCCTGTACCCTTTGACGCGCGGCGTTTCAAAGCAGCTGATGCCGGTTTACGATAAACCAATGATATATTATCCACTATCGACTTTAATGCTGGCGGGTATTCGCGATATCCTGATCATTACAACTCCGGAAGATCAGGAACAATTTCAGCGCGTCCTAGGTGACGGTTCGGATTTCGGCATAGCTCTATCCTACGCTATTCAACCTCGCCCAGACGGTTTGGCGCAAGCGTTCCAGATTGGGGCTGATTTCGTTGGAAGCGATCCCAGTGCGTTGGTTTTGGGCGACAACATTTTTTACGGGCATGGACTGCATGATCTCCTGTCTAGTGCCACGCGTCAGTCTGCGGGAGCGAGTGTCTTTGCCTACAGGGTCAACAATCCTGAAGCCTACGGCGTGGTAGAATTCGATGAGAATGGGAAGGCATCTTCAATCGAGGAAAAGCCGAGGGAGCCCAGATCCAATTTCGCTGTAACAGGCCTCTACTTCTACGATGGTACCGTTGTCGATCGCGCGCGAGATCTCAAGCCATCACCCCGAGGCGAACTGGAGATTAGCGATTTGAACCGCCTGTATCTCGACGAAGGCGAGCTGGCAGTCGAGATCATGGGCCGCGGCTATGCCTGGCTCGATACAGGCACGCATGGTTCGCTCCTCGATGCAGCGAGCTATGTACGCATTACCGAAGAACGGCAGGGCCTCAAGATTTGCTGCCCTGAAGAAATCGCCTGGCGTCAGGGCTTTATTGACGACGCGCGGCTGGAGGAGATCGCCGCGCCCTTGGTCAAATCAGGCTATGGGGAATACTTGATGGCCCTGCTCCGCGAGGGAACGCACTAATGCAGATTATCGCTTGCGAAATCGATGGTCCGCTAATCATCGAACCGGAGGTTTTTGGTGATGAACGCGGTTTCTTTATGGAAAGCTGGAATGCGGAAAAATTCGCAGAGAGCGGTCTTGATATCGCGTTCGTTCAGGATAACCATTCGCGGTCGCAGAAAGGCGTTCTGCGCGGTATGCATTTTCAGAACCCCGGGCCACAGGGAAAGCTTGTGAGGGTTTCAAGAGGTGCGGTTTACGACGTCGCAGTCGATCTGCGCAGAAATTCCTCCACCTTTGGCAGATGGGTGGGTGTAGAACTTTCAGCAGAGAACAAGCGTATGTTCTGGGTGCCACGAGGGTTCGCTCATGGCTTTCTGACGCTCGAAAACGACACCGACTTTCTCTACAAATGTGATGCGCCTTATTCACCAGAGAATGAACATTCGCTCGCTTGGGACGATCCGTCCGTTGGCATTCATTGGCCAACCGAGGATTTGCAAGTTCAACTTTCGGCGAAAGATCGAGAAGGTAAGTCCTTTGGCGAAGTGACACCTTTCACATGAAGGTCCTGATTACCGGCGCGAGGGGACAACTTGGTAGCAGCCTCATAGACTCAGCCCCTGCAAATGTGGAGGTATGTGCCGTCGGAAGGGTTGAGTGCGATTTGTTGAAGCTGGACAGCATAACAGAACTCGTTGGAGATGTTAATCCCGATCTGGTTATAAATGCGGCTGCCTACACCGCAGTCGACAACGCAGAACACGACGAAGTCGCCGCTCGCATTATCAATGCGGAAACGGTCCGCGCTCTCGTGAAGTGTCACACCGGCAAGCTAGTGCATATCTCGACCGACTTCGTGTTCGACGGTCAGTCAAGCCGCCCCTACCGACCTCATGACAAGCGAGCGCCCTTGTCCGTTTACGGCCATACCAAGGCAGCGGGGGAAGATCATCTTCGCGATAGCGACATTCTCGTTCGGACATCTTGGGTGTACAATGCTGGCGGGTCCAACTTCGTACGTACGATGCTTCGCTTGATGCGTGAACGGTCGACATTGAAGATAGTGGCCGATCAGATTGGATCGCCAACGTGGGCTCCTGGGTTAGCCGACACAATCTGGAATCTGATCGATAAGGATGCGGCAGGCACCTTCCACCATAGCGATGCCGGGGTCGCGAGCTGGTATGATTTCGCCGTTGCTATCCAAGAAGAAGCTCTAGCGATCGGTCTGCTGACAGAGCCTATTCGGATAGCTCCGATCCCCAGTACAGATTATCCGACGCCCGCCTCACGGCCAGCTTTTTCGCTTCTCGATTGCAGTGACACGCGCGAGTTGCTTGAGGATAACTACATTCATTGGCGTACGAACCTACGCCTCATGCTGAAACAGGAAATGGCACTTGGCTAACATTCTCGTAACCGGAGGCGCGGGCTTCATTGGTGGTAATTTCGTTCACTATTGGGCCGATCGCCATCCCGACGATTCGCTGATCGTTCTCGATTCCCTTACCTATGCGGGCAATAAAACGACGATCGCAAACGTCGAACAAGCACAACTCATTGTCGGAGATATTCGCGATAAGGAACTTATTGAACAGTTACTTCGCGAACGCGACATCGAAACCATCGTGCATTTCGCGGCGGAAAGCCATGTAGACCGCTCAATTAGCGGGCCAGACGCGTTCATTGACACAAATATCCTCGGCACGAACAGCTTATTGAAAGCAGCACGAGCGGCTTGGTTGGAGGACGGGAGTGGGCGTGCACACCGTTTCCACCACATTTCTACGGACGAAGTGTATGGATCACTTGGCCCGAATGATGCTGCTTTCAGCGAAGCACATCCTTACCAACCAAATTCACCATATTCAGCTTCGAAGGCTTCTTCCGATCACCTTGTTCGCGCTTACCATCACACCTATGGGCTGGATGTCACAACTACAAACTGCTCCAACAATTACGGCCCGTTCCAATTCCCGGAGAAGCTAATTCCGTTGTTTCTTCTCAATGCGCTTCAGGGACGGGATCTTCCGATTTATGGGGATGGGATGAACGTACGTGACTGGCTGCACGTCGAAGATCATTGTCGCGGCATAGAGGCCTGCCTTGCCAATGGTCAGCCAGGTGAAACCTACAACCTTGGTGGCGGTGCTGAATTGCCCAATATGACAGTGATCGACACGATCTGCACTGAAGTCGACCTCGCCTTTACGGAGATCAGCGGGCTGGCCGAACGTTATCCCAATGCGCCCGCCGCTAATGGTCAGCCAACCAGCGTTTTAAAGACATTTGTCACTGACCGTAAGGGTCACGATCGGCGCTACGCTATCGATGAAACCAAAGCCCGCGCTGAACTAGACTACTCTCCCGCATGCACCTTCGAGCAAGGCCTACGCCAGACTTTACGCTGGTACTTGGACAACGAAGCCTGGTGGAGGCCGTTGGCGAATAATTAAGCTTCATAAGCTCGGCGGCAATTCTGGCCGCACAATTTTTTCTTCTCGCGCCAAGCGGACCGCTCTAACACCGATCCATGCCAAGAGAACCGCGTATCCAAGCTACGCCGAGAAACGGACCTTCGCGTCTCTGGCCGGTCATTTCGCGATACTTCGTGAGGCTTCTTGTTCATCTCGATGCGCTGCGACTAGCCCCCGCAACCTACCTCGGCGCAGTCTGGACATGGTTATGCGGCAAACGCCTCCGCGCACGCTTGGCGTTAACACCACTGTTGGGACGTTCAAGATTTGCATACCAGTTGTGGCGCCTCGACCACCCCAAGCCCTATCTTGTTAAGGGCACAAACTGTGGAATTAGGATCGTTGCCATAATAAAGGACGGCGTGGGGCTCGAGGCCACGCGCGCAAGCCTTGCCCGCGAACAAATTGAAGCGCGAGTAATTAGCAACAGGCAATCATGGCAAGACCATGTCTCGAACTTATGCAATCATTATCCCGACGCCTGGCTTATGGAGCTTCATGCTGGTGAGACGCTGGCGCCGGGTGCGGGCAACATCTATCGCAATGCTGCGGCAGCGGCTGGCTGCAATACCTATGTTATCTATGCCGACGACGATCTCAAAGCGAAAGAAAAACCGCATTTTAAGCCAGACTGGAATGCGGAATTATTCAAACATCATGATTACATAACGGGCGCTTCTATTATTCGATATTGTGAAACCGAATCTGGCGAAGAATTTTCAAAAGAAGCAGACAATTCATTGGTCGCCCGAGGTCTAGAAAGAACAATGATTGAAGGTGGAACAGTCACACATCTGCCGAACGTTTTGCATCACCGCATTGATCGGCCCGCACCCCGCCGTCCGCAGCCGCTCTCACACAAATGCGAGGTGCCCCTTCCCTCGATCAGTGTCATCATTCCAACCCGCAATCGGCACGATTTGCTCGCAACCTGCTTGTCTGGCCTTGTTCGCACGCTATATCCGGGCGATATGGAGATCATGGTCGTCGACAACGGTAGCGATGATCCTGAAACACAGCGTTACCTTGCCAGCCTTGACCCGCATTTCGCGAAAGTCATACGAGACGAGGGTCCGTTCAATTTCTCTGCCCTGAACAATCGTGCAGTAAATTGTGTATCAGGCGAACTACTCTGCTTTCTGAACAACGACATCGAAATTCGCGAACCCGGTTGGCTGAAAGCTTTGGCTTTCCAAGCTATACGCGAGGACGTTGGCGCCGTAGGAGCGCAATTGCTTTATCCTGACGGCCGCATTCAGCACGCAGGCGTTGTATTGGGCATTGGTGGCGGTGCAGCCCACGCTCATCGCCTGCTATCACCGGATGACGATGGTTATTTTCTTCGCCACGCGTTGCCCCAGTTTGTTTCTGCCGTGACCGCCGCTTGCCTCGTCGTGAAAAAAAATAGATTCCAGGAAGTGGGCGGATTTGATGTCAAGAACTTTGCTGTATCATTTAACGATGTCGATCTGTGCCTCAAATTGAACCAGCAAGGCTGGCAATCATTCTACGAACCACGGGCCGTGCTGGTCCATCATGAATCGGTTTCCCGCGGACGCGATCGTGACCTTGCGGGATCCACACGCCAAGCAAGAGAGGTTCGAGCTTTGCAGGACCGTTGGGGTATCTCGCCAAGTCAGACAGAACGCACGCGAGACCCATATCATCATCCTGCCCTGAGTCTTTTTAGCGAAGCCTTCGTTGTTGATGCGTAAGTCAAATTTCGGCTCTCGCGATGGGCTAATGCCGCCCAAGCCTGCTGAACGCCTACGACTCCAAGGCGTGACATTATGTGCCGTGAGTTCTTCAAATTTGGAAGCCACAGTGGCAGCATTGCGTACCAGCATGAGCTACATCGATTTTGCGGAAGCAATTCTATTTACTCACGTTAATCCAATGGGTGCCGAACTCGGACTTGATGGAATCCGTATAGAACCAATCGGACGGCTAGCCTCTTCTAGGGCTTACTCCCGCTTTATACTCGAATGTCTCGCCGATTACATCTCGACGGACCATTGTCTGATCGCCCAATGGGATGGACACGTGATTGATCCAACTTTTTGGAGGAGTGAGTTCCTCTGCTACGACTACATTGGGGCGAGTTGGCCGCAGTTCGGGGATGGCCGCGATGTCGGCAATGGCGGTTTCTCGTTACGGAGCAAGCGCTTGATGGAAGCGTGCCGCGAGTCTGACTTCGAGATGCACCATCCCGAAGACCTCGCGATTTGTCGGACCAACAGGGAACTGTTAGAGAACCGCGGCATGCGATTTGCACCGCGCAATTTGGCCAATGCCTTTTCCGCCGAACGAGATTCAGATCCTAGTCGCTCTTTTGGATACCACGGTGCTTTCCTGATGCCGCGTGTGCTTGGCAGTAATCGCTTCTGGGCCCTGTATGAAGGTTTAGACAATCGCCGCTCCGTTTGGGTTGATTTTTGGCGCATTGCCCTCGGAGTTCGTCGTTTGGACCGCATCACAAGAATGTTCCGTGATCGGCGTAAGGATTGCCTTCCCTAACGTGAGTCTAGATTATCGTTTGTCAGCGCGCAGCGTCTTTCCATCATCCGGAGTTTCACCTTTGCGTTTCAGCGTATTGCCGCTAAAGCACCAACATTACCCGCATTATCTTTTTAAGAGTTAATGCACGGGGGCTGCCATTTGCCCTGTTTAATGCAAAGTTCAAAGACTTACACCATGCATCATGATACCGACCTGCAACGCCATGCCGACGCAACCGGCAAGGAAAGCAAGGCCATGGCATATTTGAGGCGTTGGCGATGGTTTGGCCTTGTGGTCATAATGCCGACGCTACTCGCAACGCTCTACTACGGCCTAATTGCGTCGAGCATTTATGTCTCGGAATCTCGGTTCGTTATCAAGGCTCCGGATACTAAAACCGGAAGTGGGGGCGCTCTTGGAGCGGTTTTACAAGGCACTGGCTTCGGTAGCGGTCGGGAACAGGCGAGCGAGATCATCGGGTATTTGCGCTCCCGCGATGCCCTAAAAGACTTATCAGAAAAAATCGACGTACGCGCTGCATTTTCCTCACGGGCAGCAGACGTAGTAAGCCGTTTCCCGTTGTTCTATCAGAATGGTACGTTTGAGGATCTTTACTCATACTATAACTCGATGATCTCCATCTCGACCGATGCAGAGACCGGGCTAGCTGTGCTCAGCGTAAATGCTTTCACTCCAGAGGATGCTCAGTCGCTCAATCTTGGCTTGCTTAACCAGAGCGAAGAGCTCGTCAACCGCCTGAATCAGCGCGTAAACGTGCAGGGAATTGAGGAGGCCGAGGCCCGGGTTCAGGAGGCTCAACAGCGAGTACGCGATGCACGTATCCAACTCGGCGCTTATCGTAATAGCTCCGGTATTCTCGACCCTCAGCAACAGGGGATGGGCGTGCTTGCCGTATCGAACGAATTGATCGCCCAGCAGGCGGCGCTTCAGGCGCAGTTGGGACAGATCCGGCGCACAGCCCCCAATCATCCAGCTATCCCGGCATTGGAACAGCGAATTGCTGGCGTTTCAGGTCAAATCGCGTCGCAGACTGGCCGCGCTGTCGGCACTCCTGAGGGCCTCGCTTCGCGGATGTCCGAGTATGAAAACCTGCTAGTCGAACAGGAGTTCGCGACACAAATGCTAACGATGGCTAATGCCTCTTTGGAGCAGGCTCGGGTAGAAGCGCAGCAACAACAGTATTATCTCGAGCGTGTAGTCGAACCTAATCGACCCGATGATGCGATTTTACCTAAGCGACTAAAGAGCATCCTAGCCGTTCTATTTGGCAGTCTTTGTTTGTATCTAGTTGGGTGGATGCTCGCGGTCGGAATTCGTGAACACGCTCCTGAGGACTGACCTATAATGGCTAGTTTTTCAAAGGGCTTGCGCGTCCAGCTAAAGGTCGTGAAAGCCCTCATGATCCGCGAGCTTGTAACCCGCTTTGGCCGTGATAATATCGGATTCCTCTGGATCATGGCCGAACCGTTGCTCTTTGCGGGGCTCGTCGGCGTTGTGTGGAGTTATGTTCGGGGGCCCGAATATCATGGCATTAGCATGATTGCGTTTGTCGCAACTGGCTATATTCCACTTACCTTCATGCGCAGTTCGTTTGGTAGGTCAGCGAAAATATTTCAAACAAACAGCGCACTACTTTACCATCGACAAGTGAAAATACTCGACTTTATTTTCGTACGCGTGTCGATTGAAGCCGTTGGCGCAATGATGGCCTATATTTTTGCCGGGATCGTTTTGATCTTTTTGGGTCACTTCCCCTTTCCCAATGATGTCGGTGCGCTGGTCGCTGGCTGGGCTATTTACGTTTTTTTCGTATTTGCAGTGGCTAGCATGCTTGCGCCGCTTTCGGAGATGTCAGAGACGGTCGAAAAACTAGTTCCTATAAGCGTGTATTTAGCCATTCCCTTCTCGGGAGTGTTCAATATGGCCTCTTGGCTGCCCGCCCCAATGCGGGATGCGCTAATGTGGTCTCCGCTGGTTAGCGGGATGGAGTTGATGCGATATGGGTTATTCGGCGACTTAGTAACTCCCTATTACGACCTCACCCGTGCAGTCGGCGTAACCTTGGCCTTTCTTTTTTTTGGCCTGATACTTTGCCGCCGCGTGCGCCGGACGTTGACTATCGCATGATTTATTGTCGCAATGTTCATAAGAGTTATCGTGTTGGTGGCGCCGACCGGAAAATCCTCAAGGGCGTTGATTTTGCCATCAATCCAAGCGACCGCATTGGATTGCTCGGTCGGAACGGTGCAGGAAAGTCGACGCTCATTCGTCTGATCGGCGGCGTAGAAATGCCCACTGCGGGCAAAATTATGCGTGAGATGTCGTGCTCGTGGCCTCTCGGCTTTTCGGGCGGTTTCCAAGGAAGCCTGACAGGATATGACAACGCCCGCTTTATTGCTCGTATCTATGATAAACCCTACTCCGAAATGCGCGATTTCATCGAGGACTTCACCGAGTTGGGCAGCCATCTGCGATTGCCCGTTAAACAGTATTCCTCTGGGATGCGAGCACGGCTGGCCTTTGGCTTGTCGCTCGCAATCGAATTCGAATGTTATCTTATCGACGAAGTGATTATGGTGGGTGACAAAAACTTCCGTGATAAGTGCCAAGCCGCCTTTTTTGATGAGCGGGCCGATCGGGCATTATTACTCGCTTCTCACAGCCTTTCGACGGTCAAGCAGTATTGCAATCGCGCAGTCGTGCTTCATGACGGCGTCGCCACTCTTTACGAAAATGTTGAAGAAGCCGTAGCCGTTTATGAAGACCTCTAAGCTTCCCAAGCTCACTGCGGTCACGATCGGAAACACTGAAACGATGCTTCCTTTGCCGCCTATAAAGACCAATGCGAGCGCAAGACCAACTCAATTGCGCATGAATCTTGGTGATTGCAAAATTGCAATGCATCCGCCTAGTCTGGGCCGGCCTTTCGTTAAGGCGACTTCTCGGAATGCCACCACTTACACTTACCGCAGGATCCGAAGTGAAACTGAACGCAATTAGCAAAGTTTTCCTTAAGAAGAAGAAGTTCAGCGAGGAGCACCTCGAGGAATGCGCTGCCTACTTCGATATCGATTTCTATCGAAATGTAAGCGGGAGCAATGGGCTTACTTCGCGCAATGGTTTGCTGCATTACTTAAGAGAGGGCTGGAAGCAAGGTTTAGACCCCTCCTCACGCTTCTCGACTAACGACTATCTTGCACTTTATCCCGACATTGCGGAAGCAGAGGTAAACCCGTTGCTTCATTTTGTTCTTCACGGTCAATTTGAAAACCGGGTAATGCGGCGTGCCGATACCGAATTCGTCGGCGCGATCGAAAAGCTTTCGCTAACTTCATTACAAGCACGGGTCGTTGACAAACTCAACCCTGGCTTAGTTGTGCCTTTGCAACTTTCTATAAATGGAAAACCATTTGCCAAAGTTAGCAACGATAGGCCACGCCCAGACCTAGCTCGGGCGGGCCTCAGCCATGGCGCTGGCGGTGTCGAAATGGCCATCCCTTTCGATAAGTTGGAACCTGGCGTTTATGAGGTTGGATTAGATTTACCAGACGGACAGCGCCTTGTGAGAACGATAGAGGTTCCTGCGCGCGCGCCTACGTCAAGTCGCCCTCTTCCCCCGATGCCAGATGACCCTGACGCAACAAAAGTCGTGGTTGTGGTGCCAATCTACAATGCTTATGAAGACGTCGAGGTCTGCATCGAGCGACTGCAAACGTTCACCCCCAATTACGTAGACATCATCCTCATTGACGACTGTTCTACCGATCCCGCCATCACGTCATTGTTGGATACTGTTCGTCAGCAAGCAAACTTTAAAGTTCTGCACAACGAACAAAACCTTGGGTTTACCCGCACCATCAATAGGGGATTGACCCAAGCTGGAGACGCCGATGTCATCATCCTCAATTCCGACGCCCGGGTAACGCCGCGCTGGATCGAAGGTATGTTCTGCGCAGCACATTCTCGCAAAAATGTCGCGACGGTCACGGCTATGTCGGATCGGGCCGGAGCCTTTTCCGCGCCAAACATTGGTAATGAAAACCCTCTGCCAGCGGGTGTAAGGGAAGAGGACTTCGCCCGAGCTTTTCGTCGGCGAAGCTTGCGCCTCTACCCTGAAGTGCCGACCGGCAACGGCTTTTGCATGTACATAAGACGTGCGGCGCTCAATGCACTCGGGCACTTGGATGAAGAAGCTTTCCCAAGGGGGTATGGCGAGGAGAACGATTTTTGCATGCGCGCTCTCCGAGCGGGCTGGGCCAACCTCGTCGACGATTCCACATATGTTTTTCACGACCGCTCAAAAAGTTTTGGTGAGTCAAAGAACGAAAATATGGCTCGCGGCCGCAAGGTTGTCGATGAACGCTACCCGGAATACAAGCGGCTGATCGGCAAGTACCGCACCGGCGTTGAAATGAATATGGCGCGGTATCGCGCTTGGCTGGCTTTGGAAGACTGTGTCAACGGACGCGCGGTTTTGCCCCGCGCACTGTTTGTACTCGCGACGCGGACTGGAGGCACTCCGCAAACCAATGCCGACCTTATGGGGGCCCTAGACGACAGTTTTGAATGTCTGGTGCTCAATTGCGACGCATTAAACTTGGAGCTATCGCGTGTCGTTGATGGCGAATTGGAACCACTCCGCACGCATCGATTGACCGAACGTATTGAGCCACTCCAACACCGTTCAAATGAGTACGATGAAGTCGTGGGCCATTGGCTACATGAGCTTGACTTAGACCTCGTGCATATTCGCCATCTGGGCTGGCATAGTCTTACCCTCCCTCGACTTGCTAAACGCTCCGGTGCGCGGGTGGTGATGTCGTTCCACGATTTCTATTCGTTGTGCCCTAGCCTCAAGCTGCTTGACGATCAGAATGTTTTTTGCGGAGGCACCTGCACCGCCGGCAACGGTCTCTGCAAGGTAGAATTGTGGCCCCGAGATTCGGTACCGCCCCTCAAGAATGCATGGGTACACTATTGGCGCAATCGCATGGAAGACGCGCTAGCCCCTTGCGATCAATACGTCACGACTTCGCAAAGCGCAGCCGAACGGATTTTGCGCTCCTTTCCTTCTATTGAATCCGAGCGCCTTCATGTCATCCCACATGGTCGCAATTTCAATAGATTTACAAGCCAGCAGCATTTGCCTGACGGTCACGGGCCCATCAGGATCCTAGTACCTGGTAATATCGACAAGGCTAAGGGGCTCGATCTGCTCGCGGGCATATTGAAGGAGGACCGTCTTCAGCAATTCGAATTCCACATCCTTGGTAATGTGAACAAATCCGCACTCTCCGGAAAAATTCCGTCCAGGATGCACTTGCACGGCTCATATGACCGCCATGAATTTGCGAAAAAGGTCAGTAATATTGCCCCAGCGATCGGCGTGGTGCTGTCGATTTGGGACGAAACCTACTGCCATACATTAACCGAAATGTGGTCGGTAGGCCTACCCGTGGCGGTGCTCGACTTTCCGACACTGCGAAACCGAGTTACAGAGAGCGGTGCAGGATGGGTGCTGGAGGATATGGAGGTCGATGCGCTGCTCCGCGCGCTCACTCAGATCACCGCCGACCCTGAACAGCTTCGCGAAAAGGGTGCTGCAGCAGCCCGGTGGCAGATGCATCGCGGCGCAGCTCAATCGACGCGCCAAATGGCTGCGAATTATCTCGACGTGTATCGCGGTAACGAAGCCGGCGACCATTCTCCCAAGATTGGCGTGCTGTGTCCAGCTGGCGCCGAGCTGCGAACTGCTTACCCGTCGACCGAGATTCGCATTTGGGAACGGACCCGTAATCGCTTGGATCGACCAATTGACTACATGCGCACGAAAGCACCTGGATTGTTAGCAAAGATGAAGATGGGCATGGTCGATGGTGCCGTCGTCCAGCGCAACGCAATACCAGCTCAGCAAGTTGAAGAGTTCATCGCCACAGCCGCGGAGACTGGTACGCGCTTTCTTCTCGATCTGGACGATTACTTACTCGATGTACCAGCCGATAAAGATCCCGATGGCTTTTATGCGGCATATGCGCCTTACTTAGAAAAGCTGATCAGCCACGCGGCAGCGGTAACCGTGGCCACTCCTGCATTGCAAAAGAGCATGTCCGCATTGAATGACAATGTCGTACTTTTGGAAAATCGAGTGGCATCGCGCTTGTGGAGCGATAAGCCACACTCCGATAGCGGGTTCGAACCAAATATTCTTTACATGGGTGGGCCTTCACACGGAGAAGATCTGGCGATTGCTATCGACGCGATAAGGATTGCGCGTAAGGAAAACCCCGCCATCCGCTTGACAGTGATCGGGATCTCGGAACGCAGCGACCTACCTACTTGGGTTGACGTCGTCGACGTTCCGAAAGAAGCGCGTTCTTACAGTAACTTTGTTCCTTGGTTGCGACAGAATATCCCCAGTACGGCTCTTGGCATTGCACCGTTGGTCGACACCCAGTTCAACAGCTACAAGTCTGATCTGAAAATTCTTGATTACGGTGCGCTTGGCCTCCCGGTGATTGCGTCCGATGTTGAAAGCTATCGATCATATCGGAAGGACAACGTTGGCGGAGCAGTCCAGTTAACCTCGAACGATCCCGAAAATTGGGCAAAGGCGATTTTACGCCGATTGGCACGGCCACATGAGTTGCAAAGCTCGGGCGCAGTGCTGCAGGCATGGGTATTTCGACACCGCAGAACTGAAGATAATATCTTCGCGTTTGACGATTTGGTGAAGCGGGCCGTGCTGGAGCGTCGACGATGAATGATTTGGAAGGCCTGATAGATTTGGATGTGGATTTTTACCGAAATCTCCATGGAGACCTGACTAGGTTCAACGATCAGGACCTTTCACGGCATTACTACAAGTACGGTTACTTCGAAGGCCGTAGGTGCCATCCACGGTCAAGGAGAGAAGACTTGGCGGCGGACCTCAACGGACTCAAAACACTTGAAATCGGGCCGTTCACTAAACCACTATTCAACCATTCGAATGTGAAATATGCTGACGTTCTTTCAAAGTCAGAACTTGTCGAGCGAGCCGAAAAGCTTGGCCATCCCACGGACCGGGTCCCATTCATCGATTTCGTGACACGAAGCGGTCGGCTCGATGGCATCGATGAGAAGTTTGAGCTCGTCTTTTCCTCACATAACATTGAGCATCAACCTGACCTCATTGGCCACCTCATTCAGGTCGGCATGCTTTTGAAAGACGGTGGTACGTTTGCAATGCTCGTCCCCGACCGAAGGTATTGCTTTGATGCACTCATGCCAAACTCCAGGATCTCCGAACTGATCATGGCTCATCGCGAGAGCAGAACGCGCCACACTATCGGCAGTGTAATCGAGAACCGCGCTATGAACACCCACAACGATACGAAACGCCACTGGCAGGATGATCCCACTCGAGTCTACCAACCGATCAGCGCATCGAGAGTCGCAGCGGCGATTGCGGAGTTCGAAAGGAGCAACGGCGGATACATCGATGTACATGCTTGGCGGTTCGAGCCTCTCGCTTTTGCTGATATAATCCGCACCCTCATCGATCTAAAATACATACCGTTCAGAACCGTCAGTTGTCGCGGGCCGGTGAAAAATAGGAATGAGTTTGCGGTAGAATTAAGGTTATAGGGTAGAAGCATTGACGACTTTGGTTTGAGGAGAACAGGCTGTGCACTGCAATATTTGCGATAGTGTCGAGTGGGTCGATATGAACGGTCGCAAGAACGTACGATGCAAAAAATGCGGTTCGTATGAACGCACACGTCTCCTCTACCTTTATTTCAAGCAGCTAGTATTGCCCAATAAGGCCCGTGTATTACACATCGCGCCAGAAAAGGGGTTGTACGATGTACTCAGCGCAGACCCCCACTTAGACTACACGGTCGCAGACATTGATCCTGAGCGTTATTCTTACGCTAAAAATTGCCAGTTTATTGACCTTACAGCGATGGAGGATTGGCAATCTGATTGTTTCGATCTGGTAATGCATATTCATGTAATTGAACATATCCCATGCAATCTAGCATACCCAATGTTTCACCTTCATCGAATGTTGAAGGAGACTGGCATTCACCTGTGTGTTGTTCCCATTTTGGCGGGTCATTACGATGAGACGTTCGCCGAAATTGGTGACGAAGCGCGTACCAAACGGTTCGGCCAATACGACCATGTTCGCCGTTTGGGCCGGGATGATATCTCAAGCCACCTCGGCAAGATTGTCCATTTGCCGGAGACGTTCGACGCTACTCGTGACTTTACAGAGGACACGCTGCGTGAGGCAAATATCCCCACCAATCATTGGAGAGGATTTCACATCGGCACTGTATTAAAACTAAAGAAGCGTGATTATAGCCTCAGCTTTTGATACTGACACATTAAACATTCTAACGGCCCAAACTTGGCAAAAATCACCCTCAGTAGGTTTCAGAGGTTCGGTCCAAACGGGCGTGATGCCAAGCGTCGATCACTTTTCCGGTACACCAGCGTGCCTTGAGGGAAGCCAATTCCCGCATATAGCGCTCGATTTGCTCTGGTGAAAAATCTAATCCGCGCGATTTGCTTTCATGGTGAATGAGAGTTGCGGCAGGAACGTAGATATTTGAGAGGCCTAGCGCGCGAATTTTCAGACAAAGATCGACGTCGTTGTAGGCCACGGGGAATGCAGTCTCGTCGAGACCTCCAACAGCAACGAAGTTGCTCTTGGATATAAGTAAACAAGCCCCCGTCACAGCGGTCGCTCCGCGGGGGATCAGGGCTTGTGCGAAATAACCAGCGCTTCCGTCTGGCAAGCCCCGATGGGCGTGGCCCGCCGCGTTCCCAATTCCGATGGCAACCCCCGCATGCTGTATGGAACGATCCGGGTAAAGTAGCCGCGCCCCTACAACTCCAACCCCAGGTTGCACGGCCTCACGAACTAGTTCGGAAAGCCAGTCCTTCTGGATCACTTCAATATCGTTGTTAAGGAGGCAGATGTAGTCGCCTTTCGCAGAGCGAGAAGCGAAATTATTAATTGCCGAATAGTTGAAAGGATGAGGCCAACGAACCACAGTAACCCGCGGATCCCCTTGAATGTGATCCATGTAATCAAGCGCCTCAACCTCGCGGCTGTCGTTGTCGGCTATGATTAGTTCTAGATTGGCATAGTCGGTCTCGTTCAGAACGCCACTAACGGAAGTTCGGAGGAGTTCGACCCGGTCTCGAGTTGCGATGACGACGCTGATTTTGGGAGGCGGTGTGGGCATTGGCCAACGAAGTCTGACAGTCCCAAACGGCCCGGGAGACACTGTGCCTCGGCCCCCAACAAACCGCTGTACAGCCAAGACCTTCTCCGCAGCGTTGCGCCGCCATCCGCCTGCCGGAGTAAGTACGGTAATTCGCTCCACATGGTGGGCTGGGGCACCGATCTTTTCTTGCAACGACATTTGCAAAACAAGATCAAAAATGGTCTGCGGGTACACCGGTTCGTTTTCATCGATACATGCAATTGCTGTGTGGACCGGCAATGCGCATGCATCGCTAACGTAGTCTTGGGAAAGAATCATCCGAGGGTCCCAAGCAGGCTTTAGCCAAGCATTCGCGCGCTTAAATAACCGAAAGTATTCTTTTTGGTCGCCAAAAAGAAGTGGCAAAAGATCATTGTCCGCGTCTTGACCGAAGGCCGCATAACTGACGATTGCATGCTTAGGCAGCGCATCCGTAGTGGATAGCGGCACGATATAATCCGCCGCCAGTTCGTCAGCTTGGCAAAGTGCAGCGCGCAAGCCTGCCATACGATCACGGAAACGTCCTGACAGGATGCGAACCTTTCCGGATCGTGCCATGGGACGGTTGCTGTTGCTCGAGGAAGTGACGATGACACAGACCGGCTTGTGGGACTGCCGCAATGCCGATCTTATAGCTCGGCGAACGAGTGAAGTATCATCGTCCTCCGAAATGTGAATGTGCACGCAAAAGGATGGAATGATGTGGGCAGATCGAAGGCTCGCGACTACGGTCACATCATCGTTTCCTACATCGGTCATCCAGCGTTGATGGGCAAACGGCAGCGTCGAAATCGCCTTTTCTAAGCGATGACGCGCACGCACCCTCTTGCCGCTCAGCCACCACCATCCGACCTTTATCAAACGGTCAGGCCGACAAATAAGCAAAAGCCCCAAATCGCGGAGGCGCTTTAGGGAACTATTTTTCCCTGGCCCACGCACCGCTAGTTTCTCAGAAGTCGATCGCAACGGGCTATGCCTGAACCTGCTTATTGGTTAGAGGTGCGCGTCATACGCAAATCTCATACGAATTCACAATGAAACTGAAACTGCTTTTATCGACCGTCGCGCTCGTCTCGCTGGGTGCCTGCTCCACCTTGCCATCCAGCGGGCCCACCGGCAGCCAGATTACCGACACCGCGTTGGAAGCCCAGGTTAACGGGGTAACCATTGACATTGTTCCTGTTGAATCGGTTGTCGATGTACCACCGGCTGCGGCTCCTGTGGCGTGGGAATTGCCAGATTACGATCCCCCACCCTCCGATATGATCGGTCCCGGTGATGTGCTTTCCGTCACGGTGTTTGAAGCTGGTGTCGCGCTGTTTGGCGGTAGCGGCCTGTCGGCAAATGGAGCCGGGGGATTCGACCCTTCAGTACGAGCTCAAACGCTTCCTCCCCGTCGCGTTGATGATAATGGAATGATCGACATTCCCTACGTCGGCACTATTCAGGTAGTGGGGAACACAGTGGCAGATGTGCAAGCAAAGATACGGGATGGGCTTCGCAGCCTTTCCCAAGATCCGCAGGTCTTGGTCAGCCGCGAACAAGTCATCGGCAACTCCATCATAATCGCAGGTGAAGTTGCCCAGCCAGGGCGACTGGTACTGCAAACCAACCGAGAAACGATGTCCGATGTTATCGCTCTCGCCGGCGGATATCGGGGTGAGGCAAAAGATCTAAAGCTCTTGATCGAGCGGGGTGACGATGTTGCCCGGTTACGACTTTCCGATGTGCTTGCGGGATTTTATGAGCGCGTACGCGCCTATCCTGGAGATCGGCTTACCATTCTCGCCGAGCCACTGCTCTATTCAGTACTGGGTGCCTCCGGTCGAGTTCAGCAGATACCGTTCGCACGTGAGCGCATGAATGTGATCGAGGCCATTGCTGCCGCCGGGGGGCCGAACAGCAATGCCGGAGATCCAAAGGCCATCTTCCTTTTTCGGTACACCGGACCC
>CEOS01018107.1_pt1 | contig 17359 bp, 15 predicted proteins | sample 530601 | NCBI WGS metagenome assembly CEOS01 (sample SAMEA2620666, study PRJEB7988) | marine metagenome | biome: marine biome (ENVO:00000447); feature: mesopelagic zone (ENVO:00000213); material: "saline water (ENVO:00002010), including plankton (ENVO:xxxxxxxx)" | depth 1000 m
AGGAAAACGCTCAAGATATAATAAGTAAATCACTTCAAAAAAATAGAAACGCAAACTGTCTGAATGGTTCAGATAGCATTATTAACCTGCCTGTCGACAGACAGGTCTTTAAATATTTTATTATGAGTACTTTAAAAAATCACGTACAGTTAATCGGAAACGTTGGGCAAGAGCCAACCATCACCAACCTTGAAAGCGGAAAAAAAGTAGCACGTTTTTCAATCGCCACCAACGAACACTACAAAAACAACAAGGGCGAAAAAGTACAGTCCACCGACTGGCACACCGTTGTAGCTTGGGGCAAGACTGCTGAAATTATCGAAAATTATGTAGGTAAGGGAAAAGAAATAGCCCTAACGGGAAAACTACGAACCCGAAGTTATACCACCGATGACGGAAACCAACGCTATGTAACCGAGGTGGAAGCCAATGAAATCCTTTTGCTTGGAAGCAAAAGCGATAAATAATCCTAAAAAGCAAAGAGGGCGTCATCGTCGAAAATTGCGCCCTCTTTTAATTATTAACCCATTAAATAAGTTAACAATGAAAAGCAAAGTTAATGAAATAGCCATAAGTTATAGCGGAAGCACCAAAGCAAATTTACTTCCCAAGATCACCTGTTCCCAGAGCGCAGCAGATTTAGCCTACAGTCATTGGAACAAAGAAACAATCGAACTACACGAAACCTTTAAAATACTATTGCTCAATAATGCCAATAAGGTAAAAGGGATTTATGAGGTTTCCAACGGAGGAATTACGGGAACTTTAGTGGATGTCCGCATTTTATTTGCTGTCCTCTTAAAGAGCCTCACTACCGCAGTAATTTTATTACATAACCATCCGAGTGGAACTTTAAAACCAAGTGAAGCGGATAAACGCCTGACCCAAAAAATTAAAAAGGCTGGGGAGTTGTTTGATGTTAAAGTTTTAGACCATTTGATATTGACCCCCGATGGTGACTATTACAGTTTTGCAGATAACGGAATCCTTTAAATTGAAAGCTATGATTTATCTAAATTTTACCGACTTGAGCGAGGAGACTCAAAACCGACTTTTGGAAAATTCTAAAAAAGATGTGGAACAAAAATTGGGGGATGAAATCCGTAAATACGTAAGGGAAAATTACACCAGTTTTGAAACGATGATTGAAGAAGAAGCCATACGGAATTTGTATTCCTATACTTTTGTATTTAACATTTAATTTTTAAAAATTACGAATAAAACACCGCTATATTGTAGTGGTGTTTTTTTAAATGAATTCTAATTCCATAAAAATCATTATCTTTAGTTAGCTGAAATTCAGCATTCAATTTTAAGTAGGGATATCCTTTTTTTGACTTTCGCCGATAACCCTGCCCATCGAAAATAACATAACAGGAAATTATTTTCCTCAAAATGGCAATTGGATTTTGATCCAAATTGTACGGAATTTTGTTCGCTTGTGGCGAACGAAAAGGAGTAGCAAGAGGGTAACACGCGATGCGATGTTTAGGACTTCTTTTTATTTTTAAATTACTGATATTCAGAAATTTGTAAAAATATAAAATTTCTCACTTCCTACAATTTGCGACAAATGCCCTGCGAACGCCCATTTTTAGGGAAGGATTTGCGACAAATCGGCGAATTATGGACTCATTTATTGGCATCAGGTTTAAAAAGGAAACCGCAAAGCGTTTTCAGGAATTTTCAAAAACACACTTCAAATCACACACCGAAGCATTAGAAACAATGCTCGACTTTTTCTTCTACAATGAGATTTCTCCAAAGGAAAAATTAGGACCTACCGGAAGAACAATAGAAGCGAAACTTTTAAAAAGAATTAATGCTGTTATCGCCATAATGCGGGATGTGGAAAAGACACAAACCAAACCGACTGCGGCAATGATTCAATCGCTGTTTGAAATAGAAGAACCCAAAAAGAAACCCTTGATTGTGGAAAAGAAATATGCCAAAGAACAACCTAAAGTAAGATTTCAGGAAAAGCAAAATCATCCTAACGAACACTAAATTTTTGAGCTATGTACATTACGATTACACCTCAAAAACTGGGAGGCAATTATTCACAAAGTTCAGGCGATTTTGTCGGTTACCTGGAGAAAGAAAATGAAGGATTGGAACCTTCTGAAATGGAGCATTTTTTTAATCAATATGATGATGAAATATCGGCTGAGAAAGTTGTTGAAGAAATTGATGACAACACTGCAAAACTCAAAAAAACTGAACCAAAATTTTATTCCATTACAGTGAGCCCTTCCAAATACGAACTGAACCGGTTACAGAACAGTAGTGAGGATTTAAAAAGATACACCCGTGAACTGATGAAGGATTATGTAGTCTCCTTTAACCGTGAAATCAATGGACGACCTATTCATATCGAAGATATTAAGTATTATGCAAAAATAGAATACCAACGTAGTTTTAAAGGAACCGATTGGCAGATTAAAGAAAATCAGCCTTATGCCACCAAAATATTGCAGCTCAAAAATGAGATCCGACAATTGAAGCCACAAAGTAGGGAGGGGGAAATTAAATCCCTGCAACGAAAGATCTCCAAATTGGAAAAGGAAGCGCCCCATCAGAAGGATGGGAAGCGAATCGTACAGGGAATGCCAAAATCCGGAAACCAAAGCCATATTCATATCATCGTAAGTCGAAAGGATGCTTCTAATACGTTTAGTCTTTCCCCGGGGAGCAAGCATAAGGCATCGGAAGTCGAGATGCACGGGAAAAAAGTTAAACGGGGCTTTGACCGTGACCAGTTTTTTGAACGTGCGGAAAAGACTTTTGACAAAACTTTTGGCTATCAACGGAACTTCGCTGAAACCTATAAAGCAAGAAAGGATTTTATCAAAAACCCGAAAGTCTATTTTGCATCACTGATGAAATTGCCAACGAACGAAAAGGCCATTGCTTTTAAAATGATGAGGGAAAGTGGTGTTCCAATGCTGCCCAGTATTCCGGTTTCTCAGGCGCAATTAGCAATGAAAGTATTTAACCGCCTACGCCGGGGCGTGGAAGTAGCCATCAAATCAAGTTCCATAGGTATTTAATCTAATTCAAATAGTATGTACATAGATCATCTCTTTACCGTTCTTTCCATCATTGGGCTGACCAGCGCTTTGTTTTATGGTGGGTATACGATTTCCAACTATGCATTTTGGGTAAACAACCTGTTATTGTGTGCATTAGTTTATTTTTTACAAGCTACCAATAATTTGGTTTTAGTATTGTTAAATGTGGTCTGTCCGCTTTTGCTAATCAACACATCATTGTTTGTTTTCCTGCATAAAAGGGAAAACTCAAAAAATAGTGACCATAGGTACCAAGTTGATTTTGCCACGACCAACGGAGATTTCAAACTGGATAATATTAAACGTGGAGCATCCATCATCGGTTCCGCAGGAAGTGGAAAAACCGAAAGTGTGGTGTATGGATTCCTGAAACATTTCCGGAAAGAAGGGTTTTGTGGAATTATTCACGATTATAAGGATTTTGAACTGACGGAAATGGCATATCCACTTTTCAAAGATGGGGATATCCCATTTAAGGTGATTTCCCTTGATAAAATCATCCATAGGGTTAATCCCATTGCTCCACGCTATTTAGAGAATGAGGAAAGCGTGAATGAGGTTTCACGGGTACTTATCGAGAACTTATTGGAGCAACGGGAATCGGGCACGACGGGAACAACCAAATTTTTCAATGATGCTGCGGAAGGATTAATTGGTGGACTCATTTGGAAACTAAAAACTACCTATCCAAAATTTTGTACCCTTCCGCATTTAATTGCTATTTATCAGTACCTGGACACCGACAGCCTTATTCAGTTTTTGGAAACTAACACCACATCAAGGGCAATGGCAGATGCATTTATCAGTGGGAAGGATTCGGAACGCCAAACTGCTGGGGTAAAAAGTACCCTAGCCAGTGCTCTAAAACGCATCAGCACGCAACGGATTTTTATGGCATTGTCCGCAGATGAAGTTCCGCTTAATATCAATAGTGAAGAAAATCCCGCGGTAATTTCAATCGTGAACAATCCCAAATTTGAAAGCTCGTATTCTCCGGTGATTGCTACTATTGTCCACACCATTACCAAACAAATGAGCGTGCGCGGTCAGAGACCGTCTTTTTTACTTATGGAAGAAGCGCCTACCATTCGATTATTGAATATGCACCGTATACCAGCAACTCTTCGAAGCTATAATATTTCTACAGTTTATGTGATGCAGGATAAGATCCAAAACGATATGATGTATGGCGATAAGGCGAGCAAGGCGATATTGAGCAATCTTTCCTATCAGTTTTTTGGAAAGGTAAACGATCCGGACACCGCAAAATATTACGAACGCTTTTTTGAGATTATAAAAGACCCAACAAAGAGTGTGAGCCGTGGGCATAACCTTGATTTTGATACACGGATTACGACTGGAGAAAAGGAAATTCCAAAAATCAGAGCAGATGTTTTCTTTCGGTTGAAACAGGGGGAGTTTATTACCTATGCTGATGGAATGGATAAAAAAGTACAATTTAAACTAGCCAAGATTCAAAGGGGATTGCCTGAAGAATCAAAGCAGTTTTCTCAGGCTGATTTGGAAGCTGATTTTGAAAGAATTTATGAAGAAGCGAGGTCGATATTTGAGTAGTAAATTTAATTATTATTAATAGGTTTTTTGAATTCGGGACGCACTGTGTCCCGGAAAATTTTTAACATATTTACGAGGATTTAATTTACCTCAATCAAAACCTTCTATTAAAATCAAACTAGCATTATCACTCGCTTCTTTTTGAAGTATTTGGTCAATAGTTGCAATGAGAGCACCGGTTGACTCCTCTTTATTGAGTAAGTATTGAAGCGTGTTTGGATCTATGATGTTGTGAACTCCATCCGAACAAATAATCAATTTGTCTCCTTTATTCAAGGTGAGTTCTTGATAGGAGGGTACAGATTTCTTAACATCACCTTGAATAGAACGGGTAACAATGTGATTGTATTTAGAAAAATTTACGCTGTCATTTGAATTGTCAGTTTCATAAAGCTCATTACTTAGATTATGTGATTTGCTCTCAAAGCAAAGTTTGCCATTTGAATAATGCAGGATTTTTACATCTCCTACCCAAAATGTCTTTGCGGTTCTTCCTGAAACTATTATTCCGCCAATGGTGGATCCAAGTTTTGATTGATGTTGTTCTTGGTATTGGAGGAGAGCTAAGTTCGCCTTGTTTATTGCCTTATGAATGACATTTTCGTTAAACTCAGTGCTATTGGATAGGAAAGTAGTCAAGCTGTCAATAACCATTTCCGCAGCGATATCACCATCATCATATCCCCCCATTCCGTCTGCAACTATATAGAGGTAAGAATCAGTATTGATTTTCTTAGCTAATACTCGATCCTGATTAGTTTTTCGTTTACCTATATGTGATATTACTTTAGACTTCATTTATTTTGTCGATACATCTAATTGAACCATTCGTTTCAGCGTATCGAAAAAAGCTTGTTGAAAGGCGCTATCTTGGGTGTGCAATTTGTACAGTTCCAGTTCATTTTTTCGTTGTCTGGACAACACTTCCTGAATAATTCGACGTAATGCAATATCACTGTTTTGTTCGTCTGGGTTTTGTTTAACCTTTTCTTCGAAGTCTGGGTGAGCTTCTACAAATTTCTGCAAGCTTAGCATTTTAACGCGTTGCTCCTCTGGGGTAGCATCCCAGCCGTGAAAATAACGTTCGTTAAAAGTTTTGATAATTGCTTCCAGTTTATCTTCTTCATTTTCTCCGTGAGCACCGCGAATACTTGAGTTCTGCGGATCGAGTTCTGAGTCACTTTCGTCCAAACCTATTTTTACACCTATTTTATCACGCTGTTCCAACCCATAAGTTGCTAAGTCAACGGCATCCAATAATTTGTCCAAGTCGTCTTCATCTGGATCTTTGACAATCATTTTAGGGATAAGAAACTTTAGGAACCAATAGAGCATTTCCCATTCCGGATTATTGAAATCCAATAGTGCTGCCACCTGCCCATAAATTTTAACAAATTGCCGCGCCTTGATTTTATAATCTGCCTTTTGCTTTTGCTCTAACTGCAATTCCACATCAAAACGGGCTTGGGGTTTGCTCAAAGCGGCTCCTAAGGTTTCCGTATCTGCATTTGAAAAGAATAAGTCGTTGAACAGTTCCACTTCAGACCATTCGTAAACACCTTCTTCATCCAGAATCATTTTGGCATCGTGCAATACATTTACATCTGTTGCACTACTTAACGTTGTTACCGTATAATAAGGGTCAAAAGCTTTTTTAATATCTTCTTTGTCATTGAAAAAGTCCAACACAAAAATATCTTCGGTCTTTTTTCCCAGTTTTGGAGCAGAACGGTTTAACCGAGATAAGGCTTGCACAGCCAGTACGCCTTGCAATTTTTTATCGACATACATTGCGCAGAGTTTCGGTTGATCAAACCCTGTAAGGTATTTATTGGCAACTACCAAAATACGGTAATCATCCATATCAAAATAGCGTGCAATTTTGTCCTGAATATAATCGGGATCAGATGACTTGGTGGTATCCAAATGAGCGGGTAGGTTGTTGAGAGATTCTTCGGTTAAGGAAATACCGTCTACTTCTTTTTCTCCTGAAAAAGCGCAGATGGCTCCAAATGGGGTTCCCCGCTCTTCCAACAAACGTTGAATAGCTTTAAAATACCGAACAGCAGACTCAATACTCTGCGTTACGATCATCGCTTTGGCTTTTCCTTTTAATTTTTTCTTTTGCACAAAGTGCTTAGTGAAATGATCCAGCATCACTTCAGCTTTGGTGTCTATGGTTTGCTGGTCTTTTTCAACAAAGGCTTTTAATTTCTTTTGGGCTTTTTTGGTATCGAATATCGGGTTTTCTTCTGCCGACTTCGTCAAACGGTAATAGCTTTTAAATGTGGTATAATTGTTCAGTACGTCTAAAATAAAACCTTCTTCTATGGCTTGTTTCATCGCATACAGATCGAAAGGCTCAAAACTGCCATCTTCTTGTGGCGTTCCAAATTTTTCTAACGTACTGTTTTTGGGTGTTGCCGTAAAGGCTAAATATGAAGCATTAGTTTGCATCTTTCGGGATTGCATCACCTGCGCTATTTTATCTTGAACATCTTCGGCTTCTACTTCGGTTGATTCTTGTCCAATAGCTCGGTTCAGGTTGTCAGCTGTCGTTCCCGATTGTGAACTGTGTGCTTCATCAATAATCACTGCAAAACGTTTATCACTTAAATCAGAAATGCCTTCCACGATAAAAGGGAATTTTTGAATCGTAGTAATAATGATCTTTTTACCTTGTTCCAAGCTTTCTTTTAGGCCCCGACTGGAATAAGCAGGAGCTACAATATTTTTGACTTCCGAAAAACTGCGAATGTTTTCACGAATCTGTCGATCCAATAAACGCCGATCGGTTACTACAATAACAGAATCAAAAATAGGTTGGTCTATTGCTTTTTTACCAGCCGCCTGTTCATTTTCTGGATAGGCTTCTATTAACTGGTAAGCTGCCCAGGTAATAGAATTTGATTTTCCCGAACCGGCAGAATGCTGAATAAGGTAACGGAAGCCCGTTCCATTATCACTCACGTCTGTCATAATTTTTCGTACTACACGCATTTGATGGTATCTAGGAAAAAATAAAGTACGTTTATTTATAGGGTCTTTAGACTTCCCATCTAAGCGCACAAAGTGCTGAATAATATTAGCTATGCTTTTTGGCTTAAATATCTCTTCCCATAAATAGGCTGTTTTATGACCAAATGGATTGGGCGGATTGCCTTTACCATTTTCATAGCCTTGATTAAAAGGTAAGAAAAATGTATCTGTGCCGTTCAGTTTGGTCGTCATAAATACTTCATCGGTATCGGCGGTCATATGTACAAGACAGCGTCCAAAATTGAGCAGAGTTTCTTTAGGATCACGCTGTTTGCGGTATTGGTTTTGACCGTGTAAGCGTGCATTTTGACCTGTCCATTGATTTTTGAGTTCAAGGGTAATTAGCGGTAAACCATTGACAAAAATTACCATATCAATTTCTTCCCGCGGATTACTTTCTGAATACGGCACTTGGCGGGTTACGCTAAATTGGTTACTTTCGAAATCTTTAGCAACTCTTGCACTGCTACTTCCTAAAGGTAATGGAAACAATAAGGTAAAATGTGCATCATCAACTCCCAAACCTTTTTTGAGTACGTGCAACACCCCTTGTTTTTTGATAATGCGATCCAAACGTTGCAAGATTTTAAGTTTCCAATCGTTACTACGTTTGAGTTTATCGAGTTCTTCTTCCTGTGTGCTTTCTAGAAAATTCCAAAACCGCTCGGTATCTAGTGCATATTTTGAATCAAAATGAGAACGGTCTCCATTATAATACGCGTTTCTTGTTCTATATACTGCATTAGCTTCTGCAACTGAAGTGCCTTCTTCTTTAAGTGTTTCTAGTGAAACCCCGGTTAAGCATTTTTGGATTGCAGCTTCTAAAGCTTGTTCGTTGGTTTGGTTATTCATTATAAATGGTTTTCTGAAGTTCAGGTCAAATAAACTATTTTTTTAAAGTTGATCTTTAGCAGGTGTTACATAATTGAATTTGGTTAGTTGTGAATGAAGAAAGTCATCGTTCATTAACTTTAGGAAAAAGTTTTGAGATTTTTTTGTATCCAATAAAATCTGTGTACTGTCGGTAGAATACTTAAATTCAGTTCCTAATTTATCGTGATTTTTTACAAATTGAATTATTGATTCTTTAGGTAAATTAAATACAGGTGAACTAGTGGATATTTTGGATAATTTCCTAGCAAAAGGTAAATCGTCTATACGTTCGCTTAAAACTTCAATGTTTTCCAATATTTCAAGATTTTCAATGCTTGTTAAAGATGATGTGGCTTCTTTAACAATTATATCGTTGAACTCATAGTGGCGTTCTAGAATAGAAATATTATTGATGTAAACGGATTCACCTATTTTTATGACATCTACTTTAGTATCGATACGTAAAAATTCTTTTTTGATTTTATCAAATTGTGTTTGGTGATCTTTGATTAAATATATTTTACCTTGTCTAAATAGATTAATAGGCATTTGCTTCCTGTAAAGTAGGATATTGTTTGCGTGGTCACCCAAGTAAATGTAATAGCCTTCTAGGTTTTTTAATGAATCATTTTGAAAATTAAAGTAATCTGGTTGATTTGCTTGATCTGCAATATTGTCAAAATAATCAAAAATACTAGGTTTATCTTCTAAGTCATATTCATACAAAACACTTTTTCTGTCATCCGCAGAAGATAAGTTCAATAAAGCTATATCTTCATTATCAACAATTTTTTTTAACTGATTTTTATAAGCATTAATTAAATCTTGTTTGACGTCTTCAATAATATTTGCCCTTTTTAATTGGTTTTCACCTTCTACGCTTAAAAGAAAATAGACATTTAAGCCTATACCTTCCATTTCATTTATCGATTTAAATTTTTCTTTTATTTGTCCAATATCCATATTATACTTTTTTAGTGAAATAAACTTTTTCCGATATTTTTAAATACTTTACTTTATCACCAATCTGAATTTTATCTTTAGTTATAAAAATGCTATTGTCTAGGGATTCATTATTCGTATCAGCTTTGTATATATGAAACCCCAATAGGGCAAAGGAGGGATTGGAATAAAATAAATTCGTTTTCATAAAAATAGCACCCAAAATTATCAAAAGAACAATAAGCAATACCAGACCTCTTATAGTAGTGAAATCAAATGCTATTAATGAAATAATAGTCATTAGTAAGGCAAAGTATTCATAGTTTATATTTTCAATTTTTTCAATTTTAACAGGTAGATCTAGATCCCCTTTTAATCCATTTAAAAATTGATAATAAAAAATCATCCCCATAACTATGAGTAAAATTGAGCCAAATGCAATAATGTTGTTAATAGTTAAAAGATTTTTAAAACCAATGAATTTACATTGATCTTCTATACATATTGGGAAATCTATAGTAACAATTATCAGCAACAAAAAGAATATCCAAAAAGACATTATAAAAAGTTTCAGCTCCTTCATATTCAACTCACTTTAATTTTTCCCAGTACGCAACTATCAATCAAACTTGCCTTATATTCTTTTAATTTTACAATAGCTTGTTCTTGTTGGGTAACGGCTTGATCTATTTTTTGTGATTGCGCATCAATGTAATTGACAATTTTTTCTTGCTCTCCTTTAGGAGGGATAGGTAAATGAATATCTTTTAATTTAGATGCATAGGTGTGAATTATAATTTCCCCTTTAGCAGTTTTTGCCTTTTCTGCTTTCACCAATTCGGAATTCATTACGTAGCTCAAATATTTTGAATTATTTGAAACCGGGGTAAATATAATTACGTCGCCACCAGCTACCGTTATTTCATCTGATTGAAAAGTCACACATTTTCCAATATCTTCTTTAGTTTCACCTGAACCAGTAAAAAGCAATTCATTTTTTTTAAGAAGTCTTGCTTTTTTTGCCGTTTTTATACCAATAGTACGCACCGCAGATTTTACTTCAAAATTGTACTTAGTATATATATCTCCATATAGAATTGCTTTAACACCTTGTTCAGTTAAATCAGACTTAGAAAAACCGCCTCCTTTAGAGAAATAACCGAACATTCCTAATCGCTTCACTTCCCAATTTTCAGGAATGTCTCCAATCCAATCTACCCCTGAATCTTTCTGTGGCACATTTTCATTTAAGCCCCGTGTTACTGCCTTTTGTATGAAAGCTTGCTTACGCTCTTTCAGTAAGGCAATCATTTTTTCCTTTTGCGCTACGATGGTGTCCAATTTTCTGCAGGTTTCATCTAAAAAATTGGCGATAGCTTGTTGTTCAGGTTTTGGTGGAAGAATTGTTCGCACTTCCCCAAAATCATCCGTATACATACGCCATCTTGAAGGAACGACTCCACTTGATCGGCGCGCAAATTCATCTAAATATATTTTTGTTCGGTATAAATAATGAGTAAAACGTGGTGAAATTTCGTTTGAGGCTTTATAAATTGAATAGGCAGGACTAACAACACCGTTAAAATTTGAAATGCCTAATCCTCCTAACCAAGCCAACATAATATTGGTAACCAAATTATCTTTAGAAACCTTTTTATAACCAATTAAGTTTTCACTTCTTGATTCATTTTCGTTTGTTTTTACACCATCATATTGTGATACTGATAAAAGTTGCTCATTTCCTTCTTCAGATAAGTTGGTTATTTCAGTCCATAAAAATTTAGATCTTTTAGTCTTCCAATCCTTAGGTATTTTACCCAGCCAATCTACGCCGCTGTCTTTATATGTCGGATAGGTTTTCATAGATTCACGCTGTTTAAAATATCCATAATCAAGCCTTCACTTTCGGTTTCCAGTTCGCGTATGTCTTTATCAATTTCATCAAGCGGGCGTAAGGGGTTGTGCTGATAGAAATACTTGTTAAAACTGATCTCATATCCAATTTTGGTTTTATCCAAATCTATCCAAGATTCTTCCACGTGGGGGAAAACTTCTCTTAAAAAATAATCATAAATGGTTTCGTTTAAGGGAACATTTTCATAATCCCGTAAATCACTTTCACTTTCGTAAATTGTATAGGTATCTTTATTTCCACCCGGGAAATATCCGAAATGGTGTAGTTGTGTGGGCGTGCAATCTAAATGGGCGCAAAGGTTTTCCAGTTTTTCACCTTTTAAGATTTTGGTGGTTTTGATAACTTTTTCGGCTTCAGGATCGTAAACACTCACCGCATCCAAAATGACTTTTTTCTGAGCGTTGCTTAGTTTTATCTCCAATTTTTTGAGTGCTTTGTTGACCTGTTTTGAAAAGTGGTTAAAGTCCATAAACACCTTGTCTCCAATAGCTTCATATAATTTGGTAGCAGTATCTACCAAAAATTTAGCATCTTCCCAGGTCTTCTTTGCGGTAAGCTGAGCTTTCTTTTTAGAGCTTAAACTGATATCATTAGCCTCACACCAGTTCAAGATTTCTGTTTTAATACTGGGCAATTCTGTATAAACCTTTTTGCCAAAGGTTTTATACGCATACTCCATTGGTTCTTGCAATTGGCTGTGGTAGCGTAAACTTTCAATAGCTTCTAATGTAAATTGAGACCGCAATCGCTTGGGACGCTCAATAGTCACTTTATAGTACCCAAAATCTGTATTACTAAAAATTTTGCTTGCCAATTGGTTGTCTTCTTCTCGTTCTCTTGCTTCTGAATTGAGAAAAGTCTGAGTGATTTCTGCAATATGTTCCGGGGTAAATTCACAATTTTTTTGTCCCAGGTTTTTTCGTAGTTTTTGGTAAAGCGGCTGCGCATCGATGAGTTGTACTTTGCCTTGACGTTCTTTGGTTTTATTATTGCTAAGCAACCATATATAAGTGGTAATACCCGTATTGTAAAATAGGTTGTTGGGTAGTTGCACAATGGCTTCCAGCAAATCATTTTCAATTAAATAACGCCTAATGTTGCTTTCCCCACTGCCTGCATCACCAGTAAAAAGACTACTGCCGTTGTGAACGCTAGCAATACGGCTTCCCAATGGACTTTGTTTTAGATTTTTCATTTTGGACACCATTTCCATCAAAAACAATAATTGTCCATCGCTGCTTCTGGGGATGGCTTTTTCGGTGTCTGTTTTTTGCCAATAATTGGAAAGTTGAATAGTGAAACGTGGGTCGATAATATCTTTTCCGTCTTTGATGTATTTCTGCTCACTGGCCCAACTTTTTCCATAAGGCGGATTTGACAGCATAAAGTCGAAGTTCTTTCCAGAAAATTCATCGGTAGAAAGTGTTGATCCCAATCTGATATTTTGCGGATCGTTACCCTTAATCATCATATCACTTTTACAAATGGCATAGGTCTCGTCATTGATTTCCTTTCCAAATAGATATACATCTCCTTTGGCTTGAATGGCACCGGCTTCATCTTTGATGAAATTCTGACTTTCAGTGAGCATTCCGCCACTACCACAGGCCGGGTCGTAAATAGTCATCACGGGTGGGAGTTGATGCTTAACAGGTTCGAATACCAGATGTGTCATTAATTCAATCACCTCACGAGGTGTAAAGTGTTCTCCGGCTTCTTCGTTATTTTCTTCGTTGAATTTTCGTATGAGTTCCTCAAATACATAACCCATCCCCAAATTGGATAATGCGGGAAGTTTATAACCATCGGGATCTTCTTTCTCAAATGGAGTTAAGTTAATCCGTGGTGAGGTAAATTTCTCCAGTACATCGAGTAACACATCCTTGGTGGCCATATGTTTAATTTGGCGAACCAAATTAAATTTTGAAATGATTTCCTTAACATTATCGCTAAATCCAAGAATATAATCTTCAAAATTAGCCAAGAGAATGCTCTGATTATTAGAAGCAGTATCTTTTAGTAATTGAAGTGTCCATTTGCTAGTATTATAAAATTCATAACCAGCTGCTGTTTTCAGTCCTTCAGATTCCAGCTCTGTAAAACCTGCTTCTACCGTTTGGAACCGGACTTCGTCCATTACTTCTTTCTTCGATGGTTCGAGTAAAGCATCCAATCGGCGCAAAACAACCATTGGTAGGATTACATCACGATATTTTCCACGTACATATACATCGCGTAAACAATCGTCCGCAATAGACCAGATAAAAGCTATAAGTTTAGAATGCGAATTTTGAGTCATTTATTTTTCGTTTAATCCATTAACTATATTTTCAATGCATTGTAGCACTTCGTCATAGTTTAGGGATTTATGGGTTTCTATAATTTGATTAATCAGTTTACTTTCTTCCTTTTTATCGATTTCTTCGTTTAAGATTTTAAGAATAGAGTCAACTGTTTCTGTGTGTTTTTCTAATAATTCCTTACTATCCTTTCCTAAAAGAACCGCTCCTCCTGTAGTATTCTTGAATGGTTCTTGGCCATATACAGCATCATAATAATGGGTCGCAGCTCTTTCTTCGTGAATTGATAAGTAGTTTTCTAAAATAAAACCTATATCATCCGCATCTTTATTGTTGCGCTGGTGGCGATCCTTCCAAGCGATTATTTTCAAAATGAAAATACCGCTGAGAGTCGCAATTTTGATTTCGGTTTCATCATCTATACGAACAGGTAATGCAGCTTTATCAGCAGCTGTAAAACCTAACACCGACATTGCCATTTCTTCGTTAGGAGGCCAAAATATTTTGTGGTCTTTTTTCATTATTTCTCCAAAAGGCACAATATCTAATTGGAATTTGCCTTTGTAGATAAAGCGTTGTTTTTGATCTTTATCTTTGGTGAAATTTTCAAGTTTTACAAGCTGCTGTTCAACACTTAACCATTGTTCCCAATCGTTCACCGTAATTGCAATATCAAGATCGTAGGTTAAACGACCTGACTGTGCATTGTGTAGTTCCATAATGATATCCCGTGCGGTAGCACCGATCACAAAAAAAGAAATACCCGCTTCTTTGAAGTATTCTGTAAGTTCTAACAGAATAGGTTTCAATAGCGGATGCGTGAATTTCTCGCTAGATATAGTGTAGCTCATTCTCTAATATTTTTTTTGCGGTCTCAATATTTCTTCCATAGCCACTATTTATTAAATCTGCATATACTAAAAGTGGGGGGGCGGCTTGGTTGTTAGCGTTGCTATCTTTCCAAAATTTTTGTAAGATCTCAACAGAACCGGTTTCACTTGGGATTAAACGTAATGTCTTTGCGACTTGAGAAAGTTCTAAATCTGTAAATAGGGTAAATTGCTCAGGTCTTAAGTTATCTGTATAAAGCGCCCCTCCAGGTTCACCTCCCCAAAGGATAGAACCATTTTCTGAATGTAAATCTATAGTGCGCCAGTTTTTTAGTTGTTCCTGATCTATAAAACGCATTCGTTTTCTGAGAATTCGAGGCCTAAGAGTTGCATTAAAATCGACCACCCAACGCTCTAATAATTCTCTTTTATTTTTAAGAACTCGTTTATTACTTGTTTTCAATAAGTAATTTAAGGCTTCAAGTTCAGCCATTACATTGCTTACCGATCCTACGGACACGTCAGCTCGTTCCGAAATTCTTCTGTAAGAATCTTGAAGGTTTTCGGGCTTATTTAATAAATGAAAAATAATTTTTAATCCTGTTTCTTGAAAAGCTCGTGATTGATTTGTCTTATCTTTCTTTGCATTCTTTTGACCTTCTACGAAGATTGTTAAATCTTTATGCTTTATAAACGCATTCCCGGCAACATCGATATAATTAATACCACGTTCCTTCAATTTCTGAGCTGCTTTTTTTGAAATATATTCAGCTATTAAAATAATAGGTCTGCTACTGTTATTCTTCAGTTCCTCTAGTTGAGATAAGATAAATCCTTGGTTAGATGTCCGAACAGCAGATTTGCTCTCTACGATAAATGGTGTGTTGTTTATAGTCAAAAGCGCATCATAACCAGCTCTATTGCTATCTACCTGAATAGAAACTTTAGTTAGTTCTTCCAGTTTAAAAGCAGCCTCGTAGATGAAGTCGTTATTGCGATACATAGCTCTTTTTGTTCATTATTTAATTTTGTTCAGTGACAATGAATATCCAAATATAGTGAACAAATTTAATAAATCACGCTAATTCCTAAAGAATTTGATGAAGTAAGGAGAACTAAATGGACAATTGAAATATTTGTGTTTTACTTAAAATGGTCCTCTATCCCTCGGCCCATTATGTGTAACCTTCCATTGGCCATCTTCCTTGACCAATTTAAATATACCGGGTTTCGGATCATAAGATGTTGAATACTTATTCCAGGTTACATCCCCTTCTTTTTGTTCATCCACGACTTTAAAATTAGATTCAGAATTTTTATCCTCGGTAAACATTTCTTGTATACTGGAAAGATTTGCATACCCGGATTCTGTAGTATATTCCTTTAAAGTTATCTTATCACCGTGATAAAAACTTTCAGCTATGATTTTGGCCGTTTCTGAAGGTGATAAATCTTGTTTTCCGGCACAAGAGAGAAATAATACTACTAAAGAAAAAACTGCTATTTTTTTCATAACAATGTTAATTTGGGTTATTGATAAATCTATGTGAGATCTTTAATTTTAAGTTCCGTTCCCCATTCCTCTCATTTAGTTCCAAAACAGCCCTACGTTCATTAGACAACGAAAATTTTGGGAAAACATAAACCAACCTCACAGTTTTCTTTTCTTTTACTTTTGACGGCAAATTATATTTAAAACCCGGTTCTTGATAAAGCCGTTGTAAAGACTTCTTTTTGCCCTTTTTTCTTGTCTCAACTGATAATTTCAGAAAGTTGAGGTCATAATCCAATGAAGATTTGTTTTCAACCTGAATCACGAAATAGAGTTCCTCTTTGTCAAAAACAATATTCTCAACACTCAAAACGATGCCTTCGTTCCGTTTTTTTATTCTGCCAATTCGTTGTTTTCGACCAACTAGATAGGAACAAAATTTATTATAATAATAGGTTCTGTTATCTATTGTGTCTTCACGTTTAACAAAAATAGTTGAATCAGCAAGAATAGGCTTTTCATTACCGATGCTTTTAGACGTCGGTATAAAATAATTCAGCCGATTTAGTTTTTTCCTATACTTTACAATATACGAAAAAACAGCGCCATTTTTATTGACTACCAGAAGATTACTTTCCTTTCCAGGCTTTGCCTGGAGCAATCCGAAATATTGTCCTTTCTCACGATTATAGGTAAAGACAAAATTTTCAGATCCTGTTATTCCCTGACGGATAGGTTCTGGGAAGAATAGTGCTACATTTTTTTGATCGTTCGCATAAATGGTATCAAGGTAAAAAGATGTTTGTGCTTTAGTGAGCACTGTACCAAACAGAAATATTGAGATAAAAATAAAATTCTTCATAAGAATAGGTTTAATGTTGTTTTGAGTCTATAACTTAGGTTTCAGGATGAGCCTGTAATTGTTGAGCACGGTAACCTTAATATTTCGGTTATTACGTTGAAATATCTTTTTAAAACCACCTACTTGTGGCACACCGGCAATATTGATATCATCCACCATATCACCGATAACCTCGGTTGAAACCTGGGCGCGAAAGTTGTTTTCTACATAAACCCCTTCGCTTCCGTCTTGAAGATCGAAGGCTTTTAATTTGGTTGGATGATTCTTGACATTTTCGATTTCTATTAAAACCCGGTTGGGCTGAAAACTAATAAAACCGTAGATAGGGGTGTTTTTTGGAATCTGTTTGCTGTTAATGGTGGCGGCTTTGGTCAGGCGCATCCGTAAACGGGAATTGGCTTTGACGACTTGGTCACCATCCACAACGGCGTAAATCAATGCATCGGTACTACCGGAAATT
>CEOS01146035.1_pt1 | contig 17135 bp, 17 predicted proteins | sample 530601 | NCBI WGS metagenome assembly CEOS01 (sample SAMEA2620666, study PRJEB7988) | marine metagenome | biome: marine biome (ENVO:00000447); feature: mesopelagic zone (ENVO:00000213); material: "saline water (ENVO:00002010), including plankton (ENVO:xxxxxxxx)" | depth 1000 m
TATATCAAAGAAATTTATGAAAATCAAAACATAACCAAATGTAATATTTATTACTTAATACTGATTTTGGGTCTGAGTTTTGGAAGTTTATTTGGGTTATTAAACAGTTTAGTATATCCGCAATATATTAAATCCAATTCTTTTATTAAGAATCTATTAATCAGAGCGCTCTTTTTTTTATTAGTGTTTTTTATCTCCTATATTATTTTAATTGTTGTGTATCACTCCAACTTTTTAATTTCCTATAAAGAAAAAGAACTACCATTAGACAATAGTATTTTAATATTTCTATTTATAACAGTTTTGATTAATGCGTTCTGTGATTTTGTACTTTTGGTAAGGAAAAATATTGGGCCTAGTTATTTTTGGTATCTTCTTAAAGGGAAATATATTAAACCAAGGGAAGAAGAACGGATTTTTATGTTTCTAGATTTATCCTCTTCTACTACAATAGCGGAAAAGATAGGTCATTTAAAATTTAGCCTCATGCTTCAAGAATGCTTTCAAAAGCTTTCTTCAATTATATTGGATTACGAAGCAGAGATATATCAATTTGTAGGTGATGAAGCTGTGCTTACCTGGAAAATAAATCAAAGGTCAAATTTGGAAGACTGTGTTTCATTATACTTTCATTTCACTCAAATTTTAATTCATCATAAAGATCAATTTATAAAAAAGTATGATTGCGTTCCTCAATTTAAAGCTTCGCTGCATATGGGTAAGGTCACAATGACATTAGTGGGTGACATTAAAACTGAAATAGTTTTTCACGGAGACGTTTTGAATACAGCTGCCAGAATACAATCCCTTTGTAATCTCTATAAATCGCATTTATTAATCTCCAATACTTTTTACTCAAAACTAAAAAAAATGGAGAATTATAATTTTCATCCCATTCAGAATGTTTCTCTAACTGGGAAAAAGCAAACCACTACGATTTACAATGTTATTTTGAAATAACACTTTAAAGTTATTATATGCAATTTTGGTCTGGGTCTACAGACCATACCGGATGCACATAAAATTTGTTGATTTTGCAATACTAGTTTTAAACCAATCGGTAATTTATTGTTCTATATGACCGCTGTATAGAATACTTAAAGATTAGACTTGCAATATAAAACTTGACTATAAGTTGAATGACTATGCTGCTAGTTTTTGGGGGATGATCACGACAAAAACTTATACAAAATAGGTTTTGGTCTGGCTCTGTTTACGATAGTTTAAATGTTACTGAAGGTTTAATTTCGAAATATCCGGGATTTGAACATGATAGTCATGCATTTATGATTTCGGATCCGATAGTTTTATCGAGGTTATCTGAGGATTTGGAATAGCTCAAATGATTATAAGAACTCAGGATTATCCCTAATAAAGAGGCACAGCATAGTCGTGTTTTATAACTCCCATAACAAATGTACTTTGGGCGCTTCCAATGTTTTTAATTGAACCTAAATCATTGAGTACAAAATCTTGATAATGTTTCATATCCTTCACCATCACTTTTAATCTAAAATCATATTTCCCTGAAATATTATAACACTCACAAACATGCTTGGAAGCCATAATATCCTTAACAAATTGATGGCCTATTTCTTTAGTATGCTCTTTTAATGTAATATCACAGAAAACAATAAGACTCTTTCCAACTTTTTCGGCTTCTACCAATGCGACATATTTCTTGATTATTCCTTCCCTTTCCAAGCGTCTGATTCTTTCATAAACAGGAGTTGGAGATAGGTTAACCTGTTTTGCAATTTCTTTTGTGGTTAATTTTCCGCTTTGTTGAAGCAATTCCAATAGCTTCAAATCAATCTGATCTAAATCTGACATAGATAAAATTTCTATTAATGAATCAAATCCATATGGTTAATAGATAAATCATCTTTAAAACCTATATGGGTAGATATTTACTCTAAATTTAAGTTCAAATTTAATTAATTAATCTTTTATTTTGAAATTTGTAGATATTAAAACTGGATAATGAGATAGGAGTAGTTTAATTATACGATTCGACAACAACCCAAATGAAAGCCATGAAAGATACTCAGAATGATTTTGTTTTTACGCTAAAGAGCACTTCTTTAGACGAAAACTATCACCCCTCAAATCAAACGCGTCTAACCACCAATTTTGCAAACTTAGCTAGGGGAGCTAATCGCCAACAAAACCTACGCAATGCCTTGAATATGATTAACAATCGATTCAATGCATTGGCTCAGTTGGATAATCCAAAAGGCGATCGTTACCATGTAGAACTTGAAATCATCACCGTAACGATGAGTATTGATGATAAGAATGGTGTTAACGATCTGCCAATGATTGAAGTTTTAAAAACGAATATTTTTGACCGTAAGACTGGCCAGCATATCGAAGGTATTGCCGGAAATAATTTTTCTTCTTATGTGCGTGATTACGATTTCAGTGTGTTATTAACCGATTACAATAAAAACAAATCCAGTTTTTGTGTTCCTGAAAATTTTGGTGATTTGCACGGAAAACTTTACAAGTGTTTTGTGAATTCAGACACTTATAAAGAGCAATTTAAGATGTCACCGATCATTTGTCTAAGTGTATCGAGCAACAAAACGTATACACGCACCGAGTATCAGCATCCGGTTCTGGGTTTTGAGTATTTGCAGGATCAGTATTCTCTCACAGATGAATATTTCTCTAAAATGGGTTTAAAAGTTCGTTTTTTCATGCCTCGAAACAGTGCGGCACCAATGGCTTTTTATCATTCCGGAAATCTACTTACTGATTATACCGATCTAGGACTCATCAGCTCCATCAGCACGATGGAAACTTTCCAGAAGATCTATCGTCCAGAGATTTACAATGCAAATTCGGTGGCTGCGAAAATTTATCACCCTAGTCTTAAACACGAAGATTATTCATTGACTCGGGTGGTATATGACCGCGACGAGCGCAGCCGACTGGCTGTGGAGCAAGGTAAATATGCTGAAGAGCATTTCATTAAGCCTTACCAGAAGATTCTTGAGCAATGGGCCGCCAATTTCGCTCTTTAACAAATACAACTCATTAAAATTATTTTATGACAAAGAAAAGATTATTGCCAACCTCGACAGTTGGAAGTTTACCCAAGCCTGCGTGGCTTGCACCGCCCGAAAAACTTTGGTCACCCTGGAAATTAGAGGGCGATGGGCTTATTGAAGGGAAACAAGATGCTTTACTCATTTCATTGCAGGAACAACAACTGGCAGGGCTAGATATCATTTGTGATGGAGAGCAAACCCGTCAACATTTTGTAACCACATTTATCGAGCATTTAAGTGGTGTAGATTTTGAGAATCGTAAAATCGTAAAAATCCGTGACCGATATGAGGCGAGTGTTCCTGTTGTTGTAAATGAGGTTGCGCGTCAAAAAGCAGTTTTTGTTGATGATGCCAAATTTTTACGCAAACAGACAAACAAGCCTATAAAATGGGCATTGCCCGGACCTATGACTATGGTAGATACCTTGTATGATAACCATTACAAAAGTCGGGAAAAATTGGCCTGGGAATTTGCGAAAGCACTTAACGAAGAAGCAAGGGAACTGCAAGAGGCAGGGGTAGCTATTATCCAGTTTGATGAGCCTGCATTTAATGTGTTCTTTGATGAAGTGAACGATTGGGGAATGGCAACATTGGAAAGAGCTATAGAAGGTTTACACTGCCAAACTGCGGTACATATTTGCTATGGCTATGGAATAAAAGCTAATAATGATTGGAAAAAGACCTTGGGTTCGGAATGGCGTCAATACGAAGAAATTTTCCCTAAAATTCAAACGTCAAATATAGATATAGTTTCTTTAGAATGTCAAAACTCACGGGTACCTCTTAATTTAATGGAACTCATTCGTGGCAAAAAGGTGATGGTTGGTGCAATTGATGTGGCAACTGGTGCTATCGAAACACCTGAAGAAGTGGCTGACACACTCCGTAAAGCTCTTGAATTTGTTGATATCGAAAACCTTTATCCCTGTACAAACTGTGGCATGGCCCCTCTATCCAGAAACGTAGCCAGAGGGAAGTTAAGTGCCTTGAGTGCAGGAACTGAAATTATACGCAAAGAACTCGGGATTTAGTTCTAAACGTATGAATTGATAAACAATTTAGGGCCAACCAAAAAATATAGAAAGGTCACATTGAAGAAGTTATTAGCAGTATTAAGTAAAGCAGGTTTCGACGGTTTCCTGTTAATGATAGGCACCATGATTCTGCTGGCCTATTTTTTGCCGCAGCCCGGACTGGTCAAAGAACCTGTTTCGCTGGAGGAGATTGCCAATATAGGCGTGTCGTTTATTTTCTTGTTTTATGGTGTACGCCTGAGTTTGGAGAAACTAAAAAACGGGCTGGCCAACTGGAAAATGCATATAGTAGTGCAATTGACAACCTTTTTGTTTTTTCCGCTTATGGTTTTAGCATCCCGCCCTTTGTTCGCGGGCACTGATTTCGAGCTGCTTTGGTCAGGTATATTTTTTTTGGCGGCTTTACCCTCTACAGTTTCCTCTTCCGTAGTGATGGTTTCCATCGCCCGGGGTAACATTCCTGCAGCGATATTTAATGCCAGTATTTCAAGTTTGATAGGAGTATTGGTCACCCCGCTATGGGTTGGGCTGTTTATCGCTTCTGCTACAGGCGATTTCGATGTTAGGGAGATCATCATAAAGTTGTTTCTTCAAGTCTTATTGCCAGTTATCATAGGCATCAGCTTTAACTCCCGTTTTGGCGCCATTGCCGAAAAATATAAGAAACAGCTCAAAAGGTTCGATCAGGCAATCATCCTTACCATCATTTATAGCTCGTTTTGTAAGTCATTTTCCGAACATCTGTTTGAAGGTTTCACCGCCCTCGAACTTGCTGGACTCGCTGCAGGGATGCTGACCTTATTTTTTACGGTATTTCTTTGTGTTGGGTTAATCAGTAGATTATTTGGTTTTTCCGTTGAAGATCGTATTACTGTATTATTTTGTGGGTCTAAAAAATCATTGGTGCATGGTACGGTAATGTCAAAGGTGCTCTTTCAGCACAGCACCATCACCGGTATTGTATTGTTACCACTTATGCTTTATCATGCCTTGCAATTGATTGCTGCCAGCATCATCGCTCAGCGTTTGGCCAGACGAAAAGAAGTATAATTTTTTAAAAATATCTCAACACATGGCGCTGATGATATGTATCAACACCAAGTCCGGCCATCGGTCAAAAAAGTGAATTTGTAAATAAGGTTTAACTGCCGGAGTTTGGGCAACGATAACCATTTAAAAAAAATAACGGTATGAAACTTTTAGAAAAAGCACAGTTAGGCGATGTTATCCTAAAAAATAGAATGGCCATGGCAGCGATGACCAGAGGCCGTACCGACATAAATGGCTTAGTGGGGGATATGACCATAGAATACTATACCCAAAGGGCAGGCGCAGGTTTGCTGTTTACCGAAGCCATCAGGATCAGTGAAGAAGCTACCGGAAGCCCATTCACTCCGGGTATTTTTACGGATAAACAAATAGAAGCATGGAAGAAGGTAACAACTAAAGTACACGATAAAGACGGTGTTATTATAGCGCAGCTCTGGCACACCGGCCGCATGGGACATTCGATAGATAGAAACGGCAAGCTTCCTTTGGCACCATCACCCTTGCCTATCCGGGGAATGCAGCACTTTACCTCTCAGGGCAAAAAAGATTACGAGATGCCTCAGGAAATGGCAATCCCGGAAATCGAACGTACTATAAAGGATTTTGGACAAGCCGCAAAAAACGCTATGGCCGCAGGTTTTGATGGTGTGCAACTTCACGCTGCTAACGGCTATCTACCCAGCCAGTTCTTAGCTGAAAGTGCGAACCAAAGGGCGGATACCTACGGCGGCAGTATCCCTAACAATTCCCGATTTGTACTGGAGGTGATGCAGGAAATAATTAGTGCGGTAGGAGGCGAAAAGGTGGGAATGAAAATTTCTCCATTCAATCCATACGGTGAGATAAAACTAGATAATCCTGTCGACACTTATATGTACTTAATTGAAGAACTCAATAAGCTAGATTTTTCTTACGTTGAACTTATGAGGCAGAGTCCGAATTCCGCTTCTTCTGAAAATTATGGAGCTGTCGATGAAATTGATTTATTTGGAAGAAAGATTCGACATACAGTTATTGCTAATTCAGAATATGACAAGGTTTCTGCTGAAGCAGAACTTGAAAGAGGCATTGCAAAGCTAATTTCTTTTGGAAAATTATACATCGCAAATCCTGATCTGCCTGAACGGTTTGAAAAAAATACTAAGCTTACTGAGCCGGATTGGTCAACAATCTATGGTGGTGGGGCACAAGGTTATATTGATTATCCTTTTTGTAGCGAATAAAATTCAACATAAGATAAATGCAAATCCAGTTGCGCGACAGCTTGTGATTTCCACAAGATCATAGTATTTATTTATCCCAATTTTGAAGTCGGTCGAGATATAGATAACTTTCTACAAATTTTCTATGTTCAGGACTGGTCATTTTTTCCACTAAATTCAATGCAGAAATATAACTTGCTAAATTTCCATTTGAAGAAAGAAATTTGCCGTCCTCAACAAAAGTTACCAAACTATCGTCTTGGACTTTTAAATTCGGATAATCCTTCTGTAATTGTTCGCCACCACCGATCCACGTAACAATTTTGTGTCCGTCCGCAATTCCCGATTTTCCGATTAATTGCGCTCCTGCACAGTTGCTTAAAGTATATATTGTTTCCTTATTTTTTTCTTTTATAAAATCTATAATTTTTTCATTGTGGACTTGAGCATACATATCATAGGCACTTGGTACAAAAAGAGCTGTTAGTGTTGGGCAATTTTTAAAAGTATAATCGGGAACAAAATGCATCCCTTCTTCCGTTGTTATTGGATTTTTAGTTTCGGCTATTGAAATAACATTAAAAAGTTGTTTTCCATCTTCGGTTGGTTTTGCGAAAACATCGGATGTTGCAATTACTTCACTTTGTAAAACTCCATTATACATTAAAAGTCCTATCGTTGGCAATTCTGGATTAAAAGGTTTTAGATGTTTTGTCAGCGTATCCGTTTTCACTTCGGTTTTTGTGACCTCTGGATTTTCCTCTTTCGTTCTTGATTTGTCTGTATTACAACTCGTTAAAATAGTGGTCAAAATTATTAAGATAATTCCAAATTTTCTCATTGCTCTCTGTTTTTTTCCAGATATAATTTATTTCTCTAAAATACCTTTTTTGACACTATCATTAAGAAGGTTTTCGGCAAATTTCCATAATTCTGCTGAGCCATTTTTAATTACTTTTTTCTTGTCGTAAACAGTTCGATATTTAACTCCAAATTCTTTCCAGGTCCCACCATCATTTGATGTATTCTGTAACAAAGGTTCAAGTCTGTCCATAGTCCTCGCAAATTTAGCTTCGTTGGATTTTCCATCTTCAAATTCGGTCCAAATTTCAATAAATTCCTCTGCTTGTTCTTTTGGGAGAATTCCAAAAATCCGTTGAGCCGATTTTAGTTCTTCTTCAGTATTTTCGTGGTGTTTATTTTGATCGTAAATAAATGTGTCTCCTGCATCTATTTCAACTATATCGTGAATTAAGACCATTTTGATGACTTTTAATAAGTTAATTTCCTCATTTGAATGTTCGCTTAAAACAATTGCCATCATCGCTAAATGCCAACTATGTTCTGCATCATTTTCACGTCTGTCACTATTAAAAAGTTTTGTTCGCCTCTGAATATACTTGATTTTATCAATTTCTTTGATAAAATCAATTTGCTTTAATATTTTTTCGGTTATCATACTATTTTTTTATTCTCACGAGCGTATTATAAATATATAACTATTTATAAAACGTATATCCACATTAGCCTAACCAAAATTATTGACTTGTAATTTAATAAGCTTCAACATACCTAGCTTTCTTTTCAGGTCAAGAAATAATTAACCTTCTGGTTTTATATAAGGCACGCCTTCCTCATCCTTTAGAAAATTAGAATAGGCCCATTGATTTTTCTTTAAGGGGTGACCGATTCTCTAGAAAGCATGTAGCTTATTAATTTAAGTATGGAATAGTTTTATTGGTGTAAAACAGCGATGGAAAAGATGAATGTTGAACCGTCTTAAGCGAAACCGGCACGTTTGTTAAGGGAAGAGGTCTAGCGGTGAAATTATCCTTTACCTACTTGACTGTCAACCGGCTTTATTTTGTTGGGTTTTGTCGAGTATCAAAAACATCATTTATTTCAATTCGGTTTTCTCTTTCGTTTATCCAGTAAATGACTTTATAATTTTTGTAAACCAAATATCTAAATTCTTGCTTTCTGTTCTTTAAAAATTCTTCTTCTTGTCCAATTCTTGACTGAATTTTTAATTTTAGCGTTTCATTATAAATTCCGTTAACTAGGTTTTTAGCAACTCTTAGCCCCTGCATTTTCTCGATAATATTCGTAGATTTTTTCCGAGTTCTTTTTGAGATAAATCAGTCCAAAATAAATTTAATTCCATTTATCAATTTTGTCTTTTAATTCACTCGCTTCGATTAATCGACCATTTTTAGAATCTTGCGTAGATTGGGCACTTCGAGAATTAAACTCTTCAATTGTCATTGGCTTAAAATCTTGTTTTTCAGACTCTTCGTTTTCTTTCCTTAAAACTTTTTCCAGCCGTAAGATGACATCTTCACTTTGAATTTTTAAAAATTCTTGAATAAGCTCTAATTTTCGCGTTTGCAAATCCATTTTATCAGCTTTTGATAATAGATACAAAATTATCCTTTTCGCTTTTCATCAGGGAATAAATTTTCAGTTAGTGATGTCAGAAACGAAAATATAGTCAGACAGAAATGAGTACTTCATCTGGTTAAGAACAGAGAGGGAGCTTTGTATTAATATCCATAGGGTCTGCAAGCTGTTGATGATGAAAGAAACGTCCTCTAACGTGGTCTATTTATATAAGTAAAATAACCATGCCTCGAAGATCAACACAAAGAATACATTTTGGAACAGTTTTGTGCGTATTGGTAATTGTTTAGGACGGCCTAATTTTAGGATCATTTCAAGAATATATGCTACTTTATTATACTTAATTTAGAAGTTCCACTAATACAATGATTACATAATTATCCTTACGATTAAGCGATAAGTTTACTGCTTTAATTTCATATTCGCCATCTAGATGAATCAGCATTTTTTCCTTTATGATATTATCAATCACAAAAGGATTTTCAAAATCAATGGGAGCAATGAGCTCCTGATTAAAAACTTTAGACTTCATAAATCTTCCTGTATTTTAATTAAACTTTTGTGCAATAACGCGATTATTTTCTTAATTATTTTAAACTTTGATAAACGTCTCCACAGAATTAAGTTGTTGCTAAGAGGCTGGATAAATTATTTTAAATCGGGATTCATTCAGGTAAAGATTACATCCTGACTTATATCCAAAAGCTTTATAAAGTCAAAGCCAGGACCAGGGAAAACAACTTGGATTCTCAGCAGCGAAAAAGGCTTCGTCTGGAGGAATCCTTAAAAATCCTCGAGGAGTTTGATAAGTGGATGAATTACAGAAGAACCGCATCCTACCGAAAAGTCCGATAGGAAAAGCGATACATTACAAGTTGAGTAAATGGAACAAGCTTCACGCCTATCTATATGATGCAATCCGGGAAATTGATACCAATCTTTAGAATTCCCTTAGACCACTCATTATCGGTCGCAAAAATCATTGGTTTGCTAGCTCTTATAAAGCGGCACAGCGATCGGTCTGTATTTATTCCTTCATGGCTATCTGCAAAAAGTATAATATGAATCCGCAGGAGTGGTTAAAGCATACCCTAGAGAACATTATGACTATCAATCATATAAATATACGGGATCTATATCCTCAGAATTATAAAACAATAAAGAATACTTAATAAATTTTTATAGCAGAGTGCTATTATAAGTATATTCAGCTTAACTTCCTAGATGTAATTAGTGGGGTGCATACTTTTGATTTATATACAAGTTGTAGCACATTTAAGAAATATGTCTCGATACTTTTATATATCGGAAAATATCGATATGTTTGTGAAATGAATTTAAAATTGGCCACAGAAATAGGTAAGTGTTTATCAAACCAAACTAGAGTTCAAATTATGGAGTGGCTAAAAGACCCTAATAAGAATTTCCCGCCACACGACTCTTTAAGGAATTTTGATGATGGAGTTTGCGTAACGAGCATCAAAAATAAATCAGGTCTTTCACAATCGACTATTTCAAATTATTTGACAAATATGGAAAAGTGCGGACTACTTATTATGACAAGACACGGAAAATTTTCATACTTAAAAAGAAATGAAAAACTAATAAAAGAATATTCAGACTTTCTAAAATAAAAAAAATTATCTCAACATATCTATATATTTAAATATAACGAAATGAAAAAAATATTAATTACTGGAGGATTAGGAAAAATAGCAAAACATTTTGTCAAAAACTTCAACCATAAATATGAAATAACTGTTGCCGATATTGTTACTAACGATGATGTCTTTACTGACAAAGTGAGAATCGAAAAGGCAGATTTGATGAATTTTTCAGTGTGCTCTAAACTGTGCGATGGAATGGACATCGTTATCCATTTGGCAGGAATAGTCGATCCGCTTTCAGAATCAGACGAAATTTTGGAGACAAATATAAAAACAACTCAAAATATATTTAAAGCAGCTGTAGAAGCAAAATGTAAAAGACTAATTTTTGCCAGTAGTGCCCAGACCATCGAAAGTTATCCGACTGATATTCAGGTAAACAAAAATATGCTTGTAAAGCCAAAAAACATTTACGGAGTTTCAAAATGTTTTGGAGAGGCTTTAGCAGCCTATCACGCGTATAATAATGGTATTTCTGCGATTTGTTTGAGAATTGGAGCTTACGAATTTCCAAAGGACTTTACCGAAATGAATGCACGGGATTTAAGTGCTTTTTTACATCCAGATGATTTCAATCAGTTATTAATAGGATGCATCGAAACTAATCATATCCAATACGAAGTACTCAATGCTATTTCAAATAACAGATATAAACGATTGGATATTACGGAAGCACAAGAAAAAGTTGGATATCTACCAAAGGCTGATGCGTTTGAATTGTTTAGACTGAAGAAAGAATAAAACGATTATAATAACTATGATTCTGAGTGGCTGGTAGAGTCCATCATGAAGGTCCTGTTGACTACCGCTTTGTAGGTTAGTTCATTTTTTTAGCGAGCATTTTAATAGTAGATATCATTTAGGCTAGGGGAGTGTTGAGAGTAATCCAGGTTGAGTTTTTAAGTTTAAAGGAATCTATAAAAACTACCGGAATTTATTGGCATGTAGTTATAAATGATTTTAAAACAATAAAAAATCTTTCAGATTAGTCATGGCTAAAAGCGAAATAACATACCGGTAGATTTATACAAAGGTTGTGCAAAATTTGATCTTAGGATATATCTTTCAATTTTTATTTCAGTTTGTGTTAAGTTTGTATTGAGTTTAATACTAATAAAATATAAAGAATGTAATTCTTCATAAAGGAAGTAAGATTTGAGCAAACTTAAACAATTTAAATCTTTAGTTATCCACGATTATGCAGAGGAAAGCTTTCATCTTCCATTGCATAGTCATACTTATTATGAACTAATTTATATCTTCAGCGGACGTGGAGAACATATCGTAAACAGCATTAAAAACAACTATTCTCAAGGTGATGTATTTGTCCTATCTCCTAATGATGAGCACTATTTTGATATTGTTGATAATACACATTTCATTTTTATCAAATTCACTGAAACCTATTTCCAAGATGGTGATCTATATCAAAGTTCTGGCATAATGAGAATTTCTCCAATAGATATTATGAGAAAGAAAATTCTAAAGGAAACAAAGATAAGACTAAATGATGTTCAAAAGGTTATGATGAAAAATATCATGAGCAATATTGCATACTATAATTTGAAATCTCCCTCTAATATCAATAGCTCATCAATAATATATACACATATTTTTGCTGTATTTAGCATCATTCAGGGAGCAATGAAAAACGGTATCGATGCCTCTCTAAATCAAGAATTAGATAAAGATTCTCTCATTTCTTTTATTCATCAAAATATTTACTTTCCTGAAGAAATAAGAACAAATGAATTAAGTGATCAATTCAACATATCTGCAAGCTATTTTAGTATATGGTTTAAAAGAAACTTCGGGATGAATTTGAGTCGATATGTGAATAACTATAAGATACAGTTAATTAAAAAACGACTCATTGCGAACCGTCAAAGTATTAAAGAGATTTCCGGAGAATTCAATTTTGCAGACGCCAGTCATTTCAGTAAGTTTTTTAAAAATTGTACCGGAATGTCACCATCCGAATACAAAAGAAATAATCACCCTCAAAATAATTGAGAGGGTGATCAATAAGTAAGTTTTAACTTAATTAATAGAGTTTAGAATTTGAACTTTGCTACTAATATTCATGGTATTGAGTTTTTCCTTAAAAGTTTTTGCATAAGATCGAGACGTATGAGTTTCTAAATCTTTTCTAGATTTAAAGGTTTCATAAATAATGAATTTATTATCTACTTGTGAAAGTGAGAAAGAAAGACAACCTTCTTCCATTAATACGTGCGACTTTAGTTGTTTCAATGCTTCTAAAATCTTTTTTTCAGAATTTTTAGCACTATATTCTAAAGTCGTAATTGCCGTAATCTTGCTTTGTTCCTCTGATTTATCTAATGATGTATGTTCAATTGTCTCAAAATCACCTCCTATAATTACATCTTGATATCCAATTGTTATTAAGGTGTTTTCGTGGTCTAGAAATGTTTTTTCATCTGGAAATACTCTATTTTTATAAAAGTCTGATGTAAGAACAGTTTCTAAACCATCAAGACTATCAAACCAAAGTTCGGCTGTTCCATCATATGAATTCGTTTCAAGAACATCTGTTTTCTTTTCTATTGGATGTGTTTGAATATAACGTATTACATGACGTTGAGCTTCAGGTATTTTTTGAAATAGTGGTCCGTGTTTTCTTATATGATGTTTGACAAATTCGTCATGACTAATTTCCGGATTTCTTTTCAAGAACATTGTCATTTTAACCATCTTTTGAGCGTAAGAACGCTTGATATTTCCTTGGGGAGGTGGAGTCCATCTAGTGATAGATTTATCTTTTAAACCTCCTGGGTATGTTATCAACTCAATTAAAGTTCCCCAAGGGGCCTTTCCATAAACTCCAGCATTGCCAGGCTGATTCTCCATATTTGCTAAACTATGTGGTTCAGATAGCAATTTTCCTCCAGCAGCTGTAAATAGCTTAGCAGTTTCTTCCATATCATCAACATAAATAGCTAAATGCTGTAATCCAAAATCGTTCAATGAAGCGGCATTGTCCTGACTAGCATTTTCGATCTTAAATAACTCCATGGTTATAGATTCGCCAATTTGAATAAGTCGCATATGTACAACCTTACTTCCCTCTGGCAGTCCTAATTGATTTTCAACTTCCGAACCCATCATCGGTTCTTGATTTTTCGGTTGAACATCATATAATATTTGTGCGTGAAATGCCTTCACGAAAAATTCCGTTGCAGCCTCAATATCTGGAACGGTTATACCTACATGATCGATACCTCGAATAATTTTTTTGTCTTTTTTCATATTTGTGTTTTTGTAGTTTTGAGCGCTAAGGGGGTGTAAATAAAAGGAAAGTAATCCCATAATTACGCAAATCGCTTTGTACTTCATATTTATCTTCTTTGAAATACAAATGTAGACTTGCTTTCAATCGAAAAACTGGTATAAATTTTATAAAAAGTTGCACATTTACTTGATTAGTAATTTTTTAACAAAATTTTATTCTGGTCTAAATTTCCTTTATGAAGTAGGTTTTTCGCAAACTATGACGAGTTTAGTTGAAAAATTGTAAATGAAAAATCGGGAAAGAAAAGAGTTCATCCGGCAGGTCCAGTTACTGATGGCGATCTTATGGGTATAAAGGCTAAGGTATTCCACCTCCTGAGCGAGGCCTGAAAATGGTGTGCTTACAGTACATTCCTTAGTGGTGTTGAATTGGCTTTCATGCAAGTTCGTGAATTGTGTAGGAAGTTCCTTATCAAAAAAAGGTACAAAACGAGCCATAAACACCTTGCTCATAGCCCTGGCTGGGAACAGGTATTTTCTTTTGCCTCTTACAAATTTCTATTTACGGCTTTGGTTATACAACCGCCCGGAGGTTGTTGAGCCGCTATAGAAGTTAAATTGATCCGAATTGTTTTCACCCCGGTGATCCGGTAGGAATACATCAGAACATAAACAATATACTTGAAGAAGCGGCTTGATGGGGGGGTGTGAGGGAACTTTAAAACGTGGAGGTAGTCAAGGATTTGCTTCTGATCCAGATCGAGTGGACTACACTTAAAATGAAGGGCTATGTGAGAAAGACAGCTTTCAATGAATTAATTAAACACTACTTAAAGTTAGTGAATAGCGATTTAGGCAACCCTTGAAGCTACCTTTCGGTTTAGTTCAGCAAAGAAGTGAGGTGTAAAACAACGCTGCATCTACTTTAAATTTGAAACATTAATATCCTGTGCTGAAATCTTTAATTACAAATCTTAACTGTTTAATTTATTCCCTTTTTAATCTAACCTTTGGGTTGAACAGATATGTCATTTTCATCGTATGGCAATTAGTTTTTTTAGAGCATTTTAAATAATAGCGGTTAGGTTTAGGGAGGCTTGAGGTCAATACATTAAGTTTTCAGTGGCGCACCAATCCACAAAGACTGCAGAAACTTATACACATCGCTAAAAATGCTTTTTTAGAAATGAAAAATAAAGTAGTTTAGTACTTTAACTAAAATGTATATAACATTACTTGATGTGTTATAGGTATGTTAGTCACAACCCAAAACAAATGACATCAAATCAACATCTTAAAGAATACATCCACCAATTCGAAGAATTGTCTTCGCATGAAACGGAAGAATTTGCAAATGCGTTTGAGGAAGTAATAGTAAAAAAACGACAGTTTATTGTGCAACCCGGCTTTACCGCACAATACCGTCATTTTGTATCTGAAGGAGCATTCCGATGTTATGTTGTGGGTGATAATGGTAGCGACCACACTATCTCTTTTGCTATTGAGGATTGGTGGATTACAGATTATAACAGTTATATTTATCAAAAGCCCGCCACAATGTTTGTGTTGGCTTTGGAAGACAGCGTTATACTTCGCATCCCTTACGAAAAAGAGCACGAACTCAAAAAAGCCAATCACAAATTTGAAACTATTTTTAGAATTATGGCAGAACGTGGATTGGCATTTTACCAACGAAGAGTTACTTCCAACCTTACCCTTTCTGCTGAAGAACGCTACGATAATTTTATGAAACGCTATGCACACATAGCACAACGCTTACCACAATACGCCTTGGCTTCCTTTTTAGGAATGACACCTGAATTTTTATCCAAAATCAGAAACAATAAGGTTCATAAAAAATCTTGAACTACTTCAACTGTTTTTCCTAATCTACTTCATTGATAAAGGGCTTGTACTCTGCCCATCTTTGTAGTGTCAATATTGACAAATAATTTAAAACAAAGAAAAATGAGTACAGTAACAAAAAGAACGTACAGTGTTCCTGCAAGAGCAGAAGTTTCTGCCAACAATCAAACAATTTTTGATAATCTACAAAAAGGTTTAGGTTTTGTTCCTAATCTGTATGCCTATTTCGGTAAAAACGAAACTGCTTTAGGTGATTATCTAACGTTTCAAAATCGTAAAAGCACTTTACGAGCCAAAGAAAGAGAAGTTATCAACTTGGTAACAAGCCAAATAAATGGTTGTCGTTATTGCCAATCAGCACATACAGCTCTAGGTAAAATGAACGGCTTTACAGATGAACAGGTTTTAGAAATACGAACAGGTCAAGCATCATTTGATCGTAAAATTGATGCACTGGCTAAATTAACCAGTTCAATAGTAAAAAACCGGGGAAGAGCATCAGAAGAATCCGTTGAATCATTCTTTTCAGAAGGTTACAATGAAGCCAATTTGATTGATGTAGTTATTGTAGTTGGTGATAAAATCATCAGCAATTACATTCACAACCTAACGCAAATCGAAATTGATTTTCCGTTAGCGGAAGAACTATAATTAATGAGAGTATTCTTCCTATTCATACCACTGTTCTTCATCCTTGGTTGCAGTCATCATTTGGAAGAAAAGATGTTTCCAAAAGGAAACAAAAACCAAACGGAACATTTTCACGGTAAACCGTGGACATATGAACTCGTTCCTTACGATACTATTTACAATCTGTATTCAGGAAGTGTACATTTTGAGCCACATGCCTATACTGTTTGGCTCTCACATCCAGTCGGCAAAATCTAATAATAACTGAAGGAATCGGTTATTATCAGGAACAAGGGAAAGCCAAAAAAACCATCAAAAAACGGAGATGTCATTAATTGTCTACCAAATATGAAACATTGGTACAGAGCACGTGCAAACCATTGGATGACGTTTATTCATACCATTCTAAATACAGAAAATGGCTACTTAAACTGATACGATAAAGTAACAGACAATGAATAGTTGAAATAAAACATTAACAATTAAAATCAAAAAAATGAATTCAATAGAATATATTCCTATAGATACAACTGATAAAAGCATCCTTTTGGAAACCAAATTGAAGTAGCATAGAGCTTTTTGGAGTTCAAAATTATCCAACGCAGACGAAGCCGTTATGGACGGACATATTGATTTTCTTCGGAAAACAAATGCGTTGGATAAAGCCTTAAAAATTGGAGATACAGCGCCTACATTTAACTTGAAAAATCAACACGGAGAAATCATTTCTTCCAATGAATTTTTGAAAAACGGTCCGTTGGTATTGAGCTTTTTCAGAGGCAGGTGGTGTCCTTACTGTGTAGAAGAAGTAAAAGCTTTGAACAACGTGTCCTATGAAAAGCACTAGTCCAGTTCTTCAAATATAATATTTTATTTTTTAATTATTTCATAATGATAATGTTGTGGTGTTGAAATGTTGATAATCCAGATAGGGTTATCAGTATTTCAATGCCTTTAAATAACTTGCTCCGCATC
>CEOS01047483.1_pt1 | contig 17132 bp, 19 predicted proteins | sample 530601 | NCBI WGS metagenome assembly CEOS01 (sample SAMEA2620666, study PRJEB7988) | marine metagenome | biome: marine biome (ENVO:00000447); feature: mesopelagic zone (ENVO:00000213); material: "saline water (ENVO:00002010), including plankton (ENVO:xxxxxxxx)" | depth 1000 m
GACATAGGACATGGTCGGATGCTGGTCGTGCATCAGCTTGCCCGCGTCCTGCTCGACATGGATGCGCTCGACCCCGATGCGCTTGGTGTTCTCGGGATTCTTGTCGTCCAGCGCGATGTCCAGGTGCCCCTCGCCCACCAGCGGGTGATAGAGCTGGCTGATCTGGTAGCCCTGCGGCAGGTCGGCGTAGAAATAGTTCTTGCGGTCGAACCGGCTCCACTTGTTGATCTGCGCGTCGATCGCCATGCCGGTGCGCACCGCCTGCCGGATGCATTCGCGGTTCGGCACGGGCAGCATGCCCGGCATCGCGGCATCGACAAGGCTGACCTGCGTATTGGGCTCCGCCCCGAACGCGGTCGCGGCGCCGGAAAACAGCTTGGCCTGCGAAGTGACCTGCGCGTGGACCTCAAGGCCGATCACGACCTCCCACTCGCCCGTTGCGCCGTGAATACGATATTCGCTCATTCTTCGTCCCAGTTCAGTTCGGCAGCGCGCTTGATCGCGGCGAATTGCTTGTCGAGGATCGGCATGATCCGCGACGAGAGTTCGTCCGGCAGATGCTCCAGAGTCCGGGCCACGCCCTCCAGCGACACATCGACGTCGCGCGGCGAGACGAGGCCCGTGCTCGCGATCATCCGGATCGACTGCAGCGAGGCGTTCAGCGATGCCATCGCCAGAGTATATTCCGGCGAGACGTTCACCACCACCGATCCGGCGTCGCCACGAAACCAGCCGCCTTCTCGATCGCCAGACCTGCGTTCAGCACGCCCTGCTCGTCGAAGGCCCTGCCGATGATCTGCAGGCCCAGCGGCAGACCCTCGCGGTTCATGCCGGCCGGAACGCTCATCGCCGGCAGCCCGGCCAGCGACGCGGGCACCGCGAACACGTCGTTCAGATACATCGCCAGCGGATCGCTCGTCTTCTCGCCCAGCGCGAAGGCCGCGGTGGGGCAGGTCGGGGCCAGAATCACGTCGCACTGCTCGAAAGCCTTGGCGAAGTCCTGCGCGATCAGCGTGCGGATCTTCTGCGCCTGGTTGTAATAGGCGTCGTAGAAGCCCGCGCTCAGCACATAGGTGCCGATCATGATACGGCGCTTGACCTCGGGCCCGAAGCCGTCGGCGCGGGTCGCGGCATACATGTCCTGCAGACCGGCGCCATCGGGCAGGTCGCGCAAGCCGTAACGCACGCCGTCATAGCGCGCGAGGTTCGAGGACGCCTCGGCCGGCGCGATGATGTAATAGGCGGGCAGCGCATATTTGGTATGCGGCAGCGAGATATCGACGATCTCGGCGCCTGCGTCCTTCATCCACGCAATGCCGTCGTCCCAGCTTTTCGCGACATCCTCGTCCATCCCGTCCATGCGGTATTCGCGCGGGATGCCGATGCGCTTGCCCTTCATGTCGGGGTTCAGTCCCGCTTCCCATTCGGGCACCGGCATGTCGAGCGAGGTCGCATCCTTGGGATCGAATCCCGCCATCGCCTCAAGCATGATCGCACAGTCGCGCGTGTCGCGCGCCATCGGCCCCGCCTGGTCAAGGCTGGACGCGAACGCCACCACGCCCCAGCGCGAGCAGCGGCCATAGGTCGGCTTGATCCCGGTGATGCCGGTAAAGGCCGCGGGCTGGCGGATCGAACCGCCGGTATCGGTGCCGGTCGCCGCAGGGGCCAGCCGCGCCGCCACCGCCGCTGACGAACCGCCCGACGAACCGCCGGGGGCCAAGGCAGCATTGCCGCCATCCTTGCGCCGCCACGGGCTGATCACATTGCCGAAATAGCTCGTCTCGTTCGACGATCCCATCGCGAACTGATCCAGGTTCAGCTTGCCCAGCATGCCCGCGCCCGCGTCCCACAATTTCTGCGACACGGTCGATTCGTATTGCGGGGTGAACCCCTCCAGAATGTGGCTGGCCGCGGTGGTCTGCACGCCCTTGGTGGCGAACAGGTCCTTCATGCCGATCGGCACGCCGCCCATCTTGCCCAGCGGCTCGCCCTTGGCGCGCTTGGCATCGACCGCCTTGGCCGCATCGACCGCCACTTCGGGGGTCGCCACGATAAAGGCGTTGAGGCTGCTGGCCGCCGCGACATTCGCGTTGAACGCTTCGGCCACCTCGACTGCGGTGAATTCGCCGCCCGCGACACCGTCGCGGATCGCCGCGACACCCAGTTCGGTCAGATTGGTCATTATTCGATCACCTTGGGCACGCCAAAGAAACCGTGCTCGGCGGCGGGCGCGTTGGCCAGCACGTCATCGCGCCGGTTGCCGCCGGTCAGCGGGTCGGCATCGACCACGTCGTCGCGCAGGCGCAGCGTGTTGGGAATGACCGCGGTCATCGGCTCGACGCCGGTCACATCGACCTCGCCAAGCTGTTCGACCCAGTCGAGGATCTGGTTGAGTTCGGGAACGAACGCCTCGGCTTCCCCGTCGCGCAGGGCGATGCGGGCCAGCGAGGCGATCTTTTCGACCGTTGCTTTATCGACAGACATGGCAGCGCGATTAGCTTGCCATCGCGCCCATGCCAAGCATGTCTTGCAGGGTTGCGGCGTTATTCTCCGGCGGGAACGGCACCCTGCGGCGGCGCCATGCCGCCAAGGCCCATCTGCTGCATCTGCTGCTGGATCGCACGCAGCTCTGCCTCGGAACGGAAATCGATCAGCTCGACGGTGAAGGTCAGGTCGGCATTGGGGGGAATGCGGTCGCCCGCGCCCTGCGCGCCATAGGCCTGATCCGACGGGATAAAGACCTCGTAACGGCCGCCGCGCTTCATCTGCTGCAGCGCCTGGCCGAAGCCGGGGACCACGCCCGACACGGGGAAGATCGCACCCTCTGCCGAATCGAAGACGGTGCCATCGGCCAGCCTGCCTTCGTAATTGACGTTCACGACGTCTTCCATCGTGGGCGATCCGCCGGTGCCTTCGGACAGGGTGGTGACTTCCAGCCCCTGATAGCGGGTTGCCCATGCGGCGCCCGCGGCCAGCAGAACCGCGATGGCGATACCGATCCAGAGCTTGGAGAGGATACCCTTGCCAATCGGCTGGAGCGGGACGCGGGTAATTTCCGTCATGTTTCGATGCGCTTTCGTCAATGGATGCAAAAAGGGCGCGGGAAGGATGTTCCCGCGCCCCTTTGGCGTATGCGGCGACAAGGTTCAAGCGGCTAGCGACATCATCGCATCACCGCGCGAACCGGTGTTCTTAGCGAACGCCGTCGCGTTCCATCCGCTTGCGCTCCAGCTTGCGGGCGCGGCGAACGGCAGCGGCCTTTTCGCGGGCGCGCTTCTCGCTAGGCTTTTCGAAGTGACGACGCAGCTTCATTTCGCGATAAACGCCCTCACGCTGCAGCTTCTTCTTGAGAGCCCGGAGAGCCTGGTCGACATTGTTATCGCGAACGATGATTTGCATAAAACGCTGCTACCTCGGTTTCTGTCATGGCACCTGCCGGCAGCGAATCGCCCGCGAGTACCTATTGAACTGATTAAAATACTGTAGGGGCCGAATCCCGACGGGACCGGCCTGAACCGGCGGAGCCGCTACCAGCACCCACCTTGTAAAGCAAGCGCGCTTAACAAGGGAATCGGCCCGATGCGTCCACCAACTGTTGTCTTACTACCACAAAAGGGGCATCGGGCGCAAATCCACAGCAATGCGGACTCGCTGCGCAAGGTCTTTCGCGGCGACTTAACCCAAGTTACACCCTACACCCAAGTCACACCCAGGGGCTCAATGCCAACGCCGATTTCACAACTGGCCGCTTCGCTGATCGTCGCCCTTGGCGGCGGGACGGGGGCGGTGCTGCGTTATCAGCTGGGACGGCTGGTGTCGCATCTGGCACCGGGTCAGGCGCTGAGCTTTCCGTGGGCGACGCTGGCGGCCAATGCGCTGGGCAGCGCGGCGATGGGCGTGCTGATCGCATGGCTCGCCCGTCACGACGCCGCGGGGGCAGGCGGCGGAGAGCAATGGCGCCTGCTGCTCGGCGTCGGCCTGCTGGGCGGTTTCACCACATTCTCCAGCTTCTCGATGGAAACCGTGCTGCTGTGGCAGCGCGGCGAAGCGGGACTGGCACTTACCTATATCGTCGCTTCGCTGGTGCTTGGTCTTGCGGGACTCGTCGCGGGACTGACACTTGCACGAGGGACCCTCTAATGCCCGCTCCGGAAGATACCATCCGCCGCTTCACCGTCAGCCATGACGACGATGGCGCGCGCCTCGACCGCTGGTTCAAACGGCATCTGCCGCAGATCGGCTTCAACACCATCTCGCGCTGGGCGCGCACCGGCCAGATCCGCGTCGACGGCAAGCGGGCCAAGCCCGAAGACCGCGTCGAGGCCGGGCAGGAAATCCGCGTGCCCCCCGGCGGCGAAAGCCTGTCCAAGGGCCCGCAGCGCCAGCGTATCCAGCTGACCGAGGACGAGCTGGCCGAGGCGGATGCCATGGTGCTCCACCGCGACCGCGCCGCCATCGTGCTGAACAAGCCGCCCGGCCTTGCCACGCAGGGCGGTACCGGCACCAAGCACCACGTCGACCGCCTGCTTGAGGCTTTCGTGCCGGAGGAAGACAGCAAGGTGCCCCGCCCGCGCCTCGTCCACCGGCTCGACAAGGATACCTCGGGCGTGCTGCTGACCGCCGCCACGCCGGGCAGCGCGGCATTCTTTTCCAAGCGCTTTTCGGGCCGCAGCGCCAAGAAGATCTATTGGGCGTTGGTGACGGGCGTGCCCGATATCTCGGCCGGCACCATCGACCTCGCGCTGGCGAAACAGCCCGGCACCGGGGGCGAAAAGATGATGCCCGATCCCGAAGGCCAGCCCGCACGCACCAAATATCGCGTGGTCGACCGCGCGGGCAACAAGGCCGCCTGGGTCGAGCTGGAGCCACTGACGGGCCGCACCCACCAGCTGCGCGTGCATCTGGCCGCGATCGGCCATCCCATCGTGGGCGACGGCAAATATGGCGGGCAGGCCGCGTTCCTGACCGGCAGCATCAGCCGCAAGATGCACCTGCATGCCCGCCGCCTGATCATCGATCATCCCGACGGCGTGCCGCTGGATGTCACGGCCCCGCTGCCCGACCATTTCGCGGCCAGCATGGAGCAGCTCGGTTTCGACGAGAGCGCCAGCGATGCCTTGCCCGAGGAAGGCCCTCCGCCCCCTTCGCGCGAGGAAAAGAAGATCGCCGCGCGCCGCCATGCCAAGGATGTGCGCAAGGAACGCCGGGGCGAGCGGCGCCAGCGCACGATGGGTTCGCCCAAGGCGGGCAAGCCCACGACCAAGCGCTCCGCCGCCCCCGCGCCCAAGAAGGGCGGCGTGAAGAAGGGCAAGGGCAGTCCCCGGCCGGCAGGGAAACCCGCGCCCCGAAAGCCCGGTAGCAAATGAGCCGGATCGCGATCTTCGATTGCGACGGCACGCTGGTCGACGGGCAGGCCAATGTCTGCCTTGCGATGGAGGAAGCCTTTGCCGCCGCTTCGCTGGAAGCGCCGTCGCGCGCGCTGATCCGCCGCGCGGTCGGCCTGTCGCTGCCGCAGGCCATGGCGATGCTGTTGCCGGGGAGCACGCCTGCCGAACAGGAAATGCTGGCCGAAAGCTACCGCCTGGCCTTTCGCGAGCATCGCCGACTGGGACAGGTGGACGAACCCCTGTTCGACGGCATAGCGCCGCTGCTGCGCCAGCTTCACGCCGAGGGATGGCAGCTGGCGGTCGCCACCGGCAAGTCGCGGCGCGGGCTGCGCCATTGCCTCGCCACCCATGGCGTGTCCGACCTGTTCAGCAGTCTGCAGACCGCCGACGACCATCCGTCGAAACCCGATCCCGCGATGATCGCCGCCGTGCTGTGGGAAACCGGTATCGACGCCAAGGACGCGGTGATGATCGGTGACACCAGTTTCGATATGCTGATGGCCAGTGCGGCGGGCGTGCGGGCCATCGGGGTCGACTGGGGCTATCACCATGCCGAGGAATTGCTGGCAACCGGCGCCGAACGCGTCGCCGAAACGGTCGAGGAACTGGCCGGCATGCTGGAGGTGACCAGTGGCTGATCCGGCGGCAGGGCGTTATTTCGCGATGCAGGCGGTCCGCATCCTTGGCATGGGCGTCGCGGTCTATGGCCTGCTGGCGGCGACGGCCGATGTGTCCTGGCCCGATGCGCTGCCGCGCTGGCTGGGGTTCGTGCTGTTCGCGATCGGTCTGGCCGATGCGCTGGTTGTCCCGCGCATGATGGCGCGCGCCTGGAGCAGCGAGGGCATGGCGCGGCGCGGCGCGGCGGCGGACGCGATCAACAGGAAGGATGACGGGCATCCATGAAGCGTTTCTACCGCGAGGTAACCGTCAGCGAGCAGGATCACGGCTGGCAGGTGGCGCTGGACGGGCGCGGCTTGAAGACGCAGGGCGGCACGCCGCAGATCGTCCCGACCCGCGCGCTGGCGGACGCGCTGGCGGCGGAATGGGACGCGCAGGGCGATCTTATTGACCCGAAGAGCCTGCTGCTGCGCGACCTCACCGATTACGCCATCGACCGGGTCGCGCCCGATCCGGCTTCCGCCATCGCGGCGATCATGCCTTTCGCCGAGACCGATACGCTCTGCTATCGCGCCGATGACGGCGAGGCGCTGCGCGATCGGCAGGAGGAAGCATGGGAACCGCTCGTCGCCGCTGCCGAAAGGACGCTGGGCGTCGATTTCTCGCGCGTGGCGGGCATCAGCTATACGCCCCATCCCCCCTCCACGCGCGCGCGGATCGTCGAGGAGCTGGAGGAGATGGACAGCTTTACACTGGCCGCCCTTCAGAACCTCGCCAGCCTTGGCGCGTCGCTGATCGCGGGCCTTGCCGCGCTGGATGAGGGACAGGATGCCGACGCTTTGTTCGCCCTTGCCAATCTGGAAGAAGACTGGCAGGCGCAGCAATGGGGCTGGGAAGCCGAGGCGCTGGCCCGACGTGAGGCCCGCGCGCGCGGCTTTGCGCTGGCGCAGCGTTTCGCGCGGCTGGCACGGCCCGGCGCGAAGGCGGAACCTTAAGACCGGTCTGTCCGCTTCACCTTTGAAGAGGAGAAGCCATGACCATTTCCGCCATCGCCATCAACTGCACGCTGAAAAGCGACGAGAGCGCCGTCTCGTCCACCGACTCGATGATTCAGGTCCTGCAAAAGGCCTTTGCCGAGCATGACGTGAAGCTGGAAAAGACCATTCGCGCCGCCGCGCACAACATCCTGCCCGGCGTCACTTCGGACGAGGGCGAAGGCGACGACTGGCCCGCCTTGCGCGAGGAAATCCTGAAGCACGACATATTGATCTTTGGAACGCCGATCTGGATGGGCCAGATCAGCTCGGTCGCCAAGCGCGTGCTGGAACGCATGGACGCGTTCCTGTCGGAAACCGACGATCAGGGCCGCATGCCCAGCTATGGCAAGCTGGCGGTCAGCGCCATCGTCGGCAACGAGGATGGCGCGCATTGGGCATCGTCGCAGATATTCCAGTCGTTGAACGACACGGGCTGGACCATCCCGCCCGTCGCCAATTGCTATTGGGTAGGCGAAGCGATGGGTTCGACTGACTTCAAGGATCTGAAGCAGGTGCCCGACAAGATCACCCAGACGGCCGCGATGGTCGCATCGAATGCCGCCCATCTGGCGGGAGTGCTGAAGGGCAATCCCTTCCCCGGCTGATTTTCGTGGCCGGCAAACGTCCCGCCTATTGCGTGAAGCCGTTCATCCACTCCGCGACCGATGCGGCGACCTCGTTCGCTGCATCGTTCAGCGCCGGGGCCACATAGATCGAATCCGCCGCGATGCCCGGTACGCTGTGTGAAAAGCGCTGCGCGTTGATATTGCCCTCGGGATCGACGCGTACCGCGTCATAGGTGACGGTCACCGACATCGACGGAACGTCATAGCCCATCTCGACCAGCCGGCCATATAGACGCGTGCGATTGGGCAGGCCCGGATCGGCGCCCGCGATCACCAGACGGCCGGTGGAAACGCGCAGGGTCTCGGCCAGCAGGCCCTGAAACAGGCGCGAGGGATGGTCGACGTAGAACGCGTTCTGCAGATAGGCGACGCTCGACGGGTCGATCTGCACCGGCACGCGGTTGACGTCCAGCCGGTCCTCGACCTCGGGCTCGAACACGAAGATCGCCGAATCGACCGTGCCCTGGCTGGCCGCGCCCGCAGGCGCGCTGGTGCGAGGGGTCAGGGTGATCAGCTGCTCTGGCGGATCGCCGCCCGCGCCGATGCTGACGCATGACGCCAGCAAGGCGGCCGGCAAGGCTGCGCCGAACAGGGAAAGAACGCGCTTCACATTCATCACGGCTCATACTCCGGCAGGGGCTTGCTGTTCAGGAAGGCCCCTGCGCCATCGTCGTTCAGCTTTTCGGTCACGTTGCGCAGCGCGCGGGTGGTGGCGCGCAGATCGCGGATCGCGGCCTCGGTCTCGGGCAGCGTGCTCGACGACAATTGCTGCGCGGCGGGGCGCACGTCGTTGATCGTCGCTTCCAGCGTGGTCATCGCGCTTTCCGCGCTGGCCAGCGTTTCGCGCAGCTGATCGGCCAGCGACTGGCCCTCGCCGTTCACCAGGCGGTCGGTGGACTTGGCGACCTTCTCGAACTCGGCCAGCGTCAGCGTGGCCTGCCGCAGGGTCGATTGCAGTTCGGCCATGGTCTGGTCGATGCGCGGGGTCGCCTCGGCCAGATTGCGCGTCATCCGGTCGGTGTTCTGCAGGATGCCCTCAATCGATTCCTGGTTTTTGTCCGACAGCACCATGGTCAGCCGTTCGGTCAAGGTCGCCAGCCGCTCCATCAGCAGCGGGGCATTGGTCAGCAATTCGCCAAGCCCGCCGCGCCTTGTGGGAATGACAGGCACGCCTTCGGGCCCCGGCTCGGTGATCGGGGGCGCGCCCCTGACGGCGCCTTCCAGCTGGATGGTCGATACGCCGGTAAAGCTTCCCTGAATCGTCGCGGTGGTGCCTTGCAGGACGGGCACTTCCTCATCCACCGAGACGCGGACGCGGACGAATTCGGGATCCTTCTTCCACAGCTCGATCTTGGTCACCTTGCCGGCGGGAACGCCCGCATAGGCAACCTCGGACCCGCGGGCGAGGCCGCTGACCGATTGCTTGAAGAAGATGTCATATTCGTTCTGGGCACCCTCGTTCAGCCGGGCGATCCAGATGATGAATGCGGCGGCCATCGCCAGCAGCAACAGGGTGACTGCCCCCACCCATATATGGTTTGCCCGCGTTTCCATGCCTGTCTGCCCCTATGCCCTCTCGGGACCTGTCTTGTCCATCGCGCCGGGATTTGCGGCGGAGGAGGAATCGTACGATGCCTGTGCGGCCCGCCCGCGCGGTCCGTTGAAATATTCCTGGATCCACGGATGATCGGTCGCCAGCAATTCCGGAATCGTGCCTACCGCGATCACCTTCTTGTCGGCCAGCACCGCCACCCGGTCGCAGATCGCGTGCAGCGTGTCGAGGTCGTGCGTGATGAGGAACACCGTCAGCCGCAGCGTATCGGCCAGTTCGCGCGTCAGCCGGTCGAACGCCGCCGCGCCCACCGGGTCCAGCCCGGCGGTCGGCTCGTCCAGAAACAAAAGCTCGGGATCGAGCGCCAGCGCACGCGCAAGGCCCGCGCGCTTTTTCATGCCGCCCGACAGTTCGGACGGATATTTGCTCGCCGCCTCGGCCGGAAGGCCCGACAGCACGACCTTGTAGCGCGAAATCTCGTGCCGCAGTTCCGTGGAAATCTCAGGATAGAATTGCTTGAGCGGCACCTCGACATTCTCGGCCACGGTCAGGGTGGAGAACAGCGCACCGCCCTGGAACAACACGCCCCAGCGCGAACGAATACTCTCGTCATCCCGGTTGTCGGGATCGGTCAGATCGCGCCCCAACACCTCGATCCGGCCCGAGCGAGGCGTCTGCAGACCGATGATGGAGCGCATCAGCACCGATTTGCCCGTGCCCGATCCGCCGACGACGCCGATGATTTCGCCTCGCCTGACCTTGAGCGAAAGATCCTCGTGCACGACCTGCTCGCCAAAGGCATTGGTGATGTCTTCGATGACGATCGGAAACTCGCCGTCGAACTCCGGCGGCGTGAAGACCGCGTCTTCGGTGGCCTGTGCGATCAGGTCTTCGGCTCGCTTGCTGGCCATCAGCCCCACCCGATCTCGGTAAAGAAGATCGCGAAGAACGCGTCCAGCACGATCACCATGAAGATTGCCTGCACCACCGCCATGGTCGTGCGCTTGCCCACTTCCTCGGCATTGCCGGACACCTGCATGCCCTGATAGCAGCCCGCCAGCCCGACGATCAGCCCGAACACCGGCGCCTTGATCAGCCCGACCCACACATCGGTCAGCGGCACCACTTCGCGGATCCGCTGAAGGAAGGTGAAGAACGGGATGTCGAGTGCGAAATTGGCAATGAACGCACCGCCGATGATCGCGAGGACAGAGGCGAAGAAGCCCAGGGGAATCATCATCAGCACCGCCGCCAGAATGCGCGGCAGGATAAGCCGTTCCATCGGCGACACGCCGATCACGCGCATCGCATCGACTTCCTCGGTCAGTTTCATGGTGCCGATCTGCGCGGCAAAGGCGCTGCCCGACCGGCCCGCGACCATGATCGCGGTCATCAGCACGCCCAGTTCGCGGAAAGACAGCCGCCCGGTCAGGTTGATCGTGTAGATCTCGGCCCCGAACTGTGCGAGTTGCACCGCGCCCTGCTGCGCGATGACGATGCCGATCAGAAAGCTCATCAATCCGATGATGCCCAGCGCGGACACGCCGACCAGTTCGAACTGGCGGACCAGCGCGGTCATCGGGAAACGGCGCGGATGGCGGATCAAAGACCCCATTGCGATCACCGAAGCGCCGAGGAAGTCGACGACGCCCGCGACCCCGCGCGCCCAGTCGATGACCCGTTCGCCCACCGCATCGGGGACCCGGCTGAGCAGGCGTGCGCGCGGCGGGGTGATGTCGGCGCTGCTGGCGCATTCCTCAACCGCGTCGATCAGGCGGCGTGCCTTGTCGCTGGCCCCCTCGATCCGTGCATCCAGCGCACCTGCCGCGCGCATGATTACCCACGCACCGACGGTGTCGATATCCTCGACCTGCGAAATATCGATGGCGGCAAGCGAATCGATTTCGCGCAGGCGATTGTCCAGCGGCGCAATGGACGAGACCGTCAGAGGCCCCGTCACCACCAGCACCGGGCCGCCTTCACCGTCCCTCGTATCGAATTCCGCCCAGTCGCGCATGGTGGCGGTCATGGTCGAAAAAACGCTCGCTCACAAGCGTCTGCCGACAGGCGGGCACAAGCCGTCCGGGCATCTGTTGTGTAAATGGCGTGTTTCTGGTGCTTGCCCCCCGCCCGGCACGCTGGCAAAGCGCGCCACATGAGCGACGCTGAAACCATCACCACGAATTTGCCGAAAACCTTCGATCCCGCCGAGATCGAGGTGCGTTGGTACGCGCATTGGGAACAGGGCGGCCTGTTCCGGCCCGAACGCCCGGATGCCGAGGCCTTTACCATCGTCAATCCGCCGCCGAACGTGACGGGCAGCCTGCATATCGGCCACGCGCTCGACAATACGCTGCAGGATATCGTGATCCGCTACGAACGGCTGCGCGGCAAGGATGCGCTGTGGGTCGTCGGCACCGATCACGCGGGCATCGCGACGCAGATGGTGGTGGAACGCCAGATGGAGGCGCGGCAGGACAAGCGCACGAATTACACGCGCGAGCAGTTCATCGACAAGGTCTGGGAATGGAAGCACGAAAGCGGCGGCACGATCACGCGCCAGCTGCGCCGCCTTGGCTGTTCGATGGACTGGAGCCGCGAGCAGTTCACGATGGATCCGCATTTCACCAAGGCGGTGCTGAAGGTCTTTGTCGACCTGTATAATCAGGGCCTGATCTATCGCGACAAGCGTCTGGTGAACTGGGACCCGGCGCTCAAGACCGCGATCTCTGACCTGGAGGTCGAGACGCGCGAGGTTCAGGGCGGCTTCTGGCATTTCCGCTATCCGCTGGCGGACGGCGTGACGCTGGATAACGGGCAGGATTATATCGAGGTCGCGACCACGCGCCCCGAAACGATGCTGGCCGACATGGCGGTGGCCGTGCATCCTGAGGACGAGCGCTATGCCAGCGTGATCGGCAAGGAGATCGAGCAGCCGATCACCGGCCGCCGTTTCCGCATCGTGGCCGACGAACATGCCGATCCCGAACTGGGTTCGGGCGCGGTGAAGATCACGCCGGGGCACGATTTCAACGACTTCGAGGTGGCCAAGCGCGCCGGGATCGCGGCGGGCGACATGCTCAACATGCTCGATGGCGAAGCGCGCGTGGTGCAGACCGCCGACGGACTGGTGCCGGACGAGTTCCTCGGCCTCGACCGGTTCGAGGCACGCACGCTGGTCGTGCAGCGCATGAAGGACGCCGGCTTCCTGATCCCGCATGTGACGAAGGATGCGGAGGGCAACGAGACCGAGCACGACGCCGAACCGCGCACCATCGCCACCCCCTTCGGCGACCGCGGCGGCGTGGTGATCGAACCCTGGCTGACCGACCAGTGGTATGTCGATGCCGAGACACTGGCGAAAGGCCCGATCGAGGCGGTGAAGGACGGCCGCATCGAGATCGTGCCGAAAAGCTGGGAAAAGACCTTCTTCAACTGGATGGAGAACATCCAGCCATGGTGCGTCTCGCGCCAGCTGTGGTGGGGTCACCAGATCCCGGCATGGTATGCCGAGGACGGCAGCGTTTATGTCGCGGAGACCGAGGAAGAAGCGCAGAAGCTGGCGGGCGGCGGCGCGGTGCTAACGCGCGACAATGACGTGCTCGACACTTGGTTTTCCTCCGCGCTGTGGCCTTTTGCCACGCTCGGCTGGCCGGACGACACGGAACTGGTGAAGAAGCATTACCCGAACTCGCTGCTCGTCTCGGGCTTCGACATATTGTTCTTCTGGGATGCGCGCATGATGATGCAGGGCATGCATTTCATGGGTGAAGTGCCGTGGCCGCGCCTCTATCTCCACGGCCTCGTGCGCGCTGCCGATGGCGCGAAGATGTCGAAGTCCAAGGGCAATGTCGTCGACCCGCTGGGCCTGATCGACCAGTACGGCGCCGATGCGCTGCGCTTCTTTATGGCCGCCATGGAAAGCCAGGGCCGCGACGTGAAGATGGATGAAAAGCGGGTCGAGGGTTACCGCAATTTCGCCACCAAATTGTGGAATGCCGCCCGCTTCTGCGAGGCGAACGGCATCGCCGCATCCACGCAGATCGCCGCGCCTGAGGCGACCAGCGCGGTCAATCGCTGGATCATCGGCGAAACCGTCGCCACGCTCAAGGCGCTGGACGAGGCGATGGCCGCGCTGCGCTTCGACGCGGCGGCGAACACGATCTATCAGTTCGTCTGGGCCAATTTCTGCGACTGGTACCTCGAACTGATCAAGGGACAGATCGACGCCGAGACGAAGGCCGTAGCCGGCTGGGTGCTCGATCAGATCCTCGTCATGCTGCACCCGTTCATGCCCTTCATCACCGAAGAGCTGTGGTCCAAGCTGGGCGACCGCGCAGATTATCCGCTGATCACCGCCAAATGGCCGCAGCCGCAGGCCGACATCGACCCCGCCGCCAAGGCCGAGGTCGACTGGCTGATCGCGCTCACCACCGCGCTGCGGGCTGCGAAGAACGAGCTCGGTCTTGCGCCCGGTGCCAAGCTGGACGCCTACGTCGTCAACCCCAGCATTACCGCGAAGAAAGCGCTGGCCGTTAACTCGACATCGATCGGACGTGTAGCCCGCCTTGGTGCCGTATTTCAGCACGAGCCCCCCAAGGGCGCGGCTATGCAGGTGACGGCGGGCGACGACACATTCATCATCCCGCTCGAAGGGCTGATCGACATCGACGCCGAAAAATCCCGCCTCGAAAAGGCGCTGGCCGCGTCGCAGAAGGAAGCCAAATCGCTCGAAGGCCGGCTGTCGAACGCCAATTTCACCGAGCGGGCCAAGCCCGAAGCCGTCGAAAAGGCCCGCGCAGACCACGCGCATCATTCGGCCGAGGTCGAGCGGCTGACGGCGGCGCTGGCGCGGCTGGGGTAGCGGATTGCCGATCGTCCTCGCCACGACCCAGCCGGGCGAGCCGGAAATCTTTGCCTCGCTGCAAGGCGAAGGGCCGTCGACCGGGCGGCCCAGCGTGTTCGTGCGCCTGTCGCGCTGCAACCTGGCCTGCGTGTGGTGCGACACCGCCTATACGTGGCGCTTTTCCGGCGACAACCGCCCGCATCGCGGCGGCGAGAGCTTCGCCCGCAAGGCGAATCAGGTCGCGGTGGACGAGGGCGATGCCGCGCAGAAGATCCTCGCCCTCGATCCCGACCGCCTTGTCGTCACGGGCGGCGAACCCTTGCTGCAGGCCCCGGCCCTCACGCGGCTGATCACCCTGCTGCGCGAGATCCGCCCGCGCCTTCACGTCGAAATCGAGACCAACGGCACGGTCGAGGCTCCAAGGGCGCTCGACACGCTGATCGATCAGTACAATGTCAGCCCCAAGCTGGCGCATAGCGGCAATGACGCCGATCTCGCGCTGATCCCCGAACGGCTGCAGGCCTATTCGGAAGACCCGCGCGCCTTCTTCAAATTCGTGATCGCGACCCCTGCGGATCTGGACGAAGTGCTTGATCTGAAACGGACATACGGCATCCTGCCCAGCCGCCTGCAGCTAATGCCCGAAGGCACGGATTCCGCCACGCTCTACGACCGCATGCGCTGGCTTGCCCCGCTGGCGATGCAGCACGGGCTGCGCCTGACCGACCGGCTGCATATCCATCTTTACGGCGACACGCGCGGGACGTAAGGGGCGCGACCCTCAGAGAATCGGCGCTCCACCCGCCCTCTCCAAACCGTCCCCAAATTGTCTTCGTCGCGGCCTATCGGTCGGCGACGTGCCCCTGCGTGAGCCCTGCCCCACATGAAAAGCTGGATATTGTACAAGGACTCGGCCGCCGCGCTGAAGCCCGAGGCCTATGAAGTCAAACGCCTGATCGAGACCGGCGAAAAGCGCGGGCACGAGATCGAGGTGTTCAAGCCCGAACAGTTCGAACTGCTCGTCACCGCCGCGACCGAGCGCAGCCTGATGGTCGATTCCGCCGTCGTCGACCTGCCCGACGTGCTGCTGCCCCGCATGGGCGCGGGCACGACCTATTTCGCGCTGTCGGTCATTCGCCAGTTCGAACGGCTGCGCGTGCCCACCTTCAACACCTCTCTGTCGATCGAGACAGTGCGCGACAAGCTGTTCACTCACCAGCTGCTCGGCCGCGCCAAGCTGCCGATCCCCAAGACGATGCTGGCGAAATTCCCCATCGATGTCGGGCTGGTCGAACGCAAGCTGGGCTTTCCCGTGGTGGTCAAGACGCTTAGCGGCAGCCAGGGCAGCGGCGTGTTTCTGTGCGAAGGCCGCCAGAATTTCGAGGATCTGATGGAGCTGATCCGTGCCACCCAGTCCAACGCGAACCTGATCTTCCAGGAATTCATCGCCGACAGCCGCGGCCGCGACATTCGCATCTTCGTAATAGGCGGCCGCGTCGTCGCCGCGATGGAGCGCCGCTCGGTCAACGACAATTTCAAGGCAAATTTCTCGCTGGGCGGCGAAGTCGTGCCGTTCAAGCCCGACCGCAACGCCGAATGGCTGGCGCTGGAAAGCGCGCGTCTGCTGGGCCTCGACATCGCGGGCATCGACCTGCTGTTCGACGGCGACGGCTACAAGATCTGCGAAGCGAACAGCTCTCCGGGTTTCGAGGGGATCGAAAGCTGCTGCGACGTCGATATCGCGGCGGAAATCCTGGATTTCATCAGCTTCCGGCTCTGACCCACAGGCCTAGCTGCCGCCGCTTTCCGCAAGGTCGCGGGCCAGATCGCCCAGATCGGCGTCTGGCCCGATGATGCGCCACTGATCGGGCGTGCGCGTGTCGACCAGCACCACGCCGCGCTTTGGGCATATGTCGAGGCAGGGCACCTCGACGATGCCCAGCCCGGCCTTGCGACCCTTGCCCGTGACGACACCCTGGGCGGCCAGCTCGTTCTTCAGCGCCTTGGCCAGCCCGCCCTTGCGGCTGCCAAAATCGGCGCCCCGCTTCGCCTGTTTCCGGCTGCATTTGCGGCACACCAGAATGGCGTGCGACCAGTTCGACCTTATATTGCTCTTCATGACACCATAATGCGCAGGCGCTGCAATCGTTGCCCTTGCATCGCTTCCCTTGTGGGCAATGGCTGGCGGACGACCCTGCGCGAACGCGTCCTGCCGGACAGGGCTGAGCATTGTTTCGCCTTTGGCCTTTCCCTGCCCGTATCCAACCGGTTATCCGCCCCCTGTGACGGCGGCATACCTGTCGCAATCGCGGCGGAACTCCCTTAGGGCTCTGCGACCCGGATCCGACCGGCCGGATGGAACGAATGACGAGACTGACCGAATGAAAATAGCAATCTTTGGCCTTGGCTATGTCGGCCTGTCGAACGCGGTGCTGCTGGCGCAGCATAACGAGGTGATGGCAGTGGACATCTCGGCCGAACGGGTGGCGATGCTGAACGACCGCAAATCGCCGATCATCGACGCCGAGCTTGAGGAATTCCTCGCCAATCGCCCCCTGATGCTGAAGGCGACGCTGGACGCGAAAGAGGCGCTGGCGGGCGCCGATTACGTATTGGTCGCGACGCCGACCAATTACGATGTCGACACCAACAAGTTCGACACCTCCACCGTCGAGGACGTGGTCAGGACCGCCACCGAACATGCGCCCGAGGCGACCATTGTCATCAAGTCGACCATTCCCGTCGGCTTCGTGAAGGACATTCGTGCGCGGCTGGGGACCGGGCAGGTGATCTTCAGCCCCGAATTCCTGCGCGAAGGGCGCGCGCTGTGGGACAATCTCCACCCCTCGCGCATCATCGTGGGGGAGCAATCGGAACGGGCGCGCATCTTCGCCGATCTGCTGCTGGAAGGCGCGGTCAGGAAAGACGTAGAGATCCTGTTCACCGACCCGGACGAGGCCGAGGCGATCAAGCTGTTCGCGAACACCTTCCTCGCCATGCGCGTCGCCTTTTTCAACGAGCTGGACAGCTATGCCATCGCGGGCGGGATGGATACGCGCCAGATCA
>CEOS01055613.1_pt1 | contig 17071 bp, 19 predicted proteins | sample 530601 | NCBI WGS metagenome assembly CEOS01 (sample SAMEA2620666, study PRJEB7988) | marine metagenome | biome: marine biome (ENVO:00000447); feature: mesopelagic zone (ENVO:00000213); material: "saline water (ENVO:00002010), including plankton (ENVO:xxxxxxxx)" | depth 1000 m
TTCTCGGCCAGCCTGCGCCAGGCTTCCAGCGTCGGTTTTGTCATGATGCGTCCTTTCCCCGGCCGGGTCCGTGCTTATATTCAGCACAGGACGAGGTGCCGATGAAGTTGAAATTCCTGATCTTTGCGACCCTGCTGGCGGCGATGGGCCCGGCGCGCGAAGCGCCGCCCCAGGCGGTGCCGCAGCCGGATCCGCCCGCGCCGATGAGTCCCGAAGAGATGCCGGACAGCGCGCCGGCCCCGGCAGCGGCGGCCGAGCTGATCGAACGCGACGCGGCCCAGGTCTCGCCGGGGGATTTCCGGTGGAAATCGCGCCCGGTCGTGATCTTTGCCGACACGGCCGAGGATCCGGCCTTTCGCGAGCAGATACAAGCCCTGCGCCGCCGGCCGGGGATGCTGCTGGACCGCGACGTGATCGTCGTGACCGATACCGATCCGGGTGCCAACGGAGAATGGCGCCGGCTGCTGCGTCCGCGCGGCTTCTCGCTGGTGGTGATGGACAAGGACGGACAGGTCAAGCTGCGCAAGCCCTTTCCCTGGGACGTGCGCGAAATCAGCCGCGCCATCGACAAGTTCCCCTTGCGGCTGCAGGAAATCGGCCGGACGGGCATGTCGCCCTGATTGCAATCGCGCCCGGAACGCCCCATATTGAGACGGCAAAGGGAGACGATGATGGCTGATCCGAAACGCATCCGCACCAGGCGTCCGGCCGCCGCGCCGGCCGAGCCACGCGACACCCCGTCCCGCCCGATCCGTCCCCGCATCATGGACAAGGATCTGCGGGCGGCCCGTTCCGCACTGATCGAGGAAGCCGAACGGATCATGGGCGTCGCCCCGATTCTTGGCCGGACCGGACCGCGTCCGGGTTACTGACGGCTGCGGGCATGTCGCCGCGCCCGGTTCCGTCAACGTCCTTGGCGATCGCGATCATCGCGTCCTCGCCCAGGTCCAGCGCCTCCAGCCTGAAATTGATATAATCACGATACAGATCCGCCGCGCGTTCGGGGCCGATCCGGTCCACGTCCAGCACCCGCAGATCGTCGATGGCCGCGCCGATCACGTCCAGTTGCCGGTAATACAGCACGATCGGGTCGATCGTGTCGCGCGGCAGGACGTGAATTTCGGCGATGATGGCACGGAAGATGGCGTCGTTCGATTCGGTCGGGATGGTCGGAAAAAAACCGGGATTGTCCTCGATCCGCCGGGCGATGGTTTCGCCGTAGGTTTCCAGATCCTCGCGCCGCAAGGCCGCCACATTCGCCCGGATCTCGGCGAACAGCGCGCGCTGGACATCGCGGACGCGGTTTTCACGCAGCTTGGCATCGCGCCTGCGGTTCTGAAGCGCCACGACCCACCAGCCGATGGCCAGAAACAGCCCGGCGATGACCGCCTGCTGCCCCTGCGGACTGAGATAGGGATCCAGCGGCGGTATCGGCGTCATCGGAAGGAACCGGCTTGCGCCGCCGGGCGTAGGGTTGAGGCAAAGGAGAAAGCGATGACCCGCACCCTGCCGATAAGTGCCCTGGCGCTGGCATTCTGGCCGGTTCTTGCCCCTGCCGGTTCCGGGCAGGGCGGGACGACGCCGCAGCCGATCCGCGCCGATACGCTGGAACGTCTGCGCTGGCAGGCCCGCCCGGTGGTGATCCTGGCCGAGGGCGCGCCCCTGGCGGCGCAGGTTCTGGCCCTGACATCCGAACCCGCGGCATTGGCCGAACGCGACATCGTGCTGCTGATCGAGGGGCCGGGGGCCGGCCCCCTCCGCGACCAGGCGGGCAGCGGCTTTGCGGTGCTGCTGATCGGCAAGGATGGCGGGGTCAAGCGGATCTGGCACGAACCCGTCGATCCCGAAGATATTTTCGCGCTGATCGACGCCATGCCCATGCGCCGACGCGAGGCTGGCCAGGACGGCTGAACCGGGATCGGCACGGGGGCGGGCCGGCCGATCATTCGAATTCCATGATCACGTCATCGACCTTCAGGCTCTGGCCCGCCTCGGCGCTGACGGATTTCACCACACCCTTCCTTTCGGCACGGAGGATGTTTTCCATCTTCATCGCCTCGACCGTGGCCAGCGCCTGACCCTCCTGCACCTCGTCACCCGCAGCGACGTTGATCTTCACGACCAGCCCCGGCATCGGGCAAAGCAACAGTTTCGAGGTGTCGGGCGCGATCTTCTCGGGCATCAGCCGGACCAGTTCGGCGGCGCGCGGGCGGCGGACATGCACGCGCAGCTCGGCACCGCGCAGACGCAGGCGGAACCCTGCCGGGATCCTGTCCGCCTTCATGACCAGCGGCCGGCCGTTGACCGAAAGTCGCGCCAGCGACCGGCCGGGCCTCCAATCGCTTTCGACGCGCAGATCGTGGCCGTCGATGGTCACGGTCGCCCCCTCGCGATCGGCCCTGATCCTGACCGGGATTTCGCGTCCGGCGACGAAGATCACCCAGTTCTCGCCGACATGGCGTTCGTGGTTGTCCAGCCGCCCGCTGATCCGCGCGCGCCTGATTTCGGCCATGCGGTGCATGGCGGCAGCGGCGGCGGCGACGCGGGCTATCTCGGTATCGGGCAGGGATGCGCCTTCGAACCCGGCCGGATATTCCTCGGCGATGAAAGCCGTTGTCATTTCTCCTGCGACGAATTTCGGGTGATCCATGACCGCCGACAGGAAGGGCAGGTTGTGGCCGATCCCCTCGACCTCGAATTCGTCCAGCGCGATCCGCATCGCCTTGATCGCGTCGCCGCGCGTCGGCGCCCAGGTGCAGAGCTTGGCGATCATCGGGTCATAGAACATGCTGATCTCGCCGCCCTCGTAGACGCCGGTATCGTTCCTGACGGCGGTGGGGCTGTCGCCGCCCTCGTTGTCATTGACCCAGTTGCCGCTGTCCTTCAGCGGACCTGCCGCGATCTCGGATGGCGGGCGATAACGGGTCAGGCGACCGATCGAGGGCAGAAAGCCGCGATAGGGATCCTCGGCATAGAGCCTGCTTTCCATGGCCCAGCCGGTGATCTTCAGATCGGATTGCGCGAAGGGCAGGGGCTGACCGTCGGCCACGCGGATCATCTGTTCGACCAGATCGACGCCGGTGATCAGTTCGGTCACCGGATGTTCGACCTGCAATCGGGTGTTCATTTCGAGGAAATAGAAGTTCCGCTCGCCATCGACGATGAATTCGACGGTGCCCGCGCTGGTATAGCCCACGGCCCTGGCCAGCGCGACGGCCTGTTCGCCCATTGCGCGGCGCGTCGCCTCGTCCAGAAACGGCGAGGGGGCCTCTTCGATGACCTTCTGGTTGCGGCGCTGGATCGAACATTCGCGTTCATGCAGATAGACCGCGTTGCCGTGCTGGTCGGCCAGAACCTGGATCTCGATATGGCGCGGCTGGGTGACGAATTTCTCGATGAAGATGCGGTCGTCGCCGAAGCTGCTGGCGGCCTCGTTCTTCGAGGACTGGAAACCCTCGCGCGCCTCGTCGTCGGTCCAGGCGATGCGCATTCCCTTGCCGCCGCCGCCCGCGCTGGCCTTGATCATCACCGGGTATCCGATCTCGCCCGAGATCCTGACCGCTTCGTCGGCATCCGCGATCAGGCCCATGTAGCCCGGCACCGTGCTGACACCTGCCTCCTGCGCCAGCTTCTTCGAGGTGATCTTGTCGCCCATCGCCTCGATCGCCGTGGCGGGCGGACCGATGAAGGCAATACCCGCCTGATCCAGCGCCTCGGCAAACCTGCGGTTCTCGGACAGGAAGCCATAGCCGGGATGAACGGCCTCGGCGCCGGTCTCGCGGATCGCCTGCAGGATCCTGTCGATCACGATATAGGACTGGTTCGCGGGAGCGGGGCCGATATGGACGGCCTCGTCGGCCATCTTCACATGCAGCGCGTTGCGATCCGCGTCCGAATAGACCGCGACGGTCGCGATCCCCATCTTGCGGGCCGTCTTGATGATGCGGCAGGCGATCTCGCCGCGATTGGCGATCAGGATTTTCTTGAACATGGGCGCTCCGGGACGGCAGGCATGAAAAGACCGCCCGCGACGGACAGGTCGCGGACGGTCGAACAGGGCCAGACGCGCGGCGTGCGCGCGGTGGTCAGAGAGTTACTGGCACAGGCGGACGTCGTCGCACAATGCGCCGGCAGCTCCGCCGATCGCGGCGCCCTTGATGGCGTTCTTGCCGCCGACGCTGGCAGCGGTCGCGCCGACGCCTGCGCCGATGATCGCGCGATCCATGTCGGTCGGGTTGATTCCCTGCGTGCAGCCCGCCAGCGCGGTTGTGCCGACCAGGGCCGTAAGAGCGAGAAATTTCGGCATGTCAGATATCCTGTCGTTTCTTTGGCGCAAATCCAACGTGACCCGCGCCGGATCGGTTCATCATATCTGCGTGTATCAGTAGCGTCGCTGGCAGACGCCCGCGTCGTCGCACAGAGCACCCGCGCCCGCGCCGATCGCGGCGCCGGTGGCGATATCCTCGTCCAGCGCCTTGGCGATGACCGCACCCGCAACGGCGCCCCCTGCCGCGCGCTGCGCATCCGGCGACAGGCCAGTCGCGGTGCCGTAGCCCTGCTGGCAGGCTGCAAGAACAAAAAGGAGAAGAAGCGAACCGCCCGTAAGGCGGGCAAAACGTTTGGATTGCATGGTAACTTGCCTGTTTCTGTGACTCGGGTTCGAGCCGGGTTTCGGTCGTGCGAGGCTACTATGGCACAGTGCGCCGATCTGTCAAATTGACATGGGCGTGACGGTAAAATGGCAAGCAGCTTATCGCCCATCATTCCTCGTCCCCGTCATCCATGTCGTCCGCGTTCCAGCCGGGCGCGGCAAGGGCGTCGGGCGCGAAGATCTCGGGGAACGCGGCTTCGGCGGCTACCATGTCCACCTGCAGCAACTGGCCGTAATCGGCCGGGTCGAAATCGCCTACCGCCTTGACCTCGCGCCCGATCAGCCAGCCCAGGCGTCCCGCGTCCAGATTTCCGCGTTCGAAGGGTTCGGAGCCGAAATGCCGGATCAGAGCCGCCAGAAAGCCCGCATCGGCGCGCCGGTCGGCGGCCTTGCGATCGCGGAATCGCTCGCGCCGGGTGATCGGCGTCGCGCCCTGCCTGCGGTTCTCGCGGCGAATGGTGAACTGGAAATCGGTGCCCGGCAGACGGCCTGGAAAACCGCGATGTTTCAGCATGTTCCGCGCCTCCGCAAGGCTTGGGGCGCGACCGCGCGCGGGCAGCGGGGCCGCCCGCGCAGGGCTGTGTCAGTTTTCGTACCGGCCCTGGAAATCGGGCTGAGGTGTGACCGCGCCGTCCATCGGAGTATAGAGGTTGATTTCGGGCTCCCGACGCTGGCAGGCCGCGAGGGCCGAGACCAGAACCAGGCCGAGAATGATCTTTTTCGACATATCATCTTGCTCCTGTGATGCGGGCGCGGCTGCGCCCGGCTGCCCGGGAGCGCACCTTGACGGGTCTCCCCGCAGCCGATGATAGCCGCCATGAACGCGGCCAGACAGCGGGGCTGTCTCGGGCTGGGCGGATAGCCGCCGGGCCGGGGCCGGCCCGCATCATTCAGGCGCATGGGCATCATGAGCAAATTCCGAAACCTACAGGGGAATGTTGTCGTGTTTCTTCCACGGATTCGACAGGTTCTTGCCGCGCAGGCTGGCAAAGGCCCGGGCCACGCGCCGCCGGGTCGAGCGTGGCTGGATCACGTCATCGACGAAGCCTTTCTCGGCCGCGACGAAGGGATTGGCGAAACGGTCCTCGTAATCCCTGGTCCGGGCCGCGATCTTGTCGGCGTCGCCCAGTTCGCTGCGATACAGGATCTCGACCGCGCCCTTGGCGCCCATCACCGCGATTTCCGCCGTGGGCCAGGCATAGTTGAAATCGCCGCGCAGATGTTTCGAGGCCATCACGTCATAGGCCCCGCCATAGGCCTTGCGCGTGATCACCGTGACCTTCGGCACCGTCGCCTCGCCATAGGCGAACAGCAGCTTCGCGCCGTGCTTGATGACGCCGCCATATTCCTGGCCCGTGCCCGGCAGGAAGCCCGGCACGTCGACGAAGGTCAGGATCGGGATCTCGAACGCATCGCAGAAGCGCACGAAACGGGCGGCCTTGCGGCTGCTGTCGATGTCCAGACAGCCGGCCAGAACCATCGGCTGGTTGGCGACGACGCCGATGGTGCGGCCCTCGATCCGCACGAACCCGGTGATGATGTTGCCGGCGAAATCCTTCTGGATTTCGTAGAAATCGCCCTCGTCGGCGATTTTCACGATCAGTTCCTTCATGTCGTAGGGCTGGTTCGGATTGTCGGGAACCAGCGTGTCCAGGCTGTCCTCGATCCGGTCGGGATCGTCGTAAAAGGGTCGGACCGGGGCCTTGTCGCGGTTGTTCAGCGGCAGGAAATCGAACAGGCGGCGGATTTCCGACAGCGCCTCGACATCATCCTCGAACGCGCCATCCGCGACGGAGGATTTTCGCGTATGCGTGCTGGCTCCGCCAAGCTGTTCGGCGGTCACGACCTCGTTCGTCACGGTCTTGACCACATCGGGCCCGGTCACGAACATGTAGCTGGTATCCTTCACCATGAAGATGAAGTCGGTCATCGCGGGGCTGTAGACCGCGCCGCCGGCGCAGGGCCCCATGATGACGCTGATCTGCGGGATCACGCCCGAGGCCATGATGTTGCGCTGGAACACGTCGGCATAGCCCGCCAGGCTGGCGACGCCTTCCTGGATGCGCGCGCCGCCGCTGTCGTTCAGCCCGATCACCGGCGCGCCATTCTGCATCGCCATGTCCATGATCTTGCAGATCTTGCGGGCATGGGTTTCCGACAGCGAGCCGCCGAAGACGGTGAAATCCTGCGAAAAGACATAGACCATGCGGCCATTGATCGTGCCCCAGCCGGTCACGACGCCGTCGCCATAGGGGCGATCGTCCTGCATCCCGAAATCGGTGCTGCGATGGGCGACGAACATGTCGAATTCCTCGAAGCTGCCCTCATCCACCAGCAATTCGATCCGCTCGCGGGCGGTCAGCTTGCCGCGCTTGTGCTGCGCATCGATGCGCCGCTGCCCGCCGCCCAGTCGCGCCTCGCTGCGGCGGCGTTCCAGTTCCTGCAAGATGTCCTTCATCGCGCGGCCCCTTCCGGTTCGGTGGCGGAACGCTAGCGCGCCCGGCCGGAGCATAAAAGAAGTTTCGGGAAAATTTGCAAACCACACCAGCGTGCCGCTACGGAAAATGCAAATCTGCAAATGCCGCCGATCACGGACGGCCTTGACGCGGCGCGAGGCTTGGAGGAAAGCGGGATCATGGGTTTGCAGATCGATCTTGCGGCCATCGTGGCCAACTGGACGGCGCTGGCCGGCAAGGCGCCGGGTGCGCGCGCCTCGGCCGTGGTCAAGGCCGATGCCTACGGGCTGGGCGCGGGACGGGTGGTGCCTGCGCTTCATGCTGCGGGCTGTCGCGACTTCTTCGTGGCCCTGGCGTCCGAGGGACGGGCGATCCGGCCGCATCTGCCCCCGGATGCGACGATCAACGTCCTGTCCGGTCACATGGAAGGCGCCGATCTGGACGGGCTGGTTCCGGTGCTGAACAGCGCCGAGCAGTTCTTTCGCGACAGGACCATGCGACCGGGCAAGCCCTTCGCGATCCAGCTGGACAGCGGCATGAACCGGCTGGGCATGGAAGCCGCCGAATGGGCGGCGATCCGGGCCGAGGCGCTGGCCGCCGGGCCCGCCTTCATCATGTCGCATCTGGCCTGCGCCGACGAGCCGGATCATCCCGCCAATGCCGCCCAGCTTGCCGCCTTCCGCGCGATGACCGATGGCTGCGGCGTGCCGCGGTCGCTGGCGGCGACGGGGGGCATCCTGCTGGGGCCGGATTACCATTTCGACCTGATCCGACCCGGTGTCGGCCTGTATGGCGGGATGCCTTTCGCGGAAGCCCGTCAGGTTGCGCGGCTGTCGCTGCGGGTAATCCAGACGCGGCCGGTCGAGGCGGGCGAATATGTGGGCTACGGCGCGACCTGGACCGCCAGCGGCCCGCGCCGGATCGCGACGGTCGATGCCGGCTACGGCGATGGCATCCTGCGGGCGCTGTCGGGCAGCGGGGCAAGCCTCTATGCCGGTGGCGTGGCGTGTCCCATCGTCGGCCGTGTCTCGATGGATCTGATCACGGCCGATGTGACGGCGCTGGCCACGGTGCCCGACGCGCTGGAGCTGATCTGCCCCGAACAGACCGTTGACCGGCTTGCGGATTTCGCCGGCACGATCGGATACGAGATCCTGACCGCGCTGCGCCAACGCTATGTCCGGACCTATCTGTGAACCCGGTCCGCTGGATCGGACGGCAGGCCCTGGGCCTGACCCGCGCCATCGGATCGCTGGCCCTGTTCGTCGCGCGCGGCCTGTTCCGCCTGCGCCCGTTCTACGCCCGCCTGTTTGCCGCCCAGATGCTTCAGATCGGCTGGCTGTCGCTGCCGGTCGTGGGCCTGACGGCCCTGTTCACCGGCGCGGCGCTGGCGCTGCAGATCCATTCCGGCGGGGCGCGTTTCCAGGCGGGCGACGTGGTCCCGGCCATCGTTGCCATCGGCATGGTGCGCGAACTTGGCCCGGTCCTGGGCGGGCTGATGGTCGCCGCCCGCGTCGCCAGTTCCATCGCCGCCGAGATCGGCACCATGCGCGTGACCGAGCAGATCGACGCGCTGGTCACGCTGTCCACCGATCCGATCCGCTGGCTGGTGACGCCGCGGCTCTGGGCCGCGATCCTGACCGTTCCGGTTCTGGTGGCGGTGGGCGACAGCATCGGCATCATGGGCGGCTGGCTGGTCGGAACGCAATCGCTGGGCTTCAATTCGACCGCCTATCTGTCCAATAGCTGGGCCTACCTGGAACGCTGGGACGTGCTGTCGGGGCTGATCAAGGGCGCCGCCTTCGGGCTGATCGTGGCGGCCAGCGGCTGCTGGTTCGGAATGCGGTCCGGGCGCGGGGCCGAGGGCGTCGGCCGGGCCACCAAATCCGCCGTCGTCGCCGCCGCCGTCGGCATCCTTGCGGCGAATTTCGCGCTGACAGGGCTGTTTTTCCGATGATCCGGGTCCGCGGCCTGACCAAAAGCTTCGGCCCGAAACGGGTGCTGGCCGGAATCGAGATCGGTGTCGAGCGGGGCGAAAGCCTGTGCGTGATCGGCCAGTCTGGAACCGGCAAATCGGTGCTGCTGAAATGCATCCTGGGGCTGGTGGCGCCGGATGCGGGCACGATCCTGTGGCAGGACCGACCGCTGGATGCCGCCGCGCGGCCCGACTTCATGCGCCATTTCGGGATGCTGTTCCAGGGCGGCGCGCTGTTCGACAGCCTGAATGTCTGGCAGAACGTCGCCTTTCGCCTGCGCCAGCACATGCCCGATGCCAAGGCGCGCGCCATCGCGGTCGAGCGTCTGGGTCGTGTCGGACTGCCGCCGGAAACCGCCGGGTTGATGCCGGCCGAGTTGTCCGGCGGGATGGCAAGGCGCGTCGGTCTGGCCCGCGCCATCGCGCATGACCCGGCGGTGATCTTCTTCGATGAGCCGACGACGGGACTTGACCCGATCCGCGCGCGCAGCATCAACGCGCTGATCCGCGGCATCGTGCGCGAGACGGGCGCGACCGCGATCACCATCACCCACGACATGGATTCGGTCCGCGCGATCGGCGACCGCGTGGCGCTGTTGCAGGACGGCCGCATCGCCTGGGACGGGCCGGTGGTGCGGATGGATGATGCTGCGCCGCTGGCCGACTTTCTGGGGCATCGACCGGCGGACGGGACGTGAAGCGCCACGGCCTGCGGCGGGTTTCGGCCTTTTCCGGCCGATTCCTTCCCGGCGCCTGCACCGAGGCCGTGAAATCGCCCGGCGACATCTTGTGCGAATCCCCCCGGATCGCCACCATAGGGAAAGATGCCTGAGCAGGAGAGAAATTTGGGTCTGACCCCGACGCCCCCCGTGACGACCGCCGCCCCCGAAACCCTGCTGGAATTCCCCGACAACCGGCTGCTGATCGACCTGTGCGGCGCCAATGACCGGCACCTGGCGCGGATCGAGGAAGCCCTGGGCGTTCACATCCTGCGACGCGGCAATCAGCTTGCGGTGGTCGGCGGCCCCGAGGCACAGGCCGAGACGGCGCAGCTGTTGCGCGGGCTCTATGCCAGGCTGGAACAGGGCAAGCCCGTGGGCCTGCCCGAAATCGAGGCCGCGCTGCGCATGGGCATCGACCAGCCGAGCGAAACCGGCCCGGTCGAACAGATCGAGATGTTCGCCGCCGGCAATTACGAATTGCGCACCCGCAAGAAGTCGGTCGAGCCGCGGACCGATGCGCAAAAGGCCTATGTCCGGTCGCTGTTCGAACACGAACTGGCCTTCGGCATCGGCCCTGCGGGCACCGGCAAGACCTATCTGGCCGTGGCCGTCGGCGTCACCATGCTGATCAACGGCAATGTGGACAAGATCATCCTGTCGCGCCCCGCCGTCGAGGCGGGCGAGCGGCTGGGCTTTCTGCCCGGCGACATGAAGGAGAAGGTCGATCCCTACATGCAGCCGCTCTACGACGCGCTGAACGATTTTCTGCCCGCCAAGCAGATGCAGAAGCTGATCGAGGAAAAGCGCATCGAGATCGCGCCGCTGGCCTTCATGCGCGGCCGCACGCTGGCCAGCGCCTTCGTCGTGCTGGACGAGGCGCAGAATGCCAGCACGATGCAGATGAAGATGTTCCTGACCCGCCTGGGCGAGGGATCGCGCATGGTCATCACCGGTGATCGCACCCAGATCGACCTGCCGCGCGGCACGCAATCGGGGCTGGTCGATGCGGAACGGGTTCTGGACGGCGTGAAGGGGATCAGCTTCAGCTATTTCACCGCCAAGGATGTCGTGCGACATCCGCTTGTCGCGCGGATCATCAACGCCTATGACGCCGAGGACGCGGCAGCCATCGCCCGTGGCGAAACAGAGGAGCCGCGCGGCAGCTATGTGCCCCGACGTGCCATGCGACGAGATGCCTGACGAGATAGCAACCGACTGCGTCATCGAGGATGAGCGATGGGAAGAGGCCGGGCTGGATGACCTGGCCGACCGCGCCGTCGCGGCGACGCTGACCTGGCACGGGATCGGCGGCGAGGTCGTGGTGATGGGGTGCGACGATGACCGCATCGCCGCGCTGAATGCCGATTTCCGGGGCAAGCCGCGCGCCACCAACGTCCTGTCCTGGCCATCTGTCGAACACGCCCCGCACCAACCCGGCGCGCGCCCCGTCCTGCCCGCGGTCGACGAATGGGGCGATATCGCCATCGCCTTCGACACCTGTGCCGCCGAGGCGCGCGCGCAGACCAAGCCGCTGGCCGATCACGTCACCCATCTGCTGGTTCATGCGACGTTGCACCTTCTGGGCTATGATCACCAGAACGATGCCGACGCGGAAACCATGGAAGCGTCCGAACGTTCGATCCTGTCAATTCTGAACATTCCCGATCCTTATCAAGAGAAAGTGTCATGAACTCCGAAACGCGATTATCCGCCCGCCCGCTTGGGGCCGACGCCGCCTCCGAGGCGGATGGCGTCGGCGGCGAGGGGCGCGACCTGCCGCAGTCGCGCGGCTTCTTCGGGCGGTTCTTCGACGCGCTGACGGGATCGGAAGAGGACGAGGCGGGCGATGAAGGCGACCGACCGGTGGCCCAGCCCGCGCCCGGCATGGTCAATCTGCGGCGGATGCGCGTCGATGACGTGGCCATCCCCAAGGCCGAGATCATCGCGGCGCCGCTGAACGTCACGCTGAACGATCTGGTCGAGATGTTTCGCGAGCACGGCTTTTCGCGCATTCCGGTCTTTCGCGGCACGCTGGACAGCCCGCTGGGGTTGATCCACCTCAAGGATCTGGCGCTGAAGCACGGCTTCGGGACCGGCGGCAAGTTCACCCTGCGGCCGATGCTGCGACCGATGCTGTACGTGCCGCCCTCGATGCCCATCGGGGTGCTGTTGCAGCAGATGCAGCAGAAGCGGACCCATATGGCGCTGGTCATAGACGAATATGGCGGCGTCGACGGCCTGGTCACGATCGAGGACCTGATCGAACAGGTCATCGGCGAGATCGAAGACGAGCATGACGAGGCCGAGGGCCGGATGTGGATAAAGGAAAAGCCGGCGCAATGGCTGATCCAGGCCCGCGCGCCGCTGAACGAGGTCGAGGCCGAGACCGGGCTGCGGCTGGCCAGCGACGACGAGGACGACGAGATCGACACCCTGGGCGGCCTGATCTTCATGCTGGCCGGACGGATTCCGTTGCGCGGCGAGGTGATCGCGCATGATTCGGGCGTCGAATTCGAGGTGGTCGAGGCTGATCCCCGCCGGATCAAGCGTGTGCGGATGCGCGCGCCCGGCGCCACGGCCTCTGCCCCCGACGCTCCCCGCAAGCGGCCCGCGCCGCAGAACGCCGAGGATCAGATCGCGTCCGAGACCGGTTGAGGCCGCGCCCCGGCCGTTTCCATAACCGCCAGCATGGCTTGCAGGAACAGATCGCGTCTTTCGGGCAGGCACATCATCACCTCGTGCCGCCCGCCCTTGATCTCAAGCAGTTCGGCGCCCGGCCAGCGGTCTGCGCGGTCGCGGATCGCGGTCTGCGAGACGATCTTCTCGTCGCTGCCCAGCGAGACGAGCATCGGCAAGGCGGGCGAGGGTAGGGCGGCCAGCCGCGAACATTCGGCCAGCGCCAACCCCAGCCACCGGTAGCTGGCCCCGCCGATGGTCAGGTCGGGCCAGGTCGCGGCCTCGCGCAGAAGGCGCGACCATTCGTCCACATCGCAGGTCAGCAGGTTGGTGCCAAAAGCCTCGTCCAGGAAATAGGTGCCGCCCGCGCCGGTTCCCGGCGTCGATCGTCCCTCGAACCCAAGGCGCCGGGCCAGTGCCGTGATCGCCATCGCGACCCGATGCGGCATCTGGTGCAGGTTGATGCCCCACATCGGCGCCGAGAATACGGCCGAGGCAACCGGCAGATCGGCGTGAAGCGCCGCCAGACCGATGCCGCCGCCCATCGAATGGGCCAGAAGATGCCAGGGCTGCGGCAGGCCCAGATCGTCGGCCGCCACGACGATTTCGACCACGTCGCGCTGATAATCGGCGAATTCACCGATATGGCCGGGGCGCGGATCGTCCTGAAGCCGCTGCGACAGGCCCTGACCGCGCCAGTCGATCGCGATGACTGCATAGCCGGCCGCGTTCAGGCGCCGGGCAATGGGGGCATATTTCTCGATATATTCGGTGCGGCCGGGAAACAGCAGGATGCTGCCGGCGGCGGGGCCTGAAAGCGCGTCCCAGACCGCAAGCCGCAACCGCACCCCGTCATCGGCCGTGACGAAGAAGGCGCGTGCCGGGCGGCTGTCGTCATCGGGCAATCGGTGAAAGGGTGCGGCCTCGGGCATGATCTAGGACAGCGCCTGACCCAGTTGCATCGCAACGCCCATGTCCCCGTCGATCTTCAGCTTGCCGGTCATGAAGGCGGAGGCCGGATTCACATCGCCCGACAGGATTCCCTCGAAGGTTTCGCGATTGGCCGTCAGCGTGACTTCGGCCTCTTCGTCGCCTGCACGGACGCCGCTTTCATCGATCATGATCGCGCCCTCGTCTTCGATCACGAATTTCGCGGTCGAGCCGAAGCTGCCGATCTTTTCGTTCAACTGTTCGACGGCGGCGTTCACAACTTTGCTCATAATCTGGCGTCTCCTCGCGCTTGGACTGGCGCCCGGCGACCGGGCTGGATAGAATGACGATATGCGCGCGGCCCGATCCGTTTTCCAGCCTTTCGTCGCGGCACTTCGCCGCGCAACGATTACGATTTTCTGCATCGGCGCAACCTCTTTCGGCGCCCTGGCGCAGGATGGCGCCGATATGGAGGCGCTGTTTTCGCGTCTGGCCGATCCCGACAGCGAATCCTGGCGGCTGGCCGAATCCGACATTCTGCGCGAATGGTCCAGATCGGGCTCTCCGGCGATGGATTTGCTGCTGAAACGCGGCGAAGATGCGCTGGACCGGGGCGACATTCCCGCCGCCATCGGCCATCTGACCGCGCTGACGGACCATGCGCCCGATTTCGCCGCGGGCTTTCAGATGCGCGCGTCGGCCTATGCGGCGGCGGGCCAGTACGGCCCCGCGATCGCCGATCTGGCCCGGGCCCTGGAACTGGAACCACGCCAATTCGCCGCCCTGACCCAACTGGGCGGAATGCTGGAGGAAATCGGCGAAGACGAACGCGCGCTGCAGGCCTACCGCGCCAGCCTGAAGATTCATCCCCACCAGCAAGAGGCCATCGATGCGGTGGCAAGACTGGAACGGGCGCAGACGGGCACCGATATCTGATCCCATGACAGTGATCGACAGGGGCCGGGTGACCGCCGTGCTGGGGCCCACCAATACCGGCAAGACGCATTATGCCATCGAACGGATGCTGGCGCATCGGACCGGGGTGATCGGCCTGCCGCTGCGCCTGCTGGCGCGCGAGGTCTATGACCGGATCGTGGCCGCCCGCGGCCCTTCGGTCGTGGCGCTGGTCACCGGCGAGGAGCGGATCGTCCCCGAGCGGGTGCAATACTGGGTCGCCACGACCGAGGCCATGCCCGACATCGCCGCCGATTTCGTTGCCATCGACGAGATCCAGCTTTGCGCCGATCCCGAACGCGGCCATGTCTTCACCGATCGCCTGTTGCAGATGCGCGGCCTGCACGAGACCCTGCTTCTGGGCAGCGACACGATGCGTCCGGCCATCGCCGCGCTGGTCCCCGGCGTGCAGTTTCAGCGGCGCGAGCGGTTCTCGACGCTGACCTGGTCGGGGTCGAAAAAGCTGTCGCGGATGCCCGCGCGGTCCGCCATCGTGGGCTTCAGCGTCGATGACGTCTATGCCATGGCGGAACTGATCCGACGCCAGAAGGGCGGCTGCGCGGTCGTCATGGGGGCGCTGTCGCCGCGCACGCGCAATGCGCAGGTGGCGATGTATCAGCAGGGCGAGGTGGATTACCTGGTCGCCACCGACGCCATCGGCATGGGCCTGAACCTCGACATACGTCACGTCGCCTTCAGCGCCACGCACAAGTTCGACGGCCGCCGCGTCCGGCCGCTGTTTCCGCATGAACTGGGCCAGATCGCCGGCCGCGCCGGACGGCATACCGAACCCGGCACGTTCGGCGTCACCGGAGAGGCGCAGCCGCTGGACGAGGGTCTGACCGGCGCGATCGAGAACCACCGCTTTCAGCCGATCAGCCGTCTGATGTGGCGCAACCCGGCACTGGAATTCGGCACCATGGACCGGCTGGTGCAGTCGCTGGAGGCCGCGTCCGGCCATGAATTGCTGCAGCGGGGCCGCGAGGCCGACGACCTGCAAGCGCTGAAGGCCTTGCGCGACATGCCCGAGATCCGCGACCGGGTGCAGGGTGGCCGCGATGTCCGGCTGTTGTGGGATGTCTGCCGGGTGCCGGATTTTCGCGGGATTTCGCCCACCGAACACACCGGCCTGCTGGCGCGGATTTTCGGGTTTCTTCAGGAGGGCGCGATCCCCTCCGAGTGGCTGGCGCGGGCCGTGCAGCGGATCGACCGGACGCATGGCGATATCGACGCGCTGTCGAAACGTCTGGCGTATATCCGCACATGGACCTATGTCGCGCAGCGGACGGGTTGGGTCGCGGACGAAAAACATTGGCGCGACGAGACTCGCGCGGTAGAAGACCGCCTGTCGGACGCGCTGCACGCCGCGCTGACCCAGAGATTTGTGGACCGGCGCACGTCCGTGCTGCTGCGCCGGCTCAAACAGAAGGAGAGCCTTGTGGCCGAAGTGAACGACAAGGGCGAGGTGATGGTCGAGGGCGAATTCGCCGGCCGTCTGGAGGGGTTCCGCTTTCGTCCCGACCAGACCGGATCGGCGGACGAGGCCAAAACGCTGAACCGCGCCAGCTACGAGGCTTTGCGGCCGGAATTCCATCTGCGCGCCGACCGCTTCTACAATGCCCCCGATACCGAGCTTGATTTCACCGAACAGGGCGGGCTGATGTGGGGCAGCAGCGCGGTGGGCAAGCTGGTCAAGGGGGCCGACAAGCTGCATCCCGGCGTGCAGGTCTTCGTCGATGACGAGGCCGGCGCCGAGATCGCCGAAAAGGTCAGGCGCCGGTTGCAGCATTTCATCGACCGCAAAATCGCGGCGGCCTTCGAGCCGCTGATGGGGATGCAGAAGGACGAGGCGCTGACCGGGCTGGCCAAGGGCTTTGCCTTCCGGCTGGTCGAGGCGCTTGGCGTCATACCGCGCGGCGAAGTCGCGGGCGAGGTGAAGGAACTGGATCAGGAATCCCGCGGCGCGCTGCGCAAGCACGGCGTCCGCTTCGGGCAATTCACGATCTTTCTGCCCGCATTGCTGAAACCCGCCCCGACCCGCTTGCGGCTGGTGCTGTGGTCGCTGGCCGAGGGTCTGGACGAATTCCCCGAAAGCCCGCCGCCAGGCCTGGTCACGATTCCGCATCTGGCCGAGGTCCCGGATGGCTATTACACCCTGTCGGGATATCGTCCGGCGGGGGAACGGGCGATCCGCATCGACATGCTGGAACGCCTGGCCGATCTGTTGCGCGTGCAGGACACGCGCGGCGGATTCGAGGCCAATCCCGACATGTTGTCGATCACCGGGATGACGCTGGAGCAATTCGCGGGGCTGATGCAGGGCCTGGGCTATGCCGCAGAAAAAGGCGAACGCGAGAAGGTGAAATCCCCCGAGCCTGCGGTGGTGGCGACGCCCGAAGAACCGGCCTCGGCCGCACCGCTGACCGAGGAGGAAAGCGTCCTCGCCGCCGAGACCCGCGCGAAATGGGAGGCCGAGCAGGCCGAAAAACGCCGCATTGCCGAAGCCGGCGCGCAAGGGGGGGCCGTCGAGACGGCGCCTGATCAGGCCGCGCCCGAAGCCCCCGAAATCGAGACCTTCTACACGTTCCGCTGGGCGCCGAAGCCGCGCGGGGGCGGGACGCGCCGTCCGCAGGGCGACGGGCAGGGGCGCCGGGGTCCGCGGCGCGACGAGGGCCAGCAAGAGACGCGGGGAGAGGGCGGCAAGCCC
>CEOS01010259.1_pt1 | contig 17025 bp, 18 predicted proteins | sample 530601 | NCBI WGS metagenome assembly CEOS01 (sample SAMEA2620666, study PRJEB7988) | marine metagenome | biome: marine biome (ENVO:00000447); feature: mesopelagic zone (ENVO:00000213); material: "saline water (ENVO:00002010), including plankton (ENVO:xxxxxxxx)" | depth 1000 m
CATCATGATGAAGGGCTGCCACGCGATCCCCTGGAACAGCGCGCCAACCAGATAGATCAGCTGCGCATATTGGAGCGCGATCGCGAGATGGCCGAGCCATTCGACCTGTGGGTCTGCCCGCCTGCGCATTCGCCGCCGGACCAGTTCCATCTGCAACAGGCCCAGCGCCTGGAGCAGCAGCCACGCGATCAGGCCGGGCCAGCCCTGTTCGCCCAGCATCTCGAAGATCGCCGAGTGATAGGCGCGACCCTCGTCCACCACCTTCTCGAACCGGGTGGTGGTCATGTTCCCCTCGCCCGTCGTCTGCGGCATGCGATAGGTGAAGCTGTTGGCGCGATAGGCCTCGAACCCGCCGCCCAGCGGCCGGTCCTTCGCATAGTCGATCGTCCATTCCCACACCGCCATCCGGGTCGAGGCGCTTTCGTCCTCCTCAGCAGTCATCATCGTGGCCATGCGGTCGGCATAGGATTGCGGCAGGAACGGGAAGGCGGCGACGCACAGCAGCACGCCGCCGACCGCGAGCAACAGCTTGTGGCGGCTTTCGCGCAGGATCAGCAGGCCGAGCATGGCAATGCAAAGCAGGCCCGTGCGCGCCTCGGTCCCGATCGGGATCAGCAGGCAGGCCCCTGCCAGACAGGCCGCGAAGATCTTGACCGGCAGGCTGGGGGGAAAGATCGTTCCGTAGCGGGTGAACCAGTAGAGGAGCGGGATGATCGCGATCGCCACGGTCGAGATGGTGGAGCTCTCGTAGATCCCGCTATTATCGTTCACGAACAGCGACAGCGTGCCGTAGCCGCCCCCACCAAACACGGTCTTGATCCCGCCGGAAATGATGATCGCCCCGGCCGTCAGCACCATGACCAGCGCGGCGGCTTCGAAGCGCAGCTTGGTGGTCACGGTGAACGGCAGGAAAATCGCGAACACCAGCGTCTTCCACACCCAGTCCCACTTGGCGAGCGCGGGCTCGGTGAACTCGGCCCCCTGCAGCGTGAACCAGCTCCACACCAGCAGGAACAGCATCAGCGCCTGGCGGAAGGTAAAGGTCGGCTTCGTCTTCTTGTCCATCAGCAGCCAGCCGCCGAAGGCCGCCGCAAAGGCGATCAGCGAGACCGGCACGCTGGTGATGATCCCGAAGCCCATCTTCTGCGGGGCGAGGATATCGACATAGAGATAGGCGCAGACCCACAGGAACGGGCGCTTGAGCCCGAACAGCAGGAGAAGGCCGAAAAAGCCGAGGAGAAACAGGTCGGTCATGCGCCCGGGTCGCTATCGGCTCCCGGTTCGAGCAGCGGATCCTCGTCTAGGTCGTCGCGCAGCATTAGCCGATAGGCCGCCAGCAGCAGCAATCCGTGGATCGAAACGATGACGATCATATCGATCACGGCGTGAATGCTCCATCGGGCAGGTGACGGGCACGGACCTTTCCGGGCCATCTCGCAGCCGCGCTATCAGGGCGGAGTTGACGCGGCGTTAAGGGCACCGCGCTAGGCACAGTCTGCCATGCGCGTTCTTCACGTCCTCGATCATTCGCTCCCGCTGCACAGCGGCTACGCCTTCCGCACCCGAGCCATCATGCGCGCGCAGCTGGCGGCCGGGCTGGATGTGCGCGGGCTCACCGGTCCGCGCCACAGCGCCGTCGGCCCGCAGACGGAAACCTGCGAAGGACTCACCTTTCATCGCAGCGAGGGGGCGGCAGGCGGCCCTCCGCTGATCGGCGAGTGGCGCGAGGTGAAGGCACAGGCCGATGCAATCGTGCAGCTGGCGGAAGAATGGCAACCCGATGTACTCCACGCGCATTCGCCTGCGCTATGCGGTCTCGCTGCCGTCCGGGCGGGCAGGAAGCTCGATATCCCGGTGGTGTACGAGATCCGCGCCTTCTGGGAGGACGCAGCGGTCTCCAACGGGACCGGGCGCGAAGGGTCGGCCAGATATCGCCTGACCCGGATGCTCGAAAACCATGTCGTGGGTCGCGCGGACGCGGTATTCACGATCTGCGAGGGGCTGCGCGACGATCTGGTCGCGCGCGGTTTCCCGCCCGGCAAGATCGGCATTTCGCCCAATGCGGTCGACCTGACCCAGTTCGGAGATCCTGCTCCGCGCAACGGCGAACTCGCCGCCCGGCTCGGCGTGAGCGACGGCCCGGTGATCGGCTTCATCGGCAGTTTCTACCCTTACGAAGGGCTGGACGATCTGATTGCGGCGCTGCCCGCGCTGCAAAGGCGCCACCCGGACGCGCGCCTGCTGCTGGTCGGCGGCGGGCCGGACGATGCCGCTCTGCGCGCACAGGCGGACGCATCGAGCGCGGCCGACTCGATCGTCTTCGCAGGCCGCGTCCCGCATGGCGAGGTGGCCGACTACTATTCGCTGATCGACATTCTCGCCTTCCCGCGCAAGCGCAGCCGCCTGACCGAACTGGTCACCCCGCTCAAGCCGCTGGAGGCAATGGCGCAGGGGCGTATCGTCGCCGCCTCGGATGTCGGCGGGCACAGGGAACTGATCGATCACGGGCAGACAGGGGTGCTCTTCCCCGCCGACGATCCGCACGCATTGGCCCCCGTGCTCGGCGACATGCTCGATCGGCAGGCCGAATGGCCCGCGATCCGCGAAAGGGCCGGCAAGTATGTTGCGCTCGAACGCGACTGGGCGATAAATGCCCAGCGTTATCAAGCCATTTACCATCGCCTGCTAGGCAGGCCTTTGGATCGGTCGCCCGAAGGCGCGGCGTGGGCAGTTCCCGCTGGGAGAGCCCGCGCCAGCCAGGGCGGCACGCGATAGAGGACAAGCAGGGTGACCGAGAGCGATCACACCGCACAGACACACGCCGGCAAAGGTGCCGGATTTACGCAGAGCACGGCCTTCGTCATCATCGTCGGCCTGTGGTTCGCCGCGCTGTTCGGCGGCGGCTGCCTGCTGCTGCCTCCCGTATTGTTCGACGCGGCGTTTTCCGGCGAGCCGCCGTTCGGCCCCAACACGCGCATCATCTTTGTCGCGGTCGCTGCCGGGCTGGGGCTGCTGCTGGGCCTGTTCATCGCGAGCCGTGTGCGCAGCGATGACGAGCAGGCCCCCCGCTCGATCGAAACCAGTGCCGAACCGCGCAAGACCCGCAAGAGAAAGGCGCGCGCGCCGCTCGACGTTCGTGCCGCGCTCGGCATGCTGCGCGGCGCAGAAGACGAGGACGCGGACAAGGTGGCCGAGGAGAAGGAGCGCCCCGCCCCGCCTCCGCAAGATGCCCGCTACGAACTGACCGACGAGATCGGCCCGCCGATCGACGATCCCTATTTCGCATCGGCATGGAGCGATTCGGGCAGCCACGACGCCGATATCCCGACCGGCGAGACAGAGGATGCCGAGCAGGACGAGTCCGTGCCGCTGCCCGGGCACGATCCGCAGGTCTTTGGCGCTGATGTGTCCTCGGACGACGGGAGCGACGACGCATGGCCGGTCGAGCAGGAAATCGCTCAGCCGACGCCCGTCCCGCAACCCTCGCGCTACAACCCTTTCGCCGATTTCGTGTCCAAGGAAGAGCCGGAGGACGCAGAGCCGCGCCGGAAAGAAGCGCCCGCTGCCCAACCGCTGTCTTTCGCGCCCGCAGCGCAGGCAGAGCCCCCCCTCGACCTCACGCAGATCGAGCTGATGATGTCGCGCCCCACCGCGCCGCCTCCGCCCCCGGTCTGGCCCGCACCGCGTGCCGAAGAACCGGAATTGCAGGAGCTCGGAGTTGCAGAACTGGTCGAACGTCTCGCCCGCGCCCTGCAGGGTGAGGCCGAAGCGCAGGCTGGCACCACCCCGCCGCGCACCGGCGCACATCGCCACGAATCGGCGCTGGCGCCGAAATCCGTGCCCGATGAAAGCGACATCGACCGGGCGTTGCGCGTCGCGCTGGACCGACTGACCCGGCTCGACGACGTGGCCTGAGCGCGCGCGGAGTCGCTCAGGCGATCTGCCAGTCGACCGGGCCGAGGCCGACCTGTTCCAGAAACGCATTGGCGCGGCTGAACGGTTTCGAGCCGAAGAACCCGCGATGCGCCGAGAGCGGGCTGGGATGCGGCGAGCGAATCACACAGTGCCGCGTCGGCTCGTTCAGCTCCGCGATCCGCGACGCCTTCTTCTGCGCATGGCTGCCCCACAAGATGAACACCGCAGGCTGTTCGCGCGCCGCCACCGCCGCGACGCAGGCATCGGTAATCGCGTCCCACCCGCGCCCCGCATGGCTGCCCGCATTGCCCGCCTCGACCGTCAGCGTGTTGTTGAGCAGCAGCACGCCGCGCTGTGCCCACGCGGTCAGGTCGCCCGACGCGGGCGCCGGGATACCGCAATCATCCGCCAGTTCCCTGAAGATGTTTCGCAGCGAGGGCGGATGCGGCACGCCATCGGGGACGGAGAAGCTCAGCCCCATCGCCTGCCCCTGCCCGTGATACGGGTCTTGCCCCAGAATCACGACCTTGACCTGGTCCAGCGGGGTCAGCTCCAGCGCGCGCAAGCGGCAGCCCTGCGGCGGATAGATCGCCTTGCCCGCCGCTTCCTCCGCGCGCAGAAAGCCGCCCAGCTTGCGCGCCTCCGACGTGGCGAGCACCGGGGCCAGCGTGTCTTGCCAGCTATCGGGTAGGTCTTGGCCCATGCCCCCTCGCTATTGGTCCGGGGGCGCAGAGGCCAGATGCCCTTCCCCTCTTTCCCCAATATGCCTAGGGAACGCGCAAGGGGCGGGCTGGCACCAGACGAAGAAAGTTCTCCATGGCCGTATATTTTCACGAGGAAGACCTGCCCGAGGGCGTGCTCGCCGATGGCGCGGTGGCGGTCGATACCGAGACGATGGGTCTTATCACCCGGCGCGACCGGCTGTGCCTCGTGCAGATCAGCGATGGCAAGGGCGACGAACACCTGGTCCGCTTCGGCGTCGACAGCAGCTTCGATGCGCCCAATCTCAAGGCCGTCCTCGCCGATCCCGCGCGGACCAAGCTGTATCACTTCGGCCGCTTCGATCTCGCGGCGATCGAATACTGGCTCGGCGTCACGGCCGCCCCGGTGTTCTGCACCAAGATCGCGAGCAAGCTGACCCGCACCTATACCGACCGCCACGGGCTCAAGATGCTGGTCAGCGAACTGCTGGGCGAGGATATCTCAAAGCAGCAGCAAAGCTCCGACTGGGGGGCGCCCAAGATCAACGATGCGCAGCGCGAATATGCCGCGTCGGACGTGCGTTACCTCCACCGGCTGCGCGATATTTTCGAAGAGCGGCTGGCACGCGAAGGGCGCACCGAAATCGCGCAGGCCTGTTTCGATTTCCTGCCGACCCGCGCGCGGCTGGACATTATCGGCTGGCCCGACACCGACATCTTCAGCCACGAGTAAGCCCGGTTAGGGTCTGAACCCATCATGCAGCACGATCAGGTGGAAGAAACGAGCGAGGCAAGCCGGCAGCGCCGCGGGCGGCAACGCCAGGCCGCGCCGGGCGGGTTTCACGATCGCCTGATCAAGATCCTCGCGGTCGCCCTGCCGATGGCGACCGGGGTGATCGTCGCCTTCCTCGTGATTGCCCCCTTCTCGCCGCGCGACGAGGTCTCCTTCGTGCTCGACCGCGATAAGGTGCAGGAAATCGACGAGCGCCTGAGGATCGACAACGCGACCTATCGCGGGTCGGACAATCAGGGCCGTCCCTTTTCGCTCACCGCGCGCGAGGCAGTCCAGAGGTCGAGCAAGGAAGGGATCGTGCGGCTGGACACGGTCATCGCCCGGATCCTGCTGCAGGGCGGCCCCGCGCAGCTGCGCGCGGAGGGCGGCGCGTACAAGATTTCCGACGAAGTGCTCGATGTGACCGGCCCGATCATCCTGAACGCGGCCGATGGCTACAACCTGGTCGCGCGCGGCGTTTCGGTCGACCTGCGCGACCAGACTCTGGTGGGCGACGAAGGCGTATCGGGCGCCGTGCCCGCGGGCACCTTCTCCGCCGACACCCTGCGGGTCGATCTGGAGACCCGAACGATAACGCTTGACGGCAATGCGCGCCTGCGCATGGTGCCGGGCCGATTGGAGACCATGCAGTGATCCCGCGCCTCATCCGCCAAAATTCCCGACTGGCCGCACGATCCGGCGTGGTCGGCTTCGCGCTGGCCGCGTGCACTCTCACCGGCATCCAGCTGCACGCACAGGCGATTGCGGCGCATAATTCCAACGCGCCGGTGGATTACGCGGCCAACCGGATCGAACTGCAGGACCGGCAGAACCGCGTGGTCCTGTCGGGCAATGTGGTGATCGAACAGGCCGACCTGCGGATGACTTCGGCGAGCACGATCGTCGACTATTCGGACGCCGGATCGCTCAGCATCCAGCGCATTTCCGCGACCGGCGGGGTCACCGTGACCCGCGGCAACGAAAGCGCGCGCGGCAATGTGGCGGTGTACGATTTCAACCGGCGGGTGATCACCATGACCGGCAATGTCCGGCTGAAGCGCGGGTCGGACACGCTCAATGGCGGGCGGCTGACGATCGATCTGCGCACCGGCCTTTCCAGCGTGGACGGGGCCGGCGGATCGAATGGCGGCGGCCGGGTGACCGGCTCCTTCTCCGTCCCGGAGGACTGATCTTCCTGTAACTAAGGCCCCAGAGCGGGCCGGCACCGCCTCACATCAACGCGAGGCGACTCGCGCGATCCACGCGATTTCCTGGCTCAGAAGCAGTTCGGCCTGCTGGCTGTTGGCGAGCAGCGCCTGATGCAGCGCGGTCAGACGCGAGACCAGACGGTCGAGCCGTTTGCCGCGCCAGATCCGCAGCTGTTCGGCCAGATCGCGCTCGTCCTTGAAGAAGATCCGCCGCGCGCGCTTTTGCGCATCGACGAAAGAGCCGACATCCTCGCCCGGGCGCATCCGTGCGGAAAGCTGCGCCAGCTGCGCCGCGCGCCGCTCGAACGCCAGCGCCACGCCGACCGGGTTGAGAGCCAGCGTATGAAGCCGCGCCAGTTCGCCGGGCAGCCGGTTCGCATGACCACCCAGTGCCGCATTGACCAGCGGCATGAAGCCGTCCTCCTCGCTCGACGCGCCGATCGCATCCCACGCAGCGGCATCGGCGGTCTTGGGCGTATCGGGCGCGGCATCGAGGTACAGCGCCAGCTTCTCCACCTCCGCCTCGGCCAGTCGCCGGTCGAGACCGGAGGCGCGGGCGATTCGCTGCGCCAGATCGCCGCCGAGCCGCAGCCCCGCCCGGTCGGCAAGATCGCGCACGGTATTGGCCATGTCGCCCAGATTAGGCGGATAGAACATCGCGACCAGCGTGCCCTTCGCACCCGCCACCAGCTTCGCGCTGCGCGACTTGTCGGTCGCGTTGACGGCCACCACCAGCACCGGGCAAGCCTCTCCCTCGGCCTCCAGATGCAGTTTCAGCGCGTCGTGCGCTTCCTCGCCTGTCGCGCGCACCAGAATGTGGCGCGCATCGCCGAACAGCGAGGAAGAGCGCGCCTCGTCCGCCAGCCTTACCGGATCGCGGCGCAGTTCCGCGCCGGACAGATCGACCCGCTCGCCCGCATCCGCCAGATTGCCCACGATCGTCGCGGCGGCGGCGGAAGCGGCGCTCTCGTCGGGACCGCACAGGAAGAAGGTGCGGCACTCGCGCGCCGCCTGTCCTGCGACCCGGCCGAAAGTGTTCTGATTGGCCTTGAGGGATTGCTGACGCGCCGCCGCCATGCGTCCGCGCGCCTCAGTCTTGCGCGCGGAGCGTCAGCGAGACTCGCGTCACGATCTGGTCGGCGACGACCTGGGCCAGCCGTTCGAGCGCCGCGCGCTCGGCGGCGATGGTGGCGTAGTCGCTCGACACGACGTCGATGCCTGCATCCGAACCGGCGGTCGAATCGAGCAGGATCGCCCCGCTCGACAGGTCGACCAGCTGATAGCGCGCGCGCAGCGTGCGGCGTTCGCGGCTGACGGTTTCGTCGCTCAGCAGGCCGAGGCTGCCCAGCTCGTCATCGAGCAGGATATCGAGGCGGTAGCGCGGGGTCTGGCCCGCCGGGCCGATCGACAGCCGGTCTTCCAGCGCGGTGGCGACCAGCCAGCCGTCGCGCCCCTCGATCGGGGCGACTTCGATCGCCGAAAGATCGGCAACCGCCGCCTTGCCATTGGCTCCGGCATAGATCGGCTGGAGCCCGCAGGCCGAAAGCGCGAGCAGCGCGAGAAAGGCAAACGCGAATCGCATCAGGTGACGATATTCACCAGACGGTCGGGCACCACAATGACCTTGCGAATCTCGGCCCCGTCGATCGAGCGCTGGACCTTGTCGCTGGCCAGCGCCAGTTCCTCCAGCGTCTCTTTCGATGCGCCCTTGGGGACGGTCAGCGTGTCGCGCAGCTTGCCCTTGTGCTGAACCGCGATGGTCACCTCGTCCTCGACCAGCAGGCTCTCGTCGACCTCTGGCCACGGCGCATTTGCGATCAGGCCCTGCCGTCCGATGGAATGCCATGCCTCTTCTGCGAGGTGCGGCATCATCGGCGCGACGAGCTGGAACAGCGTCTGGATTCCCTGGGTGCGCGAAGCAGACGGCGCGGCCTTTTCGAGCGCGCCGACCAGTTCGTAGAGCTTGGCGACCGCCTTGTTGAAGTGCAGCGCCTCGATCGTCTCGGCGACGTCGTGCACGCTGCGCGCGGTCTTGCGCGCCAGATCGGCATCCTCGCCCTGCGCGGACGGATCATGTTCGCCGACCAGACGCCACACGCGCTGGACGAAGCGCGCGCAGCCTTCGATGCCGCTTTCGGACCACGGCAAGTCGCGTTCCGGCGGGCTGTCGGACAACATGAACCAGCGCACGGCGTCGGCGCCATATTGCGCGATGATCGTATCGGGATCGACCACGTTGCGCTTGGACTTGGACATCTTGACCACGCGGCCGACGCTGACCGGGAAGCCGTCTTCCTTGAGCACCGCGCTCTTGGCGTCGCGGGTGATTTCCTCGGGCGCGAAATAGACCATCCGGCCCGAATCGGGCTCGCGCCGGAAATAGGTCTCGTGCGTGACCATGCCTTGCGTGAACAGGCTGGCGAAGGGCTCGGTGAATTCGACCATGCCCAGCCGCGAAAGCGCCCGGGTCCAGAAACGTGCGTAGAGCAGGTGCAGGATCGCATGCTCGATCCCGCCGATATACTGCTCCACCGGCAGCCACTTGGCGACCTCTTGCGGATCGAACGGGCGATCCGCAGGCTGGCTGGCGAAGCGCAGGAAATACCACGAGGAATCGACGAAGGTATCGAGCGTGTCGGTCTCGCGCACCGCCGCGCCGCCGCATTTGGGGCAGGTGGTGTTCTTCCAGCTCTCGTGCCGGGCGAGCGGATTGCCGGGGGTCTTGAAGTCGATATCCTCGGGCAGGGTCACCGGCAGATCGGCCTTGCGCACCGGCACCACGCCGCAAGCATCGCAGTGGACGAAGGGGATCGGCGTGCCCCAGTAACGCTGGCGCGAAACGCCCCAGTCGCGCAGGCGCCAGACGGTCTTGCCCTCGCCCCAGCCGTCGCGTTCCGCCCGGTCGATCACCCACTGTTTGGCGCTATCGACGTCCATCCCGTCGAGCGGGCCGGAATTGACCAGCACGCCCTCGCCAGACTCCGCGGTCGTGCCCAGCGGGCGATCGGCGTCTGCGGCGCTGACGCCGACCACGCGCAGGATCGGCAGGTCGTATTTGCGCGCGAAGTCGAAATCGCGCTGGTCGTGGCCGGGCACGCCCATCACCGCGCCGGTGCCGTAATCCATCAGCACGAAGTTGGCGATGAACAGCGGCAGCTCGCTGCCCAGCAGCGGGTGGCGCGCGGTCAAGGCGGTCAGGTAGCCCTTCTTTTCCGCCGTTTCGAGGTCGGCAGCAGTGGTCCCGCCGCGCTTGCATTCCTCGATGAAGGCAGCCGCGCCTGCATCCTTCGCCGCAACCGCTTGCGCGATCGGATGATCGGGCGCGACCGCGACGAAACTGGCCCCGTAGATCGTGTCGGGCCGAGTCGAATAGACCTCTACCCGCCCGCCGTCGGACAGAGCGAACGCAAGCTGCAGGCCGCGGCTCTTGCCGATCCAGTTTTCCTGCATCAGGCGGACCTTGTCGGGCCACTTGTCGAGAGTTTCGAGCCCGTCGAGCAGCTCTTCGGCGAAATCGGTGATCTTGAGGAACCACTGCGCGAGCTTGCGCTTCTCGACCTCCGCGCCGGAGCGCCAGCCCCGGCCTTCGATCACCTGCTCGTTGGCGAGCACGGTCTGGTCGACGGGGTCCCAGTTAACCTCGCTTTCCTTGCGATAGACCAGCCCTGCCTCGAACAGGTCGATGAACAGCGCCTGCTCGTGCCCGTAGTAATCGGGTTCACAAGTGGCGAGTTCGCGGCTCCAGTCGAGCGCGAAACCCAGCCGCTTGAGCTGCGCCTTCATCGATTCGATGTTCTCGCGGGTCCACTTGCCCGGGTGGACGCCTTTTTCCATCGCCGCGTTTTCCGCCGGCATGCCGAACGCATCCCACCCCATCGGGTGCAGCACCTCGTGCCCGCGCATCGCCTTGTAGCGCGCGAGCACGTCGCCCATCGTGTAGTTGCGCACGTGCCCGATATGGATCCGCCCCGAAGGGTAGGGAAACATTTCGAGCACGTAGCTCTTGGGCCGGTCGCTGGCGCTGTCCGCACGGAAGCACTCGGCCTCGTCCCATGCCTTCTGCCAGCGCCCGTCGGCACTCGACGGGTCGAAACGCGTGTCGTTCATAGGTACGTCTTTTCGCGAAACAGGCGGATCAGCTCGAAATCGCCTGGCGGCGCAGTTCGCGCGCCTTGGTCAGGATAATGTCTTCCAGTTTCTGCACGGTCGCGGCCTGTACCGGCGCATCGACCCAGGTGCCGCCCTGGTTGACCTGGCGGCTGGCAGCGACGCGCAGGGCATCGGCGCGCAGATCCTGGTCGAGGATGGAGATGGTGAGCTTGACCCGCTCACCCGGGTTCTCGGGATTGGCGTACCAGTCGGTCACGATCACCCCGCCCGCGCTGTCCGCCTGCAGCAGCGGTGCAAAGCTGACTGCTTCGAGGCTGGCGCGCCAGAGATAGGAATTGACCCCGATCGTGGTCACCTGGCTCGCCGCCAGATCGGGATCGGGCAGTTCGTTGCCGCCGCCGGCGCAGGCGGCAAGAGCGGCGCACGCACCGGCGAGCAAGCCGCAGCGAATCGCGGTGGAGGCGGAACGGGTCGAGGAGCGGCGCTGGATCATCTGTGCTGGCTTTCCACTGAAACTGGCCCAAGGAAATCGCCAGGGGCCCATGAGAATGGCGTATGGATCGGTCGGCAGACCGCGCGTATGTAGCCTCTATCGCCGCGCAACGGGCGCAGCAAGTGCACGCCTGCCTTGCCGCGTAAAGCAGCGCCAGGCGGCTTTACGCATCATGAACCCGGATTGCGATTGTGTGCCGCGTGCAACACCTGACATGCAAGTGCGCAGGGCCCTGTGGAAAAGCTGGCATCCGCCAGGGCGGTGTCCTAGTGTTCAGGGGAACCATTGGTCTGGGCAAAGCGCTTTCAGCTTTGTTCATCCTGCCGTAAATCGTGCGGCGCTAGAGTGAGTGTAATGAGCGTCAAGGTCGCCTCAGGACTACGCAAGCTGATCGTGCCCGCCTTGGGCGGCGCGCTGGCGCTTGTCGCGATTCCGGTGGTTGGCGTTGCTCTGGCAGAGGCCACGTCGCCTGCGCTCGTCAGCACCATCGGCGAAAACGCGGGTCGTTTCACGCCCGCCTCGGTCGACCCTGCGCTCGCCCGCCGTGTGGCGGAACGCTACGCCGCCCGCCAGCAGCCGCTGCCCTTCACCCCAGCCGCAGGCAGGACGATTCCCGATCGCATGGTGACCGTGGCCGTTCGGGTAGACAATGATGTGGCGCGCGCCGTTTCGGTCCGCTCGGCTATCGACGCGGCCCGTGGCGAGCCCGGTCGCCGCGATATCGCGATTGCGCCCTCTGCGTTCGACCTCGGTGTTGCCCGTGGATACCAGAGCTTCGCGAAGCCCGCAGCCGAGCTGCCCAAGTCCGTCTCGCGTATTTCCGTGCCCGACCTTGCCGAATTCCGCCCGTCGAAAGGCGTGAAGGAAGAACCGAGCCGCTTCCAGCCGCGGGTCTCGATCGATCAGGACCGCATGCGCGGTCGCACCTCGCGCACCCTCGACGGTCGCAGCGATCGCGAAGTCGATCTTGGCGGTGCCTACCGCGTCACGCGCAATCTCGACGTGACCGCAGGCGTCCGCCTGTCGGACGAGAGCGACCGGCTTGCACCGCTGACCAATGGTGCGGAAGACAGCCAGTCGGTCTACATCGGAACCCAGCTGCGCTTCTGACGCCCGGCTGATCCTCGCGCACCGACGCGGCGCAAATCTCTCTCTGCCATCTCTTTTTCTTTGCCCGCTGCTGCGGGTGGGCTACGTCTGGGCGAATAAGATAAGAAATACAGGGGAGAGAGTGGAATGGCACGTGTCGCTGTGGTGACGGGTGGAACCCGGGGTATTGGCGAAGCGATCAGCCTTGCGCTGAAGGAACAGGGCCGCACGGTCATCGCCAATTATGCCGGCAATGACGAGCGCGCCCAGGAATTTGCGACCCGCACCGGGATCGCCGTGATGAAGTGGGACGTGGGCGACCACGAGGCCTGCCTCGAGAATGTCTCGCGAATCACCGAGACTCACGGCCATGTCGAGATTCTGGTCAATAATGCCGGGATCACCCGCGACGGCACGCTCGCCAAGATGAGCTTCGACGACTGGAACGAGGTGATGCGGGTCAATCTGGGCGGCTGCTTCAACATGGCCAAGGCGTGCTTTCCCGGCATGCGCGAGGGCAAGTGGGGGCGGATCGTCAATATCGGGTCGATCAACGGCCAGGCCGGCCAGTACGGGCAGGTGAACTACGCCGCCGCCAAATCGGGTATCCACGGCTTCACCAAGGCGCTCGCCCAGGAAGGCGCGCGCTTCGGCATCACCGTCAACGCGATCGCGCCCGGCTACATCGATACCGATATGGTTGCCGCGGTCCCGGAAGAGGTGCTGGGCAAGATCGTCGCCAAGATCCCCGTCGGACGGCTTGGCCACGCGGAGGAGATCGCGCGCGGCGTCGCCTTCCTCACCGCCGATGATGGTGCCTTCGTCACCGGATCGACCATGAGCATTAATGGCGGGCAGCACATGTATTGAGTGCACGCGGGCGCGCCGCGATGGCGCGCCCGCATCCGCTTCAGTCGATGAAGTAGCCGACGACCCTCCAGCTCCCGCCGCCTTCCTGCTCGAGCGTCACCGATTCGGTCACGCTCTTGCGGTTTGCAAAATCGCTCCGGAACTGGACCACGCGATAGCCGCGCGGCGGCGCATTGACCGACTGATAACCGATCGCCTCGCGCTCCATCACCGCGCCCAGCGGAACCCGCGCCGCCTGCGAGGCAGCCTCCCACCCCGCGACCGTGTTCTGCTCCCGGAACTGCTTGCCCGCCGCGGCGAAGCTGGCGCTCCAGTCGCTCGCGTCGACCATGGCGAGCCATGCGCGCGCCGCGTCCTCGGTGGCGTGATCGAGCGCTACCTGTTCGGGCGGGCTGTCGGGCATGGACGGTTGATCGGCCGTCGCGGCGGCAAGGGCGAGTGCAAGAATAAGCGACATGAGAAGACATCCTCCGACGATCCAGCCGCGCAGCTTGCCGGCGGCACGGGGGCCGGGATGGCGCCCGTTCGATGGATCGAAGGTATCGGGGCCGGCCGCCGTGCTGGCTTCCCCCAAAGGATTGTGCCCAAGGATTTCGGGGCCTTCATCCTCAAGCAGAATCCGCGCTGCCTCCCGGCTGCTGGTGACCGCAAGCTTGCGCCGCGCCGCACGCAGGCGATCATTGACCGTATGGACCGACCGGTCGAGCTCGCGCGCGATCGACTTCGCGTCGTGGCCGCGCAGCATCAGGCGCAGTGCCTGCTTTTCCTTTTCGGTAAGTGCGTCGATCCCCTCGTGCATCATAGCATTTGTCTAGGCCGCCGAAGGATTTCCAGACACCCCAAATTCTTGGGGGCACACCATCACGGCCCTTCACGGGGATTGCTCTTACCGGGAACACCGCGCACACCTGACGCATGGTCTTTACGAGAGAGCGCGCCGGGTTTCCCGGCCTATTCGCCCTGTGCCTCCTCGGCCTTTGCGCGATGCTGATCTCGACAGCGGCGACTGCGGGGCCGGTCTCCAGCCGGGTCTACGAGCCCGTTTCGCTCGCCGACATGCAAGTGGAATTCCGGGGTGAGCCGCCACAGACGATCACCGCCCAAACCGCAGACGGCTTGACGCTTGCAGGTGCCTACTGGCCACCGGACGATGGCGTGGACCAGATCGTGGTCGTGTTCCACGGCAATTCGTACAACCACCTCGTCATGGCGGTGCGTGCCGAGCCCTTGCGGGTCGGCGGGCGCGGGGTGCTGGTCGCATCCTATCGCGGGTTCGGCGACAATCCGGGCGAACCGTCCGAAACCGGCCTCTATCGCGATGCGGATGCGTGGATTGCGAAGGCGCGCGAATTGCAGCCCGATGCCCGGGTTTACCTTTTCGGCTTCTCGCTCGGCGGTGCAGTCGCCCTCGAGATGGCGGTCCGGCACGATGTGACGGCGGTAGCAACCCTGGGCGCGTTCACCAGTCTCAAGGACGCCGCACCCGCTCTGCTCCGCCCCTTCGTGACCGAGCAGTACGACGATCTCGAAACCATTACGCGCGTGAATGAGCCGGTCCTGCTGCTTCACGGGACAAGGGACGAGACGATCGACCCGCACATGGCCGAACGGCTGGAGAAAGCCGGCGGTGCCAACGTCACCCGCGTCAATCTGGCAGGAGGCGGGCACTGGGTGCCCCTCGATTCGATCGCGGAGAAGATCTGGCAACAGTGGGAAGTGGCGGAGGCGGATAAGCCTGCCGCAGCCGAGAACGCACCGTGAAATATCATCCGCCCGTCAAACGGTCGGTCGAGATTGCAGGCCACAAGACCAGTATCACGCTGGAGCCGGTGTTCTGGGAGATGCTGCGCGATGCCGCCCACGCCCGCAGCGTACCGGTCAATGCGATCGTCGCGCAGATCGATGTCGAGCGCCTCGATGCGGACGAGCCCACTGGACTCGCCAGCGCGATCCGGCAGTGGCTGGTCGGTCAGCAACGGGACGGAGACGCAAGCTAGCGCCCCGCCCCGTCGATGCACTCAATATTTCGCAGTCGCGTCGCTTGCCGGAAAGGTTTCGTCGAGAGCCTCGTCGGTCTGACTCATCTTGTCGCCTTTGGTCGCCGTGGCGGAGGAGCCTGCGTTGCGTACGCCTCCGCTCGGTTGGCCATCGGCGAAGGCGACGCCGTTCTCGTCCTTGTGGTTCTTGTAGGCCTTGTAGCCAAGATAGCCGAGGCCTCCGAGGATTGCAGTTCGAATCAAACCCATGTCACGTCTCCAGTAATGTTCTTATCTGGCGAACGTGGGAGAACGGGTTTGGGTCCGAAAGATCCGCGCTAGTCGTCGCCGACCCGTTCGATCTGCGCGCCGATCGCCTGCAGCTTCTCTTCCAGCCGCTCGTACCCTCGGTCGAGATGATAGATCCGGCGGATCTGCGTCTCGCCCTCGGCGGCGAGCGCGGCGATCACCAGGCTCATCGAGGCGCGCAGGTCGGTCGCCATCACTTCCGCGCCGGTCAGGCCCGGCTGGCCCTGCACGATCGCGGTGCGCCCCGACACCTCGATATTCGCGCCCATGCGGCTCAGTTCGGGCACGTGCATGTAGCGGTTTTCGAAGATGGTTTCGGTGAGCACGCTGGTGCCCTCGGCCACGGTCAGCAGCGCCATCAGCTGGGCCTGCATATCGGTCGCGAGGCCCGGATAGGGCGCGGTCGAAAGGTTGACCGCCTTCAGCTTGCCATCGGCGGCGACGGTCACACCCTTGGCATCGCTTTCGACATGGACGCCGATATTGCGGAGAGCGTGGAGCGTGGCGGACATGTCGTCCGCCTTGGCACCTTCGAGGCGCGCCTCGCCGCCGGTGATCGCTGCGGCGCAGGCGTAGGAGCCTGCCTCGATCCGGTCGGCCATCACCTTGTAGGTCGCCCCGTTGAGCCGCTTGACCCCGTGAATGACGAGGTCCGACTGGCCGATATTCTCGATCTCGGCGCCCATCGCGACCAGCAGGTTGCACAGGTCGATGATTTCCGGCTCGCGCGCGGCGTTGCGCAGGGTCGAGGTGCCGTTGGCGAGCACCGCCGCCATCAGAGCATTCTCGGTCGCGCCGACCGAGACGACGGGGAAGTCGAATTCGCCGCCCGGCAGGCCGCCATCGGGGGCGTGCGCGCGGACATAGCCCTGCGCCAGCTCGATCCTCGCGCCGAGCGCTTCGAGCGCCGAAAGATGCAGGTCGATCGGGCGGTTGCCGATCGCACAACCGCCCGGCTGCGACACGGTCGCCACCCCGGCACGCGCGAGCATCGGCCCGAGCACGAGGATCGAGGCGCGCATCTTGCGCACCAGATCATAGGGCGCGGTGGTAGAGGTCAGGCGCGTCGCTTCGAAGGTGACCACCCGGCCGAAATCTTCCGGCCGCGTCCCTGCGATGTTCACCGCCACACCGAATTGCGTCATCAGGTGCTGGAAGCCGTCGATGTCGGCCAGCCGCGGCAGATTGCGCAGCGTGACCGGTTCGTCGGTCAGCAACGCACAGGGGATCAGCGTGAGCGCGGAGTTCTTGGCACCCGAAATCGGAATCGTTCCGGAGAGCTTTTGCCCTCCGATAATGCGTAGTTTGTCCATCCCTCGGTCGTGTAGCGGTCGCGCGCGCCAACACAAGTCGCAGCGGCGCGCGGGCGAGTGGTTAAGGCGCGTCATTGACGCTTGGCGCGCACGGACATAGTTTGCGAACATGGTACATAAACCGATCAAAAAGGCCGTTTTTCCAGTCGCAGGCCTGGGCACCCGGTTCCTCCCGGCGACCAAGGCGATCCCGAAGGAAATGCTCGCGATCGTCGACCGCCCGCTGATCCAGTACGCGGTGGACGAGGCGCGCGAGGCGGGGATCGAGC
>CEOS01233670.1_pt1 | contig 16965 bp, 12 predicted proteins | sample 530601 | NCBI WGS metagenome assembly CEOS01 (sample SAMEA2620666, study PRJEB7988) | marine metagenome | biome: marine biome (ENVO:00000447); feature: mesopelagic zone (ENVO:00000213); material: "saline water (ENVO:00002010), including plankton (ENVO:xxxxxxxx)" | depth 1000 m
AAATGACAAAGAACAACTGGATTTATTTAACAACTAAAAATTAACTCATCAGCAGTAAACCCAATTATAAAATTGGGAGGGTCAATAATACCTATCAATTTTTAATAATTGCCCAGCTCTCAGAAATATTTATAAAAAATCTGATTTAATAATCTTTTTTCTTCTACAATTATCTGCCCATTTCCTACGTAACCTTCTTTTAGATTAAAATTTTGATCATTAAAAAATACTATACTCACATCAAAAGACTCATCTTTATTTGCAACGTCCCCTACGCTTGCTACTTTACCATTTAAAGTCCCAAATTCCTGATATGGATAGCTTTCCAGTTTAATTAGAGCTTTTTGATTTAACCTGACTTTGCTCAAATTTAATTGCTTCACTTTCATAATTCCTTGAAATTCAACCACTTGTTTGGAATTCATTTTTATAATGGTTAGCTCACCCTCAATAATCTCGGGATATTTGATTGTCCAAGATATAAGAATTCCGATTAACATTATGAAGAAAAAACAGGAAAGACCTCTTTTTATTAACCAGCTTGGTGTTTTCCCTATGACTTCCTGTATTACATCTGACCTTAAATCTATTTTTTTTTCGTATTCCATTATTCTAAGTTCCGAGTTCTAACTGATTTTTAACTAAATTAAAATATTTACCTTTTTTTTCTGTCAGTTGCTCATGATTTCCTAACTCACTTATTCTACCATTATCTAGAACTACAATTTGATCTGCATTTTTGACAGTACTTAACCTATGAGCAACTACTATAACGGTCCTTCCTTTGAAAAATTTATTTAAATTTCTCATAATAACTTTTTCATTATTTGCATCCAAAGCATTGGTGGCCTCGTCAAAAAATATGTATTCAGGATTTTTGTAAACTGCTCTAGCAATTAATATTCTTTGCTTTTGACCTTGGCTAACCCCATTTCCTTCCGCTCCTATTTTAGTGTTAAAACCTAAGGGTAGGCTTTCGATAAAATGGCTGATATTAGCCACTTTCACCGCCTCTAATAACCTATCAATATCAGGTTCATCCTCACTAACTGCAATATTATTTGATATTGTATCAGAGAAAATAAACCCGTCTTGCATCACTACCCCACATTTGGACCTTAAATAATCAGTTGCAACATAGTCTAAATTTGAATCCCCAATTTTAATGTTTCCCTTTAATGGTTCATAAAATTTTAATAAAAGTTTTAACAAAGTGGTTTTACCACTTCCGCTAGCACCCACTATAGCTGTTATTTTACCTTCCGGTATGCTAAGGCTCAAGTCGATTAATACATTTTTTGAACCTTCTCCTACATATGCAAAGCTGATATCGGAAATAAATATGCTTTTATTAATAGGAAGGTTGTATAAAAAAGACTTCTCTTTAGGCATTTCGTCTTCCACCTCATGTATTTCATTTAACCTATCTAAGCTAATCTTCGCGTCTTGAAAATTTTTGAAAAAATAAATCAACTGTTCAATAGGACTGTTTAACTGTCCTATTATATAGGTAATGGCTAACATTGCTCCAAGAGTCAAATTTCCATTTATAACACCTTGAGCGGCTAAAACAACCAGAATAATATTTTTCCCTTCATTTAGGAACAATGCTCCAGCTTGTTGATATTGTTCCAGTTTTAAGCTTTGAATATTCCATTTAAAGAGTCTAGCCTGAACATATTCCCATTCCCATCTTTTCCTACGCTCACAATTGTTCAGCTTAATCTCTTGCATGCCTTGAATCAATTGTATGGTAATGTTCTGGTTCTTAGAGTCAATTGCAAATTTTTTATAATCTAATTCACGCCTTTTATTTAAAAATAACAGTATATAAATTATGTAGAGAGAGCTTCCAATTATAAAAACCATTAAAATTTTTATACTAAACACTGCAAGAACATAGCTAAAGGCTATCAGATTGAATATTGAAAACAAAACTACTAAAGAAGAATTCGTCATAAACTTCTCTATGCGTTCATGATCGCTGATTCTTTGCATTACATCTCCCGTCATTTTCGTATCGAAGTATGGCATTGGTAATTGCATGATCTTGATAAAAAAATCTGTCAAAATAGAAACATTGATCCTTGTACTCACATGTAGTAGAATCCACCCCCTTATCATTTCTACAGTAGTTCTTCCAAAAATTAACATTAATTGCGCAAAAAGAATTAAGTAAATAAAATTTAAATTCTTATTATTAATTCCAATATCAACTATACTCTTTGTTAAAAAAGGTAAAATAAGCTGTAAAATACTACCAAGAAAAAGACCTAGGAATAATTGAAAAATGAGACCTTTAAAATTTATAATGTATTTATAGAGAATTCCAATCCCTATATTCTTACTTTTTTCTTCTTCCTGTTTGAAAAAAGTTGGACTTGGTTCCATAATGAGAGTAATTCCTTTTTCAATACCATTTTCATTGGCACTAGTCCAAAAAGCTAAAAATTCAGATTTCGTATAGTTCAAAATGCCTTGGGCAGGATCTGAAACATATATCCTGTTCTTAGTAATTTTATAAACAACCACGAAATGATTTTGATTCCAATGAACAATACAAGGCAATGTGATTTCATTTTCCAATTCGTTTAAAGATAGTTTTGCTCCTAATGTTCTAAAGCCAATAGATTCAGCTGCTTTACTTATACCCAATAAATTGACTCCTTCCTTATTTGCTTTACATCTGTCTCGAAGCGTTTTAAGGGAAAAGGATTTTTTGTAATATTTGGCAATAATTCTAATACATGTTGGCCCACAATCCATTTGATCATATTGAAGGTAGAAAGGAAAAGCCATAGTGATTGGATATTAAATTATTGTTTATTTTTAAATTCTTCATCAAGCCACTTTGTTATTTCATATATTGTATGTAAAATAGATTCCTTTGCTTGAATTTTATGTGATTCATATGGTAGCAAAACTAATCGAGATTTCTTACCTAATCCTCGAGCAGCATTAAAATAATTTTTACTTTGCTGAACATTTGTTCCAGAATTTTCATCATTTTCACTGTGAATAAGTAATATGGAATGTTCTAATTTATCAATATTTTGAAATGGAGAAATTTTATTATATACATCAGATGCCTCCCAGTAATTCCTATCTTCCCATTGAAATCCAAATGGAGTAAGTGTTCGATTATAAGATCCATTAATAGCAATTCCCGTTTTAAAATAATCCGTATGGGTCAAAAGATTAGCGACCATAAAAGCACCATAAGACTCTCCACCGATGGCAACATTATTCACATCTAAAAATCCCATTTCTTTACCTTTCTCTATTACAGCTTCAGCATTCATTGATATTTGTTCAATAAAACTATCATTAGGATTATTTCCATCTGTTCCAAGCACTGGCATTGAAGTATTATCTATAATTGCATAGCCCTCTAAGAGATACAACAATGGAGACAAAGGATATATTTCGGGAAAATAATTTGAAGAACCTTTGATTTGTTCGGCCTGGGAACTATATTTATACTCTATAGGATAGGCCCAAATTAAAGTAGGAATTGTACCGTCTGCTGTATCATAGTTTGATGGCAGATAGAGATCAGCAGATAAATTTAATCCATCACTTCTTTTGTACCGAATCTTTTCTTTCTTAAATTTTTCTAAACCTCTCTGTGGATTTTTGAAAAATGTGACTTGAGTAATGCTATTCGTATTAAGATCCAAAACGAAATAATTTGGATAATCCTCCCTTGATTCTTTCCTTACCATTACTTGAAAAGATTCTAAATCTAAAAAAGAGCGAGGTTCCTCATAAAATGGGTCTTTCGACTCCCAAATAACTTTCATTTCGCCATTTTCTAAATCTAATTGAGTAATTTGAGGATAATCTCCTTTTTTCGTAGATCCTTTCCCAAATAAATAAATGTATTTTCCATTCTTTACAGGTATTACATATTTACCATTCTCGTCTTTTACAGTTGGGAAATAACCAGGGTTATTGTATGCATCATCATATAAATAATCTAAAATTTTTTTAGATTTATTAGAATTCTTTGAATCGACCACAAAACAGGTCACTCGATCATCAGACCATAAATATTCTTCTATAATTGCATAGTTGTCTTTACCCCACTTTATATTATCAAACCTCCTTTGACACTTGAAGAGAGTTTTTGATTTTTTTTGATAAGGTGAATCAATATATGAAATTTTGTCTCGAAAGGGTACCTCAATTGTTGGATTCCCATTATCTAATGCCTCAATCCAGTATATAGAAGCTGATCTGTCTGGCCGCCAATTGTGACCTCTAGGCCCACTACGGACCACATCATTCCCTATCATAGAATTATCTTGAATTGGAGCATCTGATAATCGACGAACCTTAGTTCCATTTGCCAAAAAAACCTCAACCATCGTTGGGAATTTTTCATAAGGAACATGAAAGGAGTAAGGAGAATGAACACTGGTTACCATTAAAAAATTTCCATCAGGAGAACTACTAATTTTTGTTATAATTTTAGGATTCCCAATTTTAGTGATTAAAGCATTCTCGACATTCAATTTAATAACTTGAGCAGAACAATAATATTCGAATAAACGTTCATCATTAGTTGACTTTAAAAGATTTTGATAAGTCCTGTTCGGGGATTTTTTTTTACTTGATTCTTCAACCAACGGAGCAATTTTAAGCGAATCGTTTTCCGAAAAAATAATAGGAATATTTGTTTTACTGACTGCAAATATTTCTAGTGAATTAGATGACCATTTAAAAGGAATGCTCAAAGTACTATTTAAGGCAATATTTTCAACTTTATTTGCCTTCCCTTTCTTTATATCTCCAATCCATAGGTCAACTGAATGTTTAGTAGTTATTGTAAAAGCAAATTTTTCATTGTTTGGGGCGAATGCAAAGTTTTTAATTTTTGCTTCTTTTGGTAATCCTTCAATTAAAATTTCTTTGAACGTTTTCAAAGATCTTACAGTTAAAGATTCAAAATATATAGATCTGCTTGAATCAAAATTATTTTTGTTAATAAGAACACCTCCTAGACCAATTTCTGGTTCTAAATAATCTTTATAGTTTTTATAAGGTAATCGATTTAATACAACCATATATTTATTATCATTATCCAAATAAATATTTCGGTATTTGTTATTTAAAATTAATTCTGACACCTCTTTATTGGGAAGTTGGAATCCCAAGGAATCCAATCCTGCACTTACTTGAGAATTTAAATAGCTAAAGTAAAAAAAGCATAAAAAATTAATGGTGTAGGATATTTTTATCATAATTTTTATTTTACAAAATTCGTTCTCCAAGTAGTTCCATACTATTTTGCTTTAACCCTAAATCTTCTTCCCCACCATAAACTATAACTAATTCATCGACTTGACATTTTTCAGACAATTTCCTAAGTTCGTCTTCGCAGTAGTTAATATTTCCCATAATATGGTGGGTGTCTAGATTCCTTGATTTGTTCTTAATAGTATTAAGATTATTTCTGAGGATTCGGCCATCATCAAAACAACTACATTCTACTGCAATATTTACTTTTGCTTCTTCCTGATGTCTGCGATAATAATTGTCCCTAAATCTCATTATTACGTCAAAGTGTTCCTGTAGCGGCATATATTTATGAAATAGTGATTGGCTATAGTTAGCCTTATAATCTATAGCATATTTACTTGAAGATCCGCTAACACTTAAAAACCACATAGCTAAATTACTTTTTACATATGGAGGAACTGGTATATTTAAATAAGAATGGTTTTCATCGAAATTATTATTTAAAAAATTATATAATTCCAATACATTTTTTTTTATGTCAACTTCTCCTGACCTCAAAGCCTTAGCCACCACTTCCGGCACACTAGCGGCGGCAATTCCTAAATCTATTCTTCCATTAAATAATGCATCCAACATCTTGAAGTTCGTTGCAACAGACAAAGGATTGCAATAGTGTATTAGAACACCTGCTAATCCAAGTCGTATTTTTGAAGTAGATGCAGCGAGCGCCGTAAGTATTACTTCGGGACTGGTCCAAGCGCAGTTAAACTTATGATAATGTTGCGTTAACCAAAATCTTTCAAACCCCATGGATTCCATTTCTGGTACGTATTCAAAAATATTCTCAATAATATCAATATCAGAATTTTTAGAATCATAAAATCCAAATTCAAGAATTCCTAATTTCATAGCTATAATTATTTAACTAATTTTTATAATACTTTTCTCTGTTAACCTCCGAGTTGTAAAATTGATTTAGAAGATCATATAATACGAATTCATGAAGCCTCTGTTTTGATATAAAAACCCTGTTAATGTGCATATGCAATAGGCTCGGTAATAAGGACATAAGATCAGCTCTGTTTATATTCTTCTTTTTAGCATTTTCTATACATTTCTTTAACTGAATAGATTTTTCCTCACCCGCTTTGAATAAATCAGGATACTTACTTGATACGACTTCCTTTGAAGAAAGAAGCTCCCATATCTCAGTTTTATGAAACCTGTATTTCGTAGATAATTGTTGTTTTAGCTCTTTATTCTCATTGAATTCGGTTGCAAAACCATTCCTAAGCTTTTTTATTAAATTATACTTCTCCTTTCTTGGTAGACTAAAATCCTCCAAAAATTGATTAATATTAAGTAAAGTGATTAGCCATTTAGTTTTGTCATCGTAATTGAGATTTATTATTGATAGACATTTCATTATTGCATTACTGTCAATATTAAATATAGTTTCTACAAGCTCCATTGTTTTAACCCCATATCTCTCTATTTCTCTTTGATAAGTATCAGTTTGAATTTTCCAAATCAAATTAGGCTGAATAGACTCCGAATTAAATTTATTTATCATTTCTATTAGTGTACCTAAAAGTTTCCTGTCGGTTACTAGAAATCTAAATCTAATGTGAGGTTCGGGGTCAGCGAATCGGATAAAGAACCATTTACTAATTATTTTTTTGTAGAATAATTCTTTTATTACACTATTGTAAATTTCGATCAATATCTTATTGGTTGTTTTAACACCACCATAATATTTTATATAAAACCATTCGTCTCCTAATGAAAAATTTCTTTTAATTGAAATATTATTCGTTTCTGAGTTTGGCTCAATTTTATAAAATGAAGATTTAGAATTTTTAAAAAAGGATAGAATGAATTCATTGGCGTAGCAATTGCCATCTCTATCTTTCGTGGGGGTCGAAAAGTCTTTAAATAAAAATTCCTTGATTTGAACGGTTTCTTTTCGTTTTATCTCAAGTTTAAAAAGTCTTTTACAGTAATCACTTTCGAAATCAATTAATAGCTCATTATCACCTTCAGCTATTACTACATATCTCGGAATATTCTTTTCTTTAATGAAATTCTCAATTGAAATATGTTTTAAACTACTCAGCTCCGATTTGTTAAAGGTCCAGCTTGCAGGGGATAGAATGATATTTTTATAACTAATTCGAGGCATAAATTGAACGCGAAATGTTAATATACCTAAATTTAAATAAGAATATGGAAGTTTTATATGTTGAGTTTGTAAATCACATAAAAATCTATATACCGGCAAACTATTCGCTGAATAGTTGTGGGCTGAAGATAAGCTTGGTATAATGATTTTATTTAATTTTTTTGATCTTAACACAACCTTTCCATTGTATACAGAAACCATTAAGTCATGCAAAGGCAACTGAAAATTACGATGATTTAGGGATTTAGTTATATATGGTATTTCATAATCGGTTAACTTAGGTCTTAAAAGGATATTTCCTGATCTTGCCTCGGGAATATGTGATATTTCAGCGAATATTACGTTTTCTACATTCTCTGCTTTTTTGGAAAGGATTTCCTCTGTTAAACTTAAAATTTCTTGATTATCATAACAGAATCTTCCTAGAAGTCGTGATGCATCGGTCATTGCTGATCCATGGATAATGATCTTTCTTTCATCCGATTCATCAGTTAGTGAGAACATTATTGAAAGTGTTTCAGAGAGATCATCTTCTCTCGATGGAAATGACTGCATGTCATTTTCGTTAATGATAATTTCCCTTTTTGAACAGCTAACTGCGTCAATATATTTTCTTAACCAAAAAGAATGAACATCATTGTCCCAATGAATTTCTGAAATTTTCCTTTCTGTATTAGGAAGTTTAATCCCATCTACCAATGGAGAGAAAGTTCCGTCATCGAATTTATTAAAACTATAATCTACTCCTAAATCTTTGTCAAGCGCTAAGGATAAAGGAACCTCTTTTTCTTCAAATTTCTTATAAAATTTTTCTATGAAATTTTTTATATTATTTTTCGGAGTGCCTTCGCTTGTGTAATGTCTCGGAGAAAACCTGGCCAGTATATCTAGGCCCTCTATTATTTTTTTTACATCATTTTCGTCAACAATCCTATTTTCTTGATTTCTATCTAAGGTGGTATTGAAAATGAATTGTTCGTCGAATTCTACTTCCAATCCTTTTAATTCATGTATTATTTTCTGATATGCAGCTATATCCGAACCTACACCATTTTCATCCAAAAATTTTAATCCATTTTTAACATTTATAAGAATATCAAAAATTTTTCCAATTTCAATTCTGCTCTCTTCCTCTAAATTTTTGGAAAGCATCGTTGAAAATGATTGTATTAATTGATTTAAAGGTTTTTCTCCAATTGCAGTAAGTTCGATATCAGATATTAATAATTGAGATTGGATTAGCTCATTAACAAAATCAGTCGCTTCTTCTTTAGTAATTTCATCAATTGTAATTTTCTTAACTAAATCCTTGATATGGCATCCATTAAGGGAAGTGCCTAAAATAAGTTCCAAATAGTAGTTGCTTTCAACCGCAACTAAATTATGGACCTTATCTCCATTTTGGCTATAGGAATATTCTACATATCGAAGCTTACCATCTAATTCATAAATTGTATTATTTGGAAAAAAAAGCAGACCCTCCCGAATGTTTTTATCCTTGGAGAACTTCATTGTTAATCTTTCTAAGAAACTCATATCTAATTTTGTATTCTTAGAAAAATTATTTTCCGTTTCTAAATATTCATTCAAACCAATTTTTGTTATTGATTGACTTGCAAAAACTCCAAAAGGAGTGCATCGCGTGCACATCCTCAGGAAATATCTGAATAGAACAAATTCAAAATTATCTTCATCTTTTATGAAACCATTATAATGCTTTTCTAATTTTTTATGCAGCCATGGAGATGCCAAAAACAAACCCTCCTTCAAGACATCGTTTTCGAAAAATAATGGAATAATATTTTTTAAATCATTTTGCTTCAAAATTTTTGTAATCTCATTAAACGGCAGTAAGGGTAACCTTAGCACTACTTTTTCAAAGGGTTCTATAATTTGAATCATATAAAATTGAATGTTATGTAATTTTTAAATTAAATGCACTGCTAAGTATTTCAAGATTTTCAAGCTTTTTATTGGGATTGGTTTCCATATTAAAAAAGATAAACTCATCAACACCATAGCATTCTTGATATTGAAAAATCTTATCATAAAACTCGTTTATGCATCCAACTATCGAAGAATTGTCGATTTTTTTATGATAGGAATCGTCTCCATTAATTTTTCGGTATTCACTTAAAGCTTGTTTATTGCTTTTCCCCAAAAATCCGGCGATAGCTATGTTTACATTTGCTTTTCTATCATGTTTTTCAAGGAATTTTTCCTGAAACTCAAAAAGTTGATCCTTCTTATAAGTTAAATCAGATTTTTCATGAAAGATTGTTCTAGAGTAATCCAATCCTTTCTCTAAAGCGATTTCAAGGCTTTTATTTGACGATGCGAGATACCAAAGCTTTGGAATTTCTCCGCCTAAAGGGGGGATAATTATCTCTTCTCCAAGTAATTTTTTATCCTCTCGGAAATAGTATAAAATACTATCCAATCTTTTAAAAAAATTGGTTTTTGAAAAAGTATATTGACCTGATAAATCCCGTATTATTTTTGAATTGTTAGGAATACCCTTTGCAAAGCCAATATCTATTCTACCTGGAAATAAGTTCGCTAATAGTTTAAAATTAAGAGCTACTCTGTAGGGAGAATGAATATTAAGGAGTATCCCGGCAAGACCGACATTAATTCTATCGGTCATAGCAGCTATAATTGGCAATAACATCTCCGGATTACTCCAAGGAGCATTTTTATAAAATTGATGATGTTCCGAAAGCCAAAATTTCGAGAAACCAAGTTCGTCAGCCCTTCTGGCATATTCGATAATTGTTTCAATCTTAGTTAAAGAATCTATTGATCCTCCAGTGCCAAATTCTAAAATCCCAAGACGTAATTTATCCATCTTACTTAACTGATTAGAAATAATTTATCCCAGTCCAGACTATGATCCAGGTAAGACAATAATGTAAGGTTTATTCCGGGGAGCCCTTGAAGGATAGAACTGTTGTTTATTTTATGTTTTGGATAGTCTAAAAAAGTTATAGTTTGCCATATCCAATATTCATAAGCTTCATAAAAACATTTTTCTCTACTTAATTGACTTAGTCGAAGGTAAAACTGAGCTGTTCCAGCTGAACCATGACAGAAATGAGGATCAATAATCCCGGTGTTTTCAACAATTCTTCGATTACAAGTATATCTAGCAGCCTTTTGTGCAATTACAGTAAAATTGGGATCATTAAATAAATTTCCCGCCCTATATAATAATAATAGCATATTTAAATCGCCGTGGCACCAGGCAATTCGACTTCCGAACTGGACCGTTCTTGAGGAAGTGTTCCCTGAAACAGACTCTTCAATTTTTAATGGAAATAAAGATTCACTTTTTGTAGGTTCTGGATCCCGTTTATTGGAAAGCATATATCGAATGTTCTCCGAGACAATTTCTTTAATTAAGTTTTTCTCAACACCAATACTATAAAACTTCAATAAAACCATTAAATAACCTATTTGCCCATGTGATATGCAAAAAACATAACCTTGAGTATATTCACTTTCGATTGTATTATAAAACCTAATCCCATATTCATCCTTCTTACCATATTTATAAAGTTTTGCCAAAATTTCCGGCACAATAGTCTTATTAATTTTTTCATCTCTCCTTTCATACAAATAATTAAGAATACCGAATGCACCATGGAGATAGTCAAGTTTACCTTGATTTAAATAAGAGTCCAAGGAGCTTATTAAGAAATCGTCTAACTCCTTAATTTGAATTAAATATCGGGAGTCTAATATTTTTTTTTCAATTAAAACATTCAAGACCCATCCAAAACCAGATAATCCCGCAGAGAGAGTTGGACTATTCCCTATCAAAAATCCTCCTACATTAATTTTTTCAAAAATACAATCAAGTATGTTTTCAATCTGTTCTAGATGTCTATCCTGATTGAATTTATTCAACATATAAGTTGAATAATATGCAAGTCCTAATTTACCTTCTATAATTCCATTATAATCAATATTTTCTAGTGGTTTACTACAGATTAACTCATCCAATTCCAGTATCAAGTTTTCTATTTTCTCAATATTTATATTCATAAAATTTAATAATAGTTTAAAAATTGGAGGAATGAAAAATCTTTCAGTCTTTCTGAAATCAAGGCACATCCAACACCACTTATTCCGTTAGAATAAGTGTATTTAGTTTTAATTTGTTCAGGATTCCAGTAAAAATCAAACCCTGCATAATTATTCTCATGACTTGCATAATTTATTGTCTTGTTCTTCCAAAACATAGATTCATTCTTATATAAACTTTTTAAAGTTCTCATTGAAAGAAGATTAAAATATGACATGAGTCCAGAACTTCCGTACAATAAACTAGCATCATTTATCTGTGAAGTATTTAATTGTCGATTATCAATAAAATGTTTTAAAACAATTTCAGATTCTCTTAAAATTCTTTTACTTTTCAAAATTTCTCCAGAATTATATAAGGCAAAGCCTATTCCCAAATCCCCATAACAAATATCTCTGGCATAATATTCATTTGAGCTACCTAAATATTTGGGATACAGATTTGAATTCTTAATATTACTGAACTTACTACTTATTAATGCCAAGCTTACATCGTTAACCAAACTAAGATTATCAACAATTATGACCTTACACCTTGCCAACTCCGTAAGAAAATTCAGTATACCTGAAGTACCATGCATATAACCCAACTGAACATTATCAGTTTCTTCTATCCAAGAAGGCCAATAAATATGATTCTTTGTACTCTTTCGAGATGATTTTAATGATTGGAAAATAAGTACTAACGTTTTTGCTTTGGATGGTTTAATTTTTAGCCTAGCAATAAAATAATAGCCTACACTAATTGCACCGTAAGCAGTATCAAAATTTTCCTCTTTTAATAAAGTAATAAGATAATCTTCTAAAATTTGATCAATTTCCTCTAAGGTATCATCAATCCCATCAATTGAAATATTATTATTTTTTAAATAAATTAGATATTTTCCTAGCTCTATAATTTCCGACCAAAGTTTGCTTGATGTATAGCCCGAATTAAGTCTAGAAATAACCCTTGCCACTATGTTTACAGAAACATCCAAAGCTTCAGCATTATTATAAAGTTTTGAATAGAGTAAATAAAAAAGGGATATTCCAAGTATGCCATCGCTGACATCAATATCATCAACTTCTACTTCCCTTTTTTGAATATCAAATAATATTCTTTTGATAATTATATTAATCTCTTTCTCGGACATTTTCAGGAAGATTGAAAACTTGTAGTGCTATAAAAACTAAATTCTTATTTAAAGAAAATATATAGGGCTAACCACATTAAAAAACCATATAGTTATAATCCAACTATATGATAAAATTTTAAAACAATTTCAAAATCGTTTTTGAATTAAAAAAATAAAAATTAGATGTATCCTTTAAATAGTTTACATCTAATTCCTAAAATAATGATACTATTAATGTTATGGTTGAGGCTCTAAGTCGTTACCATTACAAGATTTTCTAGAGCATGAACATCTAGCTCCATTCGTTTGACATTCTTCTCCGTTTCCTCCAATTACATTCATCATTTGATTTTCCTGAAGTTTAGAAATTGTCTCTTTATTGAGAGATAATTTGCCTTTGAAATTAATTTTTTTCATGTTTTTAATATTTAATAATTCCTTTTTAAAAAATCCTTATCTCAAAACTCTGTAAATCCAATTTTGAAATAGTTTGAAATTCTATTCTTCTATGCCACCTCTAAGTCGTTACCATCACAAGACTTTCTAGAGCATGAACATCTAGCCCCATTCGTTTGACATTCTTCTCCATTTCCTCCAATTACATTCATCATTTGATTCTCCTGAAGTTTTGAAATTGTCTCCTTATTAAGAGATAATTTGCCTTTGAAATTAATTTTTTTCATGATTTTAATGTTTTAATGTTAATAATTTATCAATAATCCTACTTAAAAAATTCTCTGTCGAAATCCTGTGTTGAGTTTGAAACAATTTATGCTTCAAGTACTAGGCTTTTTTCTTCAATTCTGATTTTATCAAAAGATTTTCTCTATTACTAAACCTTTGAACCATTTGTTTAGAATTCCACTCCTTTCCCCGACCTTGCTATCATTTACCTGTTTGAAATTTTGAAAGTCCCTCATTTAATAATATAAAGGTTTCTGTTGAAATTAATTTTTCTACAGAACTGTTCCTAAATTTTTATTCTGCATTTAATTTACTTAACCACATATAAAGTAATGTTTATCAAATAGGGGTAAACCAAAACCTCACTCTATTATTTTTTATAAAAGTATCGGATATTTAGAAGTCTTGGGGCGAACTGGCCTTAATTTAAGTATGGTTCAACCGTAAATGTTTGTTGGTAAGTACTTATTAGAAAATGCATTACATATATTTACACCAGATATGCTTAAAATGAAAGTATTAATTATTATCCAATCTCTATTGCTCGCTATCGAATTCAAAAGTCCTTTAAATTAACAATATATAATGTACGTAGATATAATTGTGAAATCTTCTGTAAACTGCATAATTGTAAAATTAAAGGAGTCTGAAAATCATAATTATAATTTATTTTTTCTTGAGACGAATATCGTTTTGGACACCCAACGTTTTATTATCTATCATGAAATTATTTTTAAAAATTCAAGTAAGGAGTTATGAATTTGATGATTTTTATAAAAAACATACATAATCAATCTTTGGAAAGATGAATAAAGAAAATAATAAAACATGTAACGCTTTCCTTAGTCTTTATAGAGAGAATAAAAAGAAGTATTCAATCTTTTTTCAGTCTCCAACCTTATGGCGAGATAAACTTCCTCTTACCTATAACAAAAATAGTTTACATACTACATTATTTCATAATAGATTAATAAAATTAAATAAAAAAAACCGGAAAAATTTAATGTTCTTGTTAAGAAAATTTAGCTTTTAAAATGTTTACAATCTAACGAACTATAAAAATCATCATGTCTGAAATCCTTAACCTTATGATTAATAAAAAAATTTTGTTTACTATTCTTTTGTGCTCCCCACTTAGCATTTATTCACAACTCAAAATCAACGGAATAGTAAAGGATTCAATTGGGATTGTTGAATATGCCAACGTTACACTTACTGATTCCGTTGGTAATATTGTTTCGGGTACAAACAGTAATCAAAATGGGTTTTTTGAACTTTTTGTAACTGAAGGGCATTACGAATTAATAATCTCATTTATTGGTTACGAAAATTGGAATACTGTATTTAATCTTGATGAGGACAAAAATTTTGGAATAATTATTTTAAATTCGGAAAGCACTGAATTAGAAGGGGTTGAAATTAAAGCACGAAAGAAAATTTTTGAAAAAAAAATTGATAGATTAGTATTCAATGTCAAAAATTTACCTTCTGTACAAGGTGGTAATATGTTGGATGTTATAAATGTCACTCCTCGAATAAGAATTATTAATGATCAAATTTCCATGATTGGAAAGGATAATTTGCAACTAATGATAAACGGACGGTTGACCCAAATCACTGGTAGAAATCTGGTTGATTTATTGAATTCTATCTCCGCAGAAGATATAGATAGAATTGAAGTTATTACTACACCGCCTGCCAATTTTTCAGCTGAAGGTAATAGTGGACTTATTAATATAGTTTATAAAAAGGGCAAAAAGAATGCTTGGAGTAGCACTGTTAGAGGATCCTTTACCCAGGCAACATATGCAAGGCAAGTAGTTAGTGGAGGTTACGATTACAACAAAGGAAGTTTATCCATAAAAGGTAATGTTAATTTAGTGACTGGATCCAAATTAATAACTGACGAATCTACAGTATTTTATTCTGATCAAGATTGGATTAATGTTGCCCCAAGAAGAGTTTTTTATGAACCCTTACTAAGTGGTAGATTAGCACTCGATTATCAAATATCAAAAAATATTGGGGTAGGTATTCAATATTTCGGAAACGATAATAAACTGAAAACAGAATCAAAAGAGGAGACAAGAATAGTGCAAAAAAATACAAGACATTTAGATTCAGTTGTAAAAACTGAGTCTAGTTCAATTGCTAAATCACCAACTGCCTCTCTCAACTTCTTCACCGATTTCAAAATAGATACGCTAGGAAAAAAGGTTACGGTCAGTCTTGATTATTTATCGTTTAAAAATAATATCACCCGAGAATTCTTCTCAAGCAATTTTAATTCTAAAAATGTTTTTCTTGAGGATAGTTTTAACGCTGGTTTAAACGTCGGTTCTCAGGAGATTAAAAACTATTCCGGAAGTCTTGATATTTCTTTGCCATATGAAAAAATAAGTATGCGTTTTGGTGGAAGATTATCTACTACCTCCAGTGAAAACAATAATACTTTTTTTAATTCATCCACTGGCAATCCTGAACTTGATACCAATCAAAGTAGCGAGTTTGAATTTGAAGAAAATATTCAAGCAATATATTTTTCGCTTAGTAAGACTTTTAACGAAAAATGGGAAGGTATGCTGGGTCTTAGATTAGAAAATACTCAAACATTGGGTGTTTCCCTCGAATTGAATCAGGAAAACAAAAATAACTATTTCAGATTGTTCCCATCTGGATACATATCTTATGTGCCAAATGATGAAGACAATTTTTCATTAAGTTTAAGTAGTAGGATTCGCAGACCTTCATTTGAACTTCTAAATGCTTTTAGAATTATCGAAAATCAATATGCATTCACATCTGGTAATCCAGCATTGCAGCCATCCTTCTCTGATAATCTCGAATTTTCTTATACTCGTAATAATAACTGGTTAAATACAATTTATTTTTCAAGAATAAAAAATGTTTTTTCGCAAGTTACCATGGCCGAGGAACAAACGAACATTCAGCAAACCATTCCATTTAATTATTTTAATGCAAGCACTATCGGTTTAAGCGAGTCCTATTCATTTTCTCCATTTCATTGGTGGGAAAGTAATAATTTTTTAGAATTTTACTACTCTACTTCAAATTCTTTTGTAGCAAATCTTGACGTTAATGGATGGGAGGTTTCAGGTTATTTCCAAACAGACAACAGTTGGAATTTAAACGAGAAAGGTGATATTAATTTAAATGCATCTTTTTGGATACAATTCCCTACCTCAGGAGAACTTTATTCAACTAAACAATATAATAATTTAGATTTAAGTTTGAATTTCTCAATGTTTAAAGAAAAAATGGATGTTACAATAATTGGAAGTGATCTTTTAAGTAGTCAAAGGCCTCAATATAAAGAGATTTCAAATAATATTAATGTGGAATATAACCAATATTATGACAATCGCGCTCTAAGGATTGCTCTATCTTATACATTCGGAAATACCAATATTCGTATCAGAGAGAGAAAGTTTGGTAACGATGAAGAGAAAAGCAGAACTTCAAATTAACGAAAGGACTATCTCATAAATCTGGACAGTGAGTATTACAGTTTTAAAGATAATGGCATCCTGTGATAATCAACACCATCTCGTAAAATGTGTAACTAGAAAATAGTGGGTGCTAGCCTGGACTTGCAACAAAAATTCGGACAATTTTTCTAAGACTTATGCT
>CEOS01094779.1_pt1 | contig 16948 bp, 21 predicted proteins | sample 530601 | NCBI WGS metagenome assembly CEOS01 (sample SAMEA2620666, study PRJEB7988) | marine metagenome | biome: marine biome (ENVO:00000447); feature: mesopelagic zone (ENVO:00000213); material: "saline water (ENVO:00002010), including plankton (ENVO:xxxxxxxx)" | depth 1000 m
ATAACAGTAAATTAGCCGCTTAAATTAAGTGCGAAACTTGAGTAACATTAATTCCAAAATAAGTATTATGTCTTGAGAGTTCAATTTCCTGTAACAAAGACGTTGTTTCAAAAATATTTTGAAATCTATCGCTATTTAAATAAAGATTTTGATTAATCTCTTCGTTACTAACATTGCCTTAAACAGGATTTACAAGCCGTTTATGATTGCTTCCAGCAGATGGATAACATCTGCAAAGACAAGATAGGCAGCATAGGTTTTTGTATGGGAGGCCGGGCATCGTTTCTGGCCAACGCCAAGTTGCCGCTAGCAGCAGCAGTTTCCTATTACGGTGGCGGAGTTCATCAATGGACAGATGAAGCACCTAATTTACACGGGACGCATTTGTTTTTTTGGGGAGGTAAAGATGAACATATTGCCCCAGAACATATAGAAACCACCATAACGGCATTAAAAAAATCGGATAAAGAATATATTAATACGGTGTTTTCTTATGCAGATCATGGTTTTCATTGTGATGAAAGGGAAAGCTACCATCCACTTGCCGCTAAAGAAGCCTGGGCGATGACCCTTGCCTTTTTCTGTGCCAGATTAAAATAAATAAAATTAAAAATTAAAGAAAAGTTATGATTGCAACAAAAGGATATGCAGCACCCAGTGCCGAAGAAGTATTAGGTGCATTTGATTTTGAAAGACGTGAAGTGGGACCCCACGATGTACGTTTTGAAATTCTCTATTGTGGAGTATGCCACAGCGACATCCATCAGGCCAGGAATGAATGGGGAAATACTATTTATCCCGTGGTACCCGGACACGAAATCGTAGGCCGTGTGACCGAGGTGGGAGCGCACGTATCTAAATTTTCAATCGGCGACCTTGCAGCCGTGGGATGTCTGGTAGATTCCTGCCGCGAATGTGACAATTGCAAAAAAGGTTTGGAGCAGTATTGTCGTGTGGAGTCAGTATATACTTATAATTCAAAAGATACGATTTCGGGAGGAGTGACCTATGGAGGATATTCCAACCAGATTGTAGTTGATGAAAAGTATGTTTTAAAAGTATCAGACAAGTTGCCTTTGGCAGGTGTGGCACCATTATTATGTGCCGGCATTACCACCTATTCTCCCTTGAGACATTGGAAGGTGGGCAAAGGGCACCGTGTGGCTGTGGTAGGATTGGGCGGTCTGGGCCATATGGCGGTAAAGTTTGCGGCTTCCTTTGGCGCGGAGGTTACGATGCTGAGCAGGTCACCCGAAAAAGAAGAAGATGCCAGAAAATTAGGCGCCAGCCATTTTGTGCTGACCAAAGATGCTGAACAGGTAAAAAATATCAACAAAAATTTTGATTTTATCGTGAATACCGTTTCTGCGGAACATGATTATAACATGTACCTCAACATGCTTGATACTGATGGTGTGATGATCTGCGTGGGTGCTCCACCCACTCCTATGCAAATAATGGGTTTTGGGTTATTGGGAGAACGCAGAAGTATTGCGGGCTCCGGTATTGGCGGAATTCCCGAAACGCAGGAAATGCTGGATTATTGTGCCGAACACAACATCACTTCTGAGGTGGAGATCATCCCGATGGATTATATCAACGATGCCTACGAGCGGATGCTGAAAAGTGATGTGAAATACCGCTTCGTCATAGATATGGCAACCTTGTAACTCGGTGATTTTATTATGGAAAATTTGTTTCTCAAAAATAAAAATGCGCTTGTCACGGGAGCCGGTACCGGGATAGGCCGGGCTATTGCAAAACGTCTTGCTGCAGAAGGTGCCCTTACGGCAGTGCACTACAGCAAAAGCAAGAAGGAAGCCGAAAATGTGGTTGCTGAAATTGGGCAGGCAGGCGGGGAAGCCTTTACCGTTCAGGCAGATGTGCGTTCTGTAGCTGCTATTCAGGAAATGATGAGTCAGCTCATACAAGAATTTGCCAACCGGACAGACGATGCCCGGTTGGATATTTTGGTTAACAACGCTGGGGTTCCTTCCATTTCTAATTCTATTGAAGAAACAACTGAAGCGGAATTTGATAATCTTTTTGCCGTGAATACTAAAGGGTTATTCTTTGTGACACAGGCAGCACTGAAATATATTCCTAAAGGTGGTCACATCATTAACATTTCTTCCTTAACGACCCGTGGAGCAAGTCCGGCACGTGCTGCTTACGCAGCCTCCAAGGCAGCTGTTAATTCGCTCTCCCTTTCTATGGCAAAAGATCTGGGTGAAAAGAAAATTTCGGTCAATGCTATACTTCCCGGATTTACTGAAACAAACCTGACTAAGGAACTTGTTGAAAACGAGGAAATAAAGAAATCCCTTGTGGCCACTACTGCTTTTGGCAGGGTGGGGCAACCGGAAGATATCGCCAATGCCGTGGCTTTGTTTTTATCACCGGATGCAGGCTGGATTACCGGACAGGTTATTGACGTTAATGGAGGGGCTAAACTTTAAAGGTGTATCCCTATTAGGATAACACTTATTTCCCCACTTTTCATATCGGTTTGCTTTTTGTTACAACCTAGTGCTTGGTGATGATTATAATAGAATAAAAGCGGTATTTTACTCTTTGCCATAAGGTTTTGTATATAATAATGGTTAAAAAATTTGAAAACTAAATCAAAATAAGATATTGTTGCTTTTATAGGAAATAAATTATGATCATTACAAAAAGTATTAGTTTTTCAAGGATGCTTAAAAACACCGGGCATCATTTTTTATGGCTTATTCCATTAATGGCGGGCATAGCCTTATTGTACCGTTTTAATATTATTAACTTTAAAATACCTTGGGTTCCGGTTTCGGTTATTGGTACGGCAGTAGCGTTTTATGTAGGTTTTAAAAACAACCAGTCCTATGACCGTTTATGGGAGGCGAGGAAAATATGGGGTGGCATTGTGAATGATAGCCGCGCATGGGGCATGATGGTTGATGGATTTATCACCAATTTATTTACAACCTCTAAATTGACCGAAGCAGAAATCAATCAAATCAAACAAAGGCTAATTTATCGTCATATAGCTTGGTTGTATGCACATAGAAGTCAATTATTGGTAAGTACATCCTGGGAACACATCAATCAATCCGGTATCCATGTTAGACGTGCAAAACGCTATCAAAATAAATTTGGTGTTGGTCTAATAGACGATAGCGAAACACGTAACCATTTAGAGGAGTTTTTACAACCTGATGAACGGGAACGATTAATCAATAATGCAAACACAGCCACCCAAATTATTAATGAACAGTCAAGGGATTTGACTAATTTAAGGGCGCAAGAAGTAATAGATGACTTTCGCCATGTGGAAATGGAAAACGTATTACGTACAATGTATGAACTGCAAGGGAAAAACGAGCGCATTAAAAAATTTCCCTTACCTAGACAGTATGCCAATATGAGCCGCTATTTTATTGGGATATTCATTGCTTTTTTACCTTTCAGTATGATACCGGAAATGATTAATGTTGGTCAGTTGGGTTCTTGGCTATCTGTACTGGTGGTGTCATTGATAGGCTGGATTTATATTGCGATGGAATTAGTGGGTGATTATTCTGAAAATCCATTTTCAGGTATGCCCAGTGATATACCCATGTTATCATTGTGTAGGATAATTGAAATTGATCTTCGTGAAATGTTGAATGAAACTGATTTACCTCCAAATATTGAAGCTAAAAATGGTGTTTTAATGTAGTATACCCCTGTAGCAGGTGAAATTGAGTGAAAAAGACATTAAAATATCACTGTGGCAAAAATGGTTAAAAATAAGTAATTTACAGTGTTTAGCAATTTCGGATCCTAAAAGGTTAACTATGATCACAGATTATTCCATTAAGGATATTATATCCTATAGAAAATTGGTTTGGCCCAACCAAGATGATTTTTTTTATTTAACTCATATTCCCAATAGTTTTGAAGCTTTTTCTTACCAACCGGATTTTTATTTATTCGGCATATTGGATGAGGGAAGTATTACAATTGAGATAAATTATACAACCTATACAGTAAAACCGGGATATTTATTGGTATACAAGCCTGAACAAATAATCAAGGTTCATCACATATCAAATAATACTAAGGGTGCTTTCTTTATGTTTACAAAAGGCTTTATAGAGAAAGATCATTTTCACAAAACCCGTCTTTCTTTTTATGATGTTGAACTATCAAATCCTTGTTTTGAGTTAACAACAAAAGATTACGATTTTCTTCAAAAAATTTATGATCCCATAATTCAACTCCTGGGTAATTTATCTTCTAAGGTATGGAATGATTCGGCTAATAATTTGCTTGTAACATTACTATTAGAGTCAAATGCCCTTATTAAAAATTATACCAACTATTCCTTTGAGTTGATAACCGCTGATGTTCAGATCTATAATAAGTTTAAAACATTGGTCTTAAAGCATTTTAAGCAATACAGAAAGTTAAATTTCTATTCATCTTCATTAAATGTAAGCATAAACTACCTTTACAAGGTTGTAAAAAGACAATCCGGCTCTTCCCCTACTGAAATTTTAAATAAAAAGTTGGTGTCAGCTGCTCAAAACCTACTTCAGTATTCTTCACAAACTATAAGTGAAATTGCCTTTGAATTTCATTTTGCAAGCTTGCAGTCTTTCAGTAAGTTTTTCAAGCAGCATACTAATTATTCGCCATCTTCCTATAGAATCTACGTTAGAAGCTTATAAATCTTTATCAATGTCAACTATTGGATAAGGTAAATAACAATATGGATAACCTTTAAATTTTAAAATATCCATAATTTAGATGAAATATTTTAAATATATCACAAACTATGGAAAGATTAAAAGATAAAATTGCAATTATTACGGGTTCAGCACAAGGCATGGGAGAATCTCATGCTAGAGCATTTATTAAAGAAGGGGCTAAAGTCATCATGACCGACATAAACGAAGAGCGGGGACAGGAAATTGCAAGTGAGCTAGGCGAAAACGCCCTATTCATTAAGCACGATGTCACTAAACCTGAAGAATGGGAGAATGTAGTCAAGCAGGGCGAAGATAAATTTGGGCCCATCAATGTTCTGGTTAATAATGCCGGTATTCTAGGCCCTATTGCTCATACTAAAGATCTTTCACTGGAAGATTATAAAAGGGTATGCGATATTAATCAATATTCTGTTTTTTATGGAATGAAATTTACATTACCCTCCATGCTTAAAGCAGGAATTGGGTCAATTGTAAATATTTCCTCAATTGCAGGAATCGTGGCGATTTACGGGTATCCCAGTTTAGCCTACATGGCGAGTAAATTTGCAGTTAGGGGCATGACCAAAGCCACTGCCGTTGAATATGGCCCTAAAAATATTCGAGTGAATTCCGTTCATCCTGGTTTTATAAAGACACCTATGATGTCTGAGGCAACTAATGAAGAAGGAGGGGACGCTACTGCCATGATTCCTTTGGGAAGATTAGCCGAGACAGAAGAAGTAAGCAACCTGGTACTCTTTTTAGCATCAGATGAATCTTCTTATATGACCGGAACAGAACAGATTATTGATGCTGGTATGAGCATTCAATAATTTCAACAAATACTTATCCTAATTAAACCACATAATAAAATGAAGAGACTACAAGATAAAGTGGCTATCATCACCGGTGCCGCCAGTGGAATGGGTGCAGCAGAAGCTAAATTATTTGCCCAAAAAGGGGCGAAGGTAATTCTTACGGATATTCAGGAAGATAAGCTGAAACAAGTAACACAGGAGATTCTCGATGAAGGTTTTACAGCTATGTATCTGGTGCAAGATGTAACTTCTGAGGAAGCTTGGACAGAAGCGACAAAAAAGGCATTGGAGAAATATGGGACAATAGATATATTAGTCAATAATGCTGGTATTACCGGGCCAGTGGGTGATTTTATGGAATTTACCTTTGAGGATTTTCAAAAAATTCTTGCCGTCAATTTACATAGTCAATATCTGGGTACCATGGCCGTTGCTTCCATAATGAAAGAGAAGGGCAAAGGATCGATAGTAAATATTTCATCCGTTACTGCCATGATTGCTTTTCCCAATTTAAACCCGGCATACCCTTCCTCAAAAGGGGGGTCTTTAATGTTAACCAAACAATCTGCAGCAGAGTTGGCCAAATATAACATTCGGGTAAATTCCATACATCCCGGAATAATTCAAACACCCATGGCAAATTATCTTATTACGAGTCCGGATGCCGCAAGGGATGAATATGGGATTCCTTTGGGAAGGTTTGGTAAAGCGGAAGAAGTAGCTAACGCGGTTCTCTTTTTAGCTTCTGATGAAGCATCATTCGTAACAGGTGCAGAACTTGTTGTGGATGGAGGCCAGATAATCATATAATTCTAACCTCTGATTACTTTTTTCATCAGAATTGGAGGTTTGTTATGAATCCAGATACAATTTGCTGTTCATCAGGGTCAAGATGGATAAAAAGCAAGTTCAGCAAGAAAAAGAGTTTAAATTCAAAAAATAAGTATAATAATTATGCAAAAATTCAAAAATAAGGTAGCATTTATTACAGGAGGTGCTTCAGGTATTGGTAAAGCTTCGGCCATTGCTATAGCTAAAGAGGGTGCAAAAGTTGTAATCGTAGACTTGGAGCAGTCTCAACATGAAGCAGCATTAAATGAAATAAAACAAGCCGGCGACGGGGATGCATTATTTATCCCTGTAGATGTATCTGATGCAGAACAGGTAAAAAAGGCCATAGCAACCACTGTTGAAACCTATGGGACACTGGACATTGCTTTAAATAATGCAGGTATAGCTGCAACCGGTGTTAGCTTTGTAGAAGATACGCCAGAATCTTTTGAAAAAGTAATGCAGGTTAACCTTAATGGTATAGCAAATGGTATGAGATACCAGATAGCGCAGTTTCTTAAGCAGGGCGGCGGGGTTATTGTAAATATGGGATCAGCACTGGGTCTTATTGCCCAACAAAATAATTCAGCATATATTTCTTCAAAGCATGGGATACATGGCCTAACCAAAGCCGCGGCTGTTGAATATGGTAAACAAAATATCCGTATCAATGCAATTGCACCGGGCTATATCAATTCCCCTTTGTTAGAGCAACATTTTTCTGCTGAACAAATGGATAATGTCATTTCCCAGCATCCCATTGGCCGATTGGGATCACCAGAGGAAATTGCGAATGCATTTTTATTTTTGGCCTCTGATGATGCCAGTTTTATTACGGCAACCATACTATCTGTTGATGGCGGTTTAATAGCTTGGTAGCAATTTGGTAATCAGTAAATCCACAAGGCTCTGCCTTGGAAAAGAAAACTTAGAAACAGATATCCTACTTATTAATTGACAAATGAAAAACATTAGATGAAAAAATTAGAAAACGAAGTAGCCCTCGTAACAGGAGCTGCATCAGGATTAGGAAAAGTGCAAGCAGAATTATTTGCCAAAGAAGGGGCAAAAATAATAATTGCCGATCTTGACCAGGAAAAATCTGAAAAAGTTGCCCAGGAAATCAATCAAAATGGAGGGCAGGCAATAGGCGTAAGCGTTAACGTAACTGACGGTAAAAGCGTTGACCAACTGGTTAAAGTGGCTCTTAAAGAATTTGAAAAAATAAGCATCTTAAGCAATACAGCTGGGGTTTTCGATAATTACAGCCCATTAACCCAAACGAGTTTTGAAGATTTTAAAAAGGTAATGGCCGTCAATGTTGATGGTATGTATATGGTTACCAAAGCGGTATTGGATAATATGATCAGCAACAAACACGGCATAATCATAAATATTTCATCAGGCGCAGGTCTTATTGGCGGTGGTGGCGGTATAAGTTATACCACCTCAAAACATGCAGTTATCGGGTTTACAAGACAACTTAATGCTGAATTGGGACAACAGGGTATACGGGCAAATGCCATTGCTCCGGGATTAATACAAACCCCCATGGTTCAGGATTTGATAGATGACGAAAATTCCGGAATTATGGAAACCTTAAAGAAAATCCCTGCTGGAAGATATGGCCAACCTAAAGAGGTTGCTGATACGGCGCTTTTTCTGGCTTCTGAAGATTCCAAATACATTTATGGGGCAGTAATCCCTGTAGATGGGGGGTTATTGTCAACTTTAAGATAAATAATAGCAAACAACTTCCTTCAAGTATTTATTACCTGCCAGTATCGGCATTATAAATTCTTTTTTATAGGAAATAACGGAGTAATAAACAAAAATGCCTATATTTACATCGTGCACGATTTAATTGTTTAAAATATAATTTAAATAAAAGCTTCTATTGCCACTGGCCAGAGTAGTAGATAGGAGACACATAACAGCATAAGTTTTTAGCCTATTAATTAATATAAATTCAATAATAAATTCTAAAAAATGATTAAAGAAATCTATACGACCCGCGCTACGGCCAAGGGAGGAAGAGAAGGACATGTAAAATCTGAAAACGGCGAACTGGATGTAGATGTACGTGGCCCAGGTACACCGGGCAATTACCTCAATCCTGAAATTATGTTTGCAGGAGGCTATGCAGCCTGTTTTGACAATGCTATTATTGGTACCCTGAAAATCAAAAAAATAAAAGGTGCCACGCACGAGACTGCGGTACAGGTTACCATTGGCGAAATTGAAAAGAATCAATATGGTTTTGAAATTACCATTGAGGTCGCTTTTGCGGGTCTGGATATGAAAACAGCAAATGAAGTTGTAGACTATGCACACCAGATGTGCCCCTATTCCAACGCTACAAGAGGCAATGTAAAAGTAGATTTAGCGGTAAAAGAGCTAGTGAACTAAAACGTCACTAAGAAATTTAAAAACGATGTCAGGCAATGCTGCTCGACATCGTTTTTTAAGATTATAATTTTTTAAAAAATATATTTATTTAATGAAACCTTCAATTACAACAACCAAAACCCAAAATATTTTTAGAATTATCTTGGGAAGTTTTATGGTATTTGCGGCCATTGGCCATTTTACTTTTTTACGAGTTGAATGGCAATCTCAAGTACCCAATTGGGTTCCCTTAGATAAAAATCTTGTGGTAATCCTTTCGGGAATAGTAGAACTCACGCTAGGTTTATCTATGCTATTATTAACTAGGTATAAATCCTATGTGGGTTGGGCACTGGCATTTTTCTACCTATTGATATTTCCTGGGAATATTGCACAGTACATAAATAAAGAAGATTTTGCAGGCCTAAATTCAGATACTGCTAGATTTATCCGCCTATTGTTTCAACCTGTATTAATCGCTTGGGCATTATGGAGTACGGGAGCTTGGAAAGCCTGGAGACAAAGCAGGTCGCTCAAAAAAACACAATCCGTATGAGTAAAGAACAATTAAAACTGGATAACCAATTTTGTTTCCCTATATACGCCGTTTCCCGTCTTATTACTAAAATTTATAAACCTTTTTTGGATGATCTGGGACTCACCTACACCCAATATTTGGTAATGATGGTTTTGTGGGAAAAAGAAGGGGTTGCAGTAAACGAAATTTCCGAAAAGCTATTACTCGAATCCAATACCTTAACACCCGTCCTGAAAAGGATGGAAGCAAATGGATTGTTGCAGCGAATCCGTTCCCGTACAGATGAAAGAATGGTAACCTTAATACTCACGGAAAAAGGAAAAGACCTAATGCACGCTGCAAGTACAATTCCCGATCAATTAATTGCCAGTTTTGAAAGTGAAAATATAAACAAACAAGATGTTCTTAAGGTAAAGGATACCCTATGCGAATGGCTTGAGCATTTAAAAAAGTAACAATATGTTAGGCAAACCCAACATTAAAAATCTGATTACTACAAATCAAATACTTCGGGGCTATCCCAAGAGGTGAAAAGAAAAAATCATTTTTCAGTCGAGGCATCCCGATACGTATCGGAACAGGGAACTAGACCCTCTGTAGGGATTCAAAATGAGTTATTGTGAAGAATATAGAACAAGTAAAAGTAGGAAGTCAGGGGTTGACTGTACCTGCCATAGGTCTGGGAGGTAGTAATGACGCCTACTGCCGGAAATAATGTTTATGGTCAGGCAAACGAAAAAGAAGCCATTGCCACCATTCATCGCTCGTTTGAGTTAGGGGGCAATTTGTTGGATACGGCAGATTTATATGAACCCTTACTCAATGAACGGTTGGTTGCAAAAGCCATTAAAGGCAAGAGGGAACATATCATCGCCACAAAGTTTGGTTTTGAGATCAACGATGACGAGCAGCTAACGGGCAGGATCAATGGAAGCAAGAACTACGTTAGAACGGCGGTAGAACGTTCACTAAAAAATCGAGGTACAGATTACATTGATCTGTATTATCTGCACCGTTTAGATCCCAACAAGCCCATTGAGGAAACTGTGGGTGAAATGGCTGCATTGGTCAAAGAAGGAAAAGTAAGGTACATCGGCCTTTCCGAAGTAGGATCGGAAACCATAAAAAAGGGCACACGCCGTACATCCGCTTACTGCCGTACAGAGTGAATATTCCCTCTTCGAAAGACAAATTGAAGAATTGGGCATTATCAATACCCTAAATGAATTGGGGATTGGTCTTGTTGCCTACTCCCCAATGGACAGGGGCTTTTTGAGCAGATCAATCCAATACCCTGATGACTTTGCCGATGACGATTTTGGAAAACAGATCCCTAAATATCAAGGTGCGCAATTTTTTCAAAATTTAGATTTGGTAAATGAAATCAAAAAAATGGCGACCAAAAAAAAACAGTACTGCGGTACAACTGAACATTGCCTGGATTATTGCCCAAGGACATTTGCCTATCCCGGGCACAAAACGCGTAAAATACTTAGAAGAAAATATTGACGCTACAAATGTAGTGCTTGCCCAGGACGATTTGGACCGTTTAGAGGCCATAATTCCTTTAGGAACAGTAACAGGGGGCAAGATATGACGAAGCAGGAATGAAAGGCGCAAATGTTTAAAAACCAACTTTAACAAGAGATGTGAAAAACACATCAATAAATCAATATAAACTATGGAATTACTAAATAAGCTTAATTGGCGGTATGCCACCAAGGCAATGAACGGCCAAAAAGTACCGCAAGTAAAAATCGAAAATATTATTGAAGCTATTTCGCTAGCCCCAACTTCAAGTGGGTTACAGCCCTTTGAAGTCTATGTGATTACGAATCAAGAAGTGAAAGAAAAGATTAAACCAATTGCCTGGAATCAATCCGTGATCACAGATTGTTCGCATCTGTTCGTGTTTGCTGCCTGGGACACCTATACTGCCGAGCGAATCAACAAACAGTTTGATTTGACCAATACCATCAGGGGATTTAAAAACGAGGGTTGGGAAAATTATCGCCAACAGTTATTGAACAGTTACCCGCAAAGAGATGCTGAAGAAAATTTCAATCATGCGGCCAAACAAGCATACATTGCCTTTTCACAAGCCATAACTGCCGCCGCATTTGAAGAGGTTGACAGCACTCCGGTAGAAGGTTTTGACCCAGCAGCATTAGATGAAATTTTAGGTTTAAGGGAAAAGGGATTGAGAAGTTGTGTACTGCTTCCCATTGGTTATAGATTGCCTGAAAATGACTGGTTGGTCAACCTCAAGAAAGTCAGGAAAAGCAGGGAAGATCTAATCACTGAAATTGATTAGGGAATAAACTTTTTCATTTAGCAAATAATAGCAAAAACTGTTCAGTAAAAGTTCAATACCCAATCTGTGATTAATAAATAAACCATAATAAAGAAGCTGTCTAAAAAGTATTGTGATGCGTCATTCTAAATTTATTTCAGAAACTCATAATGGTTGAATACAAATAATTATGAGAACCTGAAACAAGTTCAGGTTGACGAAAATCGACTTTTTAGACAGCCTCTTTTCTTTATGTATGGGGCATTTAATTATTCAGCTATTGCCCAATATCCAAAACCACCTTTCCTCCCGGCTTTCCGTGCTGCTGGTATTCCAGGGCTTCCCGGGCATCGTCTAAAACGAAGGTTTTACTGATGTGAGGCGTCAGGATTTTGTTTTCAATAAAGCTTTTTACGGCTTCCAACCGATCTGTAAAAGGAAAACCTAAAATAAATTTTGCATCGACCCCATACTTTTTCATTAAATCCTTATCCGGTTGTTCTGTTACAGAAGTAATAATACCTCCTTTTTGAAGAACCGCATAAGCCTTTCTGTATTCCTCGCCACCTACCGTATCTACCACCAGATTGTAGCCTTCTAAGGAATTTAATTCCTCGTTTTTAGAACCGTCTATTACTTCGTCTGCTCCTATTTCTCGGGCAACCTCTATATCTTTTGTATGCACCTGCGTTGCAACATAGGCACCCATACTTTTGGCCAACTGTATAGCGGCCCGTCCAATTCCACCGGCACCACCAATGATAAAGACTTTACTGCCTGTATCGATTTTACCCTCTTGAAGGCATAAAAAGCCACACACACTCACTGTTACAGCTGCCGCTGCTATTGCCGGGCTTGTATTTTTAGGTTTCTTTGCAATATTTTTTGATGGCGTAACCACATATTCTGCAAAAGCACCGCTTCCTCCCAGCGATGGGATAGCCGTACCAAATACTTCGTCGCCCACTTCAAAAGCACTGACGTTTTTATCTTTTTCAACGATTACACCACAAAAATCACAGCCCAATGTAGCCGGAAATGACAGGGACAGCATTTTTTTCTGACTGCCACCCCGCATTTTCCAATCTACAGGATTTAAAGCTGCATGGGAAACTTTTACCAATACCGTGTCTTCTTTTACTTCAGGTAAAGGGGCGTCTTTTGAGATCACCGTTACCTCATTGTTTCCGTAACCGGTAATTTGAAGTGCTTTCATAATTAATTGTTTATTTAGCTGTAAGTCCGCCATCTGTAGGTAAAGGCACTCCAGTAATCAAGGAAGATTCATCTGAACATAGCCACAATGCGGCATTGGCGACTTCTTCGGGTTTTCCGAAGCGTTTCATAGGCTGGTTGGCCCGATATTGATCCAAAAATTGAGCAAATTCCCCCTCTAAAAGTCCAGGCGTTTCAATCGCTCCCGGGCAAATTGCATTAACGCGTATCTCTTTTTCTGCATATTCAATGGCGGCTGTTTTTGTCATCCCTACCACTGCATGCTTTGAGGCGGAATAGGCAATCATATGCGGCGTGGCATCCAATCCTGCGGTAGAAGCCATATTGACGATGGAGCCCTTGCTTTCCTGCTTCAGGAATTGCTGCAGCTCATATTTCATACATAAAAACACGCCTTTCTGGTCAATAGCCACGGTACGGTCATAAATATCCTCTGGGAACTCGTGAATAGAAGCAGTGGTTCCTCCCACTCCGGCATTGTTGAAAGCGGCATCCAGGCGGCCATAAACTTCAACGGTTTTAGTAACCATATGCTGAACGCTTTCGGTATCAGAAACATCGGTCTTTACAAATGTCGCTTCCCCGCCGGCATCCTTGATCTTCTGTACCGTTTCATTTCCCCCTTTTTCGTCATAATCGGCGACCACAACGCTTCCCCCTTCTTGGGCAAACAACAGTGCTGCAGCTTCCCCGATTCCTGAACCGGCTCCCGTGATAATAATAATTTTATTTTCTAATTTTTTCATAGCTAATCAATATCTAACTTCAAGTGATAAGTACAACACGAATTAAAATCACTGGAGCTCCTCCCTAGTGATTGGCCAAGTGCTAAATTTGTTTTGTGAAAAAATATAAACAACTCCACAAAGAGCAAAGGTACCAAAACTTTTCAGAAAGCAAGAAAAAAGAAAAGAAATAGCTTGATATCCTTGAGATAGTTTTATAAACAGTCATCCGCCTATTTGGGATATCAGAAGATTGGGCAAAAACGGAACAAAGCCATTTTGTTAGCTATAATGACTATAGCCGTTATAATAGCTTTGATAAATGTGCCTTTTTCCAAAACGAGTATTAATAATGAAAACTTTGTTTTTTCTTCAAAAGAGTTAGCTGACGGATTGCCCAATTCTGTACTATTCGGTATGCCCGTAGGATTTATGTGGCTTAGCTACCCAAATTATTAGAATTCAAATAGCTGATGTTTAACAAATCTATACTCAATTAATTATAGACTTTTAATTTTATCCTTTCCGCTCCATTATGGCTTCATTCTTAATAACATATTCTAAACCAATAAAAAGGTGTTCTGAAAATGAGATAGAAAGCCATTCCGCACATTCCCTTACATTTCACTGAAGCTGCACTATGGGAAAATGAACTTCCTTAAAAAGGTCTTAGGCACCATCCGCGATTTCTATTTTCCATTTTGCTAATCCCGTTCACTGCGCAGGAACGGGAGGCTCCATTCCCCATAAGAAGCCGTGAACGACATTTGCTTTTATCGGAATTCCATTTAATCATTCAACCCCGCTTCCTATGTTTTCATACTTCACAAAAGTTATTTAGACCTACCCCCAATGCACTCACTGTCCATTCCCTTTTTTGTAAGCAAAATACCAATAGTTGGAAGTTGGACGGACTGCATAAGCCAGTCGTACCTCCTTTTTATAAGTCCTTATCAATTCCAACTCTTGAAAATGTATCAGCAACAAAAAAGGTAACAGCGAAGGCACTATGGGAAGTAAATCTAAAATGAATCTTATGAAATCGTATAAAAATATCAAAAAGGAAGCGGCATCAAAGAAAACAAAAAAGGAAAACGCTCTGGATATAATAAGTAAATCACTTCAAAAAATATAAACGTAATTATCTGAATGATTCAGGTAGCCTTTTAATTAATCTTTAATTTTTTTATTATGAGTACTTTAAAAAATCACGTACAGTTGATCGGAAACATTGGCGGGGAGCCACAAATTACAAACCTTGAAAGCGGTAAAAAGGTAGCCCGTCTTTCACTCGCCACAAATGAGTATTACAAAAACAGCGAGGGCGAAAAAGTCCAAAATACCGAATGGCACACGATTGTAGCCTGGGGCAAAACTGCCGAAATCATCGAAAAATATGCTGGAAAGGGCAAGGAAATCGGGGTAACGGGAAAACTTAAATCGCGAAGCTACGAGGATAAGGACGGTATCAAAAGGTATGTAACAGAGGTTGAAGCGGGCGAAATCCTTTTATTGGGAACTAAAAACGGCAACAATTCAGCGGACTGATCTAAAAATTAAAGAGGGCGTTTCCATCGAAAAGTAGCGCCCTCTTTTCATTATTCACTACATAAAAATAGATAACAATAAAAGCACAAGTTAACGAAATAAAATTGAGTTATAAAGGAGGTGTGAAGGCCAAAAATTGGGAGAAAATCAAAAGTTCTGAAGATGCGGCCAAAATCATCTATAAACAATGGGATAAAGATACCATATACTTGCACGAATCTTTTAAAGTCGTACTACTGAACAATAGTAACAAGGTGAAAGGAATTTACCAAATTTCGCAAGGCGGTATAACAGGAACTATAGTCGATCTACGACTTTTATTTGCAGTGGTGTTGAAATCATTATCAGTAGCCATAATATTAACACACAACCATCCTAGTGGCGTTCTACAACCAAGTCAGGCAGATAAAAACCTAACAGATAAGATTAGAAATGCAGCCGATTTGCTGGATATCAAATTGCTGGATCATATCATAGTAACACCGGATAAAAGTTACTTCAGCTTCTCAGATGAGGGATTATTATAAAATTCTAATTTAATGAGATAATCAAGTTGAAATATATTTCATTAAAGAAAAGACCTTTGAATTTTCAGAGGTCTTTTTACATTTTCTCGATAGTGATTTAATGAAAAAACGTATCTTTATTTCGCTGAAATACAGCATTTATTTAAATATATAGTTATCCCATTTTGACTTTCGCTGATAACTATATCCATCTGTTGTTTACATAACGGAATTGAAGTAATTCCGAAAAAGGCAACCGGCTTCCGATAGCTATCGGGATAGCTGGATTGTATGAAATTTTTGTCCGCTGTGCGGACGAAAATGGAATAGCAAGAGGATAACACGCGATGCGATGTTAAGCATTCCATTTTAGTTATAATAATTTGATTATCAATCAATTAAAAATAATCAAAATTTTAAAATTTCTACGATTTGCGTCAAATGGCTTGAAAACGCTTGTAAACAGGGATGGATTTACGTCAAACCTTCAAAAAAGCGAAAGAAAATGGATTCATTCATTACCATCCGATTCAAACGGAAAACGGCTAAACGTTTTCAGGAATTTTCGAAATCACACTTCAAGACACATACTGAAGCGATGTCAACTATTCTTGATTTTTTCCTATATAATGAGATCTCACCAAACGAAAAATTAGGTCCAACTGGACGAACCATTGAGGCTAAATTGCTTAAGAGAATTAATGCAGTAATCGCCATAATGAGGGATATGGAAAAGACCCAGACCAAACCCACCGTGGCGATGATCGAATCTCTTTTTCAGACCGAAGAACCGAGGAAGAAACCCCTGATCTTAGAGAAGAAATTTGTGGAAGAAAAGCCGAAGGTAAAATTTCAAGAAAAACAAAACCACAACAACGAACTCTAAATCTTTGAGCTATGTACATCACGATCACACCTCAAAAATTGGGCGGGAACTATTCCCAAAGTTCGGCAGATTTTGTGGGTTATTTGGAAAAGGAAAACCAAGGTCTGGAGCAGGGGGACCTGTCGGCCGGACAGGCGGGAATGGAACATTTTTTCAATCAATATGGTGATGACTTTTCAGCGGAAGAAGTAATTAAGGATATTGATGGAAATGGTGCAAAACTCAAAAAGACCGAACCGAAATTCTATTCGATAACGGTCAGCCCGTCGGAGTATGAACTTAGCAAATTACAAAACAGCAGTGAGGATCTGAAAAAGTATACCCGTGAACTAATGAAAGATTATGTAGCATCGTTTAACCGGGAAATCAACGGAAGACCGGTAAGCATTGATGATATTAAATACTATGCGAAAATTGAACATCAACGAACCTTTAAGGGGACGGATAAACAGGTCAGGGAAAACCAG